>Ga0164318_10001748_pt1 | contig 19617 bp, 8 predicted proteins | sample GuaBasSedimGuay9_FD_113734 | JGI IMG/M metagenome (GOLD analysis project Ga0164318, IMG submission 113734) | Subseafloor sediment microbial communities from Guaymas Basin, Gulf of California, Mexico - Guay9, Core 4571-4, 0-3 cm | ecosystem: Environmental > Aquatic > Marine > Hydrothermal vents >... | reverse complement strand
TTGTCCTCTTTTCTGAAAATCTATAATCTTATTTACAATAGCTTCCGCCTCATCTTTTGTCAAAACTGGCAACCTACCAATAGCAAGCCGTGGATATTTAGTATTCATTACCCCATTGTCCGGAAAATAAACATAATAATCATCAGACATTCTATAACCATCTGTACCAGCTCTGTCTGTCTCAAAGGCTGGAATTTTAGATGGAAATGAATTAGAGTATTTTCTCCTTAAATCCCAGTGGCCATCTCCAAAAAGCAACACATACTCCAAGTCATTATCACCATTATTCCAATATTTATATGAATAATATAAAAAATTTCTTATTGCCATTATATCAATTAAACCATAAGAAAAACTATTATAAATATCTTCTATATTTACTACTTTAACATTAATTCCATCTCTTACTTGATAAAAATTAGCTAACTTCTCAGCTTCATTAGAAAATTCTTCTGGAGATACAATTATATATTTAGCCATATTAGAAGATGAATATAAATCATGCCAGTAAACCCTTTCAATTGAATTTATATTTTTTATATTTTTCCTATTTAAAATATAATATATCCGTTTACTTTGATTCGGTTTAATATAAAAATTACTACCTGAAATATAAGGGATTACCCTTTTTATATTATACTTATCTGTTATATCAAAAATAATATAATCAGAACCATTGCCTTCAAATGGAATCTCTACAATATCATTTTCTGAATATTCATTGGTAAATAACTGATCAGAACTACCAGCTTTAAGTTTTAATTTATACTTAAATAAAAAATTATCAAAAAACACTGTTTTTGAATATACAGGATTTAAAAGTACCTTAATGCTATTAACACCATCTCCTAATATTCCTTGATTAATTTTATATTGAATCTTCTCAAAACGCCTGAATAAATAAAGAGTACTATCCAAAACAGTGCTGCCATTTATCTGCACTATTAAATTAGTCTGTTTACCATTTCCATAAAAATTTAATGTTAATTCTCCTTCTGCATTATTATCAGGATTATTCAAAAATAAATTAGCTATTACAGAATTACCATTTATCTCATCCAATTTTGCCCAGAACCATTGACTCCCATTTTGATATAAACCAATAGAATCATTTTTTTCAAAATATAAATATTCAAAACCAGTATTTACTTTATTGCCAGTTAAATTAGAAGCAGTTTCTATATTCGAGATATTCTTTCTATTTTCATTTTTATCAAGAATAAGCCAGTATATATTTTTATCATTGTAAATATTTGCTATACAGGTATCATTAAAATAATCATAACGTGTTAATCCCTCAGCATAAAAAAATAATGATTCATTATCTTCCCATACACCATCTCCATCATCATCAGTAAAAGTTGCCATCTCTTTTAATGTATCTTTATATGAATCATCTTTTGAAATATCAAACTTAAGCTGAGTCCCTCCTCCATAATATATTTTAAATTGATCAAATCTGTAATTTTTAATATTAGAAAAAACTTCTGTTATTTTACTATGGCTAATCTTGTAGATCCCGCCATCTATTATACTTAATTTAAAAAATGCTATTTTATCTGATGAAAAATTAGATAAGCCAACTGCTTTTTCTATTTTAGTCTTTTTTAATGTTTTAAAAACATCATAATTCAAAACATAATTTTTCAAATCAACATCATAGGTAAAACTATTTTTATCCAGATTAGCAACTGAATTATACTCAATATCAAAGGTAATATCTTCTATAAATTTATAAAAATTACCTTGTTTCAAAATTGGCAAAAAATAAATAACCGCTATATCATACCCCTTATACTTAACAATATCTACAACATCATAAGGTACTTCCGGATAAACTATTTGGTTTGTGTCATTAACCACTTCTCCGTTTGCTAATAATTTTATTGCATCTGCAGGCCGATAATTATTTAAATTAGAAATTTTGTTTATTTTATAACTAATTTTAAATTTTTCAGATGGAACAATCAACTTAATTGGATAAAAAGGGTAATATTTATCACCATATTGAGAAATAGAAAATTTTTTACTTTGAATTGACCTTTCACTAATATTTATAACAAACCTATTAATATTGTTTTCTAAAACTTTTACATCAGCAGACAACTCTAATATAAAAGCCAAAAGAACCATTATTAATCTTTTTATTTTTAACATTGCTCTTAATTATACTTATATAATAAAAAAATGTCAAGACAACAGATAAAAATTTTAAAAGCATAATACCAGCTTTAATCAATATTTTTAATAAGATCTTTCCCATAAGAAAATTATATATTTTATTATTCTAAAAATTAATCTTAAACAAATTAAAATTTATTTACAATATTAAATTTAATATAAAAAACTCTATTTTATCCAATTTATCCAAAACTTTATTAAAATAAAAAAATACTTGACAATTCTAAATTAATTAAATTAATTAATTAACAGACGCCCTACTTTAACTACTCTAAAAAAAGGAGATTTTATATGTCAAAAAAATTTTTTGTATTAATTATTCCTATTTTAATAATCTTATCATGTAGTAACAAAATTAAGCTCTCAAATAATTCAAAAACTAATTTTGTTATAATACTCCCTCAAAATGCTGATTCGATTGAAACCAAAGCTGCAAACACATTCAAAAAATATTTTCAAGCGGTTACAGATGCAGAAATAAAAATAACAAATCAGCCATCAAAGAACGAACAGTTCATCTACCTCAGCACCATCAAACATAATAAATATGATTTTCTCAAAAATAACAATATAACAGAGGATGGTTTTTTAATTAAAACCAAAGATAAAAACATTTATATTATTGGTAATGAAATGGGGGTTCTTTACGGTGTTTATACCTTTTTCGAAAAATATGTTGGTGTACGATGGTATAATATAAATGATCTCCATATTCCAAAAATAAAAAATTTAAACATTCCTCCTATAAACGATTTAGAAAATCCAGCATTCGCTTATAGAACAACCAGCTGCGGTGAAAGTGGATTTCCATCAGAACATAGTGAATTTCAGGACTTTTTAAAGCTTGAAAATTATCAAAGAAAAACATTGTGGGGAATGTATGTACATACAACATTCGATTTAGTGCCTCCTAAAAAATATTTCAAAAAACATCCAGAATATTTTTCAGAAATCGGCGGATATAGGGTAAAAGACGGCCAATTATGTATGTCAAATCCGGATGTCATTAAAGAACTAATCAAAAATTTAGCAAAAAAAATGAAAGAAAAACCTTACGCAAAAATATGGTCTGTCAGTCAAGAAGATAATTATAAATACTGTACATGTAAAAGATGCCAGCAAATAGCTAAAGAAGAAGGAAGCCAAAGCGGCGTATATCTTAGAGCTGTTAATGAAATAGCAAAACATTTTCCTGATAAAATCATATCAACACTTGCATATCAATTCACAAGAAAACCACCTAAAAAAACCAAACCTGCAGATAACGTTAATATAATGCTATGCACAATAGAATTAAACAGAAACATTCCAATTGAAGAAGATCCTGGAAGTAAAGGATTTGTTGAGGAACTAAAAGGATGGTCTAAGCTTACAAAAAATATTTTTGTATGGGATTATGAAGTACAATTCACAAATTTTTTAGCTCCATTTCCAAATCTCCATACTATCCCGGAGAATATTAAATTATTCAAAAGAAATAATGTGCAGGGCTTATTTATGCAAGGCATACGAAACGATTATGCTGAATTTGCAGAACTCAAGCAATATTTAATCGCACATCTAATGTGGGACACTTCCTTATGTGTTGATTCCTTAATAAATGATTTTTTAAATGGCTACTACGGAGATGCTGGCAAATATCTAAAACATTATATTGATACTATGCGTGTAGAATTACTCAAAAGTAATATACCGCTAACCATATACGGAAATCCTTATGATCATTTTAAAGGATTTTTAAGACCTGAAATGATAAAACATTATTATGCTATTTTTGACAGTGCTCTAAAAGCTGTAGAAAATAATCCTAAATTATACGATAGGGTTTTAAATGAAAAATTACAATTAGATTATTCCACATTAGAAATAGCGAAATTTCAAGTAACTGGTGAATGGGGAATCTATAAGAAAAATGAAAAAGGAGAAATGGTAATAAATTCAAATGTAATAAAAAAACTTAACAATTTTATTAAAACAGCAAAAAGACTCAATGTTAAATACCTCAATGAAAAAGCAAAAACATTAGAAGATCTCAAAAATGAATTTGATTTTATTATAAATAATTCATTCAAAAATAAAATAGGGTTAAATAAAAAAGTCACTATTTTAACAACAATTAGTCCTAAATATAAAAATAATAACGGTCCAGCAAGCTTAACAGATGGTATATTAGGAGTTTATGATTATCATTTCAATTGGCTTGGTTTCGAAGAAAACGATATGGTAGCCATTATAGATCTTGAAAAACCTACTAAAATTAATAAAATTAAAGGAGATTTCTATCAAGAAGAATATTCATGGATATTTTTACCTAAAAATGTGAAATTTTATATTTCAAATGATGGAAAAAATTTTAAGCTTATAAAAACAGTAAAAAATCGAATCCCATTAACTAAAAAAGGGAAATTTAGACATATCTTTGAAACACAAGTAAATAAAAAAGCTCGATATATAAAGGTGGTTGCTCAAAATATCGGGAAATGCCCACCATGGCATAGTGGTTCTGGCGGCAAAGCATGGATATTCTGTGATGAAATAATTATTGAATAACTATAACAAAGAGACACTCTTAAAGGGTGTCTCTTTTTTTATTAATATATTTCCACAATAAAAATTAAAACATTGGCATAAATGCAAAATGGAACATATATTTTTTCAACGAAAATCCATTATCACCCGGGAAACCAAATTCAAAACGCAATGCCCCAACTGGTGTTAAAATATGAAGACCTGTTCCCATACTGAATTTTATATCCTTAAAAGTTATATTTTTATAATTAAGATAAATATTCCCAATATCAAAAAATAGTATCTGTCTTAGAAACTTAACAGTCCATAAATTATAATTAACATTCCCCAATATAATAATATTCCCTCCAAGATTTTCTCCCAATGTTTTATCAAAAAAACCAATACTTCTATCCTTATAGCCTCGCCATGAATTTGCCCCTCCACCAAAAAATCTCTCTTCTATAGGAAAATTTTCCCCTTTCTCCAATGAAGCCCCATAGCCTAATTTCAACCTTGCCGAGATATTTTTTTTATATCTACACCATGTCATTATAATTTTATAATAGTCATTATCACTTCCAAAAATCTTCGCAATTATATATTGATGAATGCTAAAATATGACCCCTTAGATGGTGAAAAAATATTATCTCTTGTATCCTTTTCAAAAATTGTCTCTATCCCACTATGTATTCCTCTACCTACTAAATTATCAATAACAGAATCTTTTACTCCCTCAAAAATTTTATCACTAAAAGTAAACTTATTAACTAAATGACCATGCTCTGTTAAATTATTCCTGAATTTAAAAACAATTTTTCTCTCATTATATTTATATAAATTTGTTTTCAAAATATTATATTCTGGATAAAATGTAAAAGGTAATCTATATGCTAAAAACCACCTCTCAAGAAAAATCAATTCAAAACTAAATTTCTGATATAAATCTGGATTTCTCAAATTAAAATCATATGAAGGATGTAATTTCAATAACCACCCATTACTGAACAAATTACGTGCTGTAAATTCTGAGGTTAAATTTATATTTGATGTCTGCTGTTCAAATTGTTCATAATTAACACTAAACTCCAATGTATGGGTTTTATTTTCCTCTACATCAATACTAATATCTACTTTGTACTCATCTTTAATTTTTATAGGTATAATCTTTACATAAGAAAATAATCCCGACTCAAACAAATACCCCCGGGATCTTTCTATTTCCTTAAAATCAAAAAAATCTCCTCTATGGAAAGTGAGCTCTCTTCTAACCAGCCATTTTTTTATGTCTTTTAATCCATCAATTTTAATATCATTAATTTTATATCTATTGCCTGCCTGAATAGAAAATTCAATATCTACAAAGTTATTTTCTACTACCTTAAATGAATATTTCACTTTAACATCAAAAAAACCTTTATTCTGGTATAATTGTCTAATCATAGCACTATCAGATTGTAATTTTATCATACTAAAAAGACGATTTTTTCTACTATAAAGATGCTTATTTATGCCCCAATTGGAGAAAAAAACTCTATTTTTTAAAACTACTCTATTAATAATATATTTGTTCCCACGGTCCACACTATAAATAATAATTAACTTATTGCCTTTTTTAATAACACTATCTTTTAATATAACATCTTTATATCCAGCATTAATAAAAAATTTTAATATATTCCCTTTATCTATTTCATAAAATTGTTTATAAAATTGCGGATATTTTCTCAATATCTTCTGAATTTTTGAAGGCGGCTTATTAAGAATAATATCATTTAATTTTTTTATCTCTTTTTTCGTAAAATTATTCCATTTTATAGCCTCAATATACACTTCCCCAAAAGAAAAAGTATATAAAATAATTATAAAAATAACTACCCTCATATAAAATAATTACATAATTTTAAATCAATAGTCAATATTTTATTTCCTTAATAATATACAATATATTATTTCACAATTAATAATTTTCCAGCAATATTTTTAACACCCAAAGAAAGCTTATAAAAATACACTCCTGTTTGAAGTTTGTTTCCTTTTGAATTTATCAAATCCCATTTTATTCTGTATTCCCCATTGGAATTCAATTCTCTTTCATACTCATACACAGTATTACCAAGCAAATCATACACAACAATATTTATATGTCCTCCTTCAGATGTCACTACATCAAAAATAACTTTGTCATTTGCTGGATTAGGATATACTTTACAAATTATACCTTTCTGAATTTCATTTTCTTTAATATCAGTATAATTTAAAACTACAATTACTGATATATCGGATTCTTCTGATATATTATCATGGTGGTCTTTAGCTTTTGCAATAATATTATATTCCCCGACTTTAGTCCATTTATGAGATAAAATACATGTATCACCGCTCAGAAAAGGCCCAAGCCAACCACTACTTTCACCATCACCAAAATCAATCAAATAATAAATACTATCATTTTCTGGATCTTCTGCACATGTTTTTAAAGAATATAGACTATCAACATAACCTGTATCTACTACTACAGGTTTTAACGGCTTATAAGGTGCATAATTCACTCTCTCTTGAACTGTTATATTTCTAAAAACTGTATCAGAAATATAATTTCCATATTGATAATAATAACCAAAAATAAAATCCCCTGCTTCTTCAAAAGTTATATATCCTAATTCATTTTTATTAGAATAAAACTCATCATCTTTTAGCCAAATATAGGTTAAGCCATCTATTGTATCACATATACTTCCTTTGAAATATAATGAATCACCAGCATATATAGTTGTATCATTTAAAGGTTCTATAATTGAAGGTATCGGATGAGAATTCACTGTTATATGTCTAAAAGCTGTATCTGAGACTTTATCAGCTACTTTATACCAGAAAAAAACTGTATTATTGCCAGGAGAAACAAATTTTACAAAACCGGCCTCCAATGAATTTGATAGATTCCTACCATTCAAATTCCAATAATAATACGGCTTACCAACTCCTGTATATTCTTTGCCCAATAAATAAACAGAATCATTTACAAAAATAGTTGTATCAGAAGAAGGAGCCAATATTTCAGCTGATGGCAAACTCTTTAGCTGAATAGAAAATTGCCCACTAATGCTAAAATATGTTGTGTCAAGAGATGCCTGAATTTTTATAAAGCAATTATCACTTATTACTGAATCCTGATAAAATTTATAACTTAATGTATTCTCTATAGAATTTACAATCGAGGTCCAATTTTGCATTGAATCATAAGAAATTAACAAATTCACTTTATCAACTAATCCTGTATTCTCCCATTGAATATCAATTGTATCGGATAAGTAATAAATATCTGATTCTGATGGTTTTGTAATAGTAAAATTTATTGGTTCTGTTATTGTAAAATAACTATCACTTCGGTCAGAAACATTTTCATCATCTTTATCAATTACTTTAATTAACACCTCTGAACTTTGTTTATTCGGCACAATCCAATCAAAATAATTTTGATTAGAAACTTCCCCAATCTGCAAATAAACTAAAGTAGGTTTCAATTTATATTTTATAATAAAATCTGTACATGATTCTGAAGCATCCCACTCAACTCTGTAAGTTGTTCCTGATATTAAAATCTCACCACCGTTAGGCTTTAGAATCTCAATTTGTTTAGGTTCAACTATGGAAAAAGGTTCATCTGATGTATCACTTATTTCTGGATATTCTTTTGATTTAATTATAACAACATAAGAATCTGATATCTGAAATGTATCCGGAATATTCCATACAAAATTTTTTGTACTAACATTCTGAGCTTTCGCAATAGTATCAATAATACCAGAATTAATATTTTCAATTAAAATCAATATCTTCTCAATTTCACCTGTATAATCCCATCTAATATCTATATTATGTCCTAACTGAAAAACACCTCCACTATCGGGAAATATTAAAGATAAACTATTATAAAAAACAGAAAAAGTATCTGAAATTCCAAAAACAGAGCTGTCATCAGATTGAAAAATTTTTATTAAACATTCATCTGAATTAACATAAGGAACATCCCAGTTAAAACTTCCTGTATTTGAAATATTTTCTGCTAATACCTCAAAGCTATCTCCTCCATTCGATGAAAATAATATTGTTACACTATCAATTTCCCCAGTTGAATTCCACTGAATATTTTTCTGATTTCCAGATTGGATAGTAGACTGAATTTTTTCTCCTCCTGTTGGAGATATAATGCTAATCGTTCTTTTGGGAACTATAGAAAAAACACTATCAGAGGTATCAGATATTGTCGTATCAAGAGAATACACTGCCATAATTAAACAACTATCAGATATACTATCAGGTACAGTCCATAAAAAAGAATCCACAACATTCTCAGTGTTTTTATTTATTTTTAATAAACTACTTTGAGATATTGGATGAAAAATTTTACCATTATCTATAGATAAAAATATATTTACATTTCCAGAGAAATTAACAGTCTCCCAGACAATATATTGTTGAGTTCCAACTTCAAATTTTTCACCTCCATTTGGAGAAACTATATTTATCACAGAATCACTTAATACTACAACCTGAAGAGATGATGACCAGCCACTTTCTGCGCCATTCGCATCTTTTGCTTTTACTTTTATAGTAAATGTTCCAGTATCAGAATAAGAATGATATGATTCTTGCTCCGTATTCTCCGGAACAAAAGATGACCATGATGTTATATTACCATCACCCCAATCTATTTTATAAGCTACATTATCTCCATCAGCATCTGTTGCCTTATATGTTAATTTTATCTGATTCCCAATAGATGTTGTATCATGATCAACATCTACCATAGAAATATTTGGAGCTGTATTCGAACTAGTTATTGTAACATTAATTCCAGATGACCAGTTGCTTTCTGCTCCATTCGCATCTTTTGCCTTTGCTTTTACAGTATAAGTGCCGTCTGATGAATAAGAATGTGAAAAATTAAATGATGAACCGCTTGCTGCAAGTGATGAATAAGCAGATATATTGCCATCACCCCAATCTATTTTCACCTGAACATTATCGCCATCCGGATCTGTTGCAGATGCTGTGGCTGTAATATTATCTCCCACATTTGCTGTTACCGGAGTTACATTATCCAGAGATACACTCGGCGCATTATTTCCAGCCTGCACATATCCTCCTGATGCATAACACGGATACCCTCCAAATTCAACTTTCCCATCATCTGCCATATCTTCATAAGCAATCCAGAAATAGCCATTTTCACCCCACGAAGTTCCCCAACTGTTTCTAACATAAAAAGCACCTCCTGTTCCTTTACTGTCATCCCATCCACAAACAACAACAGCATGGCCTCTACCATCTTGGTTAAAAGCAGTATCTGCATAATGATAGACACCACCAGAATAAGTATCAAAACTACCATCTCTTGGAACATACATAGAAACAGCAACAGGGCCATAATTATATACATAATTCTTTAACGTACTTATATAAGAAGGATCCGGGTCTCCCCAATGTGCATATTTGTCAGCATTTGTTACATAAGCCTTCCATGATGGATTGGAACATTTATCAGAACAATTATCTGCATCTGAAGCATCATAAGGAAAACACGATTCCGGAGATACTCCAAATCTTTTAGTATAATCAAGGCTATATCCATACCAGCCGCCACTACATCCATTATTACCATAATCAGGGTCTGTATCTGTTGTAACACATTCTACATACTCCTTTTCTGATAAATCATTTTTTCCGGTCAGATATTCTACAACACCAGATGTTGCAAATGCCCAGCAAGCACCACAAGAGCTTTGATTCTTAATTGATGACATACCAGATACTGTATATGATGCAGGTAATTTTATTTTTTTATCCAACTTAGGCTTTTTATTTTTAGCATTCTCTTTAACCTCATCCGGGATAATTAATCCTCCAATTTGATGGGCTTCTCCTCTCATATCAGCAATAAAAATATCATTTAGCTTAATTTTATAACCTGCATTCTCTTTCCGCAATTTCTCCTGGAGATTGTTAAATCTTTGAATAATTAAACTATCCTTGCTAATAGCAAAAGTAAATTCAGAAATAAAAAAACTAAATAAAAAAACTATATAAAATATTTTTTTCATTATCATGCCTCCTTTTTGATAATTTTTTATAATTAAACAAAAGATTACAATATCTCTAAAATAAAATTTTATTATAAGGCTCTACTTATAAAATAAAAAAATATTAATTATTGTCAAGTTGAGTTTTTTTATACTTGACAGCATTTTTTTTAAATCTTATATTCAACTTATCAATAAAAGGAAGGGATAAAATATGATTTCAAAAAATCTAAAAAAAACATTCTACCCCCCCATAGTTTCAGTAAATGAACAAATATTAGAACTAAAACAAAAAGGCTTTGAAATAATAAATATGGGACAGGCTGTTGTAAATCTTAATCCTCCTCAAAATTTTATAGAAACATTAAACAAATTTTATCAAGACAAACGGATGCACTACTATTCTCCTGATATAGGATATCCTTTTTTTAGAGAAAACCTACTTCATTTTTTAAATAAACATTTTAATTCTAATATAAAAAATATAGATAATTTACTTATAACTGCTGGAGCCAATCAAGGAGTATCTACATTGTTAATGACAATTCTTGAACCAGAGGATGAAGTTATAATTCCAGCACCATATTATTTTAATCATATTATGGCAGTTGATATGTTAGGTGCAAAAAATATTATTATCAATACAAAAATCAAAAATAACTTCCAATTAAAACTGGAAGATATAGAAAAATACTATTCCCCAAAAACAAAAGCAATAATATTAGTAACGCCCAATAACCCTACTGGCTTAACTTATAATAAAAAAGAAACAGAAAAAATTATACAATTTTGTGAAGAAAAAAATATTTTACTAATATTTGATGAAACATATAATCTAATCTTCTTCAATGAAAAACAAAGTTTTATAGATAAATTTAAAAACAACGGAAATATTGCTATTGTAGGCAGCTTTTCCAAATCATTCGCAATTGCCGGCTGGAGAATTGGTTATATCCTTCTTCCCGATTATCTTATCAAAGACTATATAAAAGTACAGGATACATTTATAATATCTCCTTCTTCGCCGGCTCAGCTATTTCTAAACGAATATCTGGAAAAATCTGAAGAATATCTTATAAATATTAATACTGTCTTAAAGAATAGAGCAAATCTTCTTTACAATAACTTAAATAAAAAAGAACAAACTATATTTCCAGAAGGCGGATGTTTCCTATGGTATAAACTACCAAATACTAACAAGACATCAGCAGAACTGGCATTTTCGCTTCTGGAAAAATATAAAGTTGCAGTTATCCCCGGGGAAGTTTTTGGTAATTCCTATAAAAATTATTGGAGAATATCCTTCGGTTCTGTTGATGAAGATGATATAAAATTAGGTGCAGAAATTATAAATAATTTTTTTGATTTATATTAATGAAATTTTAAATATACAATAGCTTTTTCTATAAATTTAAGAAAATATTTCCAATAATTATATTTAGCCCTTTCTTTCCCTCCAGTAAACAATACACTCTCTTCTAAATCGCTATTTAAAACTCTATCTTTAAAATCTTTTATAAAATCTTTATCTTCAATTAAGGCCAAAATCTCCGGATGAATGTTATACCCTAAATAATCATAGTTCGAGGATCCAACCAGAACCTTATCATCATCAATTAAAATAGCTTTCAGATGACTCATGCCTTTCTTATATAAATGCAGTTTAATTTTAGTACCTATAATCTCATTTAATAAGTACTTCTTCATAAAAAATTTATTGTTCTTATCAGGTGAGATAATTATAACATCAATTCCATTATCTGCTAATTTTTTTAAAATATCAAGAAACGGAAATGTTATATAAGGACTAAAAATTGTTATCCTCTTTTTTACTGTTTCCAATTTCTTTATTATTAAACTGAAAATTTTTCTATTATTATATCCATCTAATGAATAAAAAGTAATATTTTTAAATTTTTTAAATGATATTGCCCTTTTATTATTCCAGGATAATAAAAAATCATTTTTAAGAAATTCTGTGATTTCTTTAGAATCAAATCTTATCATAATATCATGCCATTTAAAATTATGCTCACTAAAATTAATCCCACCAATATAAGATATATCATCATCAATAATTATAATTTTTTTATGATTGCGAGCAGCTATATTTTTAAAAACAAATCCGAGGGGAGCAGAAAATTTAATTTCAATACCATTTCTCTTTAATTCTTTTATCAATTTATACGTTCCAATAGCCTCTTTTACTAACTTATTATTCCATAAATTATAAGGAAAAATAAGATGTGTATCATTAATAATTATTTTTGTGTAATTATCAACAAGTATTCTCTTATCTCTTACTTGGGAACTAAATAATAAATCTCTCAGAAAATAACCAGCATAATCTGCTTCCAAAGAAAGAGTTTGAATATATATCCTTGTTTGTGCTCTCTGAATGTCCTGCTCAAGAGCTTTTTTAAATTCTTCACTATCTACTAATAACTCAATCATACCCCACATAATAATCAAAAAATTAAAAAAAGCAAATACCTTATAAATAATTGTTTTAACTGCTTTGATAATAAATTCATAATTTGATTAATAAAAATTTTTAACTTGATTTCCCCCATATAGCCAGTATATTTATAATAGTTAATAAATAAAAAACATAGCAAAATAATAAAAAAGGGAGGAAATTATGAATGAAAAGACAAAAGCAATGAATTTAATAGGAACAGATGTTGCAGATTTTATGCTAAAAGATCAAAATGGAAATGAATTTAGGCTATCTGAAAACAAAGGAAAAAAAATATTATTATCATTTCATCCATTAGCATGGACCCCTGTATGTGCAGAACAAATGAAAAGCCTTGAAAATAATTTTGAAACTCTGGAAAATTTAAATACTATCCCATTAGGAATTAGTATTGATTCTACTTTCTGCAAACATGCATGGGCAGAATCATTGGGTATAAAAAAAGTTAAACTTCTCTCAGATTTCTGGCCACATGGAGATCTTGCAAAAAAACTAAATATTTTCAGAGAAAAAGATGGATTTTCTGAAAGAGCTAATATTATTTTAAATGAAGAAGGAAAAATAATTTTTGTAAAAATATATCCAATACCTCAACTTCCAGATATAGAAGAAATAATTTCATTTCTTAAAAAGGAATAATAATATGAAAGTCAATGAAGCAATAACAAAAAGAAGAGCATATCGTTCACTTGAAAAAATAGAGATAACTGATAAACTCATAGAAGATCTTTTATATCACGCATCTCTTGCACCATCTTGTTATAACAAACAACCATGGCATTTTATATTTATTAAAAGTCCTGAAAATCTAAAAAAAATATTTGAAGCCTTACCTGAAGGAAATAGCTGGGCTAAAAAAACATCAATGATAATAGCTGTATACTCAAAAAAGGAAGACGATTGCGTTATAGGTGAACGAGAATATTATCTTTTTGATACAGGTATAGCAGTTGGTTTTTTAATATTAAGAGCAACAGAATTAAATTTAGTTGCCCATCCTATTGCTGGATATGATGTAAATTTATTGAAAAAAACATTAAATTTAGAAAACAATATAAATTTAATTAATTTAATTGTTATTGGCAAACACTCCGATAAAATAGATGACTCATTATCAGACTGGCAAAAACAACAAGAAAAACAAAGGCCAATAAGAAAAAAATTCGATGATATTGCTTCACTTATATAACTAAATTAACATATCTATAACCAAATCATATTTTTTTATATTTTAAAATTTTCTACAAGATAAATAAATTCCTAACTACTTACAAAAAATAGCCTTCTATAAAACCAACAATTTTAAAAAATAATATTACTAAAAAACTTTGACAATGAAGTCCTAAAAAGAGTCTTTCACTAAAATTTCTAAAACTCAATGCCTACTAATTTTTTAAAAATATATTAATATATTACATATTAATAGTACTTCTTTCAAAAATTACTTCAATAGCAACATTTTTTTGACAATCTCTTCTTCACCAATTTTTAATTTATAAAAATAAATACCACTACTATAAGAATTAGCATGCCATATAAATCTATGCCATCCTGCATCTTGTACTTTTTTATATACATATACTTTTTGGCCTATAATATTATAAATACCAATTTCAATTAACCCTCGTTTAGGCACATAATATTCAATAACAGTCTGTGGATTAAAAGGATTTGGATAATTCTTTTTTACATACATTTTTTTTAAATTACCATCTTTTATAGGCTCTTCTACTTTTACAATATCTACGCTCGCGATATCACTTTCATTGCCATTATAATCAATAGCACTTACTCCATATTCTAAATTTCCATAATTATCTCGTTCATCAGAATAAAGTGTATCCACAATATTACTACCTATTTTCTTATATGTACTATCTTCTTTTATATAAACATTATAAGCTTTCAAATCATCGGATGTTACTTTATTCCATTTCAAATGAAGTATATTATATTCATCAATATTATAAATTAAATTCTGTGGCATAGCAGGCGCTATGGTATCTGGTTCTGCTTCTGTTGAAACAACAAGACCACCAACACTATCCACATTTCCATAAGTGTCCTGATAATATATTTTCAATTTATAGACAGTATTACTTTTTAGATTAGTTATCATAATATTATGTTCATAAGAGGGTTCTAAACTACTTACTGAGATATACTCACTACCAGTTAATTCCTTATATTCCAGCAAGACAGTTGACAATTCATCAAAGCTTATTTTAACATTTACATAATCTAATCCTGATTCAGTATCTTTATTTTGAATATTTGGAGCTTCAGTATCCGGCACATCTTTAGTCATAAAATCTTTTTCATACTCATCTGAGCAATTCCCATTTCCATCACAATATTTATTCTCCGTTTTATAATTAGTGCTTGGATATAAATTAGTTAAAAATATTTTATGCTTTTTCTTTCTCTCTTCTGTTGCATAATCTTTTATTAAAGATGAATTATCATATAAAGACATATAAGCGTTACTTGGCCTATCCGTTTCAGAAATAATAACAGCCCTATCACTACTCAAATCAGTTATAGCTATGTCCTCAACTATCTGAGGAGGAGTATGTTCCATGGAAACCTTGGTTTTATAAATAAGTGTATCAGAATATTGAACAGGCCCATTAGAATTAATATCAGTATTGAAAATTAAGAAATTATATTCCTGATTAGGTTCCAAATTATATACAGTAACATAATGTTCCGTAATATATTTATTTTCAGTTTGATATTCAGAGAAATCACCGAATTTTCCATAGTAAATTTCGCCCCTGGCAGGTTCGTCAGTTTTCCAATATAATGTTATTGCGTTATTAGTTCGTTCATATTCTGTAGGACCTTCTACAATTTTTGGAGTAGTAGTATCAGCCTGAGTATTTGTATTAAATGAATGGCTTCCAGTTTGTTCGATATGAGCGAAATCAGTTACAAAAGTTAAACCTGATTTCTTATTTAACTTTCCTCCTCCAGTTCCAGGCCAATATGTGTGATTACCTGCTCTATCATCTACCTGTATTTCAATTTGATAACTCATACCTGGTTCAAGGTCTGATAAAATAATATTATGATTAATATAATAATCATCTTCATTAAAAACCATAGCAAATTCTGGATGTGAAGGTTCCCAGGCTGTTACATAAGAGATTCCAGGTTCATCTGTAGTAAATGTAACAATAGCCTTATCAGAATAGGCTGTAATTACTGGGCCAGCTATAATAATAGGGCCTACTGTATCAGGAATAGCATTAGTTCTAAATGTATATAGCTCCGATTTACTAATATTAGAAGATGGATCTATAGATTGAATATAAAAATAGTATAAAGTATCAGCTAACAATTGACTTAACATAATCTTATGAGACAGAACAAATGCAGGATCAGTAAAAATCTGCATTTGTGAAGAATCTAAACCATAAAAAATATTACCAGTTGCCGGTTCATTATTTTTCCATGCAATTGTAATTGAGTGTTGCCCTGGATTTATTGATCGTACTTCAAAAATTTCCGGTGCAGCTGTATCGGGGGCTGCTTTTGTTACAAATTGCCCTGTTATAGTTGTTGATTTATTATTGTACATATCAACAGCAAATAAAGAATAGGTATAGGTTGTAGATGGGAATAAACCTGTTATAAATAAATTATGCTCAGTTAAGAAAATATCTGTCAAAGAGAAACTCTGCCCATTGTTTGAAGTCAATGAAATTGTAAGCTTAGACATTTCATTTGTAATACAAAATAATGTAGCTTGATCTGAACAAATATTGACTATGGATGGCCCTTGTAAAAAAATTGGTGGTGCTAAATCCGGATTATCCTTTGTTTTAAAATTATCTTCTTCACTCAAAGTTATATTTGAATCCTGATCACTAATTTGTACGTAGTAAAAATATTCCATATTACTCTGTAATCCATTAAGCATAATATTATGCATTCTACCAAATAAAGTATCTAATTCCATATTATTTAATACACCAGATTGAGTACCATAAAAAACTTTCGCATAGGTAGGCTCATCCGTTTGAAATGAGATTAAAGCATTGCTTGTAGAGATATTTTTAGCAAAAGGGCCATTCAAAAAAACAGGCGGTATTGTATCCCTTAATGATAAAGTTTTAAAAGTATTTAATCTACTATTTGTAGGACCATTATTATTCTCATCGAAAACTTTGACATAATATTTATAAAGAGTATTGCTCTCTAAATTAGATAGTACTATATCAAAAGTGGTTGTGAAATATTCTGTTTTAAAATACAATGTATCATTAGTATTATCAACTAAATACGCAACTTCAGCTCTTGCTAATTCATCAGTTGAAAATTCTATTAATGCTGTATTATACGTAACCTGTACTACCATCGGTTCCATTGTAAATACAGGTGGCTGCTGGTCTTTTTGTATAACAAAAGAATAATTTAATGAGCTAAACAAAGAACTATTATCATACGCAGATACATTAACATTAATTGTATCTCCTTCATTAAATGGCTCCTCTGGAATATATGTAATTCTAAATCCATCAGGTATATCAGATATTCCAAAATCTACAATTCTATTATCAATATTCAGGCTAATAGAATTTCTATTTACACCAGATTCATTATCAGTAATATCTATTACTATATTAGAAAAAATAGAAACTTCAATGTCATTTTCTTTTGGATATACAGGTTTTATCGTTGGAGGTATAGTATCAATACTCATTGGTACTAATTTAAGTGAAAATATAGTTGTAGTATCTGGTTCTACAAAAACTGTATTATCAAATAATGGTAAATAACCTTCTTTCTGTACATCTACTATATATAATGCCGAATAAACATCAGGAAAATTATAAATACCATCATTATCCGTATTTGTCATAAATTCAGCTGAATCATTATAAATATGCACCATGGCATTGGGGATTGGTAGGTTAGTTATACTATCCATTATCGTTCCTGTTAATCTACCCTTTAATATAATCTTTTGTTGAACTTCTATATTGATATCACTTATTGTATCATTATTACCAACATTTATTTTTATTGCATCTTTAAGATTAGTTGTATTTCTATAGAATGTAGAATAATAATTTTCAGTCTCCTCGGTCATAATAAAATAACTTCCAGGAACCACACTTAAAGAATAATGTAAATTACTATCAGCCATAACTTGGAATACTTTACCCGAAGTATCTATAGCTTTTATTCCAAATTGTTCTTTAGGCCCTTTGTCTGGAAGAATAATATTTCCATTAATAATACCAAATTTTTCCATCGAACTACCTATATTTTTGTCTATAACCAACTCCACTTCTATATCATTCATAAAATCATTAATAATAATAGGATCACTTTTAGTATCACCATCCGCATCATAAATTCCAAAAAAGTCATTATTATCAGCACCCATATTATTATTTACATCTTTGAAAGCAAAAAGATAAAAAGTCCCTTTTGTAAAAACATCCATTACAAATTCATTATTCTCATTAACCGGTATTTGAATAACAGGTTGACTATTAACCAAGGAATCTTCATTTAATATTGCATAAATTATCCCCTCTTGACTAATATTATCAACAACCTTACCCTTAATTTGCAAGAATGGGAAAAATAAATTTATATTTTTATTTTCAACATGAGCATTTACACCAACAAAAATGGAATCACAATCGTCACTTTCATTATTTTCCTTAAAACAATTCCTCCTTTCACCAAAATTATAAACCGAATCTCCATTTGCATCTTCAAAAGCTGAAAGTAAATAATTTCCAGACGGTAAGTTAACAAATGTAAATTCTCCTGGTTTTTGAAGCAAAACTTCTTTATGAAATGCTGAATTCTCACAAACTACTCTTATTGTCCCTACATTATCCCTATTAGTAATTACCTTTCCAGATAATGATGAATTATTTATATTTTCTTGAGATTCTAATATAATATCTATATTATTATAAACTTCATTAGAATCAAAAACTAATTTAGTACAAACAGAATCTTTTGTTGTATCAATATAGCATTTACTTATTTCTGATTCATCATACTTATTATTATTATTCAAATCTATAAAAGCTGAAACAGTATATACTCCAGGAAGAAGATCTAATAATGCATAATGACCAGTACTATCAGCAACAGTTGAATAAAACAGAGTATTGTCTTGTGAATATGCCTCTACTATAATTGGAGAATTCTTAAATTTTGTTTTATTAATTATAGTTCCGTAAATATCTCCATCTCCAATAGGAATTATTTCTCCTAATACTATATCTATGCCTGTCTTCTCTTCACCTTCTCCTAATAATACCTCTGTGCAACCTGTATCTCCTTCTACCTCATAACACCTTATCAGCTTCTCCGGATCCGGATTCCCATCT
>Ga0164318_10001747_pt1 | contig 19630 bp, 21 predicted proteins | sample GuaBasSedimGuay9_FD_113734 | JGI IMG/M metagenome (GOLD analysis project Ga0164318, IMG submission 113734) | Subseafloor sediment microbial communities from Guaymas Basin, Gulf of California, Mexico - Guay9, Core 4571-4, 0-3 cm | ecosystem: Environmental > Aquatic > Marine > Hydrothermal vents... | reverse complement strand
TTCAGGAAATGCCTGTATGTATTTCCCTTTTCTTATTGCTGCTTCTACCAGCAACAGGGCGGCTGTCTTTGCGCCTTGCCCGCCCCTGCCATTGAATCTTATTTTTATCATAGTCTATGCATTATATAATGAAAAAGTATAAAAAAGAATGTATAGCAGTTAAAATCATTTTTGATTCTTGACTTCTTCGTGATTTTCCTTAACCCTTGCTAAGATTAATCTAAATATAGCTTTCATCAATTCTATGTTGAGATTTAATTATTCTGCAAGTTTTTTCCTTTCTTTGAAAAGAAAGCTTTCTCTATCTTCTGAGCATGAAGGCATATTGTGATCCTTCTTGTAAATCCCTGCTTTTCCTGTGAGTTCAAACCTCTTTTCCAGAAGTTCCGATAGGTTTTTGTCAATCGCGTCTATCTGTCTTCTTAATCCCTCTAATTCAGTATCGTATGCATTATCCCCTTCTCTTTTTTATGGCTTCCTCTATCTTCATGCCAAAATGCCTGCCTGCGCTTTCTGTATAAACCAGCACTTCGTCGCCGGTTTTTATCTCTCCTACAGATATAGTTTGCCGTTTGGTTTTACAAGGTGTATCGTCTTTGCATTCTGCAATATCAATAATAGTTTCTTATTCTATGTGCAGGCTTCTACAAGCATCATCGGACGCTTTTCGATTTTATTTGAATGCGTTCTCAAGGAACTTAATCTAAACAGAAATATAAACTTAAACATAAAATTACTTGAAAAATTCTTAAAAAAAGTAGATGAAGTTTTTGATGAGATTAGATTTGAATTTATCAAGATTCTGAAGAATCTCGATAATCCGGCATATTATCAAGAGAAAGTTGTGCAGGAAAATATCGGCAGAAAATACAAACAGATTCATAAATATTTTAAAAAGATAAAAGGATATTCCAAAAATAAGAAGGATATAATGATTTTAATTCATGGAGCGGAATATTCTTGCTATACTCGAACTACCTTGAATATAATTTCCAAGATAAATATATAATTGATGTAAAAGAGGATGTTGAAAACGGAGCTTTAATGGTGTTTAAAGAATTATTTTTTGAGATAGATTCCTTATCGTCTTACAGAATGAATTGATGAAATTATTTCAGTGATATAAAAATCATTTTTATCCAGTCTGCAAAAGTATTGATTATCCCTTTCTTTTTCACATGAATTATCCTGCCGGTTATCTTGTTTTCCTGCATTAAAGGAGCGTTGTATTCAGGAAGGGGAATATCTTCAAAGATGCCCGTCTCATTTGCCTTGCCAGGCAGAAGGGCGCAGGCAATGTATTTTTTTTCATTTTCAAAAACATATTCTGCAATAAAAAATATTTTTGACTCCGCATTTTTGTTGTTGAAATAAAGCGTTTTTTGCCGTTTAATAGAATATGTTTTTTCTTTTTCCATTAAGCCAAAAACATGCAAAGTGAAATTGATTTCCTGTTCATGCCTGTTTTTGAGCACGACTTTTATTTTATCTTCAGTATTTGAACAATCCAGTTCTGCCTCATTGTATTGGGTTGGTTTTTGCGTTTTTATGCCACTGCCTGTGCTTTCATTTTGTTTCAGGATTCCTTTGATTTCAATACCGGAAGTAGAATCGGTTTTTTTGCCGGTTGCCTCATCAGTAATCCTTATTCTGTAATTGTAAAGTCCTTCTTCGATATCTTCCTTTATTGTATTTTCCAGAATGATTTTTTTGGACTCATATGCTTCAAGACTGATTTCTTTTTCATTTGGGCTCCATCCGCCGATGTTTGCAGTTTTTTGCAATAAATAAATATATGATTTTACCGTGCATATTTTTGTTTTGGATTCGGTGTTTTTCAGGGTAAAAGATATATTGATTTTTTCATTGCGCTTTGCTAATTGCGGAGCAATTACTTTTTCAAAAATATATTGGCTATTTGCCTGTGCAGATTCTTCATAATTCTCAGAACAACCGCTGGATTGAGTAATTATTTTTGTTTGGCATTCATTTTGCCCGTTTATATTGATTGTAAATTCGCTCTTGTAGTTAGAATGTGAAGAATAATATTCCCACTTGTTTTCATTCGGATTGTATTTGCAGAGCCGGCAATATCCGCTGTATTGTCCCATACTATAATATTCATCGCAATTTGGATATGCAAATACAGGAATAAAAATATTGTATGTTTTGTTTCTCTGTGCATTTATTAAAATTGCTGTATTTTTATTGCAAAAATCACTTGTTATTTTTGCTCCGTTCAGGTCTGCCAAAACTTTTTTTGGATAGCCATAGCAGACAAACTTAAAGTCCTGATTGTAATTGCCTGATGAAAATACAGTGTGCGCTATTGAAAAAGAATTGAACAAAATATTTAATTCACTTGTTTTTAATTCAAATTTCGGCTCTCCTAAATCAGGCAGACCGACGATGTCTATTGTTTTTTTTTCTCCTAATTTTTCAATCATCTCTTCTCCGACATTGAAAATTATTTTCGAATATATTTTTACGATTTGGGTTATTGAATCATGCGGAACTGTCCAGTTGCAGGTTATACTGTGGCTTGTATTGTTCATTATACTAGTCGTATTGCAATATATTACTTCATTAGATTCTCCGCCTGTTGCGGTTTTCAATTTTTCAATAATCATATATGCGCTTACATTGTACGGCTTTGATTCATTGTTTGTTACGATTATAGTTGCATTTAATGTATCGTTTATCGCCAGATTTAAGCTGGAAATGTTCCATGAGTCTATAAAGATGTTTCCTATGCCTGCATAATTAAAAAAAGCAGTGGATATGATGTATGATTTGCCCGTCTTGTTTTTGGAAGATTCATCAAGGTTAAATCTTGCGTAGCATTTGTATTCTCCTGCAAGGGTATTCTCCGGAATGCTCCATGTCAGATTATCAACAATATCGCTTAAATTTGTTACATCAATGTGGATAGGGAGATTTTGATTAATGATAATCCAATCAGATGGATAGGTGTCCATATCAATGCGTTTGAATTTTATGGATAAAGTTCCGTTTATGGTTGTATTAAAAGTATTGGTTATATTCCCGATAACAGTTACTTTATCTCCAATGCTAAAAAAATTCTTGTTTAAGCTAATTTTCAGATTCAGTTCAGCATCTGTTTTAGGCTCCTCTTCACTAGAGGAAGAACAATTATTTTTCTCTCCTGGCGTAGGAGTTGAACATAAAGTAAAATCAGTGCTTCCGTCTGGAAATCCTGCAAAAGAGTTTCCTTTTTCTGAATAATTGTAACTAAAATTTGTTGAATAAGAGGACTTATAGAATATTATTATATCTCCATTATTATTTAACTTATTGCCGATGCAAGTGCTATCTACATAAAAATAAGTAATGTTTTTATTAGTAATTCTTGTGATATTTGCATTTTTGCCAATTACGATAAAGTATGTTGAATTTGTAATTAATGAACAATTTCCAATATTATAGCAAGTTATTTCATTAGAATTGTTTGGGCTATTATCTTCAATATTCCAGTTTGAAAGATTTAATATCATATTTTCTGGATTATAAATTTCTATCCATTCATCATAAACATCGCTTTCTGGGTTAGGCATTACTTCATTAATCACGACCTGCCCAAAACAGGGAATAAAGAAAGATGAAAATAAAAGAAAAAACACAAAAATTATTAATTTCTTCATAGACGAAATGTTGAGTAGCTTTTAAATATATTTACTTCATTTATTTGTATGATATATTTGAAAGAAAAAGTAATTGCATCTGTTTTTTTTGCATTAAGCCTATTTTTTCTTAATAATGCCAATATCGGGCGGGATACGATATTATATGCATTGGCTATGAATTATGCAGGCATTTCTGTCGGCAATGTACTGTTGTTTGCATTGTTTTTCTCTCTTTTCATTGCGATTATAGCATCTTCAAGCATATTGAGAGAGGACAAAAAAAACAGTGTATTCACAGCAGGCATTGTTTTTATCGGGTTGTTTGCTTTGATTGGGTTAAAAATTCCTGTTTTATATGGTCTGTTATTTTCCTTTTTGACAGGATGCTGTTTTTATTGGTTTATGAACAATATATCAAAAGAAGTGGATGAATTCAAGCGTGTAAATTACATGAGGGCATTTATGATAATTAAATCAAATACGCACAAATACTTTTTTTTGATTAGTTTTTTCTTTGCTGTTCTTGTTGCATTGCTTGCTGTTGACATATCGGGAATGGAGGTCTTTGGAAAAACAAGATTTGATATGGAAAATGCATCTGTTGAATTGGACAATGTAGTTGATATGGCAATGGAAATGCAAAAGCAAAATGCATTCCGAACAGCAGACATGGCAAGCCTGTGGATAATGCAAAGCATACATAATGATACATTATTGAACCGTGAAGAAAAAATAGCATGCATTGATTCAATTAATCGCAGCAGTGTTTTTGTGAGAGAGAAAATAAATCAAAGTTATTCTGGTTTGAATATAGGGGCGTTGAATTTGGATTTGGAAAATATGAGTGAATTACGCCCGCAAAATGGGCAAAATCAAATATTTGAACAGGCAGATTTTTTAATAAACATATTCAAGGAATATTATTTTTTGATAGCAGGTTTTGTTATATTTTTTATTTTTTCTTTCTGCGGCTCGATTATTGCACTGTTTTCTTCTTTGATGGCAGTTATGCTGCTCAAAGGCACTCATTCACTGGATAAGAAGCAGGAAAGCAATACTTCTTAATATCTTTTTATATTTCTCTTATAGGTAGATATATGATTTCATTCAACATTGAAGAACTTGACAAAGCCATAGGCGGAGCTCTGGAGGATGGAATCATCACAAACTGCTATGGCGAAGCAGGCAGCGGAAAATCAAACATGGCAATGCAGCTGTGCGTAAACTGCATAAAGAGAGGCAAAAAAGTCATTTATATTGACAGTGAAAACGGATTCACACCCGAACGATTTATTCAGATGCACAAAAAAGAAGATTTGGATAATGTGCATATATATCATCCAAAAACATTTGATGAGCAGCTGAAAATGACCCAATTGGCAGAAAAAGACATAGATAAAGATATCGGATTTGTTGCAGTGGACTCTATTGTCTCGCTCTACAGGCTAATTCTGCACGACAATATTGCAGATGCAAACTACAAACTAACAAAGCAGTTTTATATTCTCTCAAAAATGGCAGAGACCAGGAAAATTCCTGTATTTGTCACAAATCAGGTCTATGCTGATTTTGATACAGGCGATGTCGAACTTGTCGGAAGAGACATACCGCGATATTTTTCAAAGACAATAATAAAGCTTGAAAAAACAGGAGACAATATCCGATGCGCTAATATAGTAAAGCACAGGTTCTGCCCTGAGGGGAAAAAAATAAATTTTGAAATAAAGGAAAAAGGCCTGTTTGCGGCAAAAAGATTTGGTTTTTTTTAATGATCATATTCGTTGCTTTTGACACAGTAAATAATTTGCTTTGGTGTAACAGAAAAAAATCTTTCGGATTTGAGTTATGGACAGGATTTTGCAGGAAAATAATTTCGGAAAAAAATCCAGAATATTTTCTGCGTCTCCAACTGGCTTTATGGATTGTGCCGTAACTAAATTTCCTGACACAAGATACACTTTATTTACGATGATAAAATTATTTGCGGTATTGTAATTTGTTGACAAACCTGCTTATTTCATTAATCATCTTATTTTTATTCTTCAGATTGCTTTCAATCAGTTTTATTATTGCACTACCTACAATCACTCCATCTGCCCCGGAATCAATTATTTGTTTTGCCTGCTCTTGATTTGAGATGCCAAAACCAACAGCAACAGGAAGAATTGTTTTGGATTTTATTCTTTTTATCAACTTTATTGTTTCTTCCCCGACATTGTCTCTTGCTCCTGTAACGCCCAAAACAGAGACAGCGTAAATATATCCTTTTGCTGATTTCAAGATTTCTTTTAGTCTTTCCTTTGTTGTGGTCTGTGCAACCAAAAATACTGGATTTATATTGTGCTTGTGTGCTGCTTCTATATATTCAAAAGCCTCTTCATAAGGCAGGTCGACAACTAAAACGCCATCTATGCCTGCCTCTTTTGCATGCCTGTAAAACGTCTCAATGCCTTGCTGGTATATTAAATTAGAATAAATCAGGATGCTGATTGGAATGTCTGTATAATCGCGGATTTCTTTTATTAATTCAAATGTCTTACGACTATTCATCCCGGAGGCAAGTGCACGATTGTTAGCGAACTGGATTGTAGGTCCGTCTGCAATTGGGTCTGAAAAAGCAAACCCTATTTCAAGCATATCTGCACCCCTATCAACAAGGGTTTTTATGATTTGCTTTGAAGTATTATATTCCGGATCCCCTGCAACGACAAATGGGATAAATGCTTTTTTTAAATCAAACATAGTTGCCCACTGAATGTAAATCCTTGTCTCCCCTGCCGGACAAATTTATGACGATAAGGTCATCTTTTTTCATTTGTTTTGCTAATTTGACAGCATAGTAAACTGCATGGGCCGACTCAAGAGCAGGAATTATTCCTTCTGTTTCAGAGAGCATCTTAAAACCTTCCAGTGCTTCTTTATCGGTTATAGATACGTAATTCACCTTGCTTTTGTCTTTCAGGTAACTATGCTGTGGTCCTACGCCGGGATAGTCAAGACCTGCCGATATAGAATATGCTTCTTTAATCTGGCCGTCCTTGTTCTGCAATAAATAAGACAGGCATCCGTGCAGTATCCCTGGACTCCCTGCACAGAGGGTTGCTCCATGCTCTCCTGTTTTTATGCCTCTTCCTTCTGCTTCAACACCATATAAACTTGTGTTTTCTCCGAGGAACTCATTGAATATCCCGATTGCATTTGAGCCGCCGCCGACGCATGCAACAATTGCCTTAGGGAGTTTTCCTTCCTGCTGCATGATTTGGCGTTTTGTTTCATAACCAATAACGTTTTGAAAATCTCTTACAATTTTAGGGTATGGATGAGGCCCCACAACAGATCCAATCAAATAATGCGTTGTTTTGATATTTGCTGTCCAGTCCCGTAATGCTTCGTTTATCGCATCTTTGAGTGTTTTTGATCCTGTATTCACAGGAATTACCTCTGCGCCACACAGTTTCATCCGGAACACATTGATTTTCTGGCGTTCTATATCTTTTTCTCCCATGTAAATGCATGTCCTGATTCCAAGCAAAGCGCCGACAACTGCTGTTGCAACACCGTGCTGTCCAGCTCCGGTCTCTGCTATCAATCTCGTCTTTCCCATGTATTTTGCGAGCAATCCCTGCCCTAATGTATTATTTATCTTATGAGCGCCAGTATGAAGCAAATCTTCGCGTTTCAAATATATTCTGCAATTTACTTTTTCTGAAAAGTTTTTTGCGAAATAAAGAGGAGTGGGTCTGCCTGCATAATTTTTCAGCAATTCATTTAACTGGCTCTTGAATTTGCCATTGTCTTTTAATTTTAGATAATTTTCTTCTAATTCTTCTAAAGCAGGCATCAATGTCTCGGGGACGAACATGCCTCCGTATTTTCCAAATTTTGTTTTTGTTTTCATAATTTCATAAATTTCTTAATAGTTTTTTGCGGATTTTCAGATAGCATTAACGCTGTTCCTACAAGAACTGCATCACTGCCATATTGCATAGCTATTTTAATATCCTCTGTAGTTTGTATGGATGATGCGCTTATTACAATGCAATTTTTTGCAAATTTTGCAATGCTCTTTGTTCTTTGTACGTCGCCTTCATCTTTTTCAAATGCATCTATATTGCGATTGTTTATTTCTATAAATCTATGATTGAGTTTCATAACATAATCCAGTTCATCCAAAGATTTTATTTCTACAAGCGCTTCCATCCCGATATTTTGCGAATACTCGATTAAGCATTTTAGTTTGCCATTTAGATGGGCGGCAATAAGAAGTACGCAGTCTGCCCCATGTTCTTTGAATTTTTCAATCTGTTCTTCGCTTCTTGTAAAGTCCTTGACCAAAAGCGGAAGAGAACTGCATTTTTTTATATCGCAAATATCCTCTGTTCTGCCCCCGAAAAATTCCGGCTCCACGACAACAGAAATGGCAATGGCTCCGGCGTCAGTGTATTTTTTAGCCATTTTGCCGGCGCTTCCATCAAAATGAAAATTTTTAAGTTTTGGTATTTTTCTTTTGACTTCTGCAATTATCGGCACCTTTCCTTCTTTTTTTGCTGCGATTATTGCCTCGGACAATTTCATAGTTTGCCTCCCTCTTCAAGAGCATTTGAAACAGTCACCAATTCCTCTAATTTTTTTGCAGCGGCAGAACTTTCAATGACGGCTCTGGCCATATTGATGCCTTCAGATATTGTCTTTGCCTTGCCTCCTACATATATTACTGCTCCGGCATTTAACAACACCACATCTCTTTTTGCGCCTTTTTCCCTGCCGGATAAAATAGAGCGAATAACTTCGGCATTATACTCCGGGGTCCCTCCTTCAATTTCTTTTAGCGATGCCCTTGCCAAACCAAAATCTTCCGGAGCTATTTCGTAAAATTTTCTGTTTCCTTCTTTTATCTCTGCAACTTTGGTTTTTCCTGTAATTGAAATCTCATCAAAGCCGTCCATTCCGTACACTACAAGTACGTGCTCGTAAGGCAATTTTAGTACTACATCTGAAACTAAATTTACTGCACTTGCTTTATAGACTCCCAATACATGGGCTTTTGCATTTGCCGGATTTATAAGAGGACCTATTATTGTATAAAAAACAGTTTTTATGCCTAACTGGCTTTCGGGATCAAAAATTTTCCCCATCACTGGATGGAAAAGCGGCGCATATAAAAAAGATATATTCGTCTCTTCTATTAATCTTTCTGCCTGTTTTGGAGTTAGGTTTATGTTCACGCCGAGCTTCTCAAATGCATCTGCACTGCCAGATAAAGCAGATATGGACCTACTGCCGTGTTTTGCCATAGGAATTCCTACAGCCGCCGCGACAATTGCCGAGCAGGTAGATATGTTAAACGTGGTTTTTCCTCCTCCTGTTCCGCAGCAATCTGTTAAAATCCCTTCTGTATTTGGATGCATATAGTCGCAACACTTTCGCATGGCTTTTACTATTCCTGCTATTTCTTCTGCCGTAGGTCCCTTCATAAATAAAGAGACAGAAAAAGCGCCCATCTGCACATCGCTTACTTTATCGCCTCTAACACTCAAAATAAAATCATAGGCGTCTTTTTCATCTATATTTTCTTTTGCTGACAATTTTCTTATTATTTCTTTAGGATTAAAATCCATATTGTTTTTATTTTCCATCTAAATCGCCTCTAAAATTAGGATTAATGATTAAAATGCCGACATAAGTAAGTTTTACGGGTTTCTCTCTATTATTTTCAATCAACTTGCTTCTTTTGAGAGAATTGACATTATTCCATAAAGCAGATTCAGAACACTCGAGAATTTGGGCAAGTTCTTTTACTATTCTCGTCATTGTCTTGCATTTATTTTCAGCCAATGACAAGTATCTTAAAATCTCATTTTGCTTTTTTGTCAAGCATTCTATTGCTAAAGCGCAAATACTATTTCTTAGAAATTTAACTGAGCCAGAGACAATTTACAGAATTGGAATTAAGAGCATCCGAATGTTCTCTTTGTTGACATTTTTTATTATTCTTGCAGTCTATTTTGCATTTTTCCATATTTATCATCTCTTTATTTAATGCTTGAAAAAGTTTATAAGTCTGCTGTGCAGGAAATGTTGGAGTAGTAAGGATTGTATTCAATTTTTGGATTGCTCTCGAAAAATAGGACTCTAATGTTCTTCACACAGATTGCATTTTTCTTTAGAAAAAGGGAGTTCAGAAACGAGAAGACTTTAGGCGATATTTATTTTCCACCAAAATCCTCAATAATTTTTATCTCTTCTAGAGTCCGTTATATAATTCATAAACTAACCAATTAATCCAACATAAACATCAATTTGCAAAATTAGTTTCTGTAAAATAGTCTATCTATCAATGCAAAATTATTTTCTTGTTAATTTTTGTTGCTTGGCTCGTAAAGTTATCATCTTATTTATCCGGTATATTTCCTTTATGTTGCCTCTTTCAAACATTTCATGCTTCATTTTAAGCAAAGTATCTGTATCCATATTCATCCCCCCGAGATTGTTGCATCCCTTATCTTCTATTTTTATATATATTTGAAGTATATAAAGTTTTGCTTTTTTTCTAATATCATATTAAAAATATTATTGTATGATAAAATACTTGTTTTTGATTAATATGAAATTAATTTTTTTATATTAAATTAATTTTCAAAAAATATGTTATTTTTTAAAAATAAATGATTATAGTATGTATAAGCATTTCATTATGAAAGAAATTGGATTAAATGACAACGAAAGAGAGGCTCTAAAGGTATTATATGAATTAACAGAGCAGGAATTCTTTGTTATATGCTACCTTTCCAAGTATGGAGTAAAGACAATCAATGAATTAATCAATGATGAACTTGCTATTCAAAAAGAGCGCATATACAAGATACTGGCTGATTTAACTGAAAAAGGATTCATAAGATCCATTAGTGAAGAAAAAACAAAAGAATTTATTGTTTGCGACCCAAAAATGATGTTTTCAATGCTGAGAGAAAATAAAAAAGAAGATTTAAATGAAACAGGAAAATCAATTGAAGAAAAATTGGCTAGTTATGTTGAATCTCCTGTATTTTATAAATTGGGCTATGATATTGTCGGAAGCAAGAAAGTAAGAAATATAAATTATAACTCTTGGATTGAAGCCAAAGAATTTATTTATGATTTAAGCGATAAAAGTGGTTTTTCCGTACCGAAAGAAGAGGTGCGGTTTTTAACCATCGGGAAACTAAAAATAAAAGAAGGAGTTGAAATAAGAATCATGAACCCATTTGAGGAAAAAAACCATAACTTTGCAAAAAAAATGATTGAGGCAGGATTTAAAGTAAGACATATTGATGAAAAATATTGTACAACAGTTCGAAGATGCATTACTGAGAAGAAAACTATGATCTTTTTATTTCCTCCAGAAGGGCGAGAAGGAAAACAGGATCAGGTTTTTGTATCTTACAATAAAGAATTTATTGAACAAACCCGATGGTATTATGAAATGCTGTGGGATATAAAGGCAGAAGACATAAAAAATTTAGAATTATGATGGATTTGCATCAAAAATTACAAAAAACCTTTTTAAGCTTTTTTCTACTTAGAAACTAATTATGCTGAATAAAAAAATCATAAGAAAAATAGATGCTTCCCGTTTATCTGAAAAATTAAAAGAAAATATTAAAACTAAGTATATTGAAAGCGAGCAATGGTATGCCCAATCAAATTTAAACTATACGTGTATTTTTTCCTCATATATTTCTCACACATTAACAGAAATAACTTTGTTGAATAAACATGCTGTTTCAATTGCAAAACTACCGCCTAATTTAATTTTTTATGGATTGGGTTTCGGTTATTCTGAGATAGAATTATTGAAATTACTTATTAAAAAAAATAAGAAGATAGATGTGATTGGTATCGACATTCAGGAAGATTTCATAACTGGCTTCATCCAATCTCTCAACAATATCTGCTATGAAGACAAAAAATACAATATTGATTTTGTTGGGATAAAGGGTCTGTTTCAGGAACTTCAAAAAACGGATTTTGATATTTTAAAAGGCAGAAAAGCACATATTATTTTTGGAAATACCATAGGCAATTTCAAATACGAGAAAATATTTGGTATTTTGAATAAATATACTAATAAAACAGACATATTATTAATGGGTTTCCAAACAGATAACTTTTTTGAAAAAAAAGTAAGACAATACCAGGATAATGCAATGCTTAATAGCTTTATTAAAAAAGCAATAAATACATCTAAAGACAAAACGCTTATATGGAAAGTTAATGAAAAAGAATCGCAAATAGAAGTATGGATGGATGATATATTAATTGGTTATTCTAAAAAAACAAATCCTGTAGAAATGATAAAAACCGCTGAAAAATATGGTTTTAAAAATATTGAAATGTTTAATGAGAACAGCACAGCAATCCAGATATATGAAAAAATTTAAGTAACAACATCAATCAGCTTTTTCTTCTTTAATGCTTCTCTTATCTCGAGCGCAACCCTCTTTCCAGTGCTCATCTCTTCATTGTAAAAATATCCTGGATAAGGCGTGAATCTCGTCCCAGGCGAACCCTGCACCCTTAGGCTCACATCAAAGATGACTGCCCCTTCTTTTGGAGGTCCCGGCACTATTGCGCCCTGCAATGCAAAAGGACCGATTATCCCGGGAGGATATTCCTCTTTTGTTGCTTTTACAAACTTTTCCCCGAGGTCAAAAATCATCTCTAGGACAGATTCCTTTGTTGTGCAGGCAATATGCCCTATTTCTTTTAGTGTCGGCTTTACATATTTCAATACTTTTAGCTGCTCATCTGCCGTGAGCCTGAGCAGTCCGTCAAGGTTTGTCTGCCTTCTTGTATCTGTACCAAGCAGTTCAACTTCCCTGCGAAGAGGCGAATAAAAGTAATTGAAATTTACCTGCGTCCCGACAATATATTCCTCAATTACTGCATTTTCAACAGACTCTTTAGTAACTATTTTTTTTTCAATCATTTCTCTCGTCTTGCTTTCAAATTCAGCCGGGCTTTCAACAAGGAAAAACTCCCTTTCATAGCTTCTTTCCAGCTCGTTTGCTTTTATAATGACCAGCCTGTCAATGTCCTTATAGCTTTTAAACTGCCTTGGAAACCTTATTCCTGCTTTTTGCATCAGATAATACTGGTTTTTCTCTTCAGTCCGCTCTTCTGCCTTTAAAATCTGCCTTGCCCCAAATATCGGAATCAAAAAGTCGTTTTCTATTTTTTCATAATTAAAATTTACATAAACTTCAAATGAGCGGTGAGGAATAAAAATTACATTTTTGGCTCTCATTTCCTCTGTAACTTTCGGGTTTAAAATATCGCTGAATTTGTCCAGGAGCATTACTTCATCAACAACGCCTGTTGTTTTCCCAAAATTCTGCGCTGTTTTATAGTATTTTGAATAGGTTCTGTCTCTTCCTTTCTGGCAGATTACAAGAGTCTTGAATCCCATGTCCTTTGCGCCTCTGCATACATCAAGGGCGCTGTGGCTTCCAAGGACGCCAATTGTTATGTTTTTAGCATCATAGCTTTTAATGATTTGTTCAATATCTTTTCTTTGTATCATGATAGTATAATCATGGTAATTTTTTATAGTTTGGATTTCTATTTGTTGATATGGATGAGAAAAAAACCATAAAGCTATTGCTGATATTGGCAATATGCGGAATTGCTATAAATGCCTATTCTGTTTTTGTGCAGGCAGGCATGATGCCTATTGTTTTCATGAACTATATTTTGCCTGCCGGATGCATTGAACAGAACTCGACATATTTTCTCTCCCAGCCAACAGATGCCTCTTTTTGCAGAAGAATTATGGATATGGATAGTAATTTCAATAAGGTTGATTTAAAGGACACCTGTAATGAAATGAATAGTGAAGAAGACAAAGAATTATGCATTTTAATGTCTGATTTTTACAGCAAAAGAGTTGATGACTGTTCAGATTACATCGTGGCGTTCAACTATTCCGGGGGGAAAGAGTCTTCTGTCTCAGATGACGAAATGAAAAAAGTATGCGACAGAATCAATGCGCGGGCTCCTTAATTTTTTCTTTCAGGTGGAAATAAAGCAGAGTGTAGCATATATATCCAAATACCGGCAAAAAAACATGAAGAATTGTTCCTACAAGCACAGCGTAAGGACCAATCAGCAAAGAAAATATTTCCACAACAGCAGAGACGAGGAAAATATATATTGAACTTATAATGAAGACAAGTATAATTAAAAGCCATGAATCTAATTTCTCGTATTTAATGAGCCGGTAAGATTCTTTTATCGCATCCAAACCGCTTTTTTTGTCCAGCACGACGACACTGATTGATATAATCGAAAGAAGGACGAGATACACCAGCCCTGCAAAAAACAGGAAAAAATCAACAAACAAGAGAAGTATAATTCCAATTGGTCCTAAAAAAATACAGATAGGGATTTCAATGACCAATACAGCTATTACTGCCATAAATGCAATCAATATCAACAATGCATCTGTTATCATAAGCGCAACTATTCTTTTTTTTGACTCTAAAAGCGCTTCAAAAATAGAGACTGGCTTATTTTGGTGTATGGCTTTTGCGATAACAGAATATGTTGCTTTAATGTAGTAATGCAAAATAATAATTGCAAAAAGTATGGCAAGAGAATAAATAAGATAATCTTTTGCAATAGCCCATAATGAATAAAAAAGCATTGTTGGGTCGGATTTTAAAGATTCAATAATAGAAATGAGCGTGTTGGTTTCAATTATATTTTTTGTTCCCAAAAAAAGCACTATTCCAAGCAAAGCAGAAGGAATCCAGATCAGCGTCGCAGGGAGGGCAATATATGGATTTTCTTTTATAGCAGAATATGCTTTTTTTGTTATATCTTCAAGGTAGCCCATTGGATTAAATGATGAAAGAATTTATATATGTTTGCGAACAACAATATAATTATTCAACTATCTCTTTTAACCTGTTCAACTCAATTGCTTTTTTTATGTCCCTCGCAATTCTCCTTCCCGTGCTCATAGGCACATCATAATTTAAATAACTATAGGAAGAACCATTAATAAACGGGTTTGTCCCTGCAACTATCCTTGCAGATATTTCAAAGACATAAAATTCCAGTTTATCTGTCAAAATCGTCTCAAGGCAAAACGGACCCCATGTACCTCTTGGGAATTCAATTTCTTTTGAAGCTTTTATGACATTTTCCCCCATCCTAATAATTTCATGAAGCAGAGACTCTCGCACAACAATAGGGAAATTTCCCACAACCGTATAACTTGTCGCAATATCCATATTCTTCTGGTCGCTGAAAGAAATCCGTCCGAGCGCATCTGCGTTTGACTCATATCGCTTGTCCATGCTCATAATCTCGAGCTTATCATCAAGAGGAGAATAAAAATAATGGATATAAACGGGCGTTCCGACAATAAATTCCTGGATTTGGTATTTGGCTATTTTTTTTGTTTTTATTTTTTCTTCAAAATCTTTCTTGTTTTGCGCAAGAAAATAACCGCTTCCGCCTTTAGCGCCGTATTCTTTTACAATAACAGGGCTGTCTACATTATCCGGTGATTCAAAAACCTTTGGGAGTTTTATTCCTGCTTTCAAAAGCCACTGCCTCTCCAGGTTCCTGTCCGATTCCCATTTCAGGATGTTCTTGCACCCGTAATATGGAATTTTGCTTTTCTTTAATTTATCTAAATTATAATAACTCACAAAACTGCCGTGAGGGATGATAATGGCATTTTTTTTTATCAGCATCTGCTCATATTTTTCAAATTCTGAAAACTTTGAAATTTCAATGATTTCATCTGCGACATTGAATATTTTGTATGGCGATGTTTTTCCTTTTTCGCAGATTGCTATTGTCTTAAATCCCTCATCCTTGGCGCCTTTTAGAATTTGCAGGGCAGTATGGCTGCCAAATGTTGCGATTTTTATATCTTTCATAATATTATGTCAGGCACTTTTGAATTCGCTGAACTTATCTTCCATTTCTTTTGTCTTTTTCCTGATATCCACTGGCTCAATTTTCCTGACAGTTATCTCGTCTTCCTTTGTAAAACTATTTTCCTTTACAGTGCCCGTTATATGGTAAAAATTGCCGATGCAGGACAGGTTCAGGTAATTTGGGAGAGTTTCTATCTGCTTGATTTTTTCTACGTCTTTAGTCCCCAGAAGGTCATAGACAATTGTGTTGAAAAAAACAGCATCTGTCCTGTCAATGCCATTATCAATTATGCCGCTTAAAACCAGAAATAAATTGCCTTTTACTTTCCCGTGGGTCTGGCAAACTCCGTCTGTGGTTTTTTTCCTGCACTTGGGGCACAGGTAATAAACAATGGGCTTTTTTCTTAATGATATCAGATAATAATCTCCATCGATGCTGTTTATACTTGTCGCAGCAGGCGGACTTGCAGTTACGCCCTCGATTGTTTTTCCCTCGTCAAGGCAGATATTTTCTTTGTTGAAACACCTTATCTCAAGATTTCCAAAATTGTTTTTTCTGACGCTGGCATTTTCTATTCTGACAACATCGCTTATTTTAAGATCGGAATTGGCATCTACTACTTCATTCCACAAAGAGACGCCTATGGAGCCGGTCTCATCTGAGATAATGATATTCTGCACTTTTCCTTTTCTCTGCTCTCTTTCAAATTCATTTACATCAAACATCTGAATAATTTTTCCCCAAACAGTAAATGAGGCAATATTTTTTGTTATGTCCTTTATTTTTACTGCATTTTCCTCTTTTTTTACAATAGATATGTTCAATTCATCTGCTACCAGAAAAGCCGCCCCTTCAAATGATACGATATTGTCCAGCTCTTCCTGCTTTTTTATTATTTTTTTTTCCAAATCCTCTTTTGTCAAAGAGCTTTTCCCTGCAATCTCCTCTAATATTTTGTTTTTTTCATCTGTCATTTTCATTCCCTCTATTTCATTTATTCTTCTATATTGTCTTCCCTGCTTTTTTCTATATAGTATTGTATTTCCTTTTTTGTCACATACTTTGAAAGCATAGGGCTTATAAGTTCAATGTAATTTTTTATCTGGCTTAAGTCATTTTGCGTTGCATATTTTTTTGCTGCTTTTTTGAATGAATCCTGCTGGAATTCCAGCGTTTGATGCTGTATTTTGAATTCCTTTAATTTTTCATCGTTTTCCTTTAATTTGGCGTATATTTTTTTTGTCTCTTCAAGGTATCTTTGCTCAATGCTGTTTATCCTTAAATCAATGTTTCTTATGACCTCTTCAAGCATCCTGATTCTGCGGATATTGTCATTTTGCCTTTTTATAAGTTCATTTCTGATTTCGTCTTTTTTTTCAGTAACCATATTAATTAATCTTCTCCATGTTCACGCGGAGGCATGTCTACAACAATAGTTCCTTTTTTTTTCTTTACTTCTTCTCCTTTTAGCTGGCTGTTATGAAGCTGATCTTTTGCAATGGCATAATCTTTTACAGTTTCAGCAGGTCCGCCAAGGATGCTTGTATTTCCGAAAAGCACACTAAGCCATTGATTCCATTTCTGTGCTTTTGTAAGTCCTACTTCTTCCCTTGTCTTCATAGTCGTCCAGTATGGTGCCATAATGCGGGCATATATATTTTTTATCCACAAAAATATGAAAAAACCGCCTACAAGCTTTCCGAAGAAGGAAAAAGCAATGCCTGCTATTATTGGGTAAACTCCTCCAACAATTGCTGCGATAAAGCAGGTTAAGTAAGTTAATTTTGTGAGTTTGGGTCCGGCTTTAAAGATATCCGTTGTCATGAAAGAGATAAAAAGCAACATAAATACTGTCGGGACAAATAGTCCGAATACAAAATCGTGCTGCAGTGAGCCGGTCAATACAGGAACATTATTTGCAAAAAACATGTGATAAAGCCATGAATCTATATTGCCTGAAGATCCGCCAAATGCATTGCCTCCAAAACTGCTTGAAAAATCATTGATTTGGTTGCCAGATAGTGTGCCGCCAAGATTCACATTATCTGTATTAAATCTCAATATATCCCTAAATATGAAATTGTATGCATTCTGACCTATTTCTTCGCCTATGTCTTCCCGGAAAACTTCTCCAAATCCCATATAGCAAAATAGCGAAAAATTATTTATAGTTATGGATTAAAAAGATATATATAATTTTAGTTCAATAAACTATTATGGGCGAAAAATATATCCTTATTGTCGCAAAAGAGCAAAATGGCAAAAATGTATTGACGGAGCACATAGCCGAGATGAAATTTTTAATGAAAGTGGAAAAAGGAGGAAAAAGAACAAAAATCCCTTATAATCCTTCTGCTTACAATCCTGGGGTAGAGTTGGTAAATTTCATAAACAAGAAATATCCGGATATGAAATTTTTAATAACAGGAACCCCCCTGCGTTTTGGAAATAATTTAAAAAACGGGGAAAATGTAACTTTTGCTCCATGGACCACTGTAGATGAAATTGCAGAAAAGTGCAAATGCGACCAGATTTATTCCAACCAAGTCCCTATATTAAAAAACACAGCATCGCACAATGAAGCAGATAAAAACACAATTGTGGAGATGCAGCCAAAAAGCAATGATATTGCGGCGATTGCAGAGCCAAAACCAAAAAACAAAAGTAGCGGCGACTGGTTGTTATTTATTATTATACTAATTATTGTATTGGTTCTTGTCTATTACAGCGGCGATATTACGCCTGGATTGGAAGGACTGGATTTAGGCAGTATTGTAAATATTAAGTGATAGTTATAGCATAATCCCAAAAAGAATATTATTGTTGAATTTTGACATACTCTTAAAAACTTTTTGCTTATATTTTGTTAAAATAGGCAAATATGGTATCCGAAGTAAAGATAAAAAAACATGAGCAATTGTGTCGTGAATTAAGAGAGGCAAAAGTAATCGGGATAGTGGACTTTTACAAGCTTCCCGGGGCTCAAATGCAGTCAATCAGGAAAGGTCTGAGGGATATCGCAAAAATTAAGCTATATGGGAAAAAAATCATAATCAAATCCCTTGAAAAAGTAAAGAATGAAAAAAAGGGCATTGAGAAGATATTGCTTCAAAAAGAAGAGGATGAAGCAAAACAGGCAAAAATTCCTGCCCTTATTTATTCCGAGGTTGATTCTTTTGAGCTTCAGAAGAGAATAAACTGCGAAAAATCAAGCATTTTTGCAAAAGGAGGCGATATTGCAACAGAGAATATCATTGTTCCAAAAGGAGATACGAAACTTCCTCCCGGACCGGCAATATCTGATTTAAAGGGGCTCAAAATCAAGGCAGCAATACAGGGTCCAAAAATCGTGATAATGGAAGATAAGACGCTTGTGGAAGCAGGTGAAGAAATAGACGGCAAAATAGCGGAAATGCTTATGAAGCTGGAAATAAAGCCAATGAAAATAACACTTACTTTAAAGAACTGCTATGAGGGAGGGGTCATCTATGACAGTTCCCTGCTTACAATAGATTTAGAAAAATACAGGAATGAAATTTCCGGCATTTACAATCAGGCATTTAATCTGGCATACAACATTGACTATCCTGTTCCGGCAGTTGTTGAATGCAAAATAGGCGAGGCAACACAGCAGGCAAGGAATCTGGCAATTGAGGCAAATATAGTCAGCCCAGATACAATCGGTCAGATTATGTCAAATTTGAATTCAAAGGCTCTTGGAGTTTGTTCAGTCCTTCCAAAAGAAGTTATAGGAGATGCTAAAATAGAAGAACAGCAGGCGGCTCCCGCAAAGAAGGATGAATGCGAACAGGAAAAGCCATCTGAAGAAGAAGAGAAAAAATCAGAAGAAGATGCAGCGGCAGGGCTCGGGGCTTTGTTTGGATAATCTGGATTTTGTTCTTAAACAAGAAATATTTTTGCAATTGATTTTTTAGAAAAAGATTGCAGCCTAAGTTTGACATTTACTAAATTTTTATTTTTTCACAATATTTTAGATAAAGAATTTGACAGTTAGGTACCCTTCTAATTCTTTAAAATTCAGCCATTTTAGA
>Ga0164318_10001746_pt1 | contig 19635 bp, 24 predicted proteins | sample GuaBasSedimGuay9_FD_113734 | JGI IMG/M metagenome (GOLD analysis project Ga0164318, IMG submission 113734) | Subseafloor sediment microbial communities from Guaymas Basin, Gulf of California, Mexico - Guay9, Core 4571-4, 0-3 cm | ecosystem: Environmental > Aquatic > Marine > Hydrothermal vents... | reverse complement strand
CCTTTACCTATTGTTAGATTATATTATACAATATCTAATATTAAAATGCAACTTTATAAAGAGATTTTGCGGTTATTTGCTATTCAATGATTTTATTATTATCTTTTGTTTCATCAATAAAGTTTACTTTGTCTATATCTTGAAATTTATTTGATATTTTTTTAACTCTATTATCAACTTTTTCTCCATCCTTCCGTAAAGTATCAATAGTGCGATTAAGTTTATTCCATTCCTCACTAAAAATACGAAAATCTTTTTTGATTTTCTTTAATTGTTCGATAATTTCTTTAGTGTGTTTATTATATTCATAATTTATAATAATAGTTTGGAATGAAGATAGTAAAGGAATTAAAGTGGTAGGAGATACAATTGATACATTTTTGCTTCTAGCATATTCTATTACATTTATTAAGTCATTATGCAAAAAAGCTAAAATACCATCACTAGGAACAAACATAATAGCGTATTCTGTTGTTACTCCAGGAATAATATATTTTTTCGCAATATCAGTAACATGTAATTTTACTTCTTTACTAAAATCACTTTTTAATTTAGCTTCTTCTTGTTTAGTTAATTCTTTATTATTAATAAGTTTTGAATAAGAAGAAAAAGGAAACTTAGAATCAATAGCTATCATATTCATTGGCTCTGGCAAAAAGATAACTGCATCGGCTCTAACAGTTTCATCTTTATTGTTTTTAAAAGTATATTGAATGTTATACAATCTTTTATTTTCACCAAATATACTTCTCAATAATTGATTTAATTGAAATTCACCAAAATGTCCTCTTTCTTGATTATTAGATAAAATATCTTTTAAACTAATCATTTCTTCTGATAAGCTTTGTATTTTTTTTTGAGCATTATCTATAATTTCTACTTTTTTAGCTATTTCATTAAAGGTTTCATTAGTATCATGAAACCCTTTATAAAGTCGTTCTTCTACCTTGTTATTAATTTCAGACATCTTTTTTTCAACACTTTCATTAAGCGAAGTAAAATCTTTTTCGAGATTTTCGGTAATTTTGTCTTTAAAATCATCTAATTCATCTTTAATATTAAGTCTAAAATCTGTTATTTCATCTTTTAATATATTTTCTTGTTTTCTAAACTGATCATTTGTCATATTATTAAATTCTAACATTGACTTAGTATTACCATTATTATTTTTCATTAAAATTAATACTAAAAGAATCACAATTATTAGTGATATACCTAATACAATTAAAGATAATATTTCAGGTAAATTCATAAATTCCTCCTTTAAAATATTGGACTAAAAAGATTAAATAAGCCTTGAATAATTCTTGTGATTATACCTCTTTTTTTCCATTCTTCTAATTTGATTTCATTAGATTTTTTTAAGTCTTCATTGAAGCTATCAACTACATATTTAACAGATTCATTTTCAAAAATAGTCGTTACTTCAAAATTCAAATGAAAACTTCTGGGATCAAAATTAACAGAACCTATTGAAGCTAATTCATCATCAATTATTAAAATTTTAGAATGTACAAAATGATTACTATATTCATATATTTTAACTCCGAGATTCAATAATTGTTCATAATATGATTCAGTCGCAAATCCAACTGCTTTATAATCATGTTTCCCGGGAACTAATAATTCGATTTTAACACCATATTTAGCTGCTATTTAATAGCTATCATCAACTCAGACTCTATAATAAGATATGGAGTAACAATCTTGATGTTTTTTCTTGCGGTATGCATCATTGAATAATAAACGTCTCTAATTAAACTATTTTCAAAATCAGGCCCTGATTCTATTACAGTAATAATTCCTTCATAATTTTCAACGGTTTTATCTAAAGGTTTATCAATAACATTGTTAGTTATATAATACCAATCTTTAATAAATACATTTTGAATACTTGAGACACCATTCCCCTTTAAAATAACATGAGTATCCCTCCAAAAACCAAAATCTTTATTCTGATGATTATATTCATCGCCTAAATTCATGCCTCCAATAAAACCGATATCACCATCGATAATAATTGCCTTTCGGTGATTTCTAAAATTAAGATTAGAATTAAATATTGATAAAGATTGAGGATCAAATATTCCTATATTTACTCCAGCATCTCTAAGCGATTTCATATATTTTTTATCTAGATATTTATTTGAACCCATATAATCATAAATTAAATATACATCTAATCCGTTTTTAGCTTTTTGTTTAAGAATATCTAATATTTTTATACCAATATTATCTGTTTTTATTATATAAAATTCCATCAAAATATATTTTTCAGCTCGTTTTAATTCTTTAGCTAAACGAGGGAAAAATACATCACCATTATTTAAAATCTCCATATAGGTATCATTTTGATAGATTGTTCTACCTGTTGTTTTATGTATAAATTCAAAAATATGAGAGTATTTAGATTTTGATAAATCGGGATTAGTTCTTTCTTCCAAACCTAAAAACGCCTTGGAAGCTATTAAAGGACGATATTTTGTTAACCGTTTAATTTGATAATCTCTTGCGAATATATAATATAACACAATTCCAACAAAAGGATTTAATAATAAAACTAAAATCCAATGACTTTTGTTATATGCATATTCTGGTTTAAGTAATATTTTGATAATCAATAAAAGAGACATTAACCAAATAATAGATAACATTATATATATGGCTAAATTATTTTTAATTAAAATTGATAATGAAGAAATATGTAAACCAATTATTAAGAAAAATGAATAGAGAAATTCCGCAAAAATCATTAAAGCAAATACCATATATCCTTTTTTCATATACATCTTTTATAATTAATTTGTCTTGAATTAATTATATATTCCTTTCTTATATATTTATATTTTTTCGCGACTATCTATAGATTATCATTCTAACATAAGTTTAACAGTATATTAATATTAGTAGAATGATTTAATCAATATAATATTACTACAAAAACAACATTATAATAATATATATTATATTTTTTAGCAATTAAATAACAAATACATTAAAAAAAAACATAGGATGTGGGGTCCTATGTTTTTTAATTGGCATATTAACGTTTACTAAATTGTGGTGCTCTACGTGCTTTTTTAAGACCGTATTTTTTACGTTCTTTAACACGAGGGTCTCTTGTGATTAATCCAGCTACTTTTAGAACTTTTCTGTACTCAGGGTTAACTTCTAATAAAGCTCTTGTGATTCCTAAACGAATCGCACCAGCTTGACCAATAAGTCCGCCTCCACGTACATTTACAGAAATATCAAATGTATTTTCGTTTGCAGTTAAAACTAAAGGTTGAGAAACATCTAATCTTGCTAATGATGAAGGAATATATTCTTCAAAATTACGACCATTAACTGTAATAGTTCCATTACCTGGTCTAAGTATTACACGAGCAACTGCAGATTTTCTTCTACCAGTTCCACGATACATTACTGATTTAGCCATAGTCTCTCCTTATCCTTTCAATTCCATAATTTCAGGTTTTTGTGCCTGATGTTTATGATTCTCTCCTGCATAAACGAATAGTTTTTTGTACATTTGATTTCCTAGTTTACCTTTTGGTAACATTCCTTTAACTGCAAGTTCAACCATTCTTGTTGGTTTTTCTTGCATCATAACTTTAGCTGTTTTTTCTTTCAAACCACCAGGATAATTTGAATGTGTGTAATATATCTTCTTGTTCCATTTATTTCCTGTTAATTCGATTTTATCAGCGTTAATAACGATAACATAGTCTCCACAATCCACATGAGGTGTATATGTTGGTTTATGTTTTCCTCTTATTACTGTAGCTACTTCTGTAGCTAAACGGCCAAGTCTCTTTCCAGCTGCATCAACAACAAACCATTTCCGTTCGATTGTTTCATTATTTGCCATAAAAGTTTTCATTTTATACCTCCTTATATATTAAAAAGGCTTGTGGGTTATAAAATAAAAATGTACCTTAATTATCATATCATTTAACAAGTTTTATGTCAACAAATTTCTTTTGACACTATAAAAATTTTTTAAGAGATTTTAGCCCCTGGGTTTAACCTATCAGATACTTGTATAACTACTAACTCTTTTTGTGAATTTTCACCAGCTAAAATCATACCTTCTGATAATTCTCCTCTTATTTTTACAGGCTTTAAATTCACAATTACTAATACTGTTTTTCCTACTAAATCCTCTGGTTTATAAAACTCAGCTATACCAGAAACTATATTGCGGACTTTATCTCCAGTGTTAATTTTCATCACTAATAATTTTGAAGCGTTATTATGTTTTTTAGCTTCTAATATTTTACCTGCTCTTATATCGTTTTTCGCAAAATCATCTATAGTTATTTCTGGCTGAATTGGTTCTATAGATATAGCATCTTTAGAATCTTTTTGTTGCATTAGATTTTTAATGACTTCAATCTCTTTTTCACTATCTAATCTAGGGAAGAGATGTTTTGGTTTTTTTATAACATCATATGTTGTTTTATATCCAAATTTAACAGTTTTAAATTCTTGATCGATTTTATCTATATTTAAGTATTCAAAAACTATTTTTGATGTTTCAATCAAAAATGGTTGATATAAAATAGTAATAATTCTAATGCTTTCTAATAAATGATACATCACAGATTGTAATACAGGTTTTAATTTTTCTTCTTTAGCTAGTTCCCAAGGAAAAGTATCATCAATTAATTTATTTGTTCTCGCAACTAAAGCGCTTAACGCCTTTAAAGCGTTAGGAATATTAAATTCATCCATATATTTTTGATATTCCATAAATGCTTGTTCAGCCACAGTCTCTAAATCATTCTCAAAGGCTCTATATTCGTGTCTATGAGAAGTTTTTTCAACATGGCCATTAAAGTACTTATTAATCATAGATATAGTTCTAGAAACAAGATTCCCATAGTCATTAACTAAATCAGTATTAATTCTATTAACATAACTCTCTGGTGTGAATAATCCATCGTTGCCATATTGTATTTCTCTTACAATAAAATAACGAAATGCATCTAATCCATAGCGTTCCACAAGAGATTCAGGATAAATTACATTTCCCTTAGACTTAGACATTTTACCGTCTTTCATTAAATACCAACCATGAACAAAAAGCCTATATTTAATAGGAATGTTTAAAGCCATTAACATAATTGGCCAATATACTGCATGAAATCTTAAAATATCTTTTCCAACAACGTGAACTACTTCATCACCATTCACCCAATATTTTTGATAAAGAGAATCATCATTTGTACCATATCCTAAAGCTGTAATATAATTGCTTAAAGCATCTATCCATACATAGATAACATGTTTAGGGTTAGATTTAACTTTAATTCCCCAATTAAAAGCTGTTCTTGAAACAGATAGATCCAATAATCCAGATTTAATAAAAGAAATAACTTCATTTCTTCTAGTTTCGGGGAAGATAAAATCAGGATGTTCTTCTATATATTGCAATAGTTGTTTTTCATATTTTGATAATCTTAAAAAGTATGTTTCTTCTTTTAAAACTTTAGTTTTAGCTCCACAATCCGGACATTTATCTCCTTCAACTAATTGTGTTGGCGTAAAATAAGATTCGCAGCTAACACAATAATGTCCAGAGTATTCTCCTAAATAAATATCATCATTAGCTAACAATTTTTCAAAAATATCTTCTACAACCAATTCGTGTCTTGGTTCTGTTGTGCGAATAAAATCATCATTATCTATTTTAAGTTGTTTCCATAAATTTTTAGCTAATTTAGCTATATGATCAACGTGTTCTTGAGGTGTTTTATTATTTGCTTTAGCTGCTTCTTCTATTTTTTGCCCATGTTCATCTGTCCCAGTTAAAAATCTAGTATCATATCCCTGTAATTTTTTATATCTTTTTAAACTATCACAAAGACATGTTGTATACGCTGAACCAATATGAAATTTTCCACTTGGATAATAAATAGGTGTTGTTATATAAAATGTTTTTTTCATAGTAATCACTCCGTTAATATATAATCGTTTTCTTTAAATTTTCTAAAGCTTTTGTATTTAAAACTGTTTCTACAATTTTAAATACAAAATCATAAACTACTCCCACAGATCTTCCTGTAATAAAAAACCCATCTCTAACTACTTTTTGATTAACCCGAATTGCTTTACTCATATCTTTTTCTGTACCGGGAAATGAAATGTATTTAACTCCATCCATTATTCCCATCATACCAAAAACAGTAGGCGCAGCACAAATGGCCATTAGCCATTTTTTATGTTTATAGAACTTTAAGACTAATTCTTTAACTGAGTTTTCTTCTCTTATAACAAAAGAATGTGCTCCTCCAGGTATAAATAACCCATCATAGTCTTCTTCTTTAATTTTTTTCATTAAAACATCGGCTACAACTGTTGTATTATGAGATCCAGTAACAGTTTTTTTATTGAATATAGATACAAAATCTATTTGAATCCCCGTTCTTCTTAATAAATTTACAGTAGCTAATGCTTCAGTATCTTCAAATCCATTTGATAATAAGCAAGCAAATTTCATCTGTATCACCTTTTCTTTATAGTTTGTTTTAAATATTCTTGATAAATTTTATTTTTAGGAATTCCTGTCATGCTAGACACACGTTTCATTGCCTCTGTTTTCTTTAAACCCGAAGCAATAAAATAATCGACTTGTTCTTCAATGGTTAAATTCATAGATTCCTCTTCTTCATTATAACCTTCAACTATTATAACTAATTCTCCTTTAAGTTCTCCGAGTTCCTCAAATTCAGATAACTTCATGCGAATAATTTCTTCATAAGTTTTAGAAATCTCTCTAGCAATAACTATTTTTCTGTCACCTAGTATAGCATATAAATCGCTCAATGTCTGGCGAATTCTATGAATTGCTTCATAAAATACAAGTGTTTCTTTTCGATATTTAAGTTCTTCTAATACAAGTTTTCTTTTATTAGTTTTTACATCTAAAAATCCATAAAACAAAAATGGATGTGTAGAAATTCCTGACATAATTAATGCTGGTAATAAAGCATTTGCCCCTGGTAAAGCAACAACATTAAATCCGGCTTCTAAAACAGCTTGAACTACTATATATCCCGGATCACTTATAAGAGGCATTCCCGCATCAGAAACTAATCCTATATTTAAATTATTTTCCAAATCTTTAATTATCATATTAGTCTTTGCATATTCATTATGCTCGTGTAAGCTTTCAATAGGTTTTTTTATTTGATAATGCGTTAATAATTTAGCTGTAACTCTAGTATCTTCTGCATATATTTTATCTACAGTTTTTAATATATTTAATGCTCTTAGCGTTATGTCTTCTAAGTTTCCAATTGGTGTTGGGATAAGATATAAAGTAAATCTATTATTTTGGTAATTAAGCGTTCGAATCATAGTTTTCATCCCCTAAATGGAAAATTTCTAAAACTTCCTTGGTATATTCATTGAACTCATCATAAATATACAATGGTTCTTCAATTATTATATTTCCTTTGCCACCGTTAAACCTAGCTTCAATCATTATCATCGTAGCTGGCTTATTTTGTTTTGTATATACAAATCTTAATCGCTTTAAATTAAACCGATTCTTATTTAAAGCTAAAATAATTTCATCAATGCGATTAGCTCTATGAATCATATTAAATGATCCTCCCGTTGATAATAAACGCTTTGATTCTAAAACAACACCTTCTAAATCAATTGAAACTTCGTGTCTAGCAATTGTTTGGCTGTTTAATTTATTGACAAATTCTTTATTATGAAACTTAAAAAATGGAGGATTTACAGTGATTATATCAAAACTATTAGGCTTAAATTTATGATGCAATTCTAAAATATCTTCTTTAATTATTTTAATTTGTTTATCTAAATTATTAAGCCTAACACTCTTTCTAGCTAAATTAACAACATCTTCTTGAATATCTACGCCAATAATTTTTTTATTGGTTTTTAAAGATAAATATAGAGGGATTGGTGCAAGGCCTGTACCTAAATCTAAAATTTTATTAGCCTTTAAATTTATCGATACAAAATCTCCCAATAATAAAGAATCCAAAGAAAAACGGAACAGATCCTTTCTTTGAATAATCTTTAAACCATTATAAGCTAATAAATCTTGAATCTCTTCTTTTACCATATTATTCCTCTAGATTTAACAATTCTTTATCTTCAACTGAAATGTCATCTTGTAATAAATCGTCCTTATCCTCAAATATGAGTTCTGATATATGGTATGTATATTGATTTTTATCTAAATACACAGTTACTTGTTGCATAATATAATTTACTTGAACAACTAATCCTCTACCTAATGGAGTTTCTACGTATGAATTCATTTTAGGCATATTTTTACGCATTTTTTTATATTGTTCATCTTCGTATTTTATACAACATAACAATTTACCACAAATTCCTGATATATTACTAGGATTTAAAGATAAATTTTGATTCTTAGCCATTTTAATAGAAACAGGTTGGAATTCATTTAAAAATGTTGTGCAACAGGTTGGTCTTCCACAAAGTCCTATTCCACCTAAAACCTTAGCGCCATCTCTAGCTCCAACTTGTCTTAATTCAATTCTTACATGAAATTCATTAGCTAAATCCTTAACCAATTCACGAAAATCCACTCTACCTTCTGCGTTAAAGTAAATGATTAATTTTGTTTTATCTAGTGTATATTCGCAATTCAATAATTTCATTTCTAGTTGGTTCTTTTTAACAAATTCTTCTGTTTTTTCCATAACATAAGGTTCTTTACTAGTATTTTCTTCATAATTGCGAATATCTTCTTCAGTTGCTAAACGAACAATAGGTTTTAATGGAGACACGAGTTCTTCATTACTTATAACCATTTTATCAGAAGTAACAAAACCAAGTTCGATACCTCTCGCTGTTTCTACAACTACCTTATCTCCCTTTTTAACATCTATATTTGCAGTATCAAAATAATATTTTTTTCCAAGGCGATTAAATTGTATCACCACTACAGTATGTTCCATACTTATAACCTCTTTCTAAGCAAACAAGCATTTTATTAAATGCTAATGTGTTGTTGATATTATACTTTAATCTAGACTTTAAACCAAGCATTTTATCTAGGTTTTCTTCAATATGTTTTTGTGACATCTTTTTTGATAGCTCTTTAATTGTCATATTGCTCTCTGAAAAACATAATTCATCAAAATGATGTAATTGATAATTTAAAACATCTTTTTCATAAAAAATCATTAGTGACAAGAAAAAATCAGTAAACTTAATATCGTTTAAAATAATATTGCTATGTTCTTTAAAAATCAATAAAGCTGATGATTTTTCTTTTATAAAAGCATAATGAATATCAATAACTAAATTTATAATAGAAACCATTATTTCATCTTTTGCAATTTTAATCGCAGAATCCATATCAACTGTATATTTACTTATCGCATTTGCGATATTTTGTGAGACATTATTTTCAATTAATTGATTTTTAATAATATCGCGATCAAGAGGTTTAAAATGTAATACTTCAGCTCTTGAAATTATTGTTTTTAACAAAGAATTAACATTCTCTGTAATTAAAACTTGATAAATATCTGTCCCTGGTTCTTCCATAGTTTTAAGTAAAGTATTCGCAGATGTTTGATTCAATTTATCTGCATCTTCAATTATATAAATTCTTGGACCTTTTTCAATGGATTTCTTAGAAAATTCAGTTAATAAAGATTGTATTTGATTCTTTTTAATTACTTTGCCTTGTGGCTGAATAAAAAACAAATTAGGATGTGTTTTATTATCTACTCTACGGCAATTATGACATTCATTACATGGGTTAAATCCATTGGGATTAGTACACAATAAAGATTTCGCAAATAAAAATGCAGTGCTTTTCTTTTTTGTCCCATTAGCACCTTCAAAAATATATGAATGAGAAATGCGATTTAATCTGTGACTATTAAACATAATTTTCGCAATTTCATTTTGAAATTTTTGAACTTCTTCCCATGATTTAAAAATCATAAATCGCTCCTTCCTACAGAATAGTTCGAATTAATTTAATTGCTTCTTTTACAACTTTATCTTTTGTAGCTTCACCGTTGATTTTTTTAATTCTATCTGGATATAATTCAATTAGTTTTAAATATCCATTATAAATCTTTTTATGAAAATCAAGTTGTTCTAAATCCAATCTATTAATTTCTCTATTTGGAGATTCAAAAACTCTTTTAAGTCCAACTTCTGGTCTTACATCAACAAATATTGTCAAAACAGGAAATTGATTCTCAATTGCGAATTGATTTATTTTTAATACTTCATCAATTCCTAAATTTCTTGCAATTCCTTGATAAACCAAAGAACTATCGACAAAACGATCACAAAGAACAATTGTTCCTTGTTGTAATGCTGGAATAACTTTCTCAACTAAATGTTGGCGTCTTGAAGCCGCAAATAACAAGGCTTCTGTACGTGCATCCATTTCTTTATGCTCTACATCAAGTAAAATTTCTCTTATTTTTTCAGAAATACGTATTCCACCAGGCTCCCTAGTTATTAATACTTTATATCCTAAATTTTCTAGAAATGATTTAACTTCTTTAATAACTGAAGTTTTTCCTGATCCTTCTGTTCCTTCGAAACTAATAAATCTACCTAACATATATTCACCTGCTTTACCTTTCTATTATCTCATAATTATATTGATTTTTAAACAAAATTATTTCAATAATATATATTCATATGTTACAATATACAAGAAGGAAGTTAGATTATGCTTATTGAAATTAGAAATTTATCATTCGCTTATGGCCATAAAACTGTAATCAATGGATTATCTCACACAATTAATCCTGGTGATTATTTAGTAATTAAAGGCAAAAACGGATCTGGAAAGACTACTTTAATTAAATGCTTATTGGGAATCAATCCGGTAAAAAACGGAATGATTTTTTTCGATGGTAAAGATATTAATTCTTTTAATAACTGGCCTAAATTTGGTTATGTTAGTCAAAATCTTGATGATTTTAATTATGAATTTCCTCTTACCGTAGAAGAATTACTTAAATTTTCTACAGTTACAAAAGCTTCAAAAAAGAATTATTTAAAACTATTAGATCAAATGGGGATTTTAGATATTATTAACCAAAATATTAATTCTTTATCTGGTGGGCAATTACAAAGAGTATTTATTATTAGAGCTATGTTAAATAATCCAGAAGTATTAATTCTTGATGAACCTACCGCTTCTATTGATAAACAGAATACTGAATTCTTTTATCAAACAATTAACGAGCTAAATAAACAAGGTATTACGGTTATTTTAATAACTCACACAGAATTTATCTCACATATTAATTATACCCATCTTTTAACTATGTCTTTAGATTTAACATTTAACATAGTTACGAATGATAAGGAGGATAATTAATTATGCTTACATTATCCTTTTTACAAGACCTATTCCAACAAGATTTCATGTTGAGGGCTTTATTAACTGGTATAATTTTAGGGGCATTAGCTCCGCTTATAGGTTCAATTGTCGTTGTAAGAAGACTATCTTTTATCGCAGATACTTTAGGACATTTCTCTTTAGTTGGTATTTCTGTAAGTTTATATATATCTACATTCGGTATATCATTTTTCTTAGAAAAACCCCTTTATCTCGGATTGGTTTTTTCAATAATTGGTGGTATTTTAATTGAATCTTTTAGGCGATCGTATAAAAATTATAAAGAAATATCAATGGTTATCGTTATCAGTTTAGGTTCCGCTATGAGTGCTATATTCTTTTCATTAGCAAAAAAAACTGGATCTTTATATCAATATTTATTTGGATCCATATTAACTGTAACAAATTATTATTTAATTTTAATTTTTATAACCGCCATAATTATTTCTATTTTATTTATTTTATTTGGCAAACAAATATTAGCTGTAAGTTTCGATGAAACAACCGCTAGATTTCTTGGAGTTAATGTAAGTTTATTTCAATTTATATTTATGGTTGTTTTATCAATGGTTGTTTCTGTATTATTAGAATCCGTTGGAGTACTTCTAATTTCTTCAATGATGATTATCCCTGTAGCTGCAGCTATGCGCTTTGGGTGGAGTTTTAAATCAACTTTAATAATTTCTATTGTCTTTTCAGAATTATCAATTCTTTTAGGTTTATGGATGGCATATTCTTTTATTATTCCAAGTGGAGCAGCTATTGTTTCTATTAATATTTTAATTCTTCTAATAGTTTCCATTGTTAGAAAAATTTATATACATAAAAATTTGTCGAAACTTGATACATTAAAATAAAGATGAGTATTTAAGCTCATCTTTTTTTAATAAGTAATTTTATTTAAATATAAACCTGATGCAGGAGCTAAATGTTTTGTATGTTTCCTGCTTTTTTCATCTAAAATTTCAGAAATATTCATTTTTAAATGGCCTTTAGATACTTCTACTAAAGTATAAACCAAAATACGAATCATATACCGCAAGAACCCATCGCCTTCAAATACAAGACTAATTAAAGACCCCTCTTCTATGACTTTTGCATTAAAAATCGTTCTTATTGATGAAATTGGTTGTCCTTTACAAAAGCTCAAAAAATCATGGGTTCCTATTATTTGTTCTATCTGTTGTTTCAAAACATCAATATTTATATCATCAATCTGCCATTCGTATTTAATCATAAAGGGATTTTTTTCTTTTACCCTAATTCGATAAACATATTCTTTTTTAGAAACATCATATCTTGAATGAAATAAAGGGTGAACTGATTTTACTGAACTAACATATATGTCCTTAGGTAATTGATAATTTAATAAAGCCTTCCAACGTGAGGGAGTTAATTTATTAAAAGCATCAAAATGAAATACATATTCTAAAGCATGAACACCTGCATCAGTTCTTGAAGCACCATGAACTGATGTTCTAATATTATTTATACTAGATATTGCTTTAGATAATTCTCCTTGAATTGTTATTTGATTCTTTTGGATTTGAAATCCTGAATATCTACTGCCATCATAACTTATTATGGCTTTATATCTATTTGTACTTATTGAGTTACTAATTACAATAATTCTTTTTATTTTTTCACCATTAAACCCCAATTTTATGGGATTTCCTAATGAGTTATATCCATATAACATTTGAGAATTATCAATGCTTTCTAAATTTAGTTCATTAAATAATTCATGATGATTTGTAATAAATCCATTTACATTATTTTTCCCTAATATTATATTTTCATTAAATTTTAAGCCAATTTCATCATCTAATTTATCTAAAGTAAATTTTATCATGTCATTACCCTCAATAAAATCGTACCAATAAAACATAATGTTATAAACACCGCTGAATACACATCAATCATTGAAAATCTTAATATGTTTATTCTAGTTCTCTTTTCTCCTGGCACAAAATTTCTTGATTCCATTGCATCAGCTAATTCTTCACTTCTTATAAATGCAATGATAAACATAGGAACTAATAAAGATATAATTTGTTTCATTTTATCCTTTAATTTCCCCTCACTAAAATCAGCTCCTCTGCTTGCTTGAGCAGCCATTATCTTCTGAGCTTCATCAAATATAGTTGGGATATAACGCAAACTTATAGAAATTATTAATGCAAAATCTTCTGAATTAAAACCAATTTTTTTCAAAGGATGCATTAAGCTTTCCATACCTTGAGTTAAATCTGTAGGTTTTGTAGTTAATGTCAAAATTGTTGTTAAAGTTATAATAATTAATAATCTTAGAACTACAAAAATTGACATTTCTACTCCTTTTTCATAAATTGTTAATCTAAAGGAATAAAATTCTTGTCCTATAGACAAATATCTAAAATTAAAGTATAAAGCTAAAACGAATATGAAAAATAATAATATTTTAAATTTACCAATTTGCAATAATAATCGCCATATAATAAATATAACAATGCTGGTTAGTACACTAAATATATTGAAATGCAATAAAGCGCTTGAAAGAATAGCCCCTTCAGAATTCAAAGCTACTTGAAAAATAAAAGTAAATATTAATAAAACAAATATTGGCTTTAATCCTTTAAGAACTTTAAGTATTGAAATTTTACCTATGATTAAAATTATAATAGCTATTCCAATAGCGATAGCTAATTGAGTAATATTTTCTAATAAAAATACAGATATCATTAAAAACAAAATTGATAATATTTTAGTCCGTGGGTCTAATTTATAGAAGAATCCTTTTCCTGGAATATATTGCCCAATAATAATGCTATTCATATTCCATCACCCGGTTTATTTCTTGAACAGCCTCTTCAGCTATTTTTTGATATATATTAATATCTAAATTAAATTTATCTTTTATATAACTTAAGACTTTTATAGTATTAGGCAAATCCAAATGATTTTCTTCTATAATATCACTTTTAAAAAGTTCATCAGGAGTTCCATCGAATGATATTCTTCCATCTTTCATTACGACAACACGTTTAAAATATCTATAAACTAAATCCATATCGTGAGTAATAATAATTATTGATTTTCCTGTCTTTTTATGGATATCAGAAAATAAATCCATTAGTGTTTGTTTCCCTTCAGGATCTAGTCCACTTGTAGGTTCATCTAAAACTAAAATTTCCGGATCTATAGCTAATATTCCCGCAATACTTACTCGTTTCTTTTCTCCTCCTGAAAGGTTAAATGGATTTCTTTTTAAGTACGTTTCATCAAGACCAACTAAATGAATAGCCTCTAGAGCCAATTTTTTGGCTTCTTCTTCGCTCTTTTTGAAGTTCATTGGCCCAAACATAATATCTTTTTCAACAGTTTCTTCAAATAATTGATATTCTGGAAATTGAAAAACTAATCCAACTCTTTTTCTTATATTGTTATAGTTTATATTTTTATCACGTTTACTTTTTATATTATTACCAAAAATCTCAACTTCACCTAAAGTTGGGAAAATTAAAGCATTCATATGTTTTGCGAGAGTAGATTTTCCTGAACCAGTATGTCCAATCAATGCAATATATTCATCATCAGTTCCTATATTTAAATTGATTCCTTGAATTGCCTTATAGGTTTTTTTTGAATATGAAGGATATTCATGAGTCACATTTTTAAAACGTATTCCCATAATGAATTCCTTATTTTATTATTTTTAACTTCATTAGCTATTTTTAAAGCCATAGGCAATTCTAAATGACTTTTAATAAACAGTTCTTTTTGTTTTAAAATCGTTTCAGTTTTATCAAACGCTGAAATGGTACCATGATTCATTATCATAATACGATCAGCTAGAATTGCTTCATTAACATCATGTGTAATCATAATAACTGTAAATCCTTCTTTATTTAAAAGTTTCATATAACTAATTAAATCATTTTTGGTATAAGGATCAAGCATAGAAGTCGCTTCATCAAATATGAGAATATCAGATCTCATAGCTAAAATTCCAGCAATCGCAACTCTTTGTTTTTGTCCTCCGGATAAATTTGATGGCTGTTTATCTAAATACTCTTTCATACCTACTTTTTCAGCGAAAAAATCAATGCGTTCTAACATAGTTTCTCTTGGAACACATAGATTTTCCATACCAAAAGCGATGTCATCTTTTACTGTGACACCAACAAATTGATTATCTGGGTTTTGAAATACAATACCAACTTTTTTACGCAGATTAAACGCTGTTTCTTCTGTTAATTTAACTGAATCTATATATATTTCTCCTTGTTGAGGCTCTAATAGTCCAACTAAAGATTTAGCTAAAGTAGATTTTCCTGAACCATTATGGCCTAAAATAGCTATCCATTCTCCTTTGTCTATTGAAAAGTTAACATCTTTAAGCCCTTGTTTTTCTTCATTGTAAGCAAAAGAAACATTTTTAACTTCTATTATGTTCATTGTTTTACCATCCATCTAGTATTATACCAAACTTGATTAATTTTACCTAATCAATTAATGCGTTTTCTATATCTCTCAAAGTAACAATTCCTAATAGTTTTTCTGTCTTTTCTCCGTTTTCAGTTACTAATAATAATAACATTTCACGTCGCTGTTTTAAATCTTTAACAAAATGTTCATATGATTTTTCAACAGAAAGATTTCGACTAACAAAAGCAAAATATTTTCTTGGATCAAAGTCTAAATCTATTGCCTCTATAATATCATATATTTTCATCGATTTATCAATATATTTATTATCATTTATAGATAAATAATCAAAAATAGATTTTTCTGTAAAAATACCTCTTAATTTGTTTTCATGTATAACTGGAATAGTATTATAACCATGTTTATTTAATAATTCAATCGCATCGCCAATTAAATTATTTAAACTTACACTTTTTAATTTAGAAATTGGAACCATTATGTTTTCAACTTTTAAAGGGTTACAAATTTTTTCTACTAATTTCTCAAATACCTGAATAAAATTATCACTAGGAACTAGAATATCATTGTTATGTGCAATAATATTTCTAATTTGTGAAGCTTGTTTTAAAATATCAAAATTATATTTATTAGAAATTAATGGATTCTTACCGCTCTTTTTTATTCTATAAATCGTTGACATAAAACCCGAATAAGAAAACCTATCTTGATTATATTCTATTCTTAAAAACTGTTCTAATTTGTTAAATATTTCAAGAAATTCCTTCTCTTTAGTCATAAATTAACTCCTAACTCATTGCGTCTAATATTGAAATTGTATATGTATAATCAGTTAAATTAAGTTCTCCAAAAGAAACACTATTTTCAATACTTTCTTTTCCTAAATAATTAAATATTCTATCTAATAAAGCTTCAGAAAATTCTCTTTCACCTAATGAATATTTGTTTAATGTAAATACAACATTCATATTTAATATATTAAAATCAACATCGAAAACCATGATTAATGCAGTTTCTTTGTTTAATATTTTATTAGTACTTCCACTTATAGTAATAACTATTTGATTCGCATCGTTTAATTCTGCATAAGCATAATTAATACTATAATATTCATTAGTAAAAATTGATTCACACGCATCACTTGTACAATCTCCTAAAGGATCATACTCCTCATTCAAATTTTTATGAATTGAATCAAGTATTATAAGATTTAGAAATTCTTCAGTTATAGTGTATTTATCTTCATCACTTGCCATTACTAGAGAAACTATTTTTGTTTTCGCATAAGATAAAAGATCTCCAGATGTTGTATAAACATCTTGAGGTAAATCAGATTCAGTAACTGAATACTCAATAGTATTTATAAATGACAATGCATATATTGAAATAGCTGCCAAAACTATTATTATAAATAATAATAATTTTTTTATTAATTTAATCATACATATACCTCCATTTAATATTTATATGTATCTATATTGTAACAAATAAAAGTCTCAAAATAAACAAAAGGTTGTGTTTAATTTCACAACCTTTCATATTTAACTAATTAAATTATACTAACTCAATAATAGCCATTGGACAAGAATCGCCTCTTCTTGGCCCAATTTTATAGATACGAGTGTATCCACCATTGCGTTCTTTATATCTAGGTCCTAATTCAGTAAATAATTTTTTCATCGCAAATGTATCATTTATCTTAAGATCTCTTACTGTTTTTTCTGCAATTCTAGCTGAATTTAAGTCGCCTTTTTTTGCAAGAGTAATTAGTTTTTCAACTGTTCTTCTTATTTCTTTTGCTTTAACTACAGATGTTTCTATTTTCTCATGCATTATAAGTTGCGTAGCTAAATCACGAATTAGTGCTTTTCGATTAGAACTATTACGATTCAGTTTAGTATATCCTCTACTAGCCATTTTTTTCCTCCTCGATTTAGTGTTTAGCCAAGCTTAAATTCATTTCTTCAAGCTTTTGCTTCACTTCTTTTAATGATTTTTTACCTAAATTTCTAACTTTCATCATATCTTCTTCAGTTTTTTCGATTAATTCACCAATAGTATGAATTCCAGCTCTTTTTAAACAATTATAAGATCTAACTGATAAATCGAGATCCTCGATTGGTTTTTCAAGATTGCGGTTTTTCTCTTCGCTTTTTCTCTCAACCATAAAGTCTTCTTCAATTTCTGTCTCTGATAATTCAACAATTGTTTGTAAATGATCAATCAACATTTTAGAAGCCATACCTATTGCTTCTTTTGGGTAAATAGACCCATTTGTCCAAACTTCAATTGTTAATTTATCATAATCTCCAGAATCTTCTACTCTAGTTTTTTCAACATTATAATTAGCTTTTACAATTGGTGTATATATGCTATCAATTGAAATATCATTAACATCATCTCTGTAAACAGCATTATTCTTTGCGCTAACATAACCATTACCTTTTTTAGCTTTCATAACCATTCTAAGTTCTTTTCCAGCATTAACATGACAAATGTAATGATCTGGATTGATTATAGATACTTGTTCATCAGCTAAAATGTCACTTGCGTATACATCTTTAGGTCCAGTAACAGTTATATCTAAACGTTTTTCAATTTTAGGGTCTTTATTATCAATTGATAATATAACTCCCTTTAAATTTAATATAATTGCAGTTACATCTTCTACTACATCCTCTATAGGTGTAAATTCATGTACAACATCGTCAATGTTTACATTTACAATTGCAGCTCCAGGTAAAGAAGACAATAAAACTCGCCTTAATGAATTCCCGACGGTGATTCCAAATCCTCTATCTAGAGGGGTAATTACAAATCTTCCATATGTATCGTTTATCTCTTCGGTAATAGTCTTAGGTTTTTCGAATTTCAAGTCCTTCATTGGCTACCTCCTAACCACGTGGTCGTTTTCTTGGACGACATCCATTATGTGGAATTGGTGTAACATCTTTGATAGCTGTAATTTCTAATCCCGCAACTTGTAAGCTTCTAATTGCCGCTTCGCGACCAGGACCTGGTCCTTTTACTTCAACTTCAACTTTTTTAACGCCATTATCCATAGCTGACTTAGCAGCAGCTTCAGATGCTAATCCCGCAGCAAAAGGAGTTGATTTACGGCTACCTTTATAACCTATTGCGCCAGCTGAACTCCAAGCAATTGCGTTTCCATTTACATCAGTAATTGTTATGATTGTATTATTGAAAGTCGAATGAATATGTGCAATACCTGTTGGGATATTTTTTTTCACACGACGTTTCGTTTTTACATTACGTGCCATTTAATTCAATCTCCCTTCTTATTTCTTCTTATTAGCCACTGTTTTTCTTGGACCTTTACGTGTTCTTGCATTATTTCTAGTATTTTGTCCTCTAACAGGCAAGCCTCTACGGTGACGCATTCCACGATATGAACCAATCTCCATCAAACGTTTAATGTTCATTGCTCTTTCTCTTCTTAAGTCACCTTCAACAGTATATTTTTGAACTTCTTGACGAATTTTTACAATCTCTTCATCAGTTAAGTCTTTTGTTCTTTTATCTTCTGAAATACCAGCAGCTGCTAAAATTTGTTGAGATTTAGTTCTGCCGATTCCATAAACATATGTTAATGCTATTACTACTCTTTTTTCTCTTGGTATATCTACTCCTGCGATACGTGCCATAACTTCCTCCTACTTCCCTTGTCTTTGTTTGTGTTTTGGATTTTCACAAATTACAAACACAGTTCCATTACGTTTTACTATTTTACATTTATCACAGATTTTTTTCACAGATGGTCTAACTTTCATACCATTACCTCCTAAAATCTT
>Ga0164318_10001744_pt1 | contig 19641 bp, 19 predicted proteins | sample GuaBasSedimGuay9_FD_113734 | JGI IMG/M metagenome (GOLD analysis project Ga0164318, IMG submission 113734) | Subseafloor sediment microbial communities from Guaymas Basin, Gulf of California, Mexico - Guay9, Core 4571-4, 0-3 cm | ecosystem: Environmental > Aquatic > Marine > Hydrothermal vents... | reverse complement strand
ATCTTGACAGGACCCCATGGGCATAACCCAGTCAATATTTTCCAGCCCGTCGGCCACCCTGGCTGCCAGCGCAAGATCATCTACCGTAGTGGGATGTACTTCCCCGGAAATGGCATCCTTTGTGTTGGGACTTGCCGTTGAGGTACCGTAATAGCTCTTTCGGCCTTCCACTTCCAGGGCCCGGTCCCCGTTTCGATTATAGATTGTCCATCCTTTCGGGGCCGTAGCAATGCATTGTTGCACGATGAACTCGGGAACGTATACTCTGTCTTCCTTGACCATTGCCCCTGCACTCAGAAGCATTTCCCTGGCGCCTTTATGGTAGACCTTGAACCCCACCTTTGCCATGACTTCAAACACTGCCCTTATAAGTTCTTGCAATTGATCATCAGCCAACATCCCGAAATGGGGGCTCCGAATCTCTGTTGCATTCGTCCGAATCATGTTTGTGCATCTCCCGTTGCCTTTACGTTGAGGGTATGCCACCCACGTTTTGAAATACGGGAGCAGTCCTTTCAGGCTGCCCCCGTATCGTTCTTATCCTGTTAAGCCCATGACCAATCCTGGACATTCCATGTGATATCAGTAACATAGGGATTGATCTTATATCCTTTGAGGTTGCTCTTCTTGCCATACATAAAAGTCCAGGCAAATATAGGAGCAAAAGGGACATCTTCCAGGAGAATCTCCTGGATCTTGTAATAGACTTTTTTCCGTTTTTCCATATCGGAAATCAGTACACCTTCTTCCAGAAGCTTATCCAGCTTCGGATTCTGGTACTGGACATAGTTAGACCCGACACCGTCTTTAACCGGAATCTGTTTGGAATGGCATCGTGCAGTATAATCCGGATCCATGCCCACAGTTGGTTCCCACCCCACCATGAGCGTGTCGAATTGACTCTTGGTGGTGTACTCACCCCAGACAACAGACGCGGGCATATTTTTAATTTCCATATGAACGCCGATTTCTTTCCAATCGGCCTGGATCATAGCCTCGGCCTGTTCCCTTGCCTTGGCGCCAGCAGTCGTTGACATGGAGAACTTCAGTTTGATGCCGTTTTTCTGCCGGATTCCATCGGCCCCTTTCTTCCAGCCCGCGCCCTCTAGCATTTCAGCGGCCTTTTTGGGATTGAAACCCGGATCCTTGAGATTGTGATTATACGCCCAATGGCTCGGGTGGAGATAAGACAAAGTCTTCGGTGGAAGACCGTAAAAAATATCCTTGATCCACTTTTCCTTATCCACTGCTAGATACAGCGCTTGCCGGACGATCTTCTCTTTGAATTGGGGTTTACCGCAGTTGAAATAGATAAATTCAACCCACGGCGCCGGAGTGACGAGGGCATTTCTCCCTGACAAATGACGAGCCTCCTCAAATCGCTCTGGCGGCACTCCATGCAGGCCGAGCACATCGATTTCTCCTGTCTTGAACTGGGTGTAGAGGACAGTTTGATCAGGGACGAACTTGTGAATCACCGTATCTATTGCCGGTGCTCCCCGGTGATACGCGGAATTCTTTTTGTATATCATGTGGCTTCCAGCTACGCGTTTCACCAGTTTATAAGGCCCTGTTCCAATAGGATGAGTATTATAGGGAGCGGTGTTTATGTCTTTGACTTTGGAAAGAAGGTGTTGCGGAACGATATGCATTTTCTGCCAGGCCCAGGCAAACGGAACGAACGGTTTTGAAATATGAATCTCGACGTGGTGATCATCCAGTACGCGAAAATCAGAGATCATGTCAAACCCTGATCGAGAGCGAATTGCTATCTTGGGATTGATAATGGTCTTGTAAGTAAATTCGACGTCCTTAGCCGTAAATGGTGCACCGTCCTGCCACTTGACCCCTTTCTTGAGCTCGATCTTCCACACCTTCCCGTTTTCAGTAATCCCTCCGTTTTCCAGGGTTGGAACATGAGCAGCAAGATTGGGAATAAAGTGGCCTTTCTCGTTTACATCCCACAGGGCATCAAACATGCAAGCCTCGGGGACTTCTTCAGTACCTGAATTCACATAAAGCAAGGGGTTGAACTGCACAGGTTCCTGGGTCATTCCGATAATAACATTCTTCTTTTTTTTCGCCCATGCAGGGTGGGCTGTCAACCCTACACCTGCGCCCGCGATGGCCGTTCCTGCCGCCACCATACCAGTGGCCTTGATAAATTCCCTCCGCGTCATGTCTTTCTTTTTCATAATGCCTCCTTTCCACTCTGCTGCTAGTGTTGCCGAAAATTGCATCAGCAGGTGTAACAACTTCCTGCGGATGCTTCCCCCACTGCCGTAAAAAACACCACCTCCTTTTTTAGCAATCCCCCTTGTTTCAGAGATCACATACCCACCCTTGGATCAAGGGCATCTCGCAAGCCGTCTCCCAGAAAATTGAAACTCATTACCGTCAACGTAATCATAACACCAGGAAATATCGCGAGCCAGGGAGCCAGATCAAAGTAAGACTGCGCGTTCGTCAGCATATTCCCCCAGCTTGCCAGAGGCGGCTGAATGCCATAACCCAAAAAGCTGATGTATGATTCCATGAGCACTGCATTTGCAACATTCAGGGTGGCTGATACGAGGACCGGAGAGATGGCATTCGGAAGGAGTTCTCTCAACATAATTCTTCTCCCGGACGCACCCAATGCAAATGCCGCCTGCACAAATTCCTGCTCCTTGACGTATTGAATTTGAGCCCGAATAATACGGGCCACCTCCATCCACGACGTAAACCCGATAATCAACGCAATGGAAACCACTGTCGGTGTAATAAAGGCGGCGAGTACCAGAAGCAGGAACACTTGCGGGAAACAAAGGACAGTGTCTGTAAAACGCATTAGGATACTATCCACCCTGCCCCCATAGAAGCCTGCAATTACCCCAATGGCAAGACCGGTGACAATGGTGGCGAACATGGCTGCCATTCCCACCACCAGGCTTATCCTCCCACCGTGGAGCAACCGACTTAGTAGATCGCGTCCCATTTCATCTGTTCCCAGGATAAATTGCGGGTTTGATAAAGGAGGTATAAAGCGAAGTTTCGTATCAAGTGCCAGCGGGTCATGGGGAGATACAATGTCGGCAAGCACGGCTGTTAAGAGCAGGACGATAACAACACAGCCGCCGGCTACAGCGAGCCGGTGCTGTAAGAATCGCCGCCAGATACGTCGCAGCTGAGTCTCATAATAATGGGATAAGGCATCCGGCGAAACTCCAGAGGGCCCTTCCAACATCGCAGAACTCTCTACAACTTTGTCTTCATCCAGCCCAAAATCAGCGCTGCTTTTCTTCCTCATTTTTCCAATCTCAATCTGGGGTCTATCATGGCATTAATCACGTCAGCCAACAAATTTCCGATAATAACCGCTATCGCCGTTATCATGATCATTCCCATCAGGACAGGATACTCTTTCATGGTAAGGGCATCGACGAAAAGCCGGCCCATACCGGGCCAGCCGAATATTGTCTCCGTCACAAGTGCTCCTGAAAAAAGCCATGGTAATTGTATACCGGCCAGTGTCACCAGTGGTGCCAGTGCGTTAGGAAACGCATGACGAAGGAGAATGCGACGGCCTGTGAGTCCCTTTGATCGGGCCGTCCGTATGTAATCCTGGTTAATTACTTCAAGGAAACTGGACCTGGTATATCGACTCCATTGCGCCACCAGGACAAGAGCCAAAACCACAGCAGGAAGAATCAGATGCATCAACAAGTCAAGGATTCCTTCATCGCCCCCCAAAGTGAACATCCCTCCCGAGGGCAGCCAGCCGAGTTTTAAAGAAAACAGAAAAATGGTCATCAAACCAAACCAAAATGTGGGGAATGAAAGGGCAACCATTGCGCCTGTGGTGGCAAGATAGTCAAAAACAGAGTAGCGCTTTACGGCCCCAAGGATGCCGATCAACATGCCAATGATGATGGCAAGAGACATTCCCGAGCCCATCAGGATAAATGTTGCAGGGACCCGTTCCATGATTACGTCAAGGACAGGCCGTCCACCGAAAAACGTGTTGCCCCAGTTGCCGGTAAACATGCCATACGCCCATTTGAAATACTGGATGTACATGGGCTGGTCGAGGCCGAATACCTGCTTTATGCGAGCGATATCCTGAGCCGTGATGGTGGGATTGAGCGTATAGACCGCCAACGGCCCGCCAGGAGCGAGATGCATCATGGCAAAGCCGATAATCGAGACTCCGATAAGGAGTGGAACCGCTTGCACAAGCCTTTTGAGGATAAACTGGAACACTGCTAATCTCCCCTTTTTTGGACCTCATTCACCCTTTCACATGACTTATTTCAGTAGAGATGACATGCAACCAGGTGCCCTTCATCCACATCTCTGAATTCCGGTTCTATCTTGTCGCAGGGATCAAAACGTCGAGGACACCGTGGATGAAAACGGCAGCCTGAAGGAGGCCTGATTGGCAAAGGAACATCTCCTTCAAGAATTATTCGTTTCCGTTTACGCTCCGGATCAGGTATCGGAACGGCTGAAAGCAAGGCCGAAGTATATGGGTGCAGTGGATGTCTATACAGCTCTCTCTTGGCAGCTGTCTCTACAATTTTTCCCAGGTACATCACCGCGATCCTGTCTGAGATATGATGAATGACGCTCAAATCATGGCTTATCATGATATACGTCAAATCCAGTTCTTCCTGAAGGTCTTCAAACAGGTTTATCACCTGCGCCTGGATGGATACATCAAGGGCTGAAACCGGCTCATCCCCCACAATCACTTTGGGATTCACTGCAAGCGCACGGGCGATCCCGATTCGCTGACGCTGCCCCCCTGAGAATTCATGCGGATAGCGCCGCATGGCGGAGGCGGGAAGTCCGACCCTTTCCAGCAGGTCCGCGATCCGATCTTCCTTCTCGCTCTCTTCGGCCAGGCCATGGATCTCCAGAGGAGCAGCAATAATGGTTCCCACTGTATGTCTTGGGTTCAGTGATGAAAAAGGGTCCTGAAAAATAATCTGCATCTCGCGACGAAGATCTTTCATCTCTCTTCGGTCATAGGATGTTATGGCCGTCCCGTTATAACGGATAGTTCCTCTGGTCGGTTCAATAAGTTTTAATATGGTCTTTCCCGCCGTCGTCTTCCCGCAACCGCTCTCGCCCACCAGGCCCAGAGTTTCGCCCTTCATGACCTGCAGGTTTATCCCGTCTACAGCGTGAACATTGGCTATCACCCGAGAAAAGAACCCTTTCCTGATGGGGAAATACTTTACCAGGTTTTCCACTTCGAGCAAAGGTTCAGAACCGTGCTTCATGTCTTCAAACCTCACCACAAGCTACCCAATGTCCATCTCCCAATAGCCGAAGCCCCGGTATTTTTTCCCGGCATTTCGGCACCGCGATAGGACATCGGTCAAAAAACGAACAGCCCGAAGGCAGGAAGCATAAGTTGGGAACCTGCCCTGGAATTTCAGCCAAACGCGTGTGCTGTCCTTCATCACGAATTTTGGGAATTGATCGCAACAGCCCCTGGGTATAGGGATGAAGGGGGTTTTGGAAAATGGTCTTGATGTCTGCTTGTTCTACAATTTTTCCCGCGTACATCACTGCAACCTGGTGTGCCATCTCGGCAATAATACCTAAATCATGGGAAATTAACAGGATACTTGTTCCCAGGTGTTCCTGTAAATCCAACATCAGATCCAGGATCTGCGCCTGGATTGTTACATCCAACGCTGTGGTGGGTTCATCGGCGATAAGGATCTTCGGGTTACAGGCCAATGCTATTGCAATCATCACACGCTGGCGCATACCCCCGGATAGCTGATGGGGATATTCCTTTGATCGCCGTTCAGGGTCCGGGATGCCCACCATGTCCAGGAGTTCAATTGTTCTCTCATGCGCTGCCGCCCTGCTCATCTGAAAATGGTTCGTAAGAACTTCTTCGATCTGAAATCCTATGGACATAATGGGATTCAAGGAAGTCATGGGCTCCTGGAAAACCATGGAAATCTCTTTCCCCCTAATTTTCCGCATTTCTTTTTCACCGGTCTTCAGCAAATCCCTCCCGGCAAAAAGGATCTCTCCTTCCCGATATTCGGCCGGCGGTACATCGAGAAGCTTGAGAATTGACAGGGAGGAAACAGTTTTTCCACAGCCACTTTCTCCCACGAGCCCTAATGTTTCACCTTTCCTGAGCTGAAAAGAAATCCCGTCCACGGCCCTGGACATCCCCTCTCTCACGTGGAAATAGGTGCGGAGGCCCCTGATATCCAGGAGTATCTCGCTCGAAGAGCTCGCTGGCGTATTAGAATGGACTTCAAGCGATTTCAAGATGTCTCGTACACCTCGCTCATATCAGGGGAAAAACATGCTGCTGTGGAACAGGGCGATCCATCTACCCAATAACAGAAAAACTCGAATCCGGGTTTACCTCCCGCAAACGGCTGAAAAACCCAAGATCACATTCCCAAGCGGTATGCTGCATCATGAACTTCATTGGATCAGCGTCGTGGTCATGCCCTCCTTCCACCTTTTCGATCAATTCGGCCATGAGGGACCCCGCAACAGGCGCATTCTTGTATTGATTCCCCGAAGAGCCTACCGCCATATAGAAGCCTGGAAGATCGGATTTATCATATATCGGAATCCAGTCAGTACTCACGTCATAAAGATCAACTACTCCCTGGGGCTTGTTCGGAATAGGGAGGTCGTGAATACGCTGTCCTTCACGCATGGCTTGCGTGGTCCACTGATCTGTAAAACCCCTGTTGAAATCATCAGGATCGACCCATTCGCGCGGATCACATTCCGGATCCTCGCTGCCGATCAGCACGTGATTTCCCACCTCGGGCCGGGAATAGCACCCGATATCACCATCGGAAATAATTGTGCCGTTTTTTTCATAGTTAAAGCCTTTTGGCGAAGGCACGTGACAAACTTCCGCACGCAGTGCCTTGGTCTTGATATTCATACCTTCTTCAACCCCTGCCATGCGGTTAATAAGGTAAGAATGTGGGCCGGCCACGTTCACCACGATTGGTGCCATGATTTCGGAACCGTCTTTCAGTTTCACACCCGCTACGTGGTTCCCATTTCTTAATATTCCGGAGACTTCTGCATTAAACAGGAACTCCCCTCCATTGGCCTCCGCAGCCACCTGAACATTATGGGTTGACAGTTGAGGATCGGTCACATAGCCGGACTCGGGGACAAAAATCGCCCCTGCAATGGCTTCACCGGTTGGTTTTCCGAAATCAGGATCGTTCAAGAGCTTTGGCGGGAAAAAGCTTTTTGTATTGAGAATAGGCATCCTTTCCTGGATTTCTTTCACGCTGAGCTCCTCATATTGAACACCGAGTTTGTCAAGGCTTTCCATCACCATTTTCAAGTTCTTATTGATCGGTGTTTTAATAACAAGACAGCCCGTGTTGATATACTTGGCCATCCCAGCCAGATCCTCTACGCCGAGATACCTTTCCCAGTCGATCCAGTAATAATATCCTTCCCGGGCCATCGCTACCCCATCCGGGGTGGAATAGTGCAGCCTGATTATGGCACACGAGTTGGACGTGGATCCATATCCTGCTGCGGGCAATTTATCAATATTGAGAGTCTTGTATCCCTTTTTGGCCAACTCAAAAGCAACACAGCAACCGATAACCCCGGCGCCGATAACAATAGCATCATAATTCTTCATTGCGATTTCCTCCTGATCTAAAATAAATTAGGGGTGTTGATTGATATAGGCACGTTCATGTGATCTCACTTCTCATTTGCAGAGGTTACTAAAGAGAGTGAGAGGTCTTTTTCAAGGGAACGAATCATTAAATCATTTTACATTTCTAATTTATTCCCCCTTTCTTGTCAAGACTAATTGCCCTCGGCTTCGTTGAGGGCCGCCAGGAATCGCGCACGAAGCAAACAGGACAATTTGACCGAGAGAAACGCTCCGGTTCCGCAACTGAACCATTTTGATATATGCATTGACGAATAATGAAAAAGATTATATTTATAAATAATTAGCGCTTTATATAACCTCTGCAGAAAAAGGTCTTTTCTGTTAACCCCAAGAAAGGGAGAGAAAGCCATTGCTTCTCAAGAAAGCCCAAAAAGAAAGTCTGGTCCAAAATATTGTTGCACAAATTGAAGAGGCCATTTTTGACGGGACCTATAAGGCAGGAGATAAACTCCCATCCTTAAGCAGGCTCCACGACATTTTGGGAGCCAGCCAGGGTACGCTCAGGGAGGCCTTTCGCATCCTGGCTCAGAAAGGCCTCATCGAGGTCAAACTGGGCTCCAAGGGCGGGGCCTATGTCAAAGAGTCCAATAGCAAACCGGTTGCGGAAGGGCTCGCCCTGCTCATCAGGCAAGGAAAAATCTCTTATGAAGACCTTGCAGAGTTCAGAAAAGTGGTCGAGGCCGGTCTTATGCGGCTGGTAATCCAAAAAGCCACTCAGAAAGATGTTGAGAAATTAGAAGGTCTGCTTCAGAAATTGAAGCCCTGTTTAAACAAGGGCTCAGATGGATGGTCAGACTTTCTCAACATTGAAGTGCAGATTCGCAAGCAACTTATTCGTATCTCTGAAAATAGCATGTACGAGGCGGTCCTGATTCCGATCCATGAAAATATCATCACTTATGGCCGCAAGTTAGCAAAAGATAAAGAAACCAGACCGGATAAAGCCTTCCACGACTGGAGCCAAATCATCGAAGCCGTTTCAAGCGGTGATGTTGACACGGCCGTCTCTGTTACCAAGCGACATATTGATCGCTACGTCAAGGTGATATCTGCCCAAATGGCGGCAAAATAGCAAGATTTGATGCTGCTTCCCCAAATGATGAGCCGGAGGTATTATTGCACCATGAATCCGGCTTCTTGATTTTGTCTTCTCCAGTAACTGCGGTAAAAATATCGTGGGCCTTTCTTGATTGGCAATTCATGGACAAGATGCGTCCATTCGGTTGTTTTTTCCCTCGCTTTCTCAAAAGCTGCCGCAGTCACCTGATCGCTCTCATTTGCAGTTCCTCCTGATGCATCCTCCAGTAACTCTTTTTCAAGACCATCCCGTGCTTCCCTGAACGCCATTGCCCGGGTGGGGAAATCCTGCAATACAGCCCGGTGCAGTTTCTCATGGTGCCACCACAGGGCTTTCGGATCAAAGTTCCCGGTGGGAGCGACTCCAAGATCCGGGAGGACCGGCCCACGAAACCAGACTGGTTTGAAAGTCGCGATACATGGAGATGAAGTTCCTGTGGCCCAATAGGTTTGAAATCCCGGTTTCAGTTGCGCCACCAATGATCCCACTGTCTGGGTGGCATTCCGGAACAGCCTGTTCCCCGCATGGGCGCACAACCTGTTTCCCAGGAGGTGGCTATCCGGGTAATATTCGCTATCTCCATGATCTCGCAGTATTCCGAACGCGCACGGGGCATCCATTTTACCCTTCATCCCGGCAATGCACTTGAAGGACCGATCCCGGCGCGTGCGTGAAGCGGAAAACGTGGTATAAAGGAAGTCCGAGTAACACCGGGCAAAATGAAAATCCTTTCCCTTTTTCAGCCAGCCCTTCTTTCTCGCCGTTTCGATTAATTCCGGATGAGCGTCGTCAAACTCCTCCCCGATGGTAAGTCCGTTGCTGATGGAGTATGCTCCCTTCACCTGCAAAGCGGCCCAGAGATGTCCTGCAGTTTCAAGTACCCATGCCTCTTTCGGGTCGGCAATCAAAAAGCTGTTGTGGTAGGAAATATGTCTGTCTTTATATCCACACAACCCGCCCTGACCGAAATCCGATAAGTGCTGTACCACTATTTCAAGGGCCTGCCGTGCAGAAGACGCCCGCTCCAGGGCCAGGCGAAGGAGATCCATGCCCGTCAAAACATTCTTTTTTTGAGTGGGCATCCTTGTCCATACCGCCTCGTTTCCTATGACCACGCCTTTTTCATTTGCGCCCATTTCCGCCCCCCACATCCAGAATGGCCTGCAAAGCAGGACAGCATAGGTCTCTTTTGCCTGGGGGACCTCGACATAGGTGCACCGCAGAGCCTCGTCTTTTTCGTGTTCCCGCGCAGGATAATATTCGAGGACCTGGGCTTCATTGGGTTCCCGGTCACTGTTCTTCCCGAAGAGAACGGAATCATCGGCGGTAAATGGTGGCAGGGCGACAAAGGTATCACACATGGTTCAACGCTCTATTTTGCCGGGCAGGAGGAATTCATATCGCTTCCGAAACACCTTGGTGGTAAGCCATCGGTCAATGCGGCGGAAGGCCAGGAAAAGCGTCCAGATGAGTTTGTCTTCCTTGTAGTACTTTTCCACTTCCCGGTGAGTGAGGGGTTCTTTTCCGGGAGACAGATAACGATTGATGCTTTTGATGACCGCCGGTATCAGTTCTGCGGCCTTCTCCTTGTAGAGATTGCCGGCAAGATCCACATACACCAGCCGGGGGTCGTAGTACCTGTTCATCACATCTTTGAGGAACAACCATCTGATCAACCAGCGAAGAAAGACCGGGGCGCTCTGCAGGAAGAGTTCCGGATCCATCTGCTCCACCCCATCCTTGCGGTAGAGAGGCGTACTTGTATCTATGTAAAGGATCCGGCCGTTTTCCAGGGCCACCCAGTTGGACACCTGGGCATCGATTGCCAGTTCAAGTGCGGGCAGGGTTGAAGCGTTGGATTTCCACACCTTGTCTATCTCCCCGACAATTCGTCCCAGTAGTACAACTGACTCCTCCAGTTCAAATTCATGGATAAGCCGATGGGCGAAACGTTCGCCGGGGAAACGCTCCTGCGCAATGTAGAGCACCACTGGCCGATCCGGAATTTCAATGATCAGGGTTTCGTGATAAGGAAGGTTAAGGCCCGCGCCACCGAGGTATCGGCAATACTCATGAAACTCTTCTGCATACATTTCTGCAGCTTCCCGGCTGGAAAAAAGCGGCATTCGCTTATAGGCCACGTCCGGGTTATCCCCTATCTGCAAAATAATGGAAATTTCCCCGTAGCCGAGCACCGTTGCGGGGATACCCGACTTTTCAGGGTCCTGAGGATTCAAGCCCGCCTCAAAATCATCAACCAGTTTTCGATCAATCTCCATTTCCCGCACTCCATCTCTTTTTCAATGCTTCCATTTCCCCACAAAACCCTCCACCTGCCGCTTGAATTTAAGGACCGGCAGCAGCCGTTTGGCGGCCGCAAGCGCCCGGTCCAACCGCTCCATGACCAGGTCAACCTCGCTGAGGTCCATAATCAGGGGTGGGAGGAACTGACACACAGAAGGGTCATTATTAGCGTAAACCATGAGCAGGTCATTGTCATATGCGGTTTTGGAGAGCACCGGTCCGGATAGCCCATCCTTCAATTCCAGGCCCATCATGAGCCCGAGCTGGCGAAGGCCAACCAGAAACCGGGGATGCTTTTTCCGGAGTTTTTCAACCCCCTGGTCAAACAAACGGGCCAGTTCGTTCACATGGTCCAAAAATTCCGGGTCCGACGAAATTTCCAGGACCTTTTTCGCCACCAGGCAGCCTACCTCCGCGCCGCCGAATGTGGAGACATGGATAAAAGGATCCTCGTGAAAGACACTTTCCAGGGCTCTTCGGATCACCGTAGCCGTGATGGGATAGATACCTCCTGAAAGGCCTTTCCCCAGGACCACGACATCCGGCACAATCCCGAAATGTTCAAATCCCCAAAGCTTGCCGGTGCGGCCGAGCCCTGTCTGCACCTCGTCTATGATCAGGAGTGCACCATGTTCAGTACAAAGCTCCCGCACTGCGGGAAGGTATCCCTCCGGCGGAATTGCAATGCCGAGGGTTGCGGGAACGGTTTCCAGTATCACTGCGGCCGTGTTGGTATCCATTTCGGCAATGAGTGCACCCCTGTCTGCAAAAGGGACCTGCACGAACCCGGGAACCTGTGGTCCGAACGGGGCCCGGTACTTCTCATCGCCGGCGGCCATGGCAAGACCCGTGTGTCCGTGGTAGCCACCCTTCACGGAGATAATTTTCTCCCTTCCCGTGTACGCCCGGGCAACCTTGAGCGCAAGATCAACTGCTTCACCACCGCTGACCCCGAAGACGGTATATTCAAGGTCCTCCGGCATCAAATCTGCGATCACTTTTGCCAGGTCTGCCCTGGCCTCGCTCATGAGGTGGCCGTTGCCGATATCAAATCTATCGAAGCCCTGTTTCAGGATATCAATCAGCTCCTGATTCCGGTGTCCCAGGTTGAACACTCCGCCGTTGCAATGGAGGTTGAACAACCTCTTTTTCCCATCCAAGTCACCGAGATAGCATCCGTAACGACTGCCCATGACAAACTGCATGCCATACTTTTCAAAAAACGCGGCTTTCCCGGATGAAACGTGGTCCCGGAATTTCTTGATTGCCTCTTGCGTCGTTTCAGATGGTTTCTTTGCCCGCCCCATTATGAGCTCCTCCTCTTTCGCGTTACCGGCCTTGTCCTGTCTTCCCTTCTGCGTTTGTCCCGGCCTCGGTTGTCGCGTTCATGGGAGTGGATATCTGCCTTGAAATTCCACGTTGGATGTTCAATATTCGATGTTCGATGTTCACCCAAGAAGTTAATCAATGCCTTACCTTTTATCCGAAACAAAGTCAATAATGCCACTTGAGCAAAATCCAACTTTCTGTTGCATCCGCGGAAGATATTGATGATATAAAATTAACTTTGTGAAATGCTACCAAGTTGAATTATCGGCACGAGTAGAGAGACATATTCAGTAAGTTTCTGTGCGGCTGTAAGGATGATGGCGATTAACCTACCAATAGATAACATTGCGTCTTTTTGTGTCCTATTTTGTCTCTCACCAACAGCAAAGAGGAGGAAAATGAAAAAATTGATTGTCGTGACATCATCCCTGGTTTTTGTGTTCGGCCTGATTGTTTTTGCGTCCGCGGCGCATGACATGCCGGGAGCAGACGCCAAGGCCCTCTGGAATTACATCACCAAGGTTTCGCCTTATACATCCTGGGGTTTTTGGCCGAACTATAAAGGAATGCTGAAAGGACGTGCCCCCCACGGTCCCTGGCACAAGGTGTATGTAAATAAAAAGGCGCTCAACTCCACCGCAGCGCTGGTTCAGTACGGTGCGATTGAAGTCAAGGAAAACTACAACAAGTCGAAAGAACTCAAAGTCATTACCGTCATGTACAAGATCAAGGGTTACAATCCTTCAGCCGGGGACTGGTTCTGGGTCAAATACCGCTTGAACGGCAAGGCCGACAAATTCGGAAAACCCAAAGGCTGTATCAGGTGCCACGGGGTCCGGGCGAATAACGACTATATCACCGTGCATGAATTCAAATAGTGCCCATCCACAATTGGCCATTTGAGGATGGCAGCTTTTAGCCGTTCGCTGTTAGTTAAACGCTAACACCGAACGACTCCATGCGGCCTTCACTCATTCCGTCACGTGTTAGGAAAGAGATCTGAGACGCTCGATACATCCCGTTTTCCGCCATTGCTCTCTTGATCTCATTTAACCCTTTGGTATCTCCCAGCATGATGCAGCCGATAACCTTGCCCCCGGCGATTTCTTCGGTCTTGGCGCCAAGCCTGAAAGAAAACCCCATTTCTTCCATCTGTTAAACCTCCTTTACCCGCGGTTTACCGCCAAAAAGGGGACCAATTCTTGCTTATTCCATTGGGACTCATTCAAGCAGAGTTGCTTTTGCACGAAAAATAGCGTAAGGATACTGGTGCAACGTCAGCTTTCGTATAGTCGCCAAGCGCCTAACAGCTAAGAGCCTGCTCGTCTGTTCTTAAATATATCATAATTTCGGAAAAAAGGGGCAGGCTCATATTGAAATTGGGGAATGGAGGTTCCAATAATGACTGACAAAACAGAAAAAAATCTCTCCTACGCGTTTGCCGCTGAATCAAAAGCAGCCATCAGGAACGACGCCTTTGCCAAGAAGGCCGACAAAGAGGGCTACACTCAAATCGCTCGCCTCTTCAGGGCCGTCTCCGATGCCGAGTCTGTCCATGCACGCAGATTTCTGCTCCTGATGCGGGGCAGAGTAAAATCCACCGAAGAAAATCTTGACGCTGCCTTTCACAATGAGATCAGGGCAAATGTGGACGAGTACCCAAAGCTTATCAAGGATGCTACCGATGAAAACAACCAGGGCGCACTGCGGGCGTTTTCCCACGCCCGTGATGTGGAAAGCAGACATGCCGAACTCTATAAAAAGGCCATGAATGACATGCTGGCAGAACGACTCTCCAAGTATTACGTCTGCCAGGTCTGCGGATACATCAGTGAGGACAACCCTCCCGAGAATTGTCCTGTGTGCGGCGCGGTGAAAGCAAAATTCAATTTGGTGGAATGATGATGGCAGCTTTTGGCTATTAGCAAAAACCCAGTGAAACCAGATTATTAAGCTGATCACAAACGCTAACGGCTAACGGCTCCCCCCGGAAATCTTTGATTTCTGGATGGATAAGAGTAAGTAGAAAGACCATGACATTTGAAGGTTTTAGAGAAGTAATCGAATTTGCCATTGAAAAAGAAGCGGTTTCCTTTTATGAAGACGCGAGTGCCCAGCAGAAGTTTTCAGATGCCCGCAAAATGTTCAAGGACTTTGCCAACGAAGAGCGCAAACATCAGGCCCTGGATATCCGTTCCCACAAGGACCACGCGCCTGCACCCATCCTGGAAAGCCTTCAGAAATGCGGCATACATTCGCCTGCCAAGATCCCTTTTTCCTGTTTGGACAGCAGAAATCCGGGCCCCACTCAGCTTGCTGTTTTGTCCCTGTTTCCCCCGTCAAAACAGAACGCTGTTTCTCTCCCAGTATCAATGGCGAAGATTCTCACCGTGCGAAGGGTCTTTTCGGTAAGTTCCCGGTGCAGATCGGCCGCCCCTGCACGACCCAGAAGCGGGATAAGGCGTGTCTTCACTTTTCCCAACATCGGGTAGCGCCCGAAAACAATGATCTTTTCACTTTTGGCCTCAGTACGCATGGATTCCTTACAAACTTGACGGCGCCGTATAAAGTCCCAAAACCCCCATGCCGGATCCGGACTTGATCCGGGATCCGGATCTTCCCAGTCCCGCCACCAGGCGCATCCCCAGGAGATCTCTCCAGAAGAGAATGGTGCAGCCCATATCCTTCGTGGCCATGGCCAAGTGATTTATCCCCGTGTATCTGATCATCTTTCTCCTTAATACATATTCTTCCTGAGGTGAACCTCCAGGCGCTGGATGGAAAGGGAAACCGGGACCGTCAGGATCATGTACAGTACCGTGACGGTAATCCATATCTCAAACACCAGGTACGTGGATGCCATCAATTCCATGCCTTGGAAGGTCAACTCCTGCACTGAGATCGCGGGGCCGAAGCAACCATGGCGTATGCCCGTCCGTTCACCACCTCCTGGATCGCCTGTGATTCGTCGTCAAACTGCCGAAGCTCAGCCTTGGGCATATGTTTTTTTGCAGCCGCAACAGGCGTTGCTCCAAGTCTGACCGAAATCACCACGCCTTTGCGATTGAAATCATCAAGGGTCTTGAAGTCTCCCGCCAACTTCCTGTTCGCCACAAGGGACATGCCGGTTTCATCATAGGGGATAGAAAAATTGACCTTCAAGTTCCGCTTGGGAAGGATTCCCATACCGCCGATAATCACATCAAACTTACCCGTGAGGAGCGCGGGAATGATGCCCGCCCACTTGGTGGGCACGAATTGCACTTTGACGCCCATATCCTTTGCCACTCTTCTGGCCACGTCAATCTCAAACCCAACCAGCTTCCCTTTCTTATCCTTCATGGCCCACGGTACAAAGGTAGACATTCCCACCCGCAGGACACCGCGCCGCAGCACCTGGTCAAGGGTGCTCTCCGCCACGAGCTGTTTGTGAATCTTTCCCGCCTGGCTCAAAACCGGCATGCACAACACAAAAGCAACTGCTGTCAATAGAATTATTACTCTTCTGGTGCCCATACATTACCTCCTCTTTACATTTAATGTTCGGAGCTGGACGTTCCATGTTCGATGTTCAATTCTCCCCTCTCCATTATCCCGGTATCCTGAGGCGATGTTCCATGACATTAATGACCGTCGAGAGCAGCAGCGCAAGCGCTAGGTACATGGCTGCCACGGTGAACCAGACTTCAAAAACCAGGTATGTTTCCGAGATAATCTCCTGGCCCCGCATGGTCAGGCCATAAACAGCTATGGTACTCACCAGGGCTGAGTCTTTTACCAGGGAAATCGCCTGGCTCGTTAATGGTGGCAGGATCCACCTGATGGCCTGGGGCAATATGACTTTACGATAGGCACCTGGCTTGCTGAGACCCAGGCTGTAGGCAGCATCCCACTGTTCTCTCGGGATGGAAACGATCCCCGCCCTGATAATTTCTGAAGCATAGGCCCCCTCAAAAAAGCTGAGAGCCAGGACCGCTGCATAGAACCTGCTGATACCAAGGATCGGCCCCAGGACAAAATAGACGAAAAAAATCTGGACCAGGAGTGGCGTATTTCTCACCACTTCCAAATAGACACGGGCAAGTGCGGCGCACACCATGGATCGAGACAGTCGCAGGAGTGCAGTCACGAGTCCAATCACAAATGCCAGCACAAAGCTCACCAGTGTTATCCGGCAGGTGACCAGCAATCCTCGGATCAGTGGTCCGGAAACGAGGGTCCCTTCCCTGCTCAAGAAGAAATACTTTGGGATTCGGTACCACTGCCAGTGATACCCGAGCTCCTCGGCATGATACACCAGCAGGAACCCCATTCCCAGCAAAAGCGCAATAAAAGCGCCAATATCCCCCAGCGACCGGATTTTTGATTTCGTCCGCGTTGTCATCCTATTCAAATATCACGCTATAACAATTACTGGATTATTCCCTTTTTGAAAATGAGTAGACTCCCTCAATTAAAACGCCTGCCCTGATACAAGTTAAGCAAATTCTAGGAAAATCTCCTCTGCGCTGATTGCGGCCCCCAGCAAGGCCGCCCTGCTGTCAAGGATGACCCTGACGGGTATTTTTTCAAGGAATCTCTGAAACCTCCCCTTGTTCCTGAAAGCCTTCAAAAAACGATCATCCTTCAAGGCCGGCAGGATCTTCGGCGGGATGCCCCCGCCCAGGTAGATTCCTCCGGTGGTCATCGCGGTCAGGGCGAGATTTCCGCATACGGCCCCAAGCAGGGAAACAAAATGATCCAGGGCCTTTTTGCACAGGGGGACACCTTTGTCAAACGCGCTTTCAGTGATGGCAAGCGCAGGGTCTGCGGTTTCCATGCGTTCTCTAAGCCACCCCGGCTCCTGGTATCTTCCGGAATTTTTCAGCCATTGGTAAATATTCACCAGACCTTGCCCTGAGAGTACCCGTTCCACACTCACATGCCCGAATTGTGCGTGCAGGTACCGCCACAGGAACACTTCTTCTTCGCTCGTGGGGGCAAAATCCACATGACCCCCTTCTGACGAAACAGCCACATAGCGTTGCCCTTGAAACACCAGCAGCGCCGTGCCCAGCCCTGTTCCGGGGGCCACAACACCGATGTTGCCCCCCTTTCTGCTCCGCGCCGAATTAAGTCTGCAGGTCTGACCGCGGCTGAGAAACGGGACGGACAACGCCGTCGCCGCAAGGTCATTGATAAGACGAACATTCTTCCACCCGAAATGACTCCTGATCCTGTCTTCCGAAACCACCCATGGTAGATTCGTAGTCCTGGAACGGCCGTTTACTACCGGTCCCGCAATGCCAAAAGCGGCACTTGCCGGAGTCGAAGCGTGGTTCTTTACAAAATCTTCAAGGATGATTTCCAGCCCTCTTGCATCCCCGCTGGAATAGGTTTGCATGGTTTTCAGGCGCGGCCGTCTTTTCCCGGGCACAAACAGGCCGATATTTGTTTTAGTTCCCCCGATGTCCCCGGCAAGGAAAATTTTTTCATTGGGTTTGTAAGGCACTGATCACCTCCTTTGAGAGTCAAGAAACCGCCTCCATTCTTTCTTCCAGCCTCTCCAGCCCGGCCATGAGGTCCCCACTCACATGAAATCGAATCAGCCTCCGGTCCCTTTCCTCCAGGGCCTGGTAGTCGCCCATGGCCTGGGCGGCGATCAACGTACCGAACGAATAGGGTTCGCCTGGAACCGATCTGTCAGATTCGGGCGTGCTGGTGATCTGGATGAAAAGCCCCCGGTTTGGCCCGCCCTTGTGCAGTTGCCCGGTAGAATGCAGAAATCGAGGCCCGTACCCCAAGGTTGTCGCAACCTTCAATTTATCCCGCAGGTGGATCCGAATGCGATCCAGGATCTCATCCGTACGGCTGGAACGGGGGATGTAGGCCATCAGGGCCACATAATCCCCTTCATTTTTCTGTTGCAGAAAACGAGCAATGAGGTCATCAGCATTGGGGGAGCTCCCATCGGGACCTCCGAAGATTTTCAGATTCCCATCACGCAAAGTGGGTTCATCCGCGGGAAGGCGACCGGTTTCACGATAGGCTGCCATCAGTTCCCTGGCCTTGATCTTGGCCGCTTCCACATCGGGCTGGTTAAAGGGATTGATGCCCAGCACAGCGCCCGCGGCAGCCGTGGCCATCTCCCACCTGAAGAATTCCCCGCCCATATCTAGCTTTTCGTCGAGGTGAATCCGAGCAACAGGATGCCCTGTTTTTTCAAGGCCGCCTACCAGTTGATCAAGGGTGTCATTCTCATCTCCGGCCAATCGCATGTAGGCAAAAAAACGGTCTTTGCCATAAACTTCCGGAGCACCCGGCCTCTCATCCGCAACAGGAACGATACCCCTACCGAGCTTTCCCGTGCTCTCCGCAATGAGCTGCTCCACCCAGACTCCAAACGGTGACAATCCCGGCGAAGCAAGAAAGGTGATTTTGTCCCGCCCGGCCAGGGCCAGTTCACCCATGGCCGCGCCAAGTGATATCCCCGGGTTCCGGTCCACAGGAACACAGGAATAACAGGCGTGGGCCATGGTCGCGGCGCTGTCCAGAATACGCCCCAGGTCCACACCGATAAGCGCCGCCGGAACCAGACCAAAATAGGTCAGAGCCGAATAGCGCCCGCCCACCCCCGGAGGCGAGGAGAAGACACGTCTGAACTTATTCTCTCGCGCCAACTTTTCCAGCCCTGAACCAGGGTCCGTGATGGCCACAAAGTTCCGACCGGGATCGTCCTTTTTGGTCTTGACGGCATCGAAGAAGAATTTGTAGAAGGAAAGGGTTTCGATAGTTCCCCCCGACTTGCTGGAAACGAGAAAAAGGGTTCTTGCCACATCACCACTCCTGAAGATATTCTCCACAGAATCGGGGTGGGTGCTATCAAGGACCTGAAGGGTCGGGTATCCGGGCCTGTTGCCGAAGGTCTTCATGAAGACTTCTGGAGCAAGGCTGCTCCCTCCCATTCCCAGAAGCACCACCCGTAAAAATCCCGCATCCCTCACCTCCCGGGAAAACGCCTGCAGGTTTTCCCGTTCGCCGGCCATGACCTCCGGCAGGGTCAACCAGTCCATCTTTTCCATCAGATCAGCGGTTCGGGCCGCTTCCTCAGGATCCGGAACCCAGACGGTTCCGTCCTTTTGCCATAGACGCCGTGCGATTTCTTCCCCGGCCCATACGTTCAGTCGCGTCTCAAAGGCATTGCGATACCTGCTCAGGTTCAATTGCTGCTTTTCTGCCTGTCTGGCCAAGATCATTT
>Ga0164318_10001742_pt1 | contig 19654 bp, 21 predicted proteins | sample GuaBasSedimGuay9_FD_113734 | JGI IMG/M metagenome (GOLD analysis project Ga0164318, IMG submission 113734) | Subseafloor sediment microbial communities from Guaymas Basin, Gulf of California, Mexico - Guay9, Core 4571-4, 0-3 cm | ecosystem: Environmental > Aquatic > Marine > Hydrothermal vents... | reverse complement strand
TTTGCATTTCTTCTTTATGCCAAAAATTGTTGTCAAGAGAGATGGGAAGGAAGAGGAGTTCATTCCAGAAAAAATTGTTGTTTCCATGGTTAAAGGTGGTGCCTCACTTGATAAAGCAAGGGAAGTTGCAGATGAGATAAAAAAAATTGACAAGGAAAGGATAGAAACAAAGGAAATAAGGGAAAAGATATTAGAAAGGATGAGGGCAGAGAACCCTCTCATGGAAAAGAAATGGCTTGCATATGATAAATCTGTGAAAAGGCTGTACCGTCATTATAGGCAGGGGTTGTATGAATAAGAGGGAAAGTTATTTTTCCACGAAATTTAAAATAATGTTGCTCATTCTAATGCTGCTCTTTTCCGCAGGATGCATTGAAAAGGAAAAAGTCAGTATAGGAGGAAAGAAAGTTTTATTTATAATAGCCCATGAGAATTTTAGAGATGAGGAACTTTTTGAAAGCATGGATGTAATTGAGAATGCAGGAGGTGAAGTTTTTATAGGAAGCACAAGCCTTGCAACAGCCCATGGAATGAAAGGAGGGGAAGCCAAACCAGATATTTTGATAGACGACATAGATGTTAAACAATATGATGCAATAATTTTTATTGGGGGCTATGGTGCAGAAATATATTTTTCAAATGATACAGCCATCAAAATTGCAAAAGATGCATATGAGCAGAATAAAGTTATTGGAGCAATATGTATCGCTCCTTGCATTCTTGCTTATGCGGGCATATTGGAGCAAAAAAATGCAACAGTTTATCCAACAACAAAGTACATCAACATCCTAAAAAATCAAGGAGCTAATTTTATTGACAAGCCTTTGGTAAAAGATGGAAAAATAATAACTGCTAGTAATCCAACAGTAGCAAAAGATTTTGCAAAGGCAATAGTTAGTGAATTATCAAATGCATAAGGTTGTGAATGGGCCCGCCGAGATTTGAACTCGGGTTACCAGCACCCCATTCCAGACCCTTTCCGCTAGCGCTTTTGGAGAAGGATTAGCTGGAAGGATGCCAAGCTACCCCACGGGCCCAGTGGACCGGACGGGATTTTCTCACGACTTGTTGAGGCAAGCCATGATTTGAACCCGTGGCCTCTTGCTTGCGAAGCAAGCGATCTTCCCCTGATCTACCGGCCCTGTTTTTGTATGCCAAATGCCATTTAATAGTTTCTGATTCTTTTTCATCAAAACAAAATTGTTCTTTGCCAACAATTTTTTATACTATCTAGAGTTATTTTATAGAGAATAAGGGAGACACATGGAATTCATCTCATCCATCCATACATTGCTTCGCGAAATCGAGGAGAGAGGACATTATCTCGAAGAAAGGGAAGCAATATTTCAGGCAATCCTTGATAATATTCCTGTTGCAATTATTGGAACAAATGAATATGGAAAAATAAGCCTCTTTAACAGGGAAGCTGAATTGCTCACGGGATATGATGCTGAAGATGCCTTTTTAAAGCCAATCTCTCTCATTTATTGGAAGGGAAGTTACAACAAAATAAAAGAAGAGTTAGCCATTAATGATAAATTAGAAACTGAAACGCTTTTAATGGATAAAGAAGGGGCTAAAGTACCTGTCCATGCAATACTGGTTAAAATAAGCGATGAAAATGTTATAGGATTTTACACCAAATCAAAAAAAGAAAAGGAGGAGATATACCAATCTCTACTAAAAAATGCCCTATTTGGCATATATATATTGCAAGAAGGAAAAATTGTTTATATAAATCCTATAGCAGAGGAGTTGCTGGGATATGAAGAGGGAGAGCTAATTGGAGAGCATTTTACAAAAATCGTCCATCCCGATGATGTTGCGATTGTTAAGAAAAGGTATATGGCAAGAGAAAAGGGAAAGAAATCTCCTTCAAAATATGAAGTGAAACTGCTCACAAAAAATGGTGAAGTAAGGCACGTAGAGATAATGGCAACCCCCATAACTTACAAAGGAAAGCCCGCAGTTCTAGGAAATGCCATTGATATTACTGAAAGAAAGATAGCAGAAGAAGCTCTCTGGCAAAGCGAGAAAAAATATAGGGGTGTAATTGAGAACGCTGTTGAAGGAATATACAGGGCAACAGTAGATGGTGAGATTCTGGAGGTAAATAAAGCATTTCTAGACATTTTTGGATATGACTCTTTCAACGAATTTAAAGAAGATATGCCAAATGCCTTGGACATATACTTAAACCCAAATGATAGAAAAAAATTTTTGAATGAACTGACGAAAAAAGGAGTGATAAAAAATTATGAAATATCTTACAGAAAAAAAAATGGGGGAATGATTATTGCCAATGAATCTGCGTGGCTTATTGAAAAAAATGGGGAAAGAATTATAGAAGGAATAATTCATGATATCACTCAAAGGAAAAAAGCAGAGGAAGAGGCAGAATTTTATAACTCGCTATTGCGCCACGACCTTGGAAATAAAAATCAAATAGTACTTGGATACCTTGAACTGCTGCAGAAATATGATTTGGGGGAAAAAGAAAGAGAATTGTTGAAAAAAGCATTGGAGGCAGTGGAGACAAGCAATGAGTTAATAACAAAGGTGAGATTCCTGCATCAAATTGAGGAAGAAAAGATAAGGAGCATAGATGTCGATAAAGTGATTAAAAAAGTTGCGCAGGCATATAAAGAGGAGGCGGAAAAAAATGGCATGGAAATAAATTACAAAAAAACAGGGATTAAAGCAATGGCAGGAATACTTTTTGAAGAAATGATTGCAAATATTGTTGAAAATGCCGTTAAGCATTCGGGCGGAAGCATTTTAAAAATTTCGGCAAGCGAAGAAGGAGATTATTGCCGCATATCAATAGAAGATGATGGAAAAGGAATTCCAGATAGTATGAAAGGAAATATATTCAACAAAAAATTTAAAGGAAAGGAAAGCAAGGGAAGTGGTTTGGGTCTTTACATTGTGAAGAAATTAGTGGAGAAATATGGCGGGAGGATAGAAGTAAGCGATGGAACCAAAAAAGGAACTAGATTTGATATTTATTTGCCAAAGAAATTATAGGTAGGTTTATAACTCTCCTTATTATTATTTTCGGGATGAAAAACCTAGAGGAAATAACTGATGCAATAGAAAAAAAATTGAATGAAAAAGATGATTTAAGAGAAGCTACGTTAAAAAAATGCAGAGATATTATTAGAGCCAGCAGGAGATGCATAAAGGGTATCCATAATGGGAAAGATATAGAGGAGATGATGGAGGAAGCAATTGAGATGAATAAAGAATTGAGAGAGGAATTGAAAGAGCATCCAGATATACTTACCTCTGGCTACATGGAAAATGCATCCCAAGAGTTAGCAGAAGCAAAAATATTTCTTGCAATAACAAAAGAAGAAGATTTGCCTTATCCGGAGGATATTGGAGTAAGTTATACCTCTTACTTGCTAGGCTTGGGGGATGTCATTGGAGAGTTACGACGTGTTGGCATAAATTTGCTCAAAGAAGGAAAAATTGCTGAAGTGGAGGAAATCTTGAAAAAAATGGAAACAATATGTGACAAATTAATGGAATTTGATTACCCATCTGGTTTGCTTCCAATAAAGAGAAAGCAGGATGTGGCGAAGAAATTGCTGGAAAAAATGAGAGAGGATATTATTTTATTCAGGAAAAATAGGGAACTAGAAGAGAAGATGGAACTGATAATAAAGAGTCTGAAGAAAAAGAAGAAAAAAAAGGAAGATGAATTTGGATTGGACGTCGATTCTGTATGGAGATAACCACCATTTTTATATATGAGGTGATATTACAAACTGGATGATAAGACCTTCTAAGATAATGACATACTGCCCCTCATGCCAAAAGCATACACTGCATGAGATAGAAACTGTTAAGAGGAAAAAGGCATCTGAATTAAAGCAGGGGCAGCGCCGCTTCCGCCGTGTGACTGCTGGTTACCGTGGATATCCGCGTCCAAAGCCTGAGGGGAGGGAGAAGCCGACGAAGAGAGTTTCCCTTCGTTATAGATGTAAGGAATGCGGAAAAGCCCATCAAAAGAAATGTATAAGAGCAAAAAAATTTGAACTCAAGAGGTGAGCATGACGGGAAGGTTTCTCAAAGTGAAGTGTAAAGATTGTAATAATGAGCAGATAATTTTTGAGAAAGCAAGCACTCCCGTAATCTGTCAGGTTTGTGGAGGAATACTGGCAGAGCCTACAGGAGGGAGAGCAAGGATAAAAGCAGAATTGTTGGAGGAGTTAGAATAGAAATGCCAGTCAAAGATATCCCTGATAGAGGAGAGTTAGTTGTTTGTACAGTTTTGAAGGCAAAGGGATTTGGTGCCTTCGTCAAACTTGAGGAATATCCAGATAAGGAGGGATTTATCCACATAAAGGAAGTTGCATCTGGATGGGTAAAGAATATTAGGGATTATGTAAAAGAGGGACAGAGAGTTGTATGCAAGGTTATGGAAGTTGATTCCTCAAAAGGCTACGTTGATTTATCTTTGAAGAGAGTTAATGAGCATCAGAAAAGAGAAAAGATTCAGCAGTGGAAAAATGAGCAGAAGGCTGAGAAGCTTTTGCAGATTATTGGAGAAAGAATAGGGAAAAGCAAAGAGGAATGCTATGAAGAGTTTGGGAGAGAATTGATAAAGAAGTATGGCTCCCTTTACACTGCATTTGAAGAAGCCGCATATGATAATGAAATTTTAGAAAAGGATGGTTTTGAAGGTGATTGGATTCCTCATTTTATTGAGATTGCAAATGAAAATATTGCCATCCCATTTGTCGATATTAGTGGATATGTTGAAATATCTTCACCTAAAAGCAGTGGGATAGAGGACATTAAAAAAGCATTGAAGCAGATTGAAAAAAGTAATGATGATGTAGAAGTTAAAGTGAAATACATATCTGCCCCTCTTTATAGGGTAGAGGTGAGGGCATCTGATTATAAAATAGCTGAGAAGGAATTAAGGGAGTGTGCTGAGAAAGGTATAGAGTACATAAAAAAGCATGGAGGGGAAGGGGTATTTAAAAGGGAAATAAAATGAAATTTTGTAAATCATGCAAAATATATACCCTAGAGGAGGAATGTCCTTCATGTGGTGAAAAAACGGTACAGCCCGGTCCAATGAAATTTTCTCCACAGGATCCTCATGGAGAGTATAGAAGAAAATTAAAGAAGGAGGTGAAATATGGCAAAAAAAGTTAGAATGGATGAGATAACAACGGTATATTTAAAAAAGCCTGAATTGAAAAATCCAATATTGATAGAAGGACTTCCGGGCGTGGGAAATGTTGGAAAGCTTGCAGCAGAGCATTTGATAGACGAAATAAAGGCAAAAAAATTTGTCGAAATTTATTCAACAGATTTTCCTCCGCAGGTATTTGTTGAGCCAGATGGAACAATAAGAATGGTAAAAAATGAAATGTATTATTGGAGTGGAGAGAAAGATCTCATTATCCTTACGGGAGATTACCAAAGCCTCTCAACCAGAGGGCAATATCTCCTTGCACAATCTGTTTTGGATATTGCCCAGGAATATGAGACAAAGATGATTTATACGCTAGGAGGCTATGGTGTTGGCGTTGAGGTAGAGCATCCCCGTGTTACAGGTGCAGCAACACATAAAAATTTAATAAAAGAATTGAAGAAGTATGGAATCATTTTTAAAGACGAGGGAGGAGGAGGTATCGTAGGAGCATCCGGCCTTTTACTCGGCTTAGGAAAATTAAGGGGAATGAAAGGCGTTTGCTTAATGGGCGAGACATCAGGATACATGGTGGATCCTACAAGCGCTAGGCAGGTAATAAAAATTCTTACGGAAATATTAGGTATATCAATTAGTTTCTCCCGCTTGGACGAGAAAGCTGAGGAGATAAGAAGGATAACGAAGCATATAAAAAGTTTGGAAAAGAGTATGGCTGAAAAGAAGTCTACAGACGACTTAAGATATATTGGATAACTCTCAAGAAGGAGAGAGATTTTGCTCATGTCTTTTTAATGCTGATAAAAGTAATAACGAACGGACAGCATAGTATGTATTCTCCAAGGTAGATATTCCATGAGATGATCTTGAAAAACCTCCATTATTATTTTGACATTCCATTATGAATTTGGTACATTGATTTAGATAGCGTGGTTTATAAGCTAATAAAGCAGATGCCACTGCACCAGCATATATGTGTTCAATGAACGAAGGTGCAGTATTTGGTATGTTTGAAAAGCCATAAATTGGATTTTCGCACTTCTTTATAAACTCCTCCACTTCCAATGAATCTATTGGATAATCCAACCAATTTAGAATTGATAATGCCTGAGAAGTTTCAATAAGTGTAGAGTCATTATTGCCAAAACCGTTATCATCTTTCTTAAAATGGAAAATGAAGTTGACTACTTTGTTCTTAATATTGTCATCTAATTTAATTTTAAATCCGAAGCATAGTTCCACCAAATAGAACATCGGCTTAAAAATGGAAAGAATGCCTTTAGGCAAACTATCAACATTATAAATCCCAACATTTTTTAAGATATATTCCCTGGGATCATACTTAGGCTTTTCTTTTAATAGTAGCAAACCTTTAATAGAATAGTATGCTAGATAAATACTACTATATGAGCATCCTCCTCTTGCATATTTTTCAGATAATCCACTGTATTATCATCTCTGAAGTCCACACCAGATAAATTCAGAATAGATAATCCATAATAAGTATCTGAAGTATTCGGCTCTTCAAGTTGGTAAAAGCAAAATCCCCCGCCCTCACACTTACATTTCATTGCATATTCAATAGTCCGCTCTTTTAGTAAACCACTATTACATGGCCAATACCTCACATTTGGTTCGCGCAGTCCTAAAAATGCTTTCCTCTTTATCAATTCCCCTCATCTTCAATGCAAAAATCCCCTAGAATAAAAGGTTGTTTCCATTTATCATGATGGCAGCTCCTATGAACAGATGGCTATCTGGATTTAATTTATGAGGGATTCTAACATGCAAACCAATGAAACCAACCATGAATCCTCTCTGCCTCCCAAGCATGAATCCCATGTTTCCCACTACATTGCTTCTGTCCCATATGTATGTTGCTCCAAATTTTGTCATTGTAAATCCAATATTATACTTGAAAAATATTGGTCTCAGAAGCAACCTTAGGAAACTTCTATCAGATTTTAATGGAATATAAATTTCTCCTTTCCCATAACTTATGACATAATTAAGGATACCCCAGCCCCATTCTTTTCTTAGCAAGGAGAGAAAATGAGAGTCAAAATTTTCCGGTAATATAGCTGCATTTTTGAGGATATTTAATGTTTCATTCATTTTTTTGTTTATGCCATCATCGGAATTTAATATCCCTGCCAGCCTTTTATCCAATACATCTAATTTTTCATATGACAACGCTTTTTCATTTATTTCTTTCATTCCATAAAAGCTGGATTTGTAGCATTCCACCTTTCCCTGCTCTGTTTTTTGAGGGTTGGCAAGTGCAGGAACAGATGATAAAAGAAGGATTGCACAAATGAATAGCCCTATACTTCTCCTTTTCATTTTTTCACCATTACAACATGTTTAAAATCTTTTTAAATCTTTGCTTGTCCTTAAGCTCCAAATTTTTTACCTCTATCCCTATTAATAATTGTTCTATGGCGACAAAATTGTTTTGAGGCAACAACTTATATATCCTTTATGCAATTACCCTATATTATTATGCATGAGAGACGTACTTATGGGTAAAAAGATTGTACTTGTTATAGAGAATGATGAGGAAATTCAGTACCTCATTGAGCAACATTTGGCAAATACAATAAAAAATATCGAGATTCATAAGGCTTTCTCTGGTGAAGAGGGTGTAAAAAAGTATATGAATTTATGGAATAAAGGCAAGAAGCCAGATATTGTAATTATGGATTTAAATTTATATGGCGGAGAGAATATGGATTTTTTGAAAAAGCATATGGAAGGCATAGGAGAGATGGATGGGGTAAAGACAGCAGAAAGAATACTTGAGATTGATAAAAAGGCATACATAATTGGATTTACAGCATACGCAGATTTGGAATGGGGCGAAAAATTGAGAAAGGCTGGAGCAAAAGAAATTATTGGGAGATATGTTGGCTTTGGTAAATTTGCAAAAAGGATTAAGGAGATTTTGGAGTGAAAGATTATTTATTCTATTTCCATTTTACAATGATGGAAAAGAAAGTAAAATTTTGCCCTGAATGCGGCTCCCCTAATATAGAATGGGTTTTGCCACAAGTATGGTCAAAGTGGAGATGCAAAGATTGTGGGTATATTGGCGTTCTTATCTTAGAAGATGGCGAAATTGCAGCTGAATTAAGGAAAAAGTGGAAGAAGGAGTAGCATAATTTTTTAAGCCCCTCTCTATTCCAATTTGATGGATTTGTTTAGCAGCATAACAAAAAATGCAGAGGAAATAATTACCAAGGAGGAGCTAAAAGAAATTTTGGATAAAAGGGAAAAGAAGGCATATATTGGCTTTGAGCCATCCGGATTTGTTCACATTGGATGGAAAATATGCTCCGACAAAATAAAAGATTTAATAAATGCTGGCTTCGATTTTACCATTCTCCTTGCAGACTGGCATGCATGGATAAATGATAAATTTAAAGGAAACATGGAAGCAATAAAGGCATGTGGAGAATACATGAAAGATTGTTTTTCTTCTCTTGGTTTAAAAAATGCTCGCTACATGTATGCCAGCGATTATGTTAATGATGCTTCATACTGGGAACTGGTTTTAAAAGTTGCAAAAAATACTTCCTTAGCAAGGATGAGAAGAGCAATGGACATCATGGGAAGGAAGGCAGAAGAGGCAGAGAAAGATTTATCAAAATTTTTGTATCCCGCGATGCAGGTTGCAGACATCTTTTACCTAAATTTAGACCTTGCATATGGGGGGATGGACCAGCGCCATGCCCATATGTTGTGTAGGGACATTGCAGGGAAATTAAATAAAAAAAAGCCTGTTGCTCTGCACACACCCATTCTTTCAAGCCTTCAAGGAGGACAAAGAATGGATGTTGCAAAGATGTCAAAGAGTAAACCAGAGAGCTGCATTTTTATTCATGATAGCGAGGAGGAAGTGAGAAAAAAAATAAAAAAAGCATATTGTCCGGAAGGAATTGCAGAAGGAAACCCAATACTCGAGATGTGCAGATATATTATATTTCCTGAGTATAACAACATGGTGATTGAGAGGGACAAAAAATATGGGGGGAATATTGAATTTGATGACTATGCTTCTTTAAAAAAAATGTTCGTAAACAAGGAAATTCATCCTCTTGATTTAAAAAATGCAGTCGCTGGTTACATAAACAAAATTTTGGAGCCTGTTCGCAAATATTTTGAAAAGAAGCCGGATAATTTGGAAATTGTAAAAAAGTATGTAGGGCTATGATAAAAGTTGGATGTTGCGGATTTTCTATAGCAAAGGAAAAATATTTTAACAAATTTGATCTGGTAGAGGTTCAGAAAACTTTCTATCTTCCACCGAAGGCAGATACAGCTAAAAAATGGAAGGAAAAATCCCCCTGCAGCTTTGAATTCACAATGAAGGCATGGCAATTGATAACCCACTCGCCAAAGAGCCCTACTTACAGAAAAGCAGGAATTGATGTAGAAGATGCAAATAAATATGGTTTTTTTAAACCAACAAAAGAAGTATTTGATGCTTGGGAAAAAACAAAGGAGATTGCAGACATTTTAAATGCAAAAATAATTGTTTTCCAATGCCCGCCCAGTTTTGGAGAAACGAAAGAAAATGTTGAAAATATAAAGGAATTTTTTTCTTCAATAGGAAAAGATTTTATTTATGCGTGGGAGCCACGAGGAAAATGGAATAGAGAAACCATAAGGGAGATATGTGAAGAACTGCAACTCATCCACTGCGTTGATCCTTTTAAGGAAAAGCATGTTTATGGAAAGCCGGCATATTTCCGTCTCCACGGAAAAGGGGGTTATAAATATGATTATTCATTAAATGAATTAAAGGAATTGAGAGATATGTGTGAAAAGGATACTTATTGCTTGTTTAACAATACTGCCATGTGCAAAAATGCAATGGAATTTAAAGAAATGATTTCATGATGCCCCATCATAAAATTTTTAAATAGCTAAGCAGGGGATAAAAAGTTAAATACAAATGCCAATGTCATATTGTGGATTTATACAAAATGGCAAGATATCCTTTTCTGCAAGAAGTAAAAGAATGGGTAAAGAATGAAGGGGTAAGTGTAAATGAAATTTTGCATGATGAGATATATGAAAGGGCAAGAGATATTGCGATACAGCGTGTAAATGATGCGGTTAAAAAAGCAGTTGTTGGAGAGAGAGCTTTGCTGAATGAAACAGATTGTATTATGGAAATTTTTTCTTATCCACTTGCAAGGATGATTGTTTCGAGCATTGAGAGCGATTTTTTGAGGAGGAGGTATGCTCTAGCTGAGGCTAAAAAAGCATACAATAGTTTAAAAAATGAGGATAATGGATTTATTCGCAAATTTGCACAGGAATTTGGGATTGAATTGGTAGAAAAAAAAATTCATTTTGCCGATTATTTGAAATATGCGCCAACATGGCATGAGAAATGGAAGCTGGTAAATCGCCCCCTTCAAAAAGGTATGATTGATATGAGTAAAATAGAAATGGCGCGTTTATTGCAAGAAGCGATTAGGAAAAAATTGGAACAAGAGCTGCTTGTTTTATATTCTCCTCCCGAAGCAAGGAAGGTATTCCAAGGTGCTATTTTAGAAATAAAAAATTCTTTGCAGAAAGATGAAGAAAAGGATGTGCAAACAGGAAATGCAACAATTCTAAAATTCCCGCCATGCATGCGCCAGTTGGTTTCTGCTGTCCAATCTGGCATAAATGTTCCACATAGCGGGAGATTTTCATTGGTTACTTTCCTTCATTCAATAGGGATGGATACTGATGAAATTTTGGCGTTGTTCAGCCAATCCCCTGATTTTAATGAGGAAAAAACAAGGTATCAGATTGAGCATATTACTGGAAAAATTTCCAGCACGGAGTACATCCCTCCAAAATGCTCCTCTCTTCAAACATGGGGTCTTTGCCCCCACGAAAAGGATAAACTATGCGAGAAAGTTAACCATCCCCTTTCATATTACCGTTTGAAATGGAGGAAGAAAAAATGATGTTCTTGAGAAAAAAATTTTTAAAATACTATGCTCAACCTTCCATTGAATTTCCAAATCGTTTTTCAAAAAGAGAATACGGCTTCCTTTTTTTTAATGAGCAACATATGATACGGCATGTTTCATTTGCTAGAAGAGAGGAATTACTTTCTTTTTTAAGGAGAAATGCTCCTGCCCATGTTTATTACTCTTCCGCCTATTACGAAAAACCCGATGCTCCTACCATGCCAGAAAAAAAATGGTTGGGCGCAGATTTAATTTTTGATTTGGATGCAGACCATATTCCAGGAACAGAAAAAATGGGATATGAAAAAATGCTGGAAGTTGTTAAAAATGAATTAAAAAAATTGGTGTCCTTCCTTATCGATGATTTTGGATTCGAAGAAAATTTGTCCATTTTTTTTAGCGGGGGAAGGGGTTATCATTGCCATGTTAACCATCCAAAGATTTTGCAACTAAAAAGCCAGGAAAGAAGGGAGATTGTTGATTATATTACGGCAAGAGGCTTAAACATGTCCTCCATATTGAAGGAAAGAGTGGTGCATAGAGATGGAAAAAACATTGAAACATCCTTGGTCATGCCATCCATCGACGAACCAGGATGGAGGGGAAGGATGAGCAGGGAAATGTTTAATTTTTTTGAGAAAATCAAAAAAATGAAAAAAGAGGAAGCAGTAAATTATCTACTTAGCTTTGAAGGAATAGGAGAAAAAACAGCTGAGGAAGCGTGGATTGACTTGCAGGATGAAAGAAGAATGGAGAGGATGAAACAAGGGTTGGTTGATTTAACAACGCCTATAAAAAAATGTGCTTTGAGAGTTGTGGAGAAATGCAGGGTGCATGGCTTAGGAAGACCAGATGAACCCGTCACTGGGGACATCAGAAGGCTAATCCGCCTTCCTGGCTCTTTGCATGGAAAAACTGGTTTTAGAGTAACAAGGGTTAAAATTGATGGAATTGATGAATTTGATCCTCTGAGGGATGCAATTGTTTTTGGCGATGAGGCAGTTAAAGTAAAAATATTAAAGCCTTACAAGGTAAAAATGAAAGGAGAATTCTTTTCCCTTAAAGAAGGAGAAACAGAAGTTCCAGAATATCTCGCTGTTTTTCTAATTGGAATGAAAATTGCTAGTGTTTAGCCTTCCAAATTCTCCACTTTTTGTATTTTATGCCGAAATATCCACCTGCAACTGCAAAAAGGATGATTATAGTTCCAAGTACATACAATGAATATTCTCCTTTCTTTGCTTCATGCGGATATTCTGTTACTCCGAATGGTGCATGCCCATCCACCATTCCCTTTGCCATTGATTCTGGCTTCTCCCAATTATACGTAGGAGACCACATGCGCAAGTCAGGATCGCCGAAATAGCAAAGATTTTCTTTTATGTCCCACCACCACTGCTTTGTGATGAAACCAACGCCTGTATGGAGTATGCTATTTGTAAATGCCTCTCCAACTGTTTTTCCTAAAGCAAGGTCTCTTGCAAACATTTCTGTGGCAAAGGCGGCATACCATGATGTTTCCCATGGATCTATAACTTGGTAAACGCTTCCATGCCTAATGAGGGTTAAATGTAGATATGTATTGGAAATAAGACAGGAGCCAGCATTGAATCCACATGAATGAATGTTATCTAAAGCCTCATCAATCTCATATCCTGTATAATCCTTTGTCCTAAGCCTACCGAATAATACCGTAATTACAACACCATCATATCCTGTTTTCCTTATTATTGGCAAATACTTTGACATAGGTAAGTCGCTTAATTTTGCTGGAACAATGTCAATCCCCAATTTTTTACTTTGAGAGAGAACATCTGGTTCTTCCGTAGAGCCATCAAGCCATCCCGGCAAATAAATCTCATATCCTCTCCATGGGTTTGGCTCCACCGTTGGCAGGCTAATGTTTATTCCAGCAAATCCTGGAGCTCCATAGGGATTCCAGAATGCTATACTTCCTGAGTTGCGATGCCATCCATGCGTTGTTTCAAACCATGCAATAACTCCTCTATTTAAATCATCCATGGTTGCAGTGAAATTGGTCGTAAATGCAATTTCATATCCTGATTTTCTTAAATAGAATGGTATGACCTCTGGCTCCGTTAAATCTGGCCAGTATGAACCATATTTTCCATATTTGGCAAGGACATTATTGTCTATTGGATTCATTGATGGCTGGTCAAATGGTGTTATTCCGCTGGCAGTTGTATAATTAAATCCCCAGTATGAACTTGCTCTTTCATTAAAACGATAGCAGTATGTCATAAATGAATTCAAAATAGGATATGTAAATTTCTCATCCTGGCTGGGCTTTAATATCCTCAACAAACCTGTTGCTGTCCTGGTGCTCTTACTTCCATTTATTAAAGTTATACCATTTTCATTTAATGCAGGATTTGCAAATATAACAGCAGGATAAAATGCGCTTCTGGAAATCCAATATGATGCATCCACAGGCGTCCCCATTATTCTGCCAGCACGTGCTGCTCCAACAAAAGCTCTATCCCAGGGAACGCCAATATCAAATTGCCCTGCAACAGTAATAATGCTTTCCCTTTCCCCTGGTTTATCCAGACCAATTTTTCCTAAAAAATCGTATACTTCCTTGCTGGTCAAATACATTGCAGCCACATTCGGCTCAACATCTCTTATTGCATGTCTCTTCCACCACTCATTATGCCATACAACCGCCCTTGACAATGGAGGATGCATATCGACAATAATGAGGGGGGCACCGTGATGGGCTGCTGCATAGGCAGCTGGTCCAATATAGAATGCGCCTTTCTTTTCCCCTTCTGGCTTTAATTTTTCTACCAGCCAGTAACTCCACGGGTCAATGGTGGAGAAAACAATGTCATTTTCGCCTGTCTGCCCTTGAATTTCTTTGTACATAGAGACTAAGTCGTTATATTCTTCCTTTATCTCGCATTTTCTTTCCAACTCATCTCTCACAGTAGTAGAGTGATTTCCTATGTTGACAAAATATATGTTTTTTATTCCAAGTTTATTTATGACATTTTTAACACTTTTATGCAAAGAGTCGGGGGTTGTATAAAGTAGAGGGGAATTGTGCAAAGAAGCAATAATCGAACCTTCTGCAGCATTCATCAAATAGTCAGCGCTTTTTCTCTCCATACTGCTCTTCCATGAGTATTTTAAAGTATAGCTTATGGTTGTATTTGCCTCGCCCAACTGCACAATAACTGCCTTATAATTTCCTTCTCCAAGTTGGTCAAGGTGTAAAGTTTGTTTTGATACATTTTCTGCCACTGCCTCTCCAACTGCAACATTATTCTCATCAACAATAACCAGACCAAGTTTTCCTCCCCCACTCCAGTCCAATTCAAAATTCACATCTCTACACATGAAAGGAGGGATGTCATTCAGTTCAACTTCTTTTCCTGGGTATATCGAGACATCGATATAATAAGTTACTTTCCTCATAACGATGTCCTGTATCCTCTCCCAAATGCTCCCATGCCTTTCGCCAATGATTCCTTTAGTTGGTATATCAACAACTGCCGTTTTCCAATCGCCAGGAGCATATACATATGTCTCACAATGTTCCCATGGTCCCTTCATTATATTCCAATTTTGAGATGATGCCACCTGCATTAAATCATTTTCATAATTACAGTAAAGATGCAAGTCAGGATCAGCAGATGGTACTGTAAGTCCACCCCCCAGCAAGCCGAGGGTGAAGATAAAAGACAAAGTTGGAAACCAACTTACAGAAGGCCATGTCAAATCAGCTTTTATGTATTTATACCCCTCATCCACATAAAAATCGCTATATTGAGGTGCTTCAGAATCCTGTTTTACTGCACTGAGTTGCACTTTTTTTATTTCTTGAGGAGATAGGCTTCCCTTTAATGTTCTAAATGTCTCATTTCCTTTTCCATCCATCTCTCCAACTACAGCCACTACTGCATCCTTAGAATATGACCAATCATTCAATGCTATTTTCTCTGCAATTTCATAGATATCTTGGGAATTTATGTATGTGTAATTCTTTGCGCTCCATGGGCGTTCATTCCCAATATTTATAGCCTCTACTTTTTGTAATTTTCCACAATATGTCATCCAGTCTTCCATGAAATAATTTAAGCCCTGCCTTGCATTGAGGGAAAGTTCTTCCTTACTTTCCCCCCTGGGTTTATCATAAAAAAGGAGGGGGTTGGAATATATCTTATCCATTTTTTCATCATAAAAGACGGCAGAGGGTATTGCCGCTATGTAGGCATAATCATCAACATATGAATTCTCGTCAAATTGGACGAGAGTTACTTTATTAAGAGGGACAACTTTTTTCCAAGAAACTCCTTCAAAACCAGAAGAGAATTCCTTCACATTTTCCCCATAAGAGATGGGAAAGAGCGATACAGTGAGAATGAAAATCACAGCCAACACAGCATATTTTCTCGGTTTCATACTCTCACACTACTCATTAATAGGAGATGTGTATATAAGTATGATGGCTTTTTACATAAAAATAAATAACGCAATTCCCATTTCTTTTCATGGATGAGTTAAGCTATCAGAAATTGCGAAGCATTGAGCAAAGAGAAAGGCAGTCTCCAAATCTGGTAAATATTGGACCAAACTTTTACAAAAGGGCATTTCAATATATTCAAAATTTGGAAAAAAGATTGGAGGAGGAGCAAATAAAAAATGCAAGCTCGAGAAAAGTAGTTGTTATTGCAGATGAATTGCGAAACACAAAGCGAATATGGGAAAGTATAATAGAGAGGAGGGAGAAAAAGATTATTCAGGCAGCCCTATCGGCAGTAAGAGGTGGCTCTTCCCCGCCATCCTCACTCACAAATCAAGAAAGAAAATTTTATGATAAAGTTGTCGCCATTCTTAAGGAAAACAGAAAAGCAATTTTTGAAGGGAAGGAAGAAAGCGATGTAAAAAAAGGAGTGATAATCCGCATTTTGAAGGATATTCCACATTTTGTTGGTAAAAATATGAAGAAGTATTCATTGAAAAAGGAGGACGTGATTACATTGCCAGAAGATATGGCTAATATTCTTATAAAAAGAGGAGTGGCGGAGAAAGTGACTATGATGTAATTGACTTTATTTCTTCGACAATTTTAGGCAATATTTCTCCTGCTTTTCCTTCTATGATATAATCAGATACAATCCCTGTAATATCAGTGGTCTCTTTATTTATCTCAATAACGATTCCCTTCGGCTTAGTCAATGAGCCTTTTGCAAGATATGGAAGTTGCGATGCAGGATAGACACTTGCTGATGTTCCTATAACTAGCATTAAATCGCATTTTGTAGCAAGAGCAACAGATTTTAAATATGCATTCCTTGGTATTGCTTCTCCAAAAAATATGCCATCAGGCTTTAGTATGCCCCCACATTCACACATAGGAGGTAAATTTTCCATATCAATTTTATCTACACCCTTCTTTTTTCCACATCTTGTGCACACAACTCTCTTAAAGTTTCCATGGAATTCTATAACATTTTTGCTCCCCGCTTCCTGATGAAGATTGTCTACATTTTGCGTAATGACTGCATTTATGTAACCCATTTTTTCCAGTTCCACCAGTGCATAATGGGCGGGATTTGGTTCTGCATTCATTAACGAAATCATTTCCCTCAGCATCATCCATACTTTTGCAGGATTTTTTTTGAATGAGTCTATATGACCATATTCATTGATATCGTATCTGCTCCATAATCCATCTTTGCTTCTGAAGTCAGGAATTCCAGACTCTGTTGAAATTCCAGCACCTGTTAAAGCAATACCCATTTTTGCTTTTGAAATATCCTCTGCTGCTTTTTTAATCAAATTCATGTACCTTCCTTCCAATCTTGCATATATTTTCTTTGCACTTCAGTGAGGGAATCTATCTTGATTCCCATTGTTGCCAATTTTCTTCTTGCAACCTCCCTATCTATTTCCTCTGGAACAGGATGTACATTTTTTTCCAAATTTTTTTCATGGACAATCCATCTTGCTACTAAAGCCTGGTTGGAAAATGACATATCCATTACCTCACTTGGATGCCCTTCTGCTGCAGCCAAATTAACCAACCTTCCCTCTGCAAGCAAATAAATTTTCCTTCCATCTTTAAGAATATACTCCCTAACATTTTCTCTTATCTCTTCTGAACTTTTTGCCAATTCTTCAATGGCGGATATGTTTATTTCATTGTCAAAATGACCAGAATTGGCGAGAATGGCGCCATCCTTCATTTTTTTGATAGCTTCTTTATCCAAAACATGCTTATTCCCAGTTACGGTAACAAATATATCTCCATACAAAGATGCCTTCTCTAAAGGCATGACACGGAATCCATCCATTGCTGCTTCTAAAGCCCTTACTTCATCCACCTCACATATTATAACATTTGAACCCATTCCCTTCGCTCTCATTGCTAAGCCCCTACCACACCATCCATAGCCAATGATGACGAAAGTTTTTCCAGCCAAAAGCACAGATGTAGCTCTTAAGATACCATCTATGGTTGACTGCCCGGTGCCATATCTATTGTCAAAAAAATGCTTTGTCATTGCATCATTGACGGCAATTATTGGATACTCCAGCTTGCCTTGAGAAGCCATAATACGCTGTCTGTTCACTCCTGTAGTTGTCTCTTCCGTTCCAGCAATTACATTCCCAAGCAATTCCCTTCTCTTTGTATGCAATGTTGTGACCAAATCCCCTCCATCATCCATCGTTATCTTTGGCTTATAATCCAAAACCCTATCCACGCACCAGTAATACTCATCATGATTCCCCCTCCATGCATATACATGAATTCCATCTCTTGCAAGAGAGGCAGCAACAGCATCATTCGTTGATAAAGGATTTGAGCCACATAGAGCAATTGTAGCTCCTCCTGCCTTCAATGTTTTTACCAGCACTGCCGTCTCCTTCGTTACATGCAGGCAACAGGAAATGGTGACACCATTCAATGGCTTTTCTTTTTCAAAATCTTTTCTTATGTTCATCAATACAGGCATATGGTCTTCAGCCCATTGTATAAGTTTCCTACCTTTTTCGGCTAAAGAAATATCTTTTATTTTATATTCCATGCTCCATGAAATAAAAAGGGCTTAAATTAATTTCCCTCCAAAATTTTTTTTATTTTTTTTCTAAATTCATCCAAGCTTCCCTCATTGGCAACAACAATATCTGCCATTGCGACAACATTTCCAATTCCCCATCTCAATTCCCTCTCATCTCTTTCCTTTAAGTCTTCTTCCGAAAGGGAGTCGTCCTCTCTCCCTCTTTTCATCATGCGTTCGTATCTTGTATTAGGAGAAGCATGAATGGCTATAAGAATAAAATTTTTTATATGTTGCCTAAATAATTCAACTTCTTCAATATTTCTTATTCCATCGATGATAACCATATCATTTTTTATTTCTGGTAGGCATCTCCTTGCCCATATATCCATTCCGTGCTCCCTTCTCATCTCATCTGCAATTTTCCCAAGATTCTTATCATTTAATTCCAACCCCATCTTCCTTGCTTCCTTTCTTATCTCATCCCCCATTCTTACTACTTTTATACCCATCTCCTTTGCAACATTTACTGCCTCGCTTTTCCCCGAGCCAGGAAGACCGGTGAAAGCTATTACCTTCATGGAGTTAAAATAAAAAGAGGTATAAAAGAGTCGCTATTCATCATGCTTTACTTTTGAAATGATGACTGGAGGAGGAAGGTTTCCCTCTCTTCTCACCTCATCAACTTCCAATACTTCCACAACAACATTGTCGCCGATTCTTTTCTCCCCCTCCTTCTTTATTTCTCTAAATATTCTCTCCACAGATGGACCCACATTTCTTAAATCATCATCTATAACCAGCAGGAAGCGAATTTTGTTGTAATTTTCTTGGATTATTTGAAACTGCTGTATTTTATCTGTTCCAAGTTTTTTCATCACTTTTCCAGGAATGCCAGTAATTGAAAGTGGAGGAAGTATCTTTCCATTGGGCAAAATTATTGCATCTGCACGCCTCCCTGCAATTTTTTCTATTATGGGTGTATTGATGCCGCAACTGCATTTTTTTGGCAAAGAAATGAGTATGTCATTCATTCCAGTATATCTAATTATTGGTGTTCCTCTTCCATATAATTTTGTAACAACAACATGACCCGGTTTTCCATTTTCAACGTGGTTCCCATCATCATCAATAAATTCAAGATGGACAAGGTCGGAATGAATATGATAGCTTCCTTTCCTGCATTCAAATGCAACAGGTCCTGCTTCTGTTGAGCCATATGCATCAAAAATTTTTGCACCAAATGCATCTTCTATATACTTCCTTGTATAATCATCCAAAACTGCACCTGATGAAGCCATTACTTTTGGATGAATGTTCTTGCCGTATCCCTTCCTTTTTAATACAGCTAAAGCCCTCATAACTCCTGGATAACCACCCAGAAATTCGGGCTGAAAATCATCTATTTTTTTTATCAAAATTTCTGGATTTTCGCCAACATGCAAAACCTGCATATTTTTAAAAGAAAAGAATTTTTT
>Ga0164318_10001741_pt1 | contig 19654 bp, 15 predicted proteins | sample GuaBasSedimGuay9_FD_113734 | JGI IMG/M metagenome (GOLD analysis project Ga0164318, IMG submission 113734) | Subseafloor sediment microbial communities from Guaymas Basin, Gulf of California, Mexico - Guay9, Core 4571-4, 0-3 cm | ecosystem: Environmental > Aquatic > Marine > Hydrothermal vents... | reverse complement strand
TTTCTACAAAAAGACCAAAGTCTACGATCTTTTTGATCTTGCCTTGATACGATTTTCCTACTTCATAAGTCATCTGCTTTCTTACCGGTGCATCAGCTATATTTTTAATATGTTCTTTGGCAGCTGCTACTTTTTCTTTATCTTCACCTGAAAGCTTTACCCCGCCTTCATCTCTGTCAATATCGATGCTTACTTCAAACTTTTCGATAATGTCACGAATGGTCGCACCCGCTTTTCCAATGATGTCACCGATCTTACTTGGGTTGATCATAAAGTGTTCTGTAGTTGGAAGGGCTTCAGACTCCACAATATCCGCTTCCGCCTTTTTCATGAGAGCAAGAATATGCGCTTTACCTTTGTTTGCCTGAGTCAATGCTTCTCTTAGCACTGCAAGGTCGATCCCGCCTAACTTGATATCCATTTGCAGTGCAGTGATACCTTTAGAAGTTCCAGCGATCTTGAAGTCCATATCTCCATCGTGATCTTCAAGTCCCATAATATCTGTAAGTACCGCATGTTTGCCATTTTCAGAAACAAGACCCATAGCAATACCTGCCACAAGTTCAACCATATCTACCTCTGCTGAACGAAGGGCCAGTGTCCCTCCACAAATAGTCGCCATAGAAGAAGAACCGTTACTCTCCAGAATTTCAGAAACCAAACGGATCGTACCGTCATAATTAAGTGGAATAGCAGGTTCTAACGCACGTTTACCAAGATTTCCGTGACCCAGTTCTCTACGCCCCGGTGCACCAATGTATTTGGCTTCACCTACTGAATAACCGGGAAAGTTATAATGCACCATGAAGTTTTCAGACTGGGAGTGTTTCTTTGTGATCAATTCATACATTTGCGAATCTTTTTTATCTCCCAGTGTCACCGTAACCAGCGCCTGTGTCTGACCTCTTGTGAAAAGACAGGAACCGTGTACAGATGGCAATATATTGGTTTCAATACTGATCGGTCTTACTTCATCCAAAGCACGTCCGTCTGCTCTGATACCTTTGTCTAGGATCATAGCACGAACTACTGTTTTTTTATAACGTTCCAATACTTTTGAGACCAGTTCTTTCTCTGCCTCTTTCCCTTCAGAGACTAAAGCTTCCATGATCTTTGTACGTACTTTTTTAAGTTCAGTAGAACGTTCGGATTTTGCCATATGGGAAATGGCGGACTCAACTTCTGAAGCATAATGACTTTCGATGTATGCATACAGTGTTTCATCTACTTTCTCTTCTGTCATGACAAGATCCAAAGGTGTTCTTACTACTGAAGCAAAGCCGTCACTGTATTTTTCACTTGCTTCAGCAATGGCATCTCCTGCCAGGGCGATTGCTGAGACCAGACTCTCTTCATCCAGTTCATTACACTCCTGATGTTCCAAAACAAGAGGCACCCCGCCCATCATAGGATCGATCATGTCTATCTCTACGTCATCTATGATCTCTGAAGCCATAGCACGCATTTCGATCATCAGTACATCTTTGCCTGAACCGACCACAAGAAGATCCAGTGTACTTTCATCTTGCTGGCTCAAAGTTGGATTAATGATCATTTCATTATCGATCTTTCCTATTCTCACTCCTGCGATACTCTTCTGCACAGGGATGTCTGAGACATACAATGCGGCGGAAGCAGCATGCAGTGCTGCAATCTGCATATCAACTTCAGGATCAGAACTGACCACCATCACAGAGATCGTTACTGGATAATGAAATCCCTTGGGGAACAAAGGACGCAGTGAACGGTCCACAATACGTGATGTCAACGTTTCAAAATCACCTGGTTTTGTTTCTCTTTTAATGAACCCGCCGGGAATCTTGGCTGCAGCATAGGATTTTTCCATATACTGAACAGTTAAAGGAAGAAAATCTTCATCAACCGCTTTTTCATCAATGGCAACTGCCGCAATAAGCACTGCTTTACCCTGTTTGTACATGACCGCACCGGATGCCTGTTTGGCAACCTTGTTGAAGAGATATTTCTCTTCAAGATTATTACTGCTGATTTCTACTGTCTGTTCTGTCATTTTTTTCCTTTTTTCTACTCTCATATCTGTTTATGATATCTGTAATATCTTCAAAACTCAACTGTTCAAAGTTTTTGTAATAGTATTCTATCGAAATATAGTCGTCTATCTTATGAGGGCAAAACACACCGTCACATACGGAGATAAGATTTTGATAAACAGTCTTGTCCAAAATAGGTGTGGCAATGTAAATATCTTTCGCCCCGCGTGCGATCACTGACTTCAAAGCTACCATCATGGTCAATCCTGTTTCCACACACTCATCCGTAAGTACAACATATTTTCCTGCAAGCGGCAGCAACTCTTTGCCTTTACGGTATCTGTAAACATAAGAGAGTACCTCTTCTTCATATTTACGCTGTGCTTCACCATAGACATAATCTTCTGAGATATTGAAAGCATCTATCAGTGCTTTATGCATGACCACTTCTTCAGTCTCAGATACCATAGCAATAGCCAGTTCCGGGTTATTCGGTGCAAGTATTCCTTCTGTCAGCAAGATATCCATTTGACCCTTTACAGCCTGCGCGATCTTATCTGCAAAAAACACACCCCCTTCACTCACCCCGATCACCACAGGTTCATTGTCAGCAAAAAGCTCAAGAGGCAATGCGCTTATAAGTTGGCGTGCGGCATCTTCACGATCTTCAAAATAGACAGTATCAGGGCTTAAATCGGTTTGCATGGTCTGCTCCTGGGAATTGGTTTAAAACCTCTTTTTCATCAAAAGTATAACGAAACTCTTCTATATATTTCATCAAGAGTGTGTAGGCGAAATTGATCTGTTCCTGTTTCATTTCATCACCGCCAAGGTCAGGATGGTTTTTTTTAGAGAGAAAACGATACTGTTTTTTCAAGTCCGCTTTGGTAATGAGTTTTGGTAATTCCAAAATATCCAAAGCAGACTCTATCTCTTCCAATGGACTTTTCATAATAGACTTTTCATAGGATCAGTCTGACCCCACTGTGATAAAAGGTATAAAGTTGAATTGTACATAAAAAGTATCATCTATGGTCTCACCGGTAGGTCTTGGGGTTATGGAACGTCTCAAAGCAGCAACCATACTCCAGCAATCCTGTTTGTAAGAGCCGCCCAAACTCCACTGTTCACTCAACTCATCATCAAGATTGTAAGTAATAGATCCGTTGAAGCCAATATTTTTATTGTAGGTATATCCAAAATTTAAATTAACATCATTTGCAGGTACTATCGTTGTCTGATCAGGAAGGTTTTGTTTGTATATATGCCCGACAGTAAAGTGATATGCAGGTTGGGAAAAGGTAATACGGCTTGAAGATTCACGAAGCTCTTTAAATTCATTGGAGTAGACCAGGTTATTGTACAATTGCCATTTGTGCCAATTGTATTGCATTTCATTCCCCATATCTGCCAAACTGTATTTTCTGTCTGTGTAATAGTTTTGGTAAAAACGCTGATAAAATTTAAGTTTCATACTGTCATCATAAAAGTACTGCCCCAAAGAGAAAATATAGTTTTCTTCAGGGAATCCAACAGTGAACAATGCTTGCTGCTCCTTGTTCAAAAAGTCGAAAGAGACCGGTTTTTCATTTTGATATCCGGGTTTTTTGTATTGGAGAGAAGGCTGCATTACATGGGTAAAACTGTCATATTTTTTGGTCAGATCAGAAAAAAGTTTGGCTATATGGACATTACTGTAGTGTTCAAAATCATTATGGTCAAATGTGCCGTTGGCAAAAAAGAATTTACTGTAAAGCAGCTCTTCTCCCAAAGAAAAACTTACAAAATCATCAAAGAACGAAGTGGTGAACTCCAATGGTATATTTAAGTTCACCTCTTTCATTGTGGCGCCTTGTGTTCTGTAAAAATTAGACACACGCAAGTCAGCACTGTAGGTAAAGTTGTCTATAAGAAAGCTGCTTACATATTTATGTAACTGTACAGTAGGTAATTGCTGTACAGTATCGTCATTCTCTACTTTACGTGTATCCACAAAATATTTTGCATACAAACCGGTATAGAAGTCATTGTTGTGTAAAAAATAATTCAGCCTTGATTCCTGTAAAGGGACAAGACCAAAATGTGTTAAAGTGGTTTTTTGTAAATTCAGATAATCAATATCGTTCAAAAAAGTGGAGTTTATGTAGAGTCCATCCGTAAACTCTTCAGGTAATTTATCTGAAATAAGTTTTGTGGATTCATAATTGAATTCAAATCCGTAGTGAATGTCTTCAGGTAAATTATGTTCTTCCACATAAGAGGCTTTGTCTTTAAAATATCCTGCTCGAAACATTCCAGAAGAGTGATCTGTATCTACAAATCGATAAGTCGCATACATACCCACAGATCTATTGGTTCTGATCTGTGGATTGAACTCCAGGTCCATAGAATCTGAGATCGCCCAAAAAATAGGCTGTTCATAGATAAAACCTTCATTTGCAGAGACACCAAAAAGAGGAAACAGTAAACCTGACGCCCGGTCATTATTGGTTGAAAAAGCCATATAGGGAGTGTACATGACCGGTACATCTTTAAAGTATATTTTTGCATCATAGACTTTCATATACTCATCTTCGCTGTCATATTTGGATCTTTCAAAAGCCATTTTCCATAAAGGATCATTGGCATCACAGCTTGAAAGCACAGAGCGTCCAAAAGTATAATTTCCGTCAAGACGATGCGCCTTGTCAGTATAGATCCAGACATCATTTTTAGAGACCAGAAAAAGTTCTTTAAAATTAACTTCATTTGTGTCAGTCTGTATTTCAAGGTGGGAGGTATGCTCTTTGGAACCCTGATAGCCTATCATTTCTACTTTTCCATCCAGGACAAGCAGTTTTGTCTCTTTGTTATATCTTGCCCTATCTGCTTTGATCACCGTATCACCATAGTAAACGACAACGCCGTCACTGCCGCTCACTGTCGTTTTGGTACTGTGTATGGTTTTTGCTGTGACTTCAATATTGGTACTTGTCTCTTCTGCATAAACAAGAGAGATGAAGATGAATAGAAAGGCAAGTAGTTTAAACATATACCACTACACACTTAGATAATTTATCATGCAAGGTTTGCCTCATCGGTGTAAAAAACGCCATAAGATACCCCAGGTAAAAAAAAGTATCTGAAATGAGTCGAACAGAAGCCCTTAAAAAAGCCTGTTGAAAGGTCGGTCTTTGTTCTGTATCTAAAGAGATCACTTTTATTTTGACAATATACTTCCCTATAGTCATACCATTTTGCCATACAAGCACCGTATGATAGACAACTTTGATAGCAAATAGGATCACGATATTCTCTGCTAAAAACGTATTCATCATTTCCATTGTCACCGTGGAGATCTCTCCCCCGCTGTCTGCAGTAGAAATAAGTGCAGTGATCTGATCATAAAAAATGATCATAAAAAAAAGTGAGATAATGATGTCATCTATGACAAAAGAAGCCATACGTTTTTGCATGCTGGCGATGGCTAAGGAACTATGCTGCGTCATACTCTGACCTAGAGTGCCTGATAAGCAATATCAGTACGACACTGCTTTCCGGCAAAATGGACTTGCCCTACAAGCATATATGCTCTTTCCTGTGCCTCTTTTATACTGTCACCAATGCCCACACATACAAGTACTCTTCCACCGCTGGCATATAGTTTGCCATCTTCACCACGCTCAACACCGGCATAAGAGATATGGGCATTTTCATTTAGCTCTTCATGGTAAATATCATCTATAATAATTTCTGCGGGTGGAGTGGACTTATAAGGATAATCTTTAGATGCCATGACGACACCTACTGCATATTTGTCATAAAACTCTATCTTGGCATTTTTAAGATCCCCGGTAGCAGCTTTATAAAAGAGCTCTGATGCAGGTGATTTAAGCAGAGGCATCAACTCTTCACATTCAGGATCTCCAAAACGTACATTGTATTCAAGAATGATCGGTTCACCTTTGACCACCATTACACCAATGAAAAGCACGCCGGTAAAAGGCATGCCCTCTGCTTCCATACCTTTAAGTGTAGGTTCGATCACTCTCTCATTTAATTTACGGTAAATTTCATCATTCACAAGAGGTGTTGGAGCATAGGCACCCATACCACCTGTATTTGGACCTTCATCATTATTCAGAAGTCTTTTGTGATCCTGCGCTGCAGGCAGTACTACATAGTCTTTCCCGTCACAGATAGCAAAAACAGAAAGCTCATAGCCGTCAAGGAACTCTTCAACCACAATAGAGGTACCCGCATCTCCAAATGAGTTTCCAGACAACATTTCACCTGCTGCCTTTTTTGCTTCATCATGACTCTGGGCAATGATCACACCTTTACCGCCACAAAGTCCGTCTGCTTTCACGACAATAGGTACTTCCAGTGTATTGATGAACTTATAGGCATCTTCCAAAGAGTCTGTTTCAATGTATTTAGCAGTAGGAACATTGTGACGGGCAAGAAAGTTCTTCATAAAAATTTTAGAACCCTCAAGCTGTGCAGCCTGAGCTGTCGGACCAAAGATAACCAGTCCCCTTTTTTCAAAGATATCCACAATCCCGTCAACCAGTGGCGCTTCCGGTCCGACAATGGTCAATTCAATATTATTTGCTTCAACAAAATCTGCCAATTCATCAAAATCAGAGATGGAAAGGTTCTCGCCCAATGCATCTGTAGCCCCGTTACCAGGTGCAAAGTAAAGTTTTTCTACATTTTCATCTTTTTTCAATGCCAAAGCAATAGAATATTCTCTACCGCCTGCGCCCATGATCAATATATTCATATTTTTTCTCCGAAAGTTGTATAGATTTAAAAGTCTTTAGTAGTGGTGATAGTTGTGCGTAGAGAGTTTTGTAAAATGCTTGAGAGCGAACTCCTGTTCGTCGATGGCGTTTTGCAAAGCTCTATGCGTGCAAATATTGCCGCTAATAAGCCCCCGAGTGGCCGTTCTGTTTAAAGTCGGCCCTAATAAGCCAACGGTGCAGGAGAGAACAGATCTTTAGGAGTCAATTTCTCGCAGGTTACCCCACTCGAACGAAAATGTCTACACACCGACCTGCTACATGTCCCACTAAGATTAATGTTGGACCCCATATACAGTAATCGAACCACTCAGGTTAGATTTATTATATCAAAATTGGCGTTAGAGGAAATTAAAGTGTACGTGCTTTTTCAATACAGGAGGATATTAACGGTTCATCTGCAACTACAAAATTCGCATTCTTGGGTAAATGTACTTTAGTCGCTTTGCCAATTACCACAGCGGTGTAACTCTCGTCCCAGTCAAAATTTTTCAAAAAACAGTGTATGGTCGAAGGTGATGTGAATATGATAATGGCATCTTTTTGCGGTATATCTTCCAGAGTATATTGAAGACATGAAGTTTCGTAAATAACTTGTTCTTCCAATTTGATCCCCTCTTTTTCCAAAAAGCTTTTGGAATCAAAAGAGACTTCTTTGGGACGAAGATAGAGCAGTTTCCTATCTTTAAAAAAACTTGCGATATCCCTGCTTAAAGATTTTCCATAAAACTCTTTTGGGAAATAGATGACATTTCCGCCTAAAGATTCTATCTGCTTTTTAGTAGCAGGACCAATAGCAATACAGGGGTAACTTTTCCATTTTTCATCGATATTATTGGCTGTTATAACTGCCTGCTTGGAAGTAAAAAGAAGCGTATCTGACTTAGAAAAGTCTATAGACTTTGAAGTCATTGAAAATGTGATCATAGGTAGAGATACAGTACCTTCCCTGGCTGTAGGAGATAGGAGATAGATAACTCTTTTGGACATTAGTTATCTTCTTTCTGTAAAGTTTCCAAAGTTTTTCCATGAAGCAGCGCGTCATTCATCTCTTCATCATCATAAGGGTCAAAATGCGGGGTGATTACCCATTTTTTATTCTTTTCAAGCTCCATGATCTTGTCTTCTACCTCATCTGCAATACGATGGGCTTCAAGTAACAGCATATTGGGACGCAAAACCATATGAAATTCTACAAAATTGGTACTTCCGTCTGTACGTGTTTTCAGCCAATGGTAAGAAGTCACTTCCGGGTGGTTTGAGATGATCTCTCCGATATGAGCAACAATTTCACCGTCAAGAGATCTGTCAAGTAAGATCTCTACACCCTCAACAATAATTTCATAAGCTGAGTAGATAATATAGACTCCGATACCCAAACCGAAAAGTGCATCAATACTGTCTAGTTTTGTAAAATATACCAAGCCCAAAGAAACAAGTACTGCTGCATTACTCCAAAGGTCAGTTTTGTAATGCAGGGCATCTGCTTTGATGACAATGCTGTCTGTTTCTTGTGCAATTTTCATCAGATACTGCACTAAAAGATAGGTTACAATAATAGAAAAGATCATTGCCAGAATGGAAGGTGTCAGCAATGAGGTAGTGGACCCAGCTATCAGTTTTTCAATAGCAACATAGATAATATAAAGTCCGGAAACCGTAATGACCGTACCTTCAATAACCGCTGCAATAGCTTGGATCTTTCCTTTACCGTACTGATAATATTCATTTGCTTTCTCTTCAGATTTTTTAATGGCAAAAAAGTTAAAGAGTGAGATAGCCATATCAAGCAGAGAGTCTATAGCAGAAGCAAGTACCGCGACCGAACCACTCGCAATACCAATAGTAAGTTTAACAATAAGCAATATTGTTGCAACAAAGGATGATACAACGGTTGCTTTTTTTTGAGCTGACATTTCTTTTGACAAGTGATATCCTGTGATGTAAAATTATGAAGATTATAACATGGGAAGATTAAATATTGTAGGTCGGGGTGCCCTCACCCCGACAAAAGCATTAGAGTGCTTTAGTTGCTAAATTTGCTATTCTGTGTGCAAAAGCACTTTTGTCTTTAGGTTCTAAACCTTCTGAAAGTTTTGCTGCATCCAAAAGGATCCAAGACATATCGTTAAAGAGTGATGTATCTTCAAGCTTATCCAGTTTCTTGATCATCTCATGATCTGGGTTTATCTCAAGGATCAAAGGTGTCTCCGGCATCTCTTGACCCATCTGAGCAAACATAGCTGCCATACCTGCCATAGGATCCGAAGCATCTTTCAATACACAAGATGGACTCTCAGTCAGTCTGGTCGAGATCTTTACCTCTTTAACCTCTTCACCGAGTGCTTCTTTTATCTTGTCAGTCAAAGATTTAAACTCTTTAGAGATCTCTTCTTTCTCTTCATCCGTTTTAGAGTCTGGTGCATCCATTGCTGTGATGTCTTTAAGTGCCCACTCTTTATAAGAACCGATCATTGGTGTCACGATGCTGTCTACCTCTTTGTCATCCATAATAAGTACTTCGATTGATGCTTTTTTATATGCTTCAAGCAATGGAGAATTTCTCAATACTTTTTCATCTTCACCTGTAATGTAGTAAATCTCTTTTTTCTCAGAATCTCCACGTGAAATATAAGACTCAAGAGAGATCAGCCCCTCTTCACTTGAACTTTTGTACTTCACAATATCAAGTAACAACTCTTTGTTTGTCTGGTCTGTGTAGATCCCCTCTTTAATGACTCTGTTATACTGTTCAGTAAAAGTATCCGCATCCTCACCATCAAGCTTTTTAATGGCTTGCAGTATCTTTTTCACAGAGTTTTGTTTAATATTTGCCAAAATCCTGTTTTCCTGAAGAATTTCACGAGATACATTCAGAGGCAAGTCTTCAGAATCGATAATTCCTTTTACAAATCTGAGGTATGGAGGCAATAACTCTTTCTCATCATCAGTAATAAAGACACGTTTTACATAGAGTTTTACACCTGGCTGATAGTCAGCTCTGTACATATCCATTGGTGCGGTTTTGGGAATATAAAAGAGTGTTGTAAACTCTTGTGCTCCTTCCACTCTGTTATGCAGGTATGCCAAAGGCTCATCATCACCATGAGATATAGTTTTATAGAACTCATTATAGTCCTCTTTTTTCAACTCTGACTTTGAAAGTGTCCAAAGTGCCGTTGCAGCATTAATTTGCTCAGATTTATTCACAGGTTTTGTGACAGCATCATCACCCTCACCTGTCGTTTCATCTTCAACATAATTTAACATGATCGGATAAGCAATATGGTTAGAGTACTTCTTGACGATCTCTTGGGTTCTCCACTTGTCTAAAAATTCTTTTTCATCTTCTTTGAGTTTAATATAGATCACCGTACCGTGAGACTCTTTGGTCACAGGTTTTACTTCATACTCTCCAGAGCCATCCGTAGAGAACATATACGCTTGTTCTTCTCCTGCTTTTTTAGAAATAACATCTACCTGGTCGGCTACCATAAAGACCGAATAGAACCCTACTCCAAACTGACCGATCAAATGTGAATCTTTTTTTGCATCACCGGTCAAATTGTCCATAAACGCTTTGGTTCCTGATTTGGCGATCGTTCCTAAATGATCCATAAGATCCGCTTCATTCATACCTATACCATTGTCACCGATCGTCATTGATCCATCTTCTTTATCAAGTTTAATGGTAATTTTTCCAGACCATCCCTCTTCTTTAAACTTCTCATCCGTTAAAGAGAGGTAGTTGAATTTGTCCAAGGCATCAGATGAATTTGATACCAGTTCACGGATAAATATCTCTTTGTTTGAGTAAAGAGAGTGTGTCATGAGTTTTAAAAGTTGTCCTATTTCTGTTTGAAATTGATGTTTTGCCATCGTTATTTCTCCTATATTGGTTATTTTTGTGGGATTATAATATATTTTGGTAAATATTGCAAGTTTTTCAGAAAGATACTTTAGTGCTTTTGACTAAAGTTTAAGAAAGTCTGATATTTTTAAACAAATATCAGAGCATAAAATTATTTTTTATACGGCTTACATCCGTATGTCTGGCTGTCTGATAAAAGCTTAGCTTTTCTACGGTTGGCATCTTTTAACATATCTTTTTTGTTATTGCTGGTTGACATTCTTGGGTTCGGTAAAGCAATAGCTGCTTCATTCAAGTGAAATGCACTGGTTTTCTCGACATTCGTAATATATTCATCCGTCTGAAGAAGTTTTTTATTTATATCTGAACACTCGTCAAAGCTACTTTTACTTTGCATACCCGGTACCGTTTGCCCACACCCTGTCAATAACCCCAACAAACTTAAACCAACTACAGCACTTACTATATATTTTTTCATTTATATACTCCTTTTTAGTATTTTTATTATATCAAAAGCTGACTAAACCATGCTGTATTGTTTAAAAATCAAGTCCAAAAAGCAAACGGGTCGTTGTTTTATTATTTCCTACAGTTGGATCCGGATTGGTATCATTTATATAATTCACCGATAACTTCACAGATAGAAAATCAAACAGCGGAATGGTAAAATTCACATTAGATCTTAATATCCAGTCTTCACCCCAATCTTCAAGACTTGGATAATATATTAGAAATCCATCCAAAATAAAAGTATTGATAAAGGCAACATCATCCATTCTGTATTTTCCGCTTAAACCCAAAGCCCCTGCAGCAAAGTTCTTATCGGGGTAGAGTTCTTCCACATATTTTGTTCTGGCATAACCCAAACCAATTGTAGGTTCCAGCCAGACTGATTTATTAAAATTAAAGCGGTACCCATACCCTAAAGAGGGAATATAACGATTTTTTACAAATCGGATACGGTCATAATCCGCTGCCAGAGAGGCATACCAGAACTGGTCATTTTTAAAGTGGTTTTTATACGTCAATATACCTACAAGCTCATCGGTATAGTCATATTTGGGAGTCGTTTCTGTTTCTCGTGTTTCATACTCGTAATCTACATAAAGTTTAAACTCATGTTCTGCTTTTTTACGTTGCAGATTAAACTGAACATCCACAGAATTCTTAATTGTACTTCCCTGTTCCAGTTTAAAGCCTACGTTTATATTTCCTTTAGTATAAGGAAAGCGGTTTCGTACTCTGTTCTCAAAGGAATCATCATCATTCACAGACATGATAAAGTTATCAATATTGGCAATTTTTACGGTACGTTCTGTATTGTCTTTTTGCACTATTTTTAAATGGGTATTTTCTTCTATCGCAACAATCCTACCCTCAATATCCATACGGTTATACGAAATGTGGTAAGTGTATTTAGTCGTAATGGATTCTATATCTTTATAGGCAAAATGGCTTAACCCCTCACTATACAATAACCTGAATGAAAGTTTCTCAGGACCGATCTTCACGATCTTTCCATAGAGTGTCATGCCATGTACCACAATAGTATCTTTGATCTCCTCTTTTTCAGACGGTTTTTCCTTCTGTATAAAAGCATTGGCACTCACTGCATGGCTAAAAAATAAAAAAAATATAAGATATTTGATCAGATTTGAAAACATAGAGATTCCTTCCTAAGAAAAATAAAATAATTATATGAAAAAATTATAGCTGAATGTCACTGTAAATTTGGGAGGGTTTATCTATTGGCGTAAAAAAAACACCCTACGGTAGCGAAATATTGCTAGCTTAGATTGCTTGCTCTTAGTTTGCATTAGATTTGAGGGTTGGAGCGAAGGAGCTTACGTTCAGTAAGTGACTGAACGACTCCCTCAAAGATGATGTGAAATAAGAGATAAGCTTATTCCCACTCAATGGTAGCTGGGGGCTTGGAAGATATATCATACACCACTCTGTTGATCCCATCGATCTCATTAATGATCCTTCTACTCATCCCCTCAAGTACATCATGCGGCACATGTGCAAAGGTAGCGGTCATACCATCTACAGATTCAACCATACGGATACAGACGGTATTATCATACGTTCTATTGTCACCCATAACACCCACAGACTGTACGTTAAGAAGCACAGTAAAGGCCTGCCATACTTTGTCATAATAACCGGTTGCTTTCAGCTCTTCCTGCATAATGGCATCTGACTCACGAATAAGGTGAAGTCCCTCTTCTGTCACTGGACCCATCGTTCTAATGGCAAGTCCCGGTCCGGGGAAAGGGTGTCTGCCTATCATCTCTTTTGGCAGTCCCAGTTCGAGACCAAGTTTTCTTACCTCATCTTTGAAAATTTCTCTAAGCGGTTCAACCAGTTCAAAGGTCATCCAGTCTGGAAGTCCACCCACATTATGGTGTGACTTAATGGTTTTTGAAGGGCCTTTTACTGAAACAGACTCGATCACATCTGTGTAAAGTGTACCTTGTGCAAGGAATGCTACATCTGTATGTTTCTTGGCTTCAATATCGAAAAATTCAATGAATTTTTCTCCAATGGCTTTACGTTTTGTCTCCGGATCAGATACATCTTTAAGCGCTGCCATAAATGCTGCTTTAGCATCTACAGTAATGAGTGGGATATCTAAAAGTTTAAACATATTTTGTACATCTTCCACTTCATTTTTGCGTAAAAGTCCCTGGTCTACAAACACACAGATAAGCTGCTCTTTCGGTAATGCTTCATTCAACATGGCTGCAACCACAGAAGAGTCAACCCCGCCCGAAACACCACAAAGCACTTTTTTGTCACCAACCTGTGCTTTAATGCCTGCGATCTTCTCTTTTGCAAAAGATCCCATATTCCAAGTGCTGTCACATCCGCAAATATGTTTTGCAAAGTTTTTCAACATCGCAGTTCCCTCTACAGAATGGTGTACTTCCGGATGAAATTGGAAAGCATACACTTTTCTCTTCTCATCTGCTATAGCTGCATAAGGTGAATTCTCAGAAGTACCGATAATGTCAAACCCTTCAGGCAATCTCTCTGCTTTGTCACCATGACTCATCCAGACAATGGAATCATCAGGTACATCTTTAAAAATAGAAGAATCATTCTCTATTTTGAGTTTTGCTTTACCATACTCATGATGATCTGCAGCTACTACTTCTCCACCAAAATACTGGGTAATGAGCTGCATACCGTAACAGATACCTAAGATAGGCAGACCAAGATCCCAGATACCCTCATTTGGTTTGTAGGCATCTTCTGCATATACAGAAGCAGGACCACCTGAAAGGATGATACCCTGTGGCTTTCTTGCTTTAATATCTTCAAGACTTTCACGGTAAGGCACTACTTCCGTGTAGACACCTGATTCTCTAAGTTTTCTGGCGATAAGTTGTGTGTATTGTGAACCAAAGTCTAAGACTAAGATAGGTACTTGCTTCATGAATGATTTCCTTATATTTGTATGCATTCCCATCGAGGACGATGGGAACGAGAAAAAATTGTATATTAACCGTAGGGTGTTATGCCTTCACAACACCAAAAACTACATATGATGTGCCCCAATATGCAGCATTTCAAATTGGAAATACCAAATAATGACAGATACGATATATCCGACCAATACCGTCCAGGCATATTTCATATGTGATGCAAAAGTATAAATACCATGCATTTTACCCATCACTCCGACTCCTGCTGCAGAACCAAAGGATATAAGACTTCCACCGACTCCTGCTGTCATTGTAACAAGCATCCATTGAGACTGTGCATCTGCACCCATATCCGGATTGGCTTTAAGTACTGCAGACATTACCGGTACGTTATCTACAACGGCAGAGAGGAATCCGACACCGATATTGACTGCAGTTGCACCGAACTGCTCGTAAAGTGCCGTAAAGTATTCCAGGAACCCAAGAAAGTGAAGTCCGCCTACTGCTGCCAGAATACCAAAGAAGAAAAGCAGTGTATCATTTTCAATTTTAGCGATCCATGAGAATGCATTAAGCTGTGTATCAGATGGTCCTCTGTTGATCTTATACACATACATTTTAAGAATTGCCAAACCAAACATCATACCCCACATCGCCGGCAAATGAAGAACCTGGTGAGAGATCACTGCCATAGCAATAGTCAAAGCAAATAAGCCGATGATTGTCTTCCCGCCTTCTCCTATCTCAACTTTTTTCTCATCTGCATGAAATGGCGGTTGTCCGTCCGGCACAAAACGACTCAATAAAAAGGCTGTGATCCCCCATCCCAATATAGCTGACGGGAATAAAAAGAGAAATTCGGTAAATGAACCTTTTCCTGCAACCCATACCATCAGTGTCGTGATATCACCAAATGGTGACCATGCACCGCCGGCATTGGCTGCAACGACAATATTGATAGCAGCAGGCACTAAAAAGGCTTTATTCTCTTTATCGATCGTAAGAAGTACTGTAGAGAGGATAAGTGCCGTAGTAAGGTTATCGGCAACAGGAGAGATGAAAAAGGCCAAAACACCTGTGACCCAAAAAAGCTTCTTGTAAGTGTACCCCTTTGAAACAAGACTATAACGTAGTGCAGAAAACACACCTCTGTCGATCATCGCTTCTATGTACGTCATGGCAACAAGTAAGAAGAAGAAGATCCCCGCTATCTCTACAATAAGTTTTTCAACCTCCTCTTCAAGAGGATGTCCATCTATGCCATTTAGAGCAAAATAAAGCCCAATAAGCATAAAGATACCTGTCCCCGCAAGCAATGCCGGTTTAGCTTTATTGATAAGATATTTATCTTCTGTAGCAATGAAATAATATGCTAAAATAAACACAGCAAGGGAGAGTATTCCCACCCATGTTGTTGTTAAATCCAAATGTTGTACGGCTTCTGTTATATGCCCCGTTTCTGTCATTTCTTCTCCTATAAATTGGTCTATTGATCCATACACAAAAATACTCTAATATTCCATATAATGCGATCCAAGTGATTCTTTTCTCGCAAGTGCTGCTTCAACGATCGCAGAAGCCGTATTGAGTCTTAACTCCAATAATCTTCCGATCTCTCTGTTTTTCATATCATAAATGAGATTTTTAGCTTCATGCAGACCTTTGGTCGTCCTAATGATCCCTATATCATCCCACATCACTTTACGCAGTTTCTGTTTATAGATCTTATCATTTTCTTTGTGCAGAATATTACCATAATCCTTCTCAAACTCAGGTGTTTGGATCTGCTGATGTCCTCTGCTTAAAAGATGATCCACTGCTCTTTTGGCAAAAACCACTCCCTCCAACAATGAGTTGGAAGCCAGACGGTTCGCACCATGCACGCCGGTTCTTGCTGCTTCACCGATCACATAGAGCCCTTCCATACCGGGGATACAGCCATTCGTATCACATTTTATGCCACCATTGGCATAGTGAAAGGCAGGAGAGACAGGCACTTTGTCTTTAGGAAAATGGTAACCCAGCGCTCCAAAAGTACGGGTAATGTTGGGAAAACGGTGTTCAAACCACTCTTCTTCAAACATGGAAAAGTCCAGGTATGCCTGTAGCCCTGTCTTACGTTTATGTTTAAAGATACCACGCGCCACAATATCTCTGCTTGCAAGCTCTCCCCGTTCATCATAGTCAAAAAGAAAACGTCTGCCTTCTTCATCGACCACATGCGCCCCCTCACCTCTAAGCGCTTCTGTCAAGAGTAGTTTTCTGGCATAAGGTGTGTCTACAAAGACAGTCGGGTGAAACTGCATAAATTCCATGTCTGCGAGTTCGATCCCTTTCTCTACACAGATACCGTGTATATCTGCTGAGACCGTACGCGAATTGGTATTAAATTCATAGAGTGAGCCAACCCCTCCCGAAGCGATGATGACATCATCTGCATAAATAGTTGTAGGTTCATAATTGACCGTAGCTTTCACCCCGTAACATCTGCCATTTTCAATGAGAAGATCATACACCAGTGTATTTTTTTGCAGTTGATGTTTATTTTGCACCATCATAAAGTAATGCATATATCGACCGGTAGCATCTCCGCCTGCATGAATGATACGCTCTACAGAGTGTGCTGCTTCTTTAGTATAAAGCAGTTTCCCTTCTTCGTCTTTATCAAATTCCATCCCCTGGGCAATAATATCTACTGTAGTCTCCAACGAAGTTTTAGACATGATCTCTACAGCTTCTTTATTGTTATGGTACGCGCCTGCAGCCATGGTATCTTTAATATGCAGAGGTACATCTGCTTCATTCAGTGCAGTGACCATTCCTCCCTGGGCATAAAAAGTATTACACTCCCAGGGAATATCTTTACACACTACCAATACTTTTTTAGAAGAAGGAAGTTGCATAGCAGCGTACAGCCCTGCAATTCCGGCACCTACAATAAGTACATCATATTTTTCCAAAGCTTATCCTTTAGCTGTAGTATTTGTATCTGGAACATAGACTGGACTTGTCTTATGTCCGCAACCTGCCAGTACCATACAGCAAACAGATGTTATAATAAAAACATGAAAAAAGCGTCTATAATTTTGTCTCATCTTAGCAACCAACCTCAATTTAAAGTTTTAAAGCAGGAAAATTGCTACAAAAAATACATTGCACTTCTGGGTGCAAAATGGCAAAAAGCGGTTGCATTCATTTATATAAAGAACGATACACTCTTTGTAGCAGTTACTCATCCGGGCTTTAAAATGGAACTTAATTATAATAGAGATTTATTAAAAAGCATATTAACACAAATGGCTTCTCTCGATACAGAGTGTAAAATGATGAAAGCGGACAAAGTGGTTGTCTTTCACAGTAAATACAGATCGATGGTCAAAGATGAGCCGGAGACTACAACCGTACCTTATTATTATGAATCTTCCAGTGCCACATTTGATCTGCACGGTTTGGATGCAGAGCTGAAGGAAAAATTCAAAGAGATACAAAAAACCATCATTGAACAATGCCAGAGTCAAGAGAGCCGATGAACACAGATCCCATAAGAACCACCATACAGAATCTTCCTGCAACACCAGGTGTCTATCAGTATTTCGATAAAACGGGGAAACTGCTCTATGTAGGTAAAGCTAAAAATCTAAAAAACAGAGTAAAGAGTTACTGGCGTTTCACTCCCGAATTTAAACCCAATACCTCACAAAGCCAACGCATTATCAAAATGTTATCTGAGGCAGCCTCATTAAATTATATGGTAGTTGAGACGGAAGAAGATGCACTGATATTGGAAAATTCCCTCATTAAACAACTCAAGCCCAAATACAACATACTCTTAAGAGATGACAAGACTTACCCATATATCTATATAGATGAATCTTTACCCTACCCGCGATTTGAAATTACACGTAAAGTGGTAAAGGGAAAAAATATTGTCTATTACGGTCCTTTCCCCACCGGAGGCAAAGCACTGCTTGACAGTATCTATGAAGTCTATCCGCTGGTACAGAAAAAGTCATGCCTGAGAGAGGGTAAAGCCTGTCTCTTTTACCAGATCAACAAATGTCTGGCTCCCTGCGAAGAGAAGGTCACACCTGAAGCCTATGCCGACATTGTCACTCAGGCCAAACAGGCTATCATCAAAAGAAAAACACTGGTAGAAGCCCTTCAAAACAGAATGATCACACTTGCAGGACAGGAGCGTTATGAAGAAGCAGCAGCCCTTAGAGACAATATCCAGGCTATCTCCTCACTGAACCTCTCCTCAAATATTGATCTTGCAAATGAACTTGACCTTGATATCTTTGCTATTGTAAACGGAGATGAACGCGGAGTGATCGTCAAATTGTTCATGCGCAAGGGAAAGATCATCTCTTCATCACACACTTTCTTCAGACATACACATATTTTTGATGAAAATGAAGCATATAAACAAGCACTTCTCGAGTTTTATACACTTGATACGCCCAACAGGTCAAAGCAGATACTCACAGCCCATACTTTTGAAGATGTCACGCAAATCGCTAAAACACTCAGTACCCGCTTTTCAAAAAAAATAGAGATACAAACACCTAAAATAGGACCAAAAGCCAAACTCATCACACTTGCAATGAAAAACTGTGAAGAGTTGCTTCGCCAAACACAAACCGATACACTCATGGAACAAAAGATCGCAGATCTCTTTGAGCTTTCTGTCATTCCTTACCGCATAGAGACTTTTGACAACTCACATATGATGGGTGTTGCTGTAGTTGGAGGTATGGTCGTTTGGAATGAGGGAAAATGGGATAAAAGTTCCTACAGACGTTACAAACTCGAAGCAAGAGATGAGTACGGTCAAATGAAAGAGATGCTTTCAAGGCGTATTAGAGATTTTAAAACACACCCTGCTCCGGATCTCTGGATACTGGACGGAGGACAGGCAAACTTGAACCTTGCACGTACACTGCTTAAAGAAGCACAGATAAACCTGGATGTTATTGCCATTGCAAAAGAGAAACTGGATGCAAAAGCACACAGAGCAAAAGGTGCTGCCAAAGATCTACTCTACACAACACAGGGTATCGTTGAACTCAAGTCCAATGACAAACGGTTGCACTGGATACAAAGACAAAGAGATGAAGCACACCGTTATGCCATTACCTACCACCAAAATAAAAAGAGGAAAGACGATACACAAATTTCTCTACTCAATAAAAAAGGTATAGGGAAAGCGACCGTAAAGAAATTGATCAACTATTTTGGTACATTTGAAGCCATTGAAAATGCTTCCATGGAAGAAATAGAGAAAGTTACAAATAAGAGAATTTCAACTATTATTAAAAAGAATATTTGATTTTGTTGCACTTTTTAATATTTTTTACTAAAAAGCTTCCTAATTCAATCTCTTTTTAGTTTAATTGTTATAAGGTTTTAGTAGCTATGTTCAGATTTGGGCAATCTGACAAGGGAGGAAGCATGAATAGACCTACAGTCATAGATGAAGCATTTACTTTTACAGACGGTTTAATAGTAAGTTCTACAGACCTGAAAGGTATCATCACTTACGCCAACAGGAAATTCTGT
>Ga0164318_10001740_pt1 | contig 19668 bp, 19 predicted proteins | sample GuaBasSedimGuay9_FD_113734 | JGI IMG/M metagenome (GOLD analysis project Ga0164318, IMG submission 113734) | Subseafloor sediment microbial communities from Guaymas Basin, Gulf of California, Mexico - Guay9, Core 4571-4, 0-3 cm | ecosystem: Environmental > Aquatic > Marine > Hydrothermal vents... | reverse complement strand
GAGCAGGATGTTGAGGAATCTAACGGACTACAGAGGAATAATCGGGGACGACAAAATTTCGGAAATATATCAGAAAAGTAGAAAACTTTACAAAAAGCATATCCTGCACATTAATTCAACAGCCTATGGCGGCGGAGTAGCCGAAATGCTTCAGAGCATCATACCCCTCTTTAATAGCATCGGAGTTTATGTGGGGTGGCGGACACTTGTCGGAAATCCAGATTTCTTCAGGGTGACAAAGAAATTTCACAACGCATTGCAGGGAGATAGTATCGCCTTAACGCGGAAAAAAATAAAAATTTATGAGGAGACGAACAACGTTTTTTCTAAATTTACCCATATAGACCACGATCTGGTGGTGATTCACGACCCGCAACCACTTCCGTTGATAAAATTCTACAGGAAGAGGCAACCGTGGATATGGAGATGTCACATAGATCTCTCCAAACCAAATCGAATGTTGTGGAATTATCTCAAGGATTTCATTTTACGCTACGACACCGTAATTTACCAAATGGAGGAATTTTCCGCCCAAGGGGTTCCAGGAGATTACCGGGTGATAAAGCCGTCTATCGATCCGCTATCTATGAAAAATATGCCCATATCAAGAGGTACCATTAGCAAATATCTCAAGAAAGCGGGAGTGGATACCAAACGTCCCATCATCTCTCAAATCTCTCGCTTCGACAAATGGAAAGATCAACTGGGAGTTTTGAAAGTTTTCGAGAAAGTGAGAGAGGAAATGGACTGCCAACTTCTTTTGGTGGGAGACATAGCGTTGGACGATCCCGAGGGACAAGAGAACTACGAGCAAATTTATGCAAAAGTGAGAAACAAGAAAGATGTGCGACTGATAATGGGTGCACATGATATCATGGTGAACGCCATCCAGAGAGCCTCTGATGTGGTGTTACAAAAATCAATAAGGGAAGGCTTTGGGTTAAGCGTTTCGGAAGCACTTTGGAAGGGAACTCCCGTCGTGGCCTCCAAAGTAGGTGGAATACCAACACAGGTGATAGACGGCGAAACAGGATACCTCGTAAAGCCTTACGATTACGATGGCGCAGCAAAGAGAATCATGGATCTTCTCAGCAGCAGAGCTCTAAGGGAAAAGATGGGAGAAAAGGGAAAACGACACGTAAAGGAGAACTTTCTCATCACCCGCCATATAGAGGATTGGATAGATCTCTGGGTGGAAATGCTCTCTTAGATCCCTGCCACTCCGTTTGAATTGATCTGTGGCGTCTAGGCCAACTTTGACAAGTGTTTTAAACGGTTTTACCGTCTCATATATGGGGTGAAAATGACCATCGTGGAATTATGGCAGTTTTTATGGCCCATTCTGGTGTTGGTGGGATTCATAATCGCCGGATATGCGCTGAGAATCGTCCTGTCCGTATACGTCGCCAAGCTAACACGAAAAACTAAGACGAAAGTCGATGATATCATCCTAGAGGCGGTCAAAACACCTATCGTCGTGATATTTCTCATCATCGGCATAAACTTCGCATTGTCGGAGGCAACTAAAATTCCACAACTCGCTCAGAGTCTGCCACTGATCCTGCAGTACCTTCCGTTGATAAGTTCTGTCTTGGTCACCCTGATAGGAGCAGTGGCCACCGCGAGGATAGTAACCGAAATATTGAAACATTATGGTATCGCTCATCCCAACCTGAAATCACTTGTTCCGTTTTTCTCCAAACTTACTAACATACTCGTATATTTCGTGGCCTTCATACTCATCCTCAATGCCCTTGGCATAAACGTGACCGCGCTTGTGGCTGGACTGGGTATCGGTGGCATCGCCATAGCTTTTGCGCTTCAGGAAACACTGTCCCAACTTTTCGCAGGGATGTACATAATGACAGATAGGCCCGTGAGAGAAGGGGACTACATCGAACTGGAATCCGGACAGAAAGGGTACGTTGAAAAGATAGGATGGCGGAGCACGAGAATTAGAGAGCTACCAAACAACATAATAGTTGTCCCGAACTCAAAACTGGCGGGTGCGATAGTCACAAATTACTACCTCCCAGAACCAGAGATGGCCTGCTTGGTTCAGGTCGGGGTAAGTTACAACAGCGACCTCGAGAAAGTCGAGAGAGTAACCATAGATGTTGGAAGACAAGTGTTGAAAAAGGTGACGGGAGGGGTTCCAGAATTTGACCCATTCATCCGCTATCACACATTCGACGATTTCAGCATAAACTTCACTGTTATCCTAAGGGTCAAAGAATTCGTGGATAAGTATCTGATCACCCATGAGTTCATCAAAGAACTGCACAAGCGGTACAAACAAGAGGGGATAGAGATTCCGTTCCCGATAAGAACCGTATACATGCGGAAGTAAATCCGAGCAGTTATCTTCTACTGAACTCATTTATTATTTCTTTGAAAATTCTCGAAATCCTTTTAACTCCCTCTTCCAGAGAAAGGACTTTTCCTATTTCACTTCCCCGCTCCCCGATTCTGGCTGCCATCTCCGAATCCCTGAGCACTATGCCCAGTTTATTCGAGAGCTCTTTCACGTCGCCCGGTCCAAACGTGTAACCATTTGTGCCCTCTATGACCATCTCTGAAGCCCCGGCCCCTCTGCTCACCACCACGGGTTTTTTGTACACCCAAGCCTCTCCGACCACCAAACCAAATCCCTCTTTTATAGAGGGGAGGACCAAGACCTCCGCCCGTTTATATGCGGCCCTGAGAAGTTCATCGGGCAGGTATCCAGTAAATACGACGTGTTTCTCAAGGCCGAGTTCTCTCACCATCCCATGTAACTGGTTCCTCCAGAGGCTGGATTTTGGGTGAGACAAGCCCCCCACTTTGCTTCCAGAAAAGCTTCCGTTCCCAACCAAAACTAGCTTCAGATTGGGGAACTCTCTTATGAGCTTAGGCATCGCTTTTATCGCCACATCTTGTCCTTTTATCCTGTCCATTCTACCGACTACGAGTATTATCCTATCGTCTGCACCGATATTGAAAGTTGAACAGAACCTTTCCACATCAGAGCTCTTCGGCTCGATCCACAATTCGTCGTTGATGGAGGGGTAAACCTGATACGCTTTTCCACGGTAACCCGCCCTGATTAGGCCCTCTAGATCCCTTCTACAACTCACCACGACAGCGTCGAAGGATTCCATACATCTGACGATGAAATTTTTCATATATGGATCTACCTTAGACAGATCCAACGGGATGTGCCATCTGAACAACGTCGGCGCCGATAATCCTAACATGTTTCCAACTTGAAGTTGCTGAAAATCGTGGATGTAAAAGATATCTATTGGAGAGAGCTCAAACATCTTCGTGGCACAAAGCCAATTGTACTTGGCGTATGCGGCGAAATCGCTTGGACTAATTTTATGTCGTTCTATGTCGTGAATTTCCTCCCATATCCTCTCCTTCATGTGTGTGTACGCTGGAACCTCATGCGGCGCAAGCGAGATGTTGTGTACCCGGATCTTTCCAGCCACGACTCGCTCCGGACCAACCGGATTTAAGGAAACCCAGTACGCATTATCCACTATATTTTCTCTGATCATACGCTCCATCGATGGATAAACGATCTTCGGAACACCGCCGGGGTTTATCTCGTAGTCCTCTCCTTCGATGAGCATGTCCAATGGCAGCGGGTCCGGAAGATCGCCATATTTCTCAAGTAATTCAGTATACTGGAGTTTAAACCGAATTAACGGAGTTTGGGAATTTATACACAAGTTTAAGCCTGTCATCATTGTATTACTCCACTTCCTTTGATAAAAAACCAAACTATCTGAACAGGGACTCATTTCTTTCGAGTATCGACGACGTCTCTCCTCCAATCAGATTTTGTCCGGCAGTTGGGATTTAAACACATCTTATATGGTCTTCTCCCCGCACGGTTGACTTGAATCATCGGGGTTCCACACTCCTTACAGATGCTCCCAAGCGGGATGATCGTGCCATCTTGTGGCAAGGGAAAAGAATTCGTGCATTTTGGATAATTCGAACAGCCTGCAAAACGTTTGTGGGTAATGCGGGATATGGTTACCCTCAAGTCGCCACCACATTTGGGGCATTTCCCCAAGACTCTTTGTTTCATGAGGGTAATGCGGTAGGACTTCATCAAGCTTCTGCCTATCTCCATCTGATGCTCTTTGAACTTCATGAGTATCTTATCCAGCTCAGCTCGCGCCTTGGCGATAACTTCTTCCCTGCTGCGTTTTCCTTCCTGTATTGCCTCCATCTCATGCTCAAATTCCGCAGTTAATTCTTCGCTGACGATCTCTGGACAGTATCTGAGAAGTGTGTTGACCACCTCTACGCCAAGTTCTGTAACTGTGATCTGATTACCGAATATGTATCCCCGTTTGTAGAGATTTTGAACGATCCCGGCACGCGTACTCTTCGTCCCAAGATTTTTTGACTCCATTTCCTTCACTATCGAGGCTGGGTTATATCGTGGAGGAGGCTGAGTTTTCCTTTCCTCCATTTTTACCTCTTTGATCGATAATTCTCTTCCCTCTTGTAGCTGTGGAAGGACGATCTCCTCCATGGAGCCGTATCTGCCATAGTATCTAAGCCATCCCTCCTCTAGCACCCGGCGGCCATGAAGGAGAAAAAGCTCTCCGCCCACATCTAACTCTACTCTCACACTTTCCAATGATGCTGGTTTTCCAAAAGTCGAAAGAAAACGTCTGACAACCAGATCGTAAATTTTCTGCTGGGCTCCACTCAGTGCTTTTGGTTTTTCACCAGTTGGAAATATTGCCGGATGCGCTGGGTCAACCTTCTTACCCTCATTGGGACGCAGGTCCAACCTCGAGAGCAACTCACTCGCAAACTTTCCATACTGTTCAGAAGATCTGAGTTGTTCAATTATCCTCCGATAATTTATCGTGGAGGGTAATTTTTGGCTACTCGTCCTTGGATAACTGATAAGCGCCGCCTGATACAGCGCCTGCGCGATCTGCTGGGTACGCATCGGGGCATATCCAAAACTGCGATAAGCCTCGGACTGCAAGTCTCCGAGGTTAAACGGTGGAGGGGGCAACCTCTGATACCGCCGAACTTTAACTGCAGAAACTCTGGCAAGCTTTTCCTTACACGCGGCCAAGGCACGCTCGGCATCAGACCTATCGAAAAAGCGTGATCTCACGTGTTCGGCTGTTACCTCATGCCCATCGATGTTCAAGATCAGACTTAGAACCCAGAACGGCTCAGGCTTGAAAGCTTTTATCTCCAGTTCACGTTCAACCAAAATCTTCAGAGTCGGAGTCTGTACTCGGCCTGCTGAAAGTTTGGCAAAACGTTGCTCTGCTGCCTCCACCGCTGCGCTCATCGCTTTCGATAAGTTCATGCCCCAATACCAGTCAAGAACATGGCGAGTTATTCCCGCGTCTATGAGTTCAAAGTCCAAACGGGGCATCATGTGCTCATATGAGTGACGTAGCTCATCTGTGGTGAGCGTAGAAAATTTCATTCTTCTAGCACGTTTCACAGCTTCCTCCCCACAGAGATACTTGAGCACGTTGAAAGCGATGAGTGAACCCTCAACATCATAGTCACAAGCACTGATGTAGTCCGTAGCATCTTTGGCCAGTTCCCTTATCACATCGATGAATACCTGTGTTCGCTTAGCCTTCTTATCCGCCTCATAGACGGGCATCCAGTCTATGTCGTAGAAAGGATAATCACGCATTGGTCTCAAGTTTTTGAGTGTGAAGAGGTGTCCCAATGCCGAAACTGCTATCATTTCCATACCGTCTCGCTCAAACTCGTAGTATGAAACACCCATGAGTTTCCTCCTCCGAGGTTTTCCCTCAGCTAAAGCTGCAGCTATCTTCTCCGTGGCGGTTGGTTTCTCGCAGATGATGAGAGTTTTTGGCATAAGCAAGCCTCGTAGCTTATTTAGGTTTTTATTTTAAGAGGTCGGCGGTATCCCCGGCTAAACAATGAAAATCACCTCCAAATCGGCGGGCCCAGTTCTTTGACTCGACGATGTTTTTTATTTAGAGTCATTCGGGACTAAAACAAAATTTTAACCCAAACCTCACCAATATTATATTGCGATGAAGGGACAGATCCGCAGGAATCGAGAGCTGACGTGAACCGTGAGCGTCAGTGCATCACTGCGGAAACACTCGAGCATGCCCATCGAAAAATCATGCCAAATTGGGTCCTTCGGGGAGTAACTGGCGGGATCGTCCAATACTATGACCCTGAAGCCAACCCTGGCGTGAAACAGATGGGCGGGCCCCCGGGAAAACCCACCATCGAGGGTTAGCGGGTGAAGGACGTCGAAAAGACAATCTATGAAACCCGTTGTTAGTTGTGGTGGGGACATCGGGGGCCAAATTTAAACGGTTTCAAGCCCACCTTCAACGGTAAAAATTTTCACGTTTTTTATTCCCTTTTGCTTTGCAACACGCGCAAGCTTGAGGAGTTTTTCTCTGCTGGGAGAGGGAAGCTTTTGAAAATTCGGATCAAGAGTGCGTTGGTTCCTGAACTGCTGAAGTCTCAGGCAATCGACACCTTGAACACCCTCCGCAATTCGGGCAATAGTCTCAGCATCGTCGTTTAGTCCGGGTATTATAGTTGTCCTAGCCTCGACATCTACTTTTGAGTGTATCGCCAATTTTAGGCTCTCCCTCACTTTCTGCTCAAGCTTCGGCAAACCAGTGAATCCGGTAATCTCCTCATAAAGGTGGTAATCATCCAACGGTGCCTTCACATCTATTGCAACTAGATCAAGGTAAGGCAGCAGTGAGCCCAGTGCTTGGGAAGCTGTGCCGTTGGTCTCAATCGCGCAGATCAAACCGACCTTTTTTGCCTCTTTCGAGATTTCAAGACAGGCCGAAGGTTGAAGAAGCGGTTCACCACCTGTAAGCACTATGGAATCGACGATGGGCTTATGCGCTCCAACATGTCTGAGTACCTCTTCCGTGTCGACCTCTTTACCCCTGCGAGGGTCGATAAGCGAAACATTTTGACACCACGGACAGCGAAGATTGCATCCTTGGAAAAATACCAGAGTCGTAAGCTTTCCCGGCCAGTCCACCGTTGAGAGCTCTGTAAAGCCACCGAGTCGAAACTTCAGTTAATCCTCCCCAATAATCTTCTTTTCATCATATTCAAGACGTTCACGAAACTCCTCCTGCTTGCCCACATGCCAGTTCCGCACTGGCCTGAAATAGCCGACCACCCGGGAATATACCTCCGCGGGTTTGCCACATCGCGGACATGTGAAGTGCTCTCCCCGGAGATAACCATGATCCATGCACACGGAAAAGGTAGGAGTTATCGTGTAGTAGGGCAATCTGAAGTTCTCCGCTATCCTTTTCACCAGCACCTTACAGCCCTCGGCACTGCTCACGGCTTCGCCGAGAAATGCGTGGAAGACAGTGCCTCCATTGTAGAGAACCTGCAGCTCATCTTGGTGGTGGAGGGCTTTAAACAGATCGTCCGTGTACCCAACAGGCAGCTGCGTCGAGTTCGTGTAATAGGGCACTTTCTTGCCCGAAGTAGTTATCCTTGGGTATCGCGCTTTATCGAGTCTAGCCAAGCGGTAGCTGGCCCCCTCAGCAGGCGTTGCTTCCAGATTGTAGATGTTGCCCGTTTCCTCTTGGAATTCAAGCAGTCGCTTGCGCATGAACTTGAGCACGCGAATTGCGAACTTCTTTCCCGCTTCGGTTTCGATCCCTTCTCCAAGTAGATTCAGGCAGGCTTCATGCATGCCTACTAGGCCAATAGTCGAAAAGTGAAACTTGAGTGTACCTAGGTAGCGTGCTGAGAACGGCAGCAAACCGCGTTTCATATTTTCTTCGACGAGTTTTCGCTTTATCTCCAAACTATTTTTCGCGAGCCCCATTAATCTCTCAAGCCGATCAAAGAAATCACCTTCACTCTTTGAAACATGACCCAAGCGAGGCATATTTATCGATACCACACCCACACTTCCTGTTTTTTCCGCAAAACCGAAGAAGCCGCCGTACCTGCGGTGAAGTTCTTTCAAATTCAATTGTAATCTACAACACATCGCCCTAACCTCGCGAGGGTCGATGCCGCCTTTTATGCAGTTTTGGAAATAGGGGATCCCGAACTTCGCTGTCACTTGGAACAGCAAGTCAGAAACCTCAGAGTCCCAGTCAAAATCTTTCGTCACATTGTAGGTGGGAATTGGAAAAGTGAAGATTCGCCCACGCATGTCGCCGTGAAGCATCACATCTAAGAAGGCCCGGTTGATGAGGTCGACTTCAGGTTGGAAATCGGCGTAGCTTTCGTCTAGGATTTTGCCGCCATAAATCACCGCTTGCTTCTTCATGTCTTCGGGCACCTTAAGTTCAAAAGTCATGTTGGTGAACGGCGTCTGTCCACCCCAGCGCGAAGAGATGTTTAAATTGTATATCAGTTCTTGAACGGCCTGCTTTATCTGCCTGTAGCTCAATCTGTCCTTCCGCACGAATGGCGCTAGATACACATCGAGCGAATTTACTGCTTGTGCACCAGCCCACTCGTTCTGAATCGATCCCAAGAAATTGGATATTTGCAACAAGGCTGAAGAGAAATGCTTAGGGGGTGAAGACTCTGTCCTACCAACAACGCCGCTAAAGCCTCGTAGAAGCAAGTCTTTTATGCTCCATCCCGCGCAATACCCAATAATACCAAATGCCAGATTGTGAATGTGAAAATCGCCTTCAATGTGGGCTTTAGCTATCTCCCGCGGGTAGACCTTCGAAAGCGTGTATCGTGTAACCATTTCCCCTGCAGCTTGGAGAAAGAGAGATGAGAAGGAGTAAGGCACGTTTGCGTTCTCGTGAACCCGCCAATCCCGCACTCTCAGGTAATCGTCGACAAACCTCACAGGATCGATTTGTTCTGGTTCGGTTGGTTTGCGTTCAATTTTTTTTATCGCTTTGATCGACACCTTAGAAATTCGAACACTCGAATGGCAGTTCGGACAACACGCATAGAATTGGCGTTTTCCCTTGTAATTCCACTCATGCCCGCATTTATTACAGTAGAGGCGAAATTTGAACACCACTCTCGCTTTTGGGATATATGTATGTAGTATGTAAGTATATAAATTATTCCCCGCTCTTTTTCCGCTGCCTCGTTTCGCTTTCTATACGTTGCGCTGTCCACCACGACTTCCTTGTGAAATCTGGAAGCTTTCCGTGCTCGCGCACCCACCGCTCGAGGAAGGATATAGTACGAGGATCGGCGGGGTAACCCGAGCCGAAATCCCCATAGTGCTGGCGCAGCTCAGCTATGCGTTGATCACGGCGGACCTTCGCCACGATTGATGCAGCGGCTACAGCGACGTACTTCCGATCAGCGAAGTTCTCCACCACGAGTTGGGGCTTGCTTTTAATGTACTTCCTGATCCTCTGCTCGAAGAGTTCAGGATTGGGGTCCGGGGAGTCCAAGTAAACTAGCCTAGGTTTAAGACGGTCGATGATCTGAGCAAATGTCCTTGCTTCGAGTTCGTTGAGGTTGATCTTTTTGACCAAGCGGAACTCATCAATTTCCGATGGCGAGAACTCAACTATCTCAACTCCCGACGCTTTTTCAGTTATAACCCTGACGAGCATCTCACGTTTTTTTGGAGTTATAAGCTTCGAGTCTTTTATCCCAGCCGCTCTGAGTTCGTCTAGCACGCGTTGATCGAACTTCACCCCACAGAGCACCATATTTCCAAGCACCGGTCCGCGGCCAGCTTCATCACATCCGGCGATCATTTTCTCCCCCTCAACTCAGCAAGCACCGGTATCTGCTTAAACTCATCACCTGCAAACAGTTCCCATATTATCCCACTTGGTTTGGGAAAGCTATGTTCGGTCTCGATCGTTTGTTCTGGAGTCACCAGAAAATCCACTGGAACATCATGCTCATCCATCGGAACTTCATTGAGGATCTGTAAACTATGCACCGTCGTAACGATTGGCGTTCGATCGTCAATTACTCCCATCTCCCTCAAAATCGCTATCTCGAGATCTCCAAAGCCAGACCCCTTTCCAACACGTCCTCCTCTTTTATCCACAGCCACAGATCCTTCCACGATCAAATCTATCTTCAACCGAGGAACATCGACCCTCTCGCCGTGTTTGAAGGCACCCCGGATGCTCGCCGCTCTTCTCACATTTCTTATTTTAACTGGATCGAGTACAAGAAAACCTTCTCGCAACTTTGGAGTCGCCATCACCACACATTTTCCATCATTTAACGCCATTTCACGTACCGGCAGTTGAGGGGCATCAGGATTGACAAATATCGTGCCCGCCGATTTATAAATCGACAACAAACGAAGCCGGACTGCCGCCTCTACACTACCTTTGAAATTTGGAATCCTTCCTTGGATGGGCTTTGGGAAAGTCGCCACCCCCCTGCTTTCCATCTTCTGCCAAATCATCTCACGGATAGCCTGTTTATCCATTTCTGCACCAACTATCTTGAAACATGGGGATTTCCTCGTACATAAAATCGAAGCTCCCGGTCTAGATCTTCGCTTACTCCTATCCGATGCGAAGATGCGATCTCGGTAGATTTATTTTCTCCGTCCGTTATCACCAAGATGCTCTTAGGGTTCGTTAAGTCCAGCCCATGATGGTCGTATGTTATACCCATTGCCTGCGTCAGCTTTCCGGGCCCCGATGCCAAGTTCCGCTCATCAGTAGTTTTCCTCCTCAGCCTCATCAGCTCTGTCCCCTCAAGCGGTTCCAGCGCACGGATCAGTACCGCTCCGGGAACACCCTCACGCTCAGTTGTGACATTAAACAACCAGTGACTATGGACCATATAGACGAAAGCTAGTCCACCCATTTCCCACATGAGCCAGTTTAATTTGGTTCGTTTACGTGAAGCGCGGGAAGCTGGATCGCCCCTGCCGTAGTATGCCTCTGTCTCAACTATCCTACCGCTGGTGACCCCTTCTGGAGAACGATGAACTAATATTTTTCCCAACAATCCTTGAGCCACCTCGGCTGTGTCTCTCTCATAAAACGACCTAGGAAGCGGTATCACGAACAACCCCATGAAAAATGGGTTAAAGCTAAAATAACCCTAACTCATGTTTAATTGGAGGTTTTGAGAATGAAGCTTGATCCCAGGGTAAAAGAAAAATATCCGGGTTTTATTGCTGGCTATGCCGTCGTCAGCGGGATCACGGTAGAGCGGACCGTGGATGGATTGGTCGATAGAAAACGCCAAATTTTCAGCGAGCTCAAGGCCAAGTATGGAAGCACAGATATAACCGAATTAAGTGAACTCAAGGCTTACCGCTCATTTTTCAAGGCAATGGGTGCGGATCCATCCAACTACAGACCTGCGCCTGAATATCTGCTCAGGAGAGCATTAGATGACCGATTTCCACATATTAACAATCTCGTCGATTCATGTCTGCTGGCCACGGTAGAGAACTGGGTCCTAGTCGGCGTTTACGACGTCGAAAGGATAAGAGGAGAAGCTAGGACAACCCTCGCTACGGAAACGAAACCATTTGAACTCATCAACGGACGAAAACTTTCCCCAAAACTTGATGAGGTGATCCTGCAAGATGACCAGAAAGTACTTGCTGCTTACACGCTTGGTGACGCCAAAGCAACTATGATCACGCAAAAGACATCTAATGCATTGATAGTCCTCTGGAACGCTCCGGGGGTGGAAAAAAATATGATCGAAGCCGCGCTTAATTCTGTGACCACCTATGCCAGAAGATATTGCGGCGGGCACCTCGAAAAAAGCGAAATTTTGTAGATCCACATGACGCATCCCTTCACGCTACTGGGGATAACACTTATCCTTTTAGGAGCAGCCTTTTTGCTTCTCCCTGTTATTGGAAAGTACATCGACCTCTCAAATGTGCCGTCTTGGTTGGTCTACATCTATCACAGAAACGGGTTTTACTTTGCTACATCTCCCCTCCTGCTGGTGTTTTCGCTTGTCGTATTCATCATCTACGTGCTGACTCGTTGAATCACCTTCAGATTTATGGTCACGGTTCACATTTTACTATGGATACAATGCTCTCGTCCAAACTTCGCGATATTAAACCCGTAGAAAAACGGGCCATCCTCATCAGCTCCGGCGGTGGGTGGACCAACAAGGACTCAACGCTCGTCTTGGAACATCCTGAGGTCTCACTCACATTCCAAAATGGTATCTCCTTTTTGGAACATAGAGGGCGAGGACTGAAACTCAGAAAAAATCCTTTGAAGGTAGTGGTGGAAATGTTAAATCGGGATTACATTGGCGTGGGGTACTTAGGATATGAATTTTCTCAGTTTTTGGAACCCAGTTTTAAAAGCGTGAGACAAAAGGATGGTGCCCCACTTCCAGATCTCTCCTTCTTGTTTTTTGATAGAGGACAGCTCCAAGAGATGAAATTAGAAAAATGGGAGGAAAATCTCCGGTGGCCTGAGATCCAAGAGACCTCAAACACGCTCCAACCGAATATGACAAAAGCACAGTTCTGCCAGATGGTGGAGCATGCGCGACGATACATCGCCGCGGGAGACATTTATCAAGTTAATCTCTCACAACGTTTTGAAGTTCCCTTTAAAGTTCAGCCTGAACTATTTGCAGCCAAACTCTATCGAACCCAGCCCGTTCCATTTGGCTGCTATCTCAATTTCGGGGAGTTTCAACTGATCAGTGGCTCTATGGAATTATTCCTGAGAAAAAACGGGAATCGATTGACTACGAGGCCCATCAAAGGAACGAGAAGAAGGGGATGCGGAGAAGAGGAGGATATGAAACTTAGGCAGGGGCTCTCCGAAAGCGAGAAGGAAAAGGCAGAAAATCTTATGATCGTGGATCTCATGCGAAATGACTTGGGGAGGATCTGTGAGTTCAACAGCGTTCGCGTAGATGAGCTCTTCAAAGTTGAACAGTACTCGACTCTTTTTCAGATGGTATCTGAGGTCAGCGGTAAGCTCAAGGAAGGGGTCACTATCGAACACATCGTGAGCAATACGTTTCCTCCGGGATCCGTCACTGGGGCCCCAAAAAGAAGGGCAATGGAGATAATCGACGAACTGGAGCCCCATTTACGAGGACCATACTGTGGCGCAATCGGATTGTTCATGCCCAATGGGGACTTCACGTTGAGTGTGGCGATCCGCGTTCTGGCGATCAGTGATGGTATGGGCACTTTTTGGGCTGGTGGTGGAATAATGTGGGACTCCATACCCGAGTTAGAATATGAAGAAACCCTGATCAAGGCCCAGGCGATGATGAAAGCGCTCTGAAGGGGATGGTTATGGGGAGAGAATTCATATTCCTGGACAGAGAACCCCTCGTAACGAAGATTCCCATGAGGTCTCTGCTTTATGGCGAGGGTGTGTTCGAGACATTCAGATGGAGAGGAACCGAGCCTGTTTTCTTGAAAAAACACCTTGATCGGATGAAAAATGGTGCCAAACTCCTATCTATACCCATGCCGGCGAAAAAAATCATCAAAAACTCGGTGAAAGAAGCTGTCGACAGATCGAACATCATGGATGCCATCGTGAAGATCTGCTTGCTGTCATCAGGCTCAATGATATTCCATGGGGATGCTGATAAAGCTCATCTGATGGTGATTGTCAAAAATTATGAAAAGCAAAAGGGACAGATGCGCGCGCACATCGCCTCTTTTAGACGGAATTCATCGCCACTGCTTTGCATAAAATCCACGAATTATCTAGAAAACGTGACAGCCAGAAGAGAGGCAAAGAATATGGGATACGATGAATGCATCTTCCTCAACCAGCAGGATGAGATAACTGAAGGTAGCTCAACCAATATCTTTTGGATTAAAGGAGAGGTTATGTATACACCATCTGTAGATTGCGGGTTGCTCCCTGGTATCACTCGTGAAACAATCATCACCTTAGGACGGAAGCTGGGTCTAGAGGTAAAAGAAGGAAGATTTAAACTGGAGGACTTGCTCTCATCTAACTGCGCGTTCTTGACGAATTCCCTTATTGGAATGGCGGCGCTCACACAGATCGATTCCAACAAGATAAATTTCAACGAAGAGATCTATGTTAGAATCAGAGATGCGCTTTTTCGCAAGCTGAGATGGACACCATAGAACTACTGCTTTAATTTCAGGATCGCTTCCGCTATATCCCCGTTCGTCTCCACTAGTGCTTTGACCGCTTTATCTCGTTCGGCTCCTGTCTGCTCCATGACAAGTTTTATATCATCTTCAGTCGGTTCAAATCCCAGTTTGCGTTCAAACTCCTCTCCACTCACCTGATAACTTCTCTGTCCAGACATTTCCGTCCTCACGACTTGGGCTCTGGGCAAGACTATTTCGCGGTCAGCAAGTTTGATCACGACCTCCTCAACTCCGCTCAGTTCTTCCATTCTGACTCCCATCTGGCGCATCGCTCGTTCCATCTGTTTCAGATTTATGCGTCTTGGAAACATCTGCCAAATCCCCGCCTAACCTCTACCGCTTTGCCGGTATTAAACTCCACCATTTCAACACCTGCTAAAAGCGCCCTGCCACTTGCTAGGAGGCGATCATTCGAGTCTACGACAAAGACCTCTTCGCCAGGCCTTATCTCCGGATCAGCCGCCGTTACGTGCTTCGCAAATACCGTCTTTCCCTGAGCTGCAAACGGTGCTACATCATCCATTATCGCCACGCGCATGTGGGGTGGCGCCATAGCTGAGTATAAAAGTTCGGCACCCTTTCGATTTAAAATTATGAATCCATCCGAAGCGCGGATCGCGCATACCGGTCCACTTGGTAACCAAACCTGACGGATACGCCCCCTGCTTTTCACCACGCGGATGCCCTCTGGAAAAAGTGACTTGCCAGCATTTTTCCCGAACAGATAATCAGCGGTGGCTCGTAACCTCATCACATCCTTCGGAGTAGGATCGTCCAGATTCCCGTATTCGCCACCCATACCCAAAACCAAGTAATTAGCATGAGCGTCCGAGGTTAAAACGTTTCATGCGAGATCTGGTTCTACTTTGGCATCCACCACCACATGATCCACACCGGGAGCGTAACGTTTTACCACGCGCTTTTGTAATATCCTGATCTTCCGCCCAAGAGCCACCTCCAATAAACGTTTCACTGGACGTTCGAATCGAATTTTTGAAGGCACGCTTTCATGATAGTGGATTATCCCTCCCGTGGGCCTCAGTACCTCGAGGGCAAGTGGAAGATACTGATGAGTCACGTGTAGGAGGCCCATTATAACCCGATCCGCCACCCCCCGGGGCGCAACCTCCAAACAGTCCCCCATCAACGGTTCCACGATGTGTCCAACGTAATTCATCCTCACATTCTGGAGAAGGTACCCATATGCAATCGGATTGATCTCGATCGAGTATACCTTCCTAGGTTTCGCGTGTTTGGCTATCGGAATGGTGAACTGACCCACCCCCGCAAAGAGATCCACCACTACTTCTCCATCCGCAACGAGCCTTGGGAGACGTGCCCTCTCGTAAAGATTTCCTGAGGAAAACATCACCTTCGCCACATCGAGTTTGAAATCGCAACCATTTTCTTTATGGATGGTCTCCGTTGTGGGATCCCCTCTTATCACCTTAATGTTTGGTCTACGTTTCCGTCCGGAGATAATCCCCTCCCGAAGCGCCACAGTCCTGATACCTTTGATACGAAGCAGCGCTCGAGCGACATCATCAAGCCTATGATGCAACTCTAATGGTATGGAAACTATCGCCACGTGGCCAATCCGTTCAAAACCTCTCGGCAACAACTCCAGTTCCCAGTCTGCCAGTACGTCTTTGAGCTCCACATGAAGATGTCCCATATTCCGCCACATTTTCATTTACTTCGTTTTCGTCTTCGCTTCGAGGGCTTGACCACGCCGACCGTTTCCAAAAACTTTTGCCGGACCAGCCAGTCCATCTCCCGCCTGATGCTCCGTTTGCTCACCCTCCCAAGCGCCCTCAGAGGGATTTTTGCCGCTGCCATCTGAAGGTGGCCTCCGCCGGACCCAACCTCGCTGAACGCCTTTTTCAAGATCTCGCCCAAGTTGAGACTTACATCCTTTGTCCTAGCGGAAGCATGTATGTGGTTTCCAACCATACCATAAGCAAGAGTGGTGGTCACCCCCTCCAGATTCAAGAGAAAGTCCGCTACTTGGGGTATCATGTCTCGCTCCTTTACCTCCCCCAGATTCACAGTCAGATACCCCCCCACAAGCTTCCTGTTTCTCACTGCCTTGCTCAAGACGTCCAACATCTCCGATGAGAGAGATGGTCTCTGTAACTGTTTGATTATATCAGCATCGGCCCTCTGCATGAGATATTGAAAAGCCTCGTAATCAAGTGGTGTGGCTCCACGAGTGAAATTGTTGGTATCGGTAAGTATCCCAATCACCAAAGCAGCTGCCGTTGCTGGATCTATGTCCACAAAACCGTATCGCAAGTAATTTGTCAAAAGCGTGGCCGTTGCCCCAACGTGGGAAATGTCCTTGTACAACGCGCGAACCTCGCCGGATGGCACAGCATGATGATCGATCACTATCTTTGGAACCATTATCTCCTTGGGTAACGGACAGTTGGTATGTGTCGAAACGTCAACTAGAGCAAACTGACCGTTATACTCTCCGAAATCGACCTTGTGTTCGTCGGCTTTGATGAGATTCAGGTTTAGTAGGTTTATCAATGCTCTGTTTTGGGAGTATCCAATTTCACCGTCATATATCAGATCAGCCTCAGGACCTCCGGCGGCTTTGGCATAAAGTTTGAGCGCAGCGCCGCTCGCAATGCTATCGGGATCTGGATTCCTCTGAAGGATGATCGCCATTTTACCCCTCATGGTCTTGACAATGGCTCTCAGCCTCTTCTCGTTTACCATGATCCTCAGTTTTTCCATGTTGGTGATGAAATCGGCTATGATCTGTGGGGGAGCCAGAACGTCTGTTGCACCCAACAACTTTGCCTCGTCCCTTTCGCCATCATCAGAAATCCGGGCCACTACTACTGGGTCTATCTCAAACTCTTCCTTCAATTTGTTGATGACCTTCAGCACCTCGCTGGTGACCGAAAAATATGAGCTCGTGATGAAAACCATTTCAGAATTTTTTATCCCAGCTCCGAGAAGTGTCTCCGGATTTCTAAAGTCCCCGAGAACTGCGCGAAAACCTATTTTTTTGAGTCGTTCCACATTTTTCTTATCAATGTCGACCACTGTCACATCAGCACGACTTTCTTTGAGCTTACTTGCGATAGAAAAACCAACATCTCCACAACCCAAGACCAGATACACCAATATCACCGCCGATACCTATTTTTACGCTTTATATCTCAAAATCAGCGGGGTTGGATAAAACGTTTTTGAAAGTTACTCAACGAACAATGTAAACTACCGCCCGAAACCGCAAAACGATAAATTTATAAGTATCTCGTACTCCTAAAACTTATCCACGTTGGTGATGCTCGATGGAGTTTTGCCCAAAATGTGGCACAGTGCTGGTACCGGCCAAGGTTGGACGCTCAAAACGTCTCACTTGTCCACGCTGTGGGTATAAGGGAAAGGTAAAAAAACATGCTTCCTACAAAATAAGCGAAAAAGGAGGAGAAGCCAGAGAAGTAGCAGTTATCGTGGAAAAGAAAAAGAAGAGGAAGAGACCACAAGAACCTGAATTTGAACTCGAACCGCCCGAGTACTACGAAGAATTTTACGAGGAATAGTTCAAACCTTTACGATGGCTTCGTCCAAAGCACTGCTGCATGAACACAGACGCCGTCTTGGGATTCTTGATACTGTCTCCAAGAGGAGCTTTTGAATCCGTGAGGTATTTTTACCAAGCATTTCAGCCACCTCTGTATAGGTGAGCTTCGCCTTAGAGATACCAGCAGCATAATTTGTTACGATCCCTAAACCAGCATAACACATCCCCAACTCCCGCGCGAGAACACATTCGGGCACACCGGTCATCCCCACTAGATCCGCCCCGAGTTTCCGAAACGCTTTTATCTCCGCCACTGTCTCAAACCGTGGGCCTTCAGTACACACATAGGTGGCATTGGGGTAAACTCCGATATTCAACTTTTTTGCAGATTTCACGAGGAGTTCACGTAGCTCTGGACAGTAAGGCTCGGTCATGTCGACATGAACGACCCCGGGTCCGCCACCCTCATAGAAGGTATTTGCTCGGGATTTCGTAAAATCGATGAACTGGGTCACGACAACAAAACTGCCCGGCCGCATTTTCGGATTGATCGAACCGCAGCTCATCGTGGCCAGTATCCTCTCGACCCCAAGTTTATGTAGAGCCCAGATATTTGCACGATAATTGACCAAATGAGGTGGAGCAGTGTGCCCAACCCCGTGTCTGGGCAGAAACACCACCTTCCTTCTCCGAACCTTTCCGACGAGAAGCTTCTGGGATCTACCATATGGTGTATCCACGTTGACGGTTTTGGTTCCATCAAACGTCGACATTGAATACAGGCCGGAGCCACCTATTATGGCAATTTCCGCCTTCAGAGGATCACCGCCCGAATCTCCTGTTCCTACTTTGATATGTCCTAATCGCTCTGAGAAAGTCTATCTTCGTAAACTCCGGCCAGTTGGCCTCACAGAAATATAACTCGCTGTAAGCCGACTGCCACAGGAGAAAACCGCTCAGCCGCTCCTCCCCGCTGGTCCGTATGATCAAGTCTGGGTCTGGCAAACCAGCAGTGTACAGGTGCCTGCCTATCACATCCTCGTCGACCTCACTTGGCTTTAACTCTCCACGCTCGATATGCTCGCATATTCGTCGAACGGCCTCTGCTAGCTCAGCCCTACCCCCATAACCAACAGCCAAGTTGAGAGTGTACCCATCATATCCCTGCGTCGCCTTTTGGGCTTCTTCAATCGCCTGCCTGACGTTCTCAGGTAACTGTTCGATGTTACCTATCACCCTGACCCGTATCTTGTACCTGTGAACGCGCTCATCCCTCACCACTTCTCGAAATTTCTGCGCGAAAAGATCCATCAACGCGTGTACCTCGTTTTCAGGACGGTTGAAGTTCTCCGTTGAAAAAGCATACACTGTAATGTGTTTGATCCCCAGTTCCTGGCACCAACCCACTACCTCCTCGAGTTTTTTAGCGCCAAAAAAATGCCCTTCGGTTCTCTCTATCCCTCTGCTTTCCGCAAATCTTCGATTACCGTCCAGAATTATCGCGATATGCCTGGGGATGTTCCCAGCTCTGATCACGTCTGCCAGCAATTGTTGCTCGTAATATTTTGCCGCTATCCTCTTGATGTGAGAAACTCCGGGCAACTTGTGTATCGGAAACGTCTCAATCGACATGTGATCTCAAACACACCTTTTCCCGTGGGCTTAAATCAATTGAGGAATTGAACACTCGCCGCCCAAAATGACCGTTGTACGCCAAAAATTCCAGTGAACTACCCCCAGCTCGTGCAGGGAGCTTCTGGGGTCGGACATTGAACAACGCTACCAAGTTCTCCGAACACTGCCCCAGTTCCGGGCTGGCTCACGACAGCCCCTACCTTGGACATATAGCCCAAGGCCCGTCTGCCTATGTTGAAGGCCCCATTTCTATCCGCGTTCTCTTTCAATCCGCATCGGGGGCACTCAAACAATCCATGATGTTTGCCGCTCCGCTCGCCCAAAGCTCCGCATCTCCAGCACCGCCGGGAGGTGTAGGCCTCGCTCACCTCGACCACCCGAATGCCGCGCCAGTTCGCCTTGTACT
>Ga0164318_10001738_pt1 | contig 19671 bp, 10 predicted proteins | sample GuaBasSedimGuay9_FD_113734 | JGI IMG/M metagenome (GOLD analysis project Ga0164318, IMG submission 113734) | Subseafloor sediment microbial communities from Guaymas Basin, Gulf of California, Mexico - Guay9, Core 4571-4, 0-3 cm | ecosystem: Environmental > Aquatic > Marine > Hydrothermal vents... | reverse complement strand
AATGGTCGTTTTCTTCGTGACATGTTTATTTTAGTTAAAAGTTTGTAAAGTTCTTAAAGTTTATAAAGTTAAAAGTTTGTAAAGTTTATAAAGTTGAAAGTTCTTAATGTATGTGAAGTAGTGTACTTTTAACTTTCTACTTTAAACTTTTAACTCTCAGCACTACATTCGTTCTGGCATTTGTATTCCAAGGAGAGCCATTGCCGATTTTAGTACATTTCCAGTAAATTCAGATAGTACAATCCTAAAGTTTCTTTTTACCTCATCATCCTCTTTCAATATAACAACCTCATGATAAAACTGATTGTATTCGCGAGCAAGTTCATACGCATAATTTGCGATAATAGCAGGGCTCATATTCTCGGCTGCTTGTTTAGTAATTTCAGGATAATCGTGTAATAATTTCAAGACCTGTACTTCCTTGGTCTCAAAAATATAATTGTTATTTATACTTGAGTCAACATCCATTCCCAACTCCTTAGATTTTCTGATAATTGACCTAATTCTTGCGTGTGTATATTGGATAAAAGGTCCTGTATTTCCATTAAAATCAATAGACTCGGCAGGATTAAACGTCATGGTTCTTTTTGGATCAACCTTTAAAATAAAATACTTCAACGCACCTAAACTTATCATTCTGTACAGCTCATTTGCCTCTTCAGTACCTAAATCTGTAAACTTACCAAGCTCCTCGGATGTGTTTTTTGCTGTAAGATACATTTCATCCATTAAATCATCAGCATCCACAACAGTTCCTTCTCTTGATTTCATTTTACCATGTGGAAGTTCAACCATTCCATAGTTAAGATGTTGTATATTTTTAGCCCAACTCCTACCCAACTTTACAAGTATAAGTTTGAGAACATCAAAATGGTAATTTTGCTCATTACCAACCACATAAACTAATTCAGAAGGATGGTAATCATCAAATCGTAATTCGGCAGTACCAAGATCCTGAGTCATGTATACCGATGTACCATCAGCTCTCATCAGCAACTTTTCGTCCATACCATCTTTGGATAAATCACACCAAACAGAATTATCTTCCTTTCTAAATAATACTCCTTTTTCAAGACCTTCATCTACAAGTTTTTTTCCAAGCAAATAAGTATCTGACTCATAATAAATTTTATCAAAATCAATTCCCATTTTATCATAGGTAACATCAAAACCATCGTAAACCCACTGATTCATGGTCCTCCAAAGATTCTTCACCTCATCATCACCATCTTCCCAAGCCTTCAGCATTTTTTTAACCTCTTTCATAAGAGGTGCATTTTTTGCTGCTTCATCTTTATCAACACCTGTTTCAACAAGTGATGCAATTTCGGCTTTGTACTCTTTATCAAAACGCACATAATAATCGCCCACAAGCTTATCACCTTTTGTATTTGAAGATTCGGGAGTAATGTTATTACCCCACTTTTGCCATGCAAGCATCGACTTACAAATATGAACTCCGCGGTCGTTTACAAGATTAACCTTTTTAACATTCTGACCATTATTCTTTAATATCTCACATACAGACCAGCCCAGCAAATTATTTCTAATGTGTCCTAGGTGAAGTGGTTTATTTGTATTTGGCGATGAATATTCAACAACTATTGGATCGTTATTTTTATCATTATTACTACCAAAATTATCACTACCGGCACTTTTAATAAAGAAACCTCTCCAATAATCATTGGAAATAGTAAGATTTAAAAATCCTTTGATTATACTGTATTTGGTAACTTCTGGTAGATTATCAACAATATAAGAACCTATTTCATTAGCTGTTGGCTCAGGTCCTTTTTTTGATATTCGGAGCAAAGGAAAAACAACTATGGTGTAGTCGCCCTCAATTTCAGGACGTGTTTTCTGAATTTGAGCAAGATTACTGCTAACCTCTTGACCATATAGACTTTGTACGGCTTTTTCCAAAGCATCAAATAGCAATTGTTCAATCATCTTAGATATTATTTTTTGAAGTTGCAAAAGTAGATAAAAAAACGCTTTATATATTTTATACCAATAATTATAAAATCACAATACGTTTTGATACAATCTAAAAGCTATTATAATTTGAATAATTAGATAGAGAAGCCAACTCACGTTTTATTTTAGTATTCCACATAAGCTGATTTTCAACATTAATACTGTGATTGGTTTCTTTATCGTATTTTTTCTGATAATTAGAATATTGCTTATCAAGATTGGATTGTACTCGGTTAATACTGCGTTGATTTAGTTTATTTAATTCAATTAGCAACAATACTTCTTTGTAGAGTTTTCTTCCAAACAATTCGCAAATATCAAAATGCAATTGTTCGTGTTTTAGTATATAGTTGATTTTATCAGATTCTTCCAAATCAGGATTAAACCATGATTTTTCATCATAAAATCTAACAAATATACTTCCTGAAATTTCACCATTATTGTTGGTAATACTATAACCAAAACCACAATAAGAACTAGCAACCGTATTACCTTGGTTCCATTTTTTATTAGCTTTAAAATCTGAATATTTTAACTTTGTATTACTTTGCCAATCAATGTAGTCTCCTTCTGGAATAATGAGATATTTTGAATTGTAAAACTTGAATGAACTGGTTAATAGCACAAAAGTAAATATCAGAAAAAATGTAGTTGGTGTTTTAAGTAATCGCCTCATGTTTAACTTTTGATAGGATTATAATTAAAACGCAAAAGTCTCAAGAAAGTTGTTAAGTAAGTTTCCCCAACCTAATATACAAAAAAAATAGCCCACCAATTGGCGGGCTATTTTTTTTGTATTGAAATATAAACTACTAAAATCAAACCTATTTTGACTTATCCGGATAAGCTGGAATCTCAGGTAAAGGTTTATAATCTTTAAGTTGTTCTAAAATAACTTCGATAGCTTTGTTTAGTTGTTCATCTTCGCCAGCAAACTCTTTTGCAGGGTCGTTATCGATAACAATATCAGGATCAACACCATAACCTTCAATTACCCAATTGCCGTTTTCATCAAATGGTGCAAACTCAGGTCGACGCAAATCACCCCCATCAATAAATGGTAGAGATCCTCTAATACCTACAACACCACCCCATGAGCGCATACCTATAAGAGTTCCCATTTCCATTTTTTTAAACTGATATGGAAAAAGATCACCATCAGAAGCAGAATAATTATCCAACAATAATACTTTTGGTCCACGCATCATTTCACCTGGTTTAGTATTAACATTGTTATTTCTAGACATTCCGTAAAGTACTACTTCACGATTAAGACGCTCAATAATCATTGGAGATACATTACCTCCACCGTTACCACGATCGTCAATAATTAATGCCTTTTTGTTGAGTTGAGGATAAAAGTGTTTCACAAATTCGTTTAAACCACCAGGTCCCATATCTGGAATATGAATATAACCCACCTGTCCATCAGTGGCTTTGTTAACTTTCTCAATGTTTTCCATAACCCATGTATAATAGTACAATCCTGATTCATCATCAGTTGGGATAACAATTACATCATGCGCACCTTCTGCTTCAGCTTTGGAGTTTATAGTTAATTGCACTTGTTTGTTTGCTGTTCCAATAAGCTGGCTATAGATATCATTAACATCCTTAAGCGAAGTTCCATTAATGGCAATAATATAATCTCCTTCATTAATATCAACACCAATTTCAGTTAAAGGTGAGCGTGCTCCCTTAGTCCAATTTTCACCCATAAGTATCTCATCTATTACAAAGTATCCCGAGGCATCTTTGCTTATTTTAGCACCAAGCAGTCCCATTTTTATGCGATTTGGCTTTGGCTTATCACCTCCTAAAACATAGGCATGTCCGATACTAATTTCACCGATCATTTCACCAATAACATAGTTAAGATCGTTTCTATTGTTAACATACGGAAGAAGTACCCCATATTTATCTTGAATAGATGGCCAATCGAGACCATGCATATTTGGCGCATAAAAGAAATCGCGCATCTGCCTCCACGACTCATTATAAATCTGAGTCCATTCTTCTTTAAGATTAACCATCATCTTCATATTGGATAAATCAAGAAATTTTTCAAGTTTAACCTTACCTTTTGGTAGATCAATTACAGCATATTTCCCTTTTACACTAACAAACATCTTTTTATTATCTGCCGAAATTACATATGAACCAATTTTACCAAGCACCGTTTCCTTCTTCTTCTTTAGATCATACATTTTAAGTTTTGCGCCATCGCTACCTGATACGAATTCATTAAAATAAACACTATTATCTATTGCAATAATTCCCCAATAATTAGCTGCTTTTAATGGAATCTCGATAATACGCTTAATAATACCATCAAAGTCAATATTAACCGATAATTCATCATCATCTTCTGAATCATTATCTTTATTTCCTTTTTTGTCTTTTTCGCTAGAATCAATATCCTTTGTAACTGTTACCTCATCATTTTCAGGTTCGAATGGTGATGGAGTACCTTTTTCAAGCGTTACAAAGTAAATACTATTCATATCGCGATATGCATGATTCCATTCGGTATTGCTATAAATTGGATTAAAATCACGAGCAGAAGTAAAGAATAAATACTTTCCATTTGAATCAAAAGTTGGTGACCCAGAATTATACCAGCTATCAGTAACAGGCTTCGAACTAGCAGATTTGGTATCATAAATATAAATACGGTTAACCGTAAGTGATTGGGGAAAAGTGTAGGCAATCCATTTACTATCAGGCGACCATGAATAATCACGAATCTCCCAAGCCTCAGATTCATCAACTAAAACAATACTTTTAGTTTCAATGTTAATGGTATTTAATCTACCCATTTTATCTCCCCAAAGTAAATTTTTACCATCAGGCGACCAAATAGGATTATACTTATATGTATCAGAATTGTATGTAAGCTGAATGGCGTCTTCCATTCCATTTTGATTTTGAATATAAATTTCATCTTCACCAGTTCTGTCACTAATAAATGAAATATACTTTCCTTTTGGCGACCACTCAACATTGCGATCATGTACCCCAGACGATCGTGTAAGGTTACGGGTAATTCCAGCTACTGCAGGAACAGTAAACACATCGCCACGAGCACCAAATACAACACGCTTTCCATCGGGAGATATTGCCCATGAATTAATATATTTTGAAGCATCTTTAAGCTCGTCTCTACCTGTGGCAAAATCGTTACTTATATTTATGGTTATCTTAGTAACTTTTTTGTCTCTAAAATTATAGTTATAAATATATCCACCATTTTCAAAAATTATTGACTCATTACCAAGCGATGGAAACTTAATATCATAATTAGTATAGTTGGTAATCTTGGTGGTGGTTTTGGTGTTCAGGTCGTACTCAAATAAATTCATTGTCCTATCGCGATCACTTAGGAAATACACCTTATCTCCATGCCACATTGGAAAAATATTCTGGTTATCGTTATTGGTGATGTTTATGGTTTCTTTAGTTTTAAAATCGTAAATCCAAACATTATCAGCCATTCCACCTTTGTAGTATTTCCATGTTCTAAATTCACGAAAAACCCTATTGTATGCCATTTTATTTCCATCATCAGAAAATGAACACCACCCCCCCGCAGGCAGGGGTAGCTCAGCAGAAAGTCCGCCTTTACTATCTACCTGAAAAAGTTGTCCTTTAAATGAATTAAAAGTTTGTTTACGCGAACGATAAACTATCTCATTATTATTTCGCCATGCCATTACAATGTTATTTGGACCCATTCTGTCAGAAACATCATCACGATTTAAAGTAGCAGTATGTGTTAATCGAGTAGGAACCCCTCCCTTTGACGGAATAGTAAATACCTCAGTATTACCATCATACTGTCCTGTAAATGCAATTTGTTTCCCGTCAGGAGAAAAGTGAGCAAACATCTCGTAACCATTAACATCACTGGTTAATTTACGAGCCGTACCACCTGATAATGGAACTTGGTATAAATCGCCAGCATAAGTAAACACAACTTTTTGCCCATGAACGGCAGGAAACCTTAGTAATCTAGCATCTTCTTGAGCAACCAGACCAATGGTGAAAAGCATCACCAATACTGTAAGTAATTTTTTCATAATGACTATGATAAGATTTAAATTAAAAAAAGTATTATGGCAGCTAATATTGTGCCTATTTTTATAATACCCATATATTCAAACACATAACAATCACAAAGGGTCAGTATCAAAACCAATATGTTCAGTATTAAACAGGTATGTGTTCGATATTGGACAATGACTTGAATTGACATCGACTACTTGTATGGTTAGTTGTGTATAAAATCACTAAATTTTCAATTATACACCATACCTTATTTAACAAACTAACTTTGAGTTCCGCAATAAAAGCCACTAACTATACAATTTGATGGCAACTGGCTACCAATCATTTATCGTACTCTTTTCATTTTTAGTGGGTCTTGTCTTGTTGGAAAAATGTCAACAATTTCAATCCTATTTTCATCAGTATTAACCCAATAAATAATTTTGTAACTTGTGTAAATCAAATATCGAAAATCATGTTCACGATTTTCTAAACATACTTCTTTTTGTCCAATTTCCGGATGCGTTTTGAGAATATCAGGCTTATCACTTATTTCATTAACTACTTTATTCCCAACTCTTTCATTCACATTTTCGGTGTAGTATTTGAATATCCCTTTTAGCTCAGCCTTCGCAAAATCAGTCCAATGAATAGTTAACTCCATGTATTAATTTCAGCCTTTAATACACTTGTTTCTGTCAAACGTCCATTTTTTGAATCATCCATTGATTTGTCAATTCGTTTATTTAATTCATCTTTTGACATAGGTTCAAATTTATCATTTGAATCACTACGTTTTAACTTTAATAATAAATTCTCAAATTGAGAAACAATTTCACTGTTTTGTAAACTCATAAATTTATCCAAAAATGTTATTTTTCTTGCTTCTAAATCCATTTTACTTTGATTTTATCCAAAATTACAATTTTTTATTTCACTTTCATTATATTTTTGCATTTTTTTTAGATTTATGATTGCGTGATAAGCTTGTTGCCAAAAATTAAAAAGCTACCCCCCTACTCCATTTCGCCACTTAATAAATTACTAACAGTAGTAAGTTTAATATATGTTACGCCAGCAGCCCTTCCATAGTTTCCGGCTATTATTGTAACCAGATTATCTTTCTTAAATGCTTTTTTATGAATTAGATTATTCAAAGCATGTTTTACAAACATTTCGTGAGTTCTGGGTTTTTCCATAAAATCGACATGAACACCATATGATAACGCTAATTTGCGCATGGTTTGTTTGTCATAACATTGGGCATAAATTGTATGCTTACTGCGATATGCTGCCAAGGCTCTAATATTTCTCCCTGATGTAGTATCAGAAATTATTGCTTTCACCTCTAGTTCTTCAGAAATATCTATGGCAGATTTTATTAAGTGTGCTGACACAATATCATTCTGACTTGAAATTTTGAGTTGTTTACGAGCCAAAGCCTTTACTTTTAATTTTGAACGAAAAGTATTTGCACTAGATTCTACTTCTTTGGCTATTCGCTTCATCATTGCAACGGCTTCAATAGGATATTTTCCATATGCTGTTTCCCCACTCAGCATAATGGCATCAGTTCCATCATAAATAGCATTTGCTACATCATTCACTTCTGCCCTTGTGGGACGTGGACTATCAATCATACTATGAAGCATTTGAGTAGCAATTATTACAGGACGACGCTTTTTAATAGCCATGTCAACTATTCGCTTTTGTACTCCTGGCAATTTCTCTGGTGATATTTCAATGGCTAAATCGCCACGGGCAACCATCACACCATAGGCTACATCTAATATTTCTTCAATATTTTTAACACCTTCTTCATTTTCTATTTTGGCAATAATTTTTATGAGACTTTCTTTTTCATCAAGCACTTTCTGAACTGCATTTATATCTTCTTTATTACGTACAAACGAATGAGCTATAAAATCTAACTTTTGCTCAACTGCAAAATGGATAAAATCAATATCTTTATGCGTAAGTGCTGGTAAATGGATATGTGCTTTTGGGATATTAACACTTTTCTTTCCTTGGATAATACCACTATTCATAACTTTGCATTCCAGATAATCAGTATGCTTTTTAATTACCAATAGCTCCAAAGCACCATCATCAATTAAAATTTTACTTCCATAAGGTACATCAACAACAAAATTCTTATAATTCACCTGAACAAGATTTCCTGAAGAATCTTCAGGCAATTCACCTGCAAACTTTATTATCTGTCCTTCGACAACTTTAATTTCTGATTTAAGCGGACGAGTACGAATCTCTGGACCTTTTGTATCAACCAAAAGAGCAATCTTATCCGAAACCTTTCTTACATTTTCAATTACTTTTTTTGCTCCATCAAAACTTGCATGAGCCGTATTAATACGAACTACATTCATGCCATTATCAAAAAGCTGTTGTAAAAAATTAACATCACAATTAAAGTCGGAGATGGTCGCTACTATTTTTGTTTTCTTTCTCATATTACTACATTTCAGCTGCAAAAATAGACTTAAAACATAATCTTCCCAATAATTACACCTTTACTTTACTACTACAAATGCATAAGTAATGTTTAGTAATTATACCACATTCACAACCCTTGCAACATCACCAATATAAACCAGTATAGTTTCAACTGAACTATATCCAATTTTTAAGAATGCTTCTTTATAGTTACTTAGCTGATTGTAATCCTCCACTTTCTCTTCACCTGTTTTATAATCAATTATTGTAAGCATCCCATTATTATCGACAACAACCCTGTCAGGTCTAATTATTTTACTATTGCTTAGTAATAGCTCGGTTTCATTTTTAATAATTAAACCTGGCTGATAGTATTTTTGCAAGTCAGCGTGCGTAACTACATTGAGAATTGTATCCTCAATTATATTCACATCATAGTTACTTAATAAACCTGATGATTTTAGGACATTTATTACTTGCCCCACATCTTCCAGAATTTTAATTTCCGATAATATTTTATGAATTAGTTTGCCATAAGATTGTGATGAAATTCCTGCCAAGGCTTCTTGAATAATATCTTCGGAAGGAGCAACAGAAATTAACTTTTGCCACTTTGAAGAAACAAATGTTTCAAGATTTATTATACTATTATTGGATGCCTCTTTATGTAATTTTTGCTCAGGAAGCTCTCCAAAATTATAGTTCATCTTGTTATCATCCCACATACCCTTGGCTGTAAGATAACTAACTAGATAACTGGCGAATTTATCTTTTGGGTTTCTACTCTTTACCTGACTTATTGTAAATAATGCTTTAACAGGACGAGTAGTTGCCACATAAATTACATTTAGGAAATCAAGTTCAGTTTTAGTTGCTTCTTCTTCATAAATTGACAACCGGTTAATATGTTCAAGCTTTTTTGTTAGAGGGAAAAGCCCAACTTTAAGTTCTTTAAAATCAGGTAAATTTATATCTTCCCAGTATTCGGCTTTAGTATTTTGCGACCGAAGCATTGCTGCATCAACAATAACAGATTGAAAATCTAATCCTTTAGCTTTATGAATTGTCATTATTTGGATAGCGTCAACATCCTCAGGTATAGTAATAAATAGATTATTTTTTTTATCTTCCCAACTATCAATAAACAAATCCAATGGAAGCTTTGTTTCAAAAATATAATCAAGCAAATATTGTACAAAAATATTTGCATTTTTATTTTGGATTACCTCTCGTATCACAAACTCTGCAATTTCGTATGTTGAAAAAGATAGTATATCCGCAGTAGACACTTTAATATTGAAATAATTAAAAATTGCTACTACACCTTGTGTTTTACTACTTCTAATTATCCTAAAAACATCATCAAATGAATCACTTCTTGATTTTAGCTTTAAATAAATATCCAAAAATTCAGACATTGCAATTTCATTATCAGGATAGACCAATAGCTTAAAAAAAGCAATGATTAGCCTAACATTTGGCGAATTAGTAAGCAATAATGATTCAGAAGAAACTACGTTGTAATTATTTTCGAGAAGAAAAGCAGCAATGGGAATAATATTTTTTTTAGTACGACATAGTATGCATATATCTTTCTCTTTGAAGCCATTACCTTTTAGTTGCTCAATAAATTTTTGAATATTTAGTAGCTTTTCTTTTTCATATTCATCTGCATCATCCTCAACTATAAAATTTAGAGAAACCAGACCTCCATTTTTGCCATTGTTGGGAACAATTTGATTATGATTTTTATAAATGAGTTTAGTCCTATCAGAAAGAGTTTCAATAATAGTCTCAAAAAAACTATTGTTAAAGTTAATTATTTCAGAATACGACCTCCAATTTGTAGAAAGTATTACTTCTTGATACTCACGTTGTAATAAATTTTGCCGAGCAAGTGATAACTGTGAGCCATCATTATTATATAGTTTAGGTAGGCTTGAAAATAGTTCAACCTCGCCACTCCTAAAACGATAAATTGCTTGCTTGGCATCGCCCACAAGCATATTAAAATTATTATATGAAAGCGATTCTTCAATTAGTGGAAGCAAGTTATACCACTGAAGTACGGACGTATCCTGAAACTCATCAATTAAAAAGTATCTGTATTTTCTTCCCAAACGCTCATAAATAAATGGTACCGGCTGGTCTGCAATTTCAGTACTTATTTTTTTATTGAATTCAGAAATATGAACTTTACCAGTCTGCTCAGTAAACTCAATAAATAAATTTCTTATTTCGTGAACCAATGCTAATGAATAAATTTTGCTGTAAAGGAGTCTGAAATAAAAATAACTACCAATTAAATCAATTATATAATTATAGCTATCTGTTAATTCTGGAATTATTTGACTGATTGACTGCTGAGTAGCTGGGCTAGCTTTAGAGACAAACCACTTATCTTCCTCAACTGTTTTCTGTACATTCTTTCCTGGAAATAGTTTTTCATCTGCAACATTAAAGTTCATCAGCTTAGTAAAATACCCCAGAATTCCATTTTTTCCTCCAAAAAAATCACCAATCTCCAAACCATTTTCATGACATAGATTAACACAAGATGTAGCCTTCTGTATTATTTTTGATTTATCAGTAGCTATTTTTTTGTTTATTCTTATGATAATATCACCCAATTGAGAAATATTTAGATTATCAAGTTTGCTAATATGCCTAAAACCATCTTCTTTCATATGGTGCTCAACAAACTCTATAAGTTTTGATGTGGGGTCGTAACTATTTTCCTCATCAGCCTCTGATAGCACAAAGTTAATTAGCACTTTTGTGAGCTCTTTGTCAGAACCTACTTTTTCGTAAAGATTACTAACTATATCAGGTATTATCTCATCATTATCAATTACAACTTCAAAATTTTGAGGCAGCTGAACATCGGTGGCAAAAGTTCGTATTATACGATGAATAAATGAGTCGATAGTGCTTATAGCAAACTCGTCATAATTGTGCAATATTAGTGATAGCAATATTTGAGATCTGGTGCTTAAAGCTACTCTATCCAGCTTTAACGCATTTACAAGATCTGACAAGGCTGGGCCAAGTTCATTACTAGCATCTGTCATACTTTTTAAAGTACTGATTATCCGCTGTTTCATTTCGTTGGCAGCCTTATTTGTAAAGGTTATTGCCAATATATTCCTAAATGAATTTGGGTTTACCAAAGCCAGTTTAAGATATTCGCTAACAAGAGTGGTAGTTTTACCTGAACCTGCTGATGATTTATAGACAATTAGGGGCATGATTTAAATTGTTGTCATTGTTTTCATTATTGTCGTTGTTGTCGTTGTTGTTGAATGCTGGCTCTTACCTATTTGAGTGATTATTTAGTTATTGTAGCATTATAGCATTATAGCAAAACTATTCTCTTCACAACCTGTTCATTATCTGTAATAATCTTGAATAAATACAAACCTTGTTTAAGTCCTAGCAGCTTCAAATTCATTCTTACATTTACTTTTCCAGGTATTTGATTAGGCATTATTTCATTAGCTATTCTAATTCCGTTGGTGTTGTATATTTCTATTGTAACATCACACAATGAAAATAATTCCAATGAAATATTTAAAAAATCAGTAGTTGGATTTGGAAATACATTAATGTCATTATTATAAGAAGTTAATTTATCATTAATTGCAGATGGAAACCGTAACGAATCGAGATAAGTAACAATTGCACCTCCAAAACTTGATGTTATTTTCAGTAATGGGATTTTATGTTCTTTACCCAACCAACTGTATTCGGTATACTCTCGGTATAATGGCGCACCCATCCCCAACGAATCAATGTAAATACTATCAAGCTCAACAACATCTGATTTTAATCTTAGCACTTCAAATGTTCCGTAAGGGGTTGTTAATGTTCCCCAACCATCAACTGTGTTTTCACGACTAATTTCTTTACTAATAAACCCAAAGTTATCAGCACCAAATGCGTATTCTGCAAATGAGCTGCCTGTGCTTCCATATTCCATTGGAAACCTATAAAGAATATCAGGTGAATTATATTTTAGCGGAATAGGTATCCCCGAAATAGTATATAGAACTCCTGCATTATTATAACTTGAGCTTGTGTTCTTCAAAAATGAATACTGTTTTGTTATTGGAAAATCAGGAATGGGAATTGTATTGTTATCTTTTTTAACTAAATTTGATTTGTCACCAAAATACAATGTAACAAGAAATGGCACATCTGTAATACCAATAAATGTATCTGCAGCCTGACTCACCGGAATAAGCTGCGAGAAATCCCAAATATAATCTTCTCCAGTATCTTCATAATTAACAAAATCGATATTTAACCCGGTACTGGTAATTAAAATATCACCTGGCGATGGCATGTCGGAGTTACTAATTATTATTTGAGCAGTTATATTAAAACCTAACAACATTAAGATTAATAATAAACTATTTCTTTTATTCGTAAGTTTCATTTTCTTTTGTCTCCTTATTTGGTTTATCAACTGTATTTGGATCTTCCTCATTTTTATTTCTTCGCTTAAATAATTCAGATAGACGGTTAAAATTTTTCACAAAAGCGATGCCTACACCTTGCGTATAGGGTGAGATTTGGTCATAGTTATTATAGTTATACCACGAGTTAACATTAGAGTGATTAAAAACTTTTAATACCCACCGCCCATCAGGAGTTAATTTATATCCAATGTTAACATCTCCAACTATATTACTGGCACTCTGCTCACTACGGTCATACGTCATTCCAAAATTTCCATCAATAGTTAATCTATCATTAAATAATTGTGTGGAAAGAGCAACCTCAAATTCCTCCTGCGAAACATTATCTCCAGGTTTGTAGTTAAGTCCAATGTCAACATTATCACTTATCTGCGAAAGCATACTACTTAGCTGATTAGCAATTACATTATAGTATGAGCTTTGCAGACTCACGTTTGCAGAATTGTTAAAATTAAAAGTGCCCAATACCAATAATGATATCATTTGCTGATTCATCATAGCAGTATTGGTAGTATCTAGCTCTGAAAATACTTGTCGTTGCAAATCTGGATCGAGGTCAGGTAACTTTATCTCAAATTTTATATTTGGATTTAGTAACTCGTTAGTAAGTACAACATAGCATTCAACAGTTACCTTGTTCTTATACGACACGGTTGAATCAATAACAATACCCAAACTGGCAAGGCTAGTTTTAACCTTGTACAGACCTTTTATACTTACATTTGCTGAGTATGGGCTACCAGTCCAAGAAATTCGACCTCCCTTTACCAAAGTAAACCGTTTGCTCACAAGATTACCTAATTTAAAATGAAATAATCCATTATCAATTGTATAGTCACCTACCAATGAAAATTTTCCATTTGAGTTAACGTCAAGAGCCAAATTTGAACTACCACGCGCTTCTATTGTACCCATTTCATCTGGTAATGATATGGATACTTGAGCAGCTGGAGTAACAGCCATATCTACCTCAATATTGTAAGATAGCTTCTTATTTTTATTTATTTCAATTTCTTCCTTAAGATTACTTACCTCAATGCTATCAATGGCAGGTTTAACAAAAATAATATAGTCCTTATCAGCTACTTCTACTGAATAATTTAAAGGAAGTGTAACAGAAGTTCCCTTTTTAGTTTGAATATCTATATTTAAATCTATGTCACTAGGGCTGCCACTTATTTTAATATCACCCGCAGCAATTGCTGAACCAAAATACAAATCGTTCATGTGCTCAGTAGTATTAAAAAACAATAAACCTGGAGTAGAAATAACCACATTAAACTGAGGTTTTTTAAAATAGTTATGTGTTAAGGATCCATTTATATCAGCTTTATTTCCCAGCGTATCATAAATAACAAGATTATCGAAATTAATGCCATTTTTTAAAAATTCTATTGAATTGGAAAATGAATATTTTGTATTCAAGTAAACAACCCGCATTGCGGTACGCTGCATATCGGCCGAACCAGTAATTATTGGTTGTAATACACTGCCTCTCAGTGCTATTTTACCTGATGTTGTTCCTTCAATATCTTTAACAAATGCACCAACAAATGGTTCAATTATTTTAAGTTTTATGCGGTTAAAGGAAATGTCAATATTCAAATTATCGTTTTTCTTGAATGGATAATAATAGCCATCTGCTAAAAATACTTCACCCCTACCATCATTTCCTTGACGAATAATTTGAGATTTTATAAAAACTGAATTATTTGTATTATCCCATGTATTTAGCAAGTGGGCATCTCCTAAATATTCATTGTTTAGGTTTAAATCTTTAATACTAATATTGGAAACAAGTGTTGGGTTACCTTTTATTACTGAATAAATTAGCTTTCCATTTATCAAACCACCCAAACTAATATTCATGGGATTTGTAATTATATCAAATGTTGAAATATCCCAATTAGTAAATTTAGCAACAAGTGAGTCATTATCGTATTTTGGTATTGTACCAAGTAGCATAAACTCTGAATTACCAGCATTTATAAATACATCATGAAAATAAACCCTTTCATTTTGCATAACAATTAGGTTATTCGTATCTATACTCCAGGGAATATCATTAATATAAACGATTGCTTTACCAATACTAAATTTTGTGGTGTCGGATTTATGAGATAAATATCCTTCAATATTTCCCGAATTCTTCAAAGTTTGAATACGATTATCCCAATTTATGCCATAAGTAATTGAATCACTAACTATTTTTGCGGAAATACTAAGATCGTCCATCCCAAATACCAGAGTATCGCCATGAGTACTATCTTTTAAAATAACACTTTCTATTGCAAACTCACATATTAATGAATCACCAATACCCATGGCTATAACCGTACAACTATCTAATCTTGCATCCTCTATTTTAATAGAATTTGAAGATGCAGTGAGCTGAACTGTATTTTCTATAAAATTAATCTTTGAATTAAGTTTTGTGTTTTTGGCAAAATAAACTCCCGACAAAAACTCATTACTAATTATTTGAGGTTTTAATATAACAACATCAATATCTGCATAACTATCTGACAAAATTGCATCATTGGTAGGCATTATTTTAAAGTAACTGTTTGTAAGATCAAATGTGCTTTGCACTATGGATGAAATATTATACTTGCCTTTAACATTAGCAACAGCAATATCTGAGTTTAGTATGATTTTTGTTCCTACAGAGTCAGTCATCTTAACTAAAGTAATACTATCGATTATGTATGAATTTTCATCAAAAGCTAGATTATTTTGAATTAGTGAAATATCAGCTTGTAGAGTATTAATATCAGTTCCAACTACTTTAGCTATCAAATGTGATGATAAATTTATATTTTGATCACTCCACAAATTAAGTTTATTAAGGTTAGCACTAACAATGCTTGAATTGAGTGTGAAAATTGGAGTTTTTAATAAATGTGCTGTTGCAGATGCGTTCAGCATCAAATTCTTATCGCCAACCCTAAGGTCTGCAATTACCGAATCATTATTATAACTACCATCAATACTAATTCGGCGATAATTATAATCCAATAAATCCACATTATTAAGAGTTCCTTTCAGATTATAGGCAATACTATTTGCAGACTTACCATCCCCCAAAAGTTTAAGATTAAATGAAGCATTACCCAAAATATCAGATTTATCTAAAAGTGCCCCAATATTTACAGAATCTCCAATTACTGACACATTAAAATCAGTAGCACCATTGGATAATTGCTTGAATTTAATATCAGATCTAACAGCACCATGACTCATTGATAAATCGAGCTTACTGATAAAATCTTTAAAAAAGCCATCAAAATTTCCGGTAACCATTATCTGCTCATCGGGTGAAATAATATTAGTAAAATCCAAACTTTTCTCATCAATGGGTAAACGAAAACTACCAATATCTTTTGTATTTGTAGTAAGTTTCAGTTTATCACCAATTATGTGTGTGGTGTAAAAATCGGGCAAACCTGTCATCCTCATATCACCTGAGAAGCGTGTATTTGTAGCAAATTTCACTTTCAAATTTTTACCAACCAAATCGCTAACAGTACCAGTTAATTCACCTGTAATGCCAATAACATTTGGCATGCGGTACAGTGTTTCAGCAAAATATCCAATATCAGCCATATCTATAGTAGTTGGTCTAATATTTGCAATCATATTTACCGAGTCAATGAAGTAACTAAAAGTTGAATAACTTGAATACTCTAAGCCAAAATCAGCAACTATATGCGAATTATTATAATCAAGAAATACATTATTGGTATATATTCCTTTGGAGCTTATTATTACATCAGAAATCATCTTTTTTATGGAGACACCACTTTTTTCGTGGGCTGTAAGGCTATTTGCTCTAAAATTTAGAGAATCACCAATGAGAACAAAATTGCTGATATCAATATTAATGCTATCAATTACGATATTTGAGTAATCCATCGAATTATCTCCATTGTTGTAAACCTTATTTTGGTTAAATAAAATAAATTTTGAATCAACAATATTTACCGTACTAGAAAAAAGGCTGAAGGTATTACTTGAACTATCATTTGAAAACTTATTTAATAAATACGACAGATTGTTAGTACTATCACCTTTGTACGTACCCATATTGAACATTAGGCTATCAAAATCCACATGTACAAAACTAATTACGCTAAAACTAAAATTACTAAAAACTGGCATTGCACTAAGCTTTCCAACAGATAATAATGTATTGTTATGATGATCTTTAACCTCAAAATCAACTATATTTATTCCTGAAAAAAAACCTAGTTTAATGGTGCTAATTTTTATACTTTGACCAAGATTTTTTGAAAGAACTTCGGTTACTAGCTTTGCAGTAATTGTTTGCACAACAGAACTCTGGAACATTACAGAAATAGCCAAAGGAATACTAATTACCACTAGTATTACATAAAATACTACAGATGTTATTTTTTTTTTAATATTTTTGTGGTCAGATTTATTTTTCAAATGACATATATATTAGGCATAGAATCATCGTGTGACGACACATCTGCAGCAGTAATAAAAAACACCAAAGTGTTATCAAACATAATTGCTAATCAAAGTGTTCATAGCTCTTTTGGAGGTGTTGTACCCGAGTTAGCATCAAGGGCACACCAACAAAATATTATTCCAGTAGTTGATGTTGCTCTTAAGGAGGCAAATATACAGAAAAATCAATTGAGTGCCATTGCTTTTACACGTGGTCCAGGCTTACTTGGCTCACTTTTGGTTGGAACTTCTTTTACCAAATCATTCGCAATGGCTCTTGATATTCCAATTGTGGAGGTTGACCATCTAAAAGCTCATATACTTTCACATTTTTTGGATGATGATAGTGGTGAAAAATCACCAACATTTCCATTTTTATGTTTAACCGTTTCGGGCGGACATACTCAAATTGTTAAAGTTATTAGCCCATCAAATATGATTGTAATTGGTTCAACAATTGATGATGCTGCAGGTGAGGCATTTGATAAAACTGCTAAAATTATGGGACTGCCATATCCCGGGGGACCCGAAATTGATAAACTAGCTAAAGTAGGAGATGCATCAGCCTTTAGTTTTTCAAAGCCACGGATACCTGATTTGAACTTTAGCTTTAGCGGAATAAAAACTTCATTTTTATATTTTTTACGTGATAGACTAAAAGAAGATGATGATTTTATTGAAAAAAACAAAGCTGATTTAGCAGCATCAATGCAAGCAACTATTATCAACATATTGTTAGATAAAGTAAAAAAAGCTGTGGAAATCACAGGAATTAAAGAAGTAGCTATTGCAGGAGGAGTATCTGCAAACTCAGGGTTACGCAACGGAATTCAGCAACTTGCTGATAAAGAAGGATGGAAAGTTCACATTCCGGGAATTAGATACACAACCGATAATGCTGCTATGATTGCCATTGCTGGATATTTTAAATACTTGGATAAAGATTTTTCTTCGCAGGATGTTACGCCTTATACAAGGAGTAAGTTTTAAATAATAAAGACTAACACTGACGCACATTTCATACCAAAGGCAGAAAGATTAGTCAATTGTCGACCGACAATTTAAGTATAAAACTGAAAACTAGGACAAAAATATAGAACTTGCATTTAGCTTACCTAGACGAAATAATAAAAGCAAGAAAATCCGCAACCAAGGAAACAAATAGGTTCCAAAAGGAAAAACAAGAATAAGTTACCCTACAATATTTATGCATTTATTTCTATTTTTACCACATGAAATTATTAACTAATTTAATAAACAATACTATGAAAAACAGATTTTTACTTATGTTCAGTTTGTTAAGCTTACTGATTTTTGGACAAACCGCTTTCGTATCTGCCCAATGCGACATTACTATCAACATGGTAGATAGCTATGGAGATGGTTGGAATGGCGCTGCAATTAAAGTATTTGATGGTGGTACCTTATTAGGTACAGCAACTATTGCGAATGGATCAAGTGGCTCAGTCTCAATTTCTGCACCAGACATGACTGATATTAGCTTAACCTGGCAGTCAGGCTCATATGACGAAGAGTGCGCCTTTACTGTTACTGATGGTATAGGTATTGAAGTATATGTTTGTGAGTTCTTGGAATCTCCAGATCCAGGAGAATTTTTCGTATTCACAAATGCGTGTACTTCTGCTGGTCTTGACATCAATCTCATTGATTTTATTATCCCGCCAAGAATAGCTGCTGGAGAACATGAAATCACTGGTATTGTTCGCAGTGAAAGAGACACCCCCGTTACTTCTTTCGATGCCATTTACTCAATTGATGGAGTGGAAAGTGGGATATGCACTTTTGACAACCTAAACTTAGCATTTAATGAATCATTTGAATTTACTCACACGCAGATTGCTGACATTGATGTTGGAGTTCATGAGATTGTGCTGCACGTTCAGAATATTAATGGTCAGGGTGAAGATGATAACCCCAACAACAACACTCTTGATGCTCAGGTGTTATGTGTAGAAGAAATATTTACAAAAAATATTGTGTATGAGGAAGGAACTGGAACATGGTGTGGCTGGTGTCCGCGAGGATTGGTTGGATTAAACACAATGGCTCATAACTATACAGATGGCACATGGATTGGGATTGGTGTTCATAATGGTGACCCTATGAAAGTTACAGAATATGATAACGGGCTTGGGATTAGTTCATTCCCTAGTGGCTATATGAACAGAGAAAATATATTTGATCCAGGTTTGTCAACACTTGAACCGGCCTACTT
>Ga0164318_10001737_pt1 | contig 19686 bp, 15 predicted proteins | sample GuaBasSedimGuay9_FD_113734 | JGI IMG/M metagenome (GOLD analysis project Ga0164318, IMG submission 113734) | Subseafloor sediment microbial communities from Guaymas Basin, Gulf of California, Mexico - Guay9, Core 4571-4, 0-3 cm | ecosystem: Environmental > Aquatic > Marine > Hydrothermal vents... | reverse complement strand
TATTTCCAGCTACATCAAATTCGCCATCCCCCTCTCCATTGTTTCAGTTTCATACATAATAATGACCAACATAGACAAGGTTCTCATACAACTTTTCTGGGGTTACGATCAAGGAGCGGACTATTTTTCAGTGGTGAGATTTTCCAGATACATAAATAATGTTACCGTTGCCTTCGGAATGCTTCTCCTCCCCGCCATGTCAGCCATGCATGCAGGAAACAGAAGCAAAGAAATGGTGGAGATGACCGTGAAGGCGGAGAGATACATGAGCATGATAATAATGCCCATTGTCTTCTTCATGATTTTCTTCGCAAAACCCATAATATACATTTTCCTCTCCCGGCAGTTCTACACCGCCATCCCCATAATGCAGATTCTTCCTCTCTTTGCCCTGCTGGATGCGCTGGAGAGGCCGTATCAGACACGCCTCCTCGGCATGGACCTTCCAACCTTTGCAAGAAATAGGATGCTTCTCATGGTGGTTATAAACATAGCACTCAATCTCCTCCTCATCCCCAGGGACATAAAAAGCGTGGGCATCCAGCTTGCTGGCTTAGCTGGCACCGGGGCGGCGATAGCCACGGTGGTGGCGTATCTCGCCGGTCTTTTATATACTCGCATCGTCATATATAAAATGGATGGCACCGGCTTCAATGTCAGTGTGGCGAAGCATCTGGTGGCTGCCCTTGCCATGGGGTTTGTGACGACCTACCTCAACAATTTCTACACCCTCCAGAGATGGTACGAGCTGGCGGCCTTCTCCTTCCTTGCTCTCCTTGTATATCTTGCCTTTTTAATCCTTCTCAGGGAATTCAGGAGAGAGGACTGGAATCTTTTCATGGACACCATAAACCCCCTGAAAATGATTTCCTACATAAAGGATGAGATGAGGAGAAAATAGCCATCTCAAAACTTTTAAAGCCCGCCTTTATTAAAAATCATGATTATAGCAGAGCTGGCCATCTTTCCCACCTCGGAAGGCACGTCGGTGAGCAGGTATGTGAGAAAGGCGATTGAGATAATACGGGAATCCGGACTGAATCATGAAACGGGAGCCATGTCCACCAGCATGGAGGCGGAAACGCTGGATGAAATATTTGAAGTCATAAAGAAAGCCCATGATGCCATGGTGGAGATGGGGGCAAAGAGGATTCACATAGATTTGAGGATAGACCACCGTCTGGATAGGGATGCAACGATGGAATATAAAAAGAGGGCGGTTCAATGATGGAGATATGGACGGAAAAATATCGCCCCTCAAAACTGGATGAGGTGGTGGGGCAGGAGCATGTGGTGAAAAGTTTAAAGGCGTATGTGAAATCGGGCAACATACCTCACATGCTTTTTGCCGGACCGGCGGGCACCGGGAAAACGACGTGTGCAATAGCACTTGCTAAAGAATTCTATGGCGATGCCTGGAGGGAGAACTTTGAGGAGTTGAACGCAAGCGATGAACGAGGCCTTGATGTGGTGAGAGGGAGAATAAAAAATTTTGCAAGAACCGCGCCCATAGGGGGGGCTCCCTTCAAGATAATATTTCTTGATGAGGCGGATGCCTTAACCAGCGATGCCCAGGCTGCTTTAAGGAGAACAATGGAAAGATACACCGCCACATGCCGCTTCATTTTATCCTGCAACTACAGCAGCAAGATAATAGAGCCCATACAGTCGAGATGTGTCGTCTTCCGCTTCTCCCCCCTTAGCGAGGAGGACATGAGCAAATTTCTTTCCAGAATAGCAGAGAGGGAGGGACTGGAGATAACAGAGGATGGAATGAAATCCCTGCTGTATGTGGCATCCGGGGACATGAGGCGGGCCATAAACGCTCTTCAGGTGGCAGCAAGTTTGAATAAGAGAATAGATGCGGAGGCCGTCTATAAAATGGCGGCGGTGGCGAGGCCGGAAAAGGCAAGGAATTTGATAGAAACCGCCCTTCATGGAGATTTTCTGAGGGCAAGGGAAATGCTGGATGAGATGTTCATGGAGGATGGGCTTTCTGGAGAGGATATAATAAGAGGATTGCACAACGCCATCTTCGATGTTTCCATTCCGGAGATCAAAAAGGCGGAGATAATAGACAGAATGGGAGAAATAGAGTTCAGAATGGTGGAAGGAAGCAATGAGAGAATCCAGCTGGAGGCGTTGATTTCATATCTCGTGGCCATGGGCAAGGGCGGAAAAGAATAAGGGGGAATGGGGTGGGGAGGCGAAACAAAGAGGAGAAAATGTTTCGTTAACCCCATTCCCCTCAGGGTAATAAGCGATACCCTTTATAATTTTTTCTTCTGAAATGTTCAAAGGCATATGACCCCATTAACTTTAAATATTACGGCGTAATTTTGAGGCATGCATGGAGAAAAGGCGCCCGGCTTCTGCCTCCCGGATGTAGCGGCAGAGACAGCAGATATAATTCTGGTGGACAACAATCCATCGCATGTCCCCCTTCTCATGGAATTCAGCGCCCTCACATACAGGAAAATGCTTCAGAATCTCGGACGGGCGACAGGATATGATGTTGTCGCCATTCCACTGGCAGCAGGTGTTTTATATGGGTGGGGGATAATAATATCTCCCGCCGCAGGAGCATTGCTCATGTCGTTGAGCACCGTCATTGTCGCCATAAATGCAAAGTTGATGGGGTGATGAAATGGGAATACTGGAGTTAAAAGATGTGAGTTTGAAGATTAATGGAAAGCAAATATTGCATGGGCTCAATGTTGACTTCTGGGAGGGCCATGTTCATGCTGTGGTTGGCCCCAATGGAGCGGGAAAGTCAACGCTGGCCTACACCATAATGGGGCTGGAGGGGTACCGCAACATAGACGGCGAGATAATCTTCGAGGGCGAACCCATAAAAGATTTGAATGTGACAGAGAGGGCCAGAAAGGGCATAACGCTCGCATGGCAGGAGCCGGCCCGTTATGAGGGGTTGAGTGTGAAAAAATTTCTCATGGCCTCCGGAAAAAAAGTGGATGTGGAGGATATTCTGGAGAAGGTGGGATTGGGCGTTGAGTATGCGGAGAGGGCCGTTGACAAAACATTGAGCGGAGGGGAGAGGAAAAAGATAGAACTTGCCTCCATTCTCGCCATGAAACCGAAGCTTGTGATGCTGGACGAGCCCGATTCCGGTATAGACGTCGCTTCTTTAGAAAAGATTTTCGAGGCAATAAAAATGCTGAAGGAGGAGGGCACAACGGTAATACTGATTACTCATAGCCTGGCGGTGCTGAAGCAGGCGGAGCATGCCTTCCTCATGTGCAACGGAATGATTGTTGACAAAGGAAAAGTGGAAAAAATAATTCCCTTCTTTGAGGGTAAATGTGTGCCGTGCAGGCACAAGAATATGCCGGAGTTGAACGGGAAGGAGGAGGATGAAGATGGATGTTGACTTTGCAAAACTGGCTGAGATAGATGAGGCATTGAAGGATAAGGAGACGGCCCATGTGATGATAGATAGGAACAAGGTGATAAGCAGAAACGACATTCCGGGGCTCAGGATTGAAACGGTGGAAAAGGAAGAGGGTGTGGATGTTAGGGTAGTTGTGGAGAGGGGAGTTAAAATAAGTAAGGAAGTCCACATGTGTTTTGGTGTTACCCACGAGAGGGCATTGCAGAAGATAAATATGGATGTGGAAGTGCAGGATGGGGCGGGCGTTTCAATACTCTCCCACTGCATCTTTCCAAAGGCGGAGGACATAAAGCACATAATGGAGGCAAAAATCCGGGTGGGGAAGAATGCCGAATACATATACACGGAAAAGCACATCCATGCCATGGAGGGAGGAATAAATGTTTATCCGAAGGCAAAGGTGAGGGTGGATGATGGAGGGCATTTCAAAACAGACTTTGAACTGATAAAGGGTAGAGTCGGCATACTCGACATAGATTATGAGGTGGAGGCAGGCAAAAAAAGCGTGGTGGAAATGTCCACCAAGGTGAATGGAAGGGGAGATGACACAATAAAGGTGAAGGAGGTTGCATTTCTGGTGGGGGAGAAGGCAAGGGGGGTGCTGAACTCCAGGATTGCTGTACGGAATGAAGCAAGGGCGGAGGTATACAATAGGATGGTGGCCACCGCCGCCTATGCCCGCGGTCATGTGGACTGTAAGGAGATTATTCAGGACAGCGCCAGCGCAACGGCCATACCCATTGTGGAGGTTCGCCATCCGAAGGCGCATGTCACCCACGAGGCAGCCATAGGAAGCGTCGATACAAAGCAGCTGCAGACACTTCTGGCAAGGGGGCTGAGTGAAGAGGAGGCGGTGGATCTGATAGTGGAAGGAATGCTGGAAGGATAGATCTTACTATACCATTGCCCCACAGCCACAACCTGTGAGAAAAATTTATATATTACTATTAATATTATCATATATATGATAGAAAAAATAGAGAAGAAGGTGGCAAACATAATGAGGCATTACGGGCTTGGAGAGGCGGAGGCCAAAGTAATGGGCGCCCTTGCCACACGTGGAGAGATGAGTGCCAAGGAGATTTCAACCCATACCGGATATGCCTATTCCACCGTCATAAACACCCTCAATTTCCTGAAAAGGATGGGAATGGTGGAGAAGCGGAAAAAAGGAAGAACATCCTTCTACTCGGCCGAGGTGGACTTTTTGGAGATGATGAAGGAGGAGAGGGAGAGAATACTGAACATTTTCCATGAACTGAAGGAGGACATGAACTCCCTGAAGAAAAAATCGAGGGAGAAAATGAGAAAACTGGTGGAGAGCGTTGAAAAATCGATAAGATACATGAAGCACGGGGAGGGAATATGACGGGCGGAAAGGATACATCAGACACCATAGGACTGCTGGAGACGACCATAGGAAATCCAGTATCCAGAAAGATACTCTCCTCCCTCAGCAAGTACTGCGAGAGAGATGGGAAAAATAGGATAGAGGTCGCCATAGAACTTTTTACGGGAAGGAGAGAGGACGCATGCATGGCCTGCAGAATAACGGAAAGAATCGTAAGAAAGGTGCTGCTCAAGGGAGGGGAGGCCTTTGGAATGGATGAGGAGGAAATAATAAGTAAATTCAGCGACCCCTTCTGGGGGAAGGCGCTGGCCTCCACCATAAAGGGGGTTGCTCTCTTCGGCATGCACCGTCCCTTCATCAGCGGGGCGCCATATCTGATAGTGTGGGACCTCACCTACTCATGCAACCTCAGATGCAAACACTGCTATGCCAACGCCGGCAAGCCGTTGGAGGATGAGCTGACAACGGAGGAGGCAAAAAGAGCCATAGACATCTTTGACAGGGCAGGCGTCGTATCCATCGCCTTCTCCGGCGGGGAGCCGCTGGTGAGAAAGGATTTCTTTGAACTTGCGAAATATGCCGCCAATAAGGGAATGTATATCGCCGTTGCCACCAATGGAACCCTCATCACACCCAGAATGGCGGAGAAGATGAAAGATGCGGGCGTAAAATTTGTTCAGATAAGTCTTGATGGCGCTTCCCCCGAAACGCATGATGCCTTCAGGGGCATAGATGGGGCCTTTGAGAAGACGGTGGAGGGAATAAAAAATGCCGTGAAGGCAGGATTTTTTGTGGAGGTGGCAACAACGGCAACAAGGTATAACCATGAGGAGGTGCCCTCCATAATAGACCTTGCGGAAAAACTGGGAGTCAACTGGTTCATGCTGTACAACTTCGTACCCACCGGCAGGGGTAAATTCATGGTGAAAAATGATTTGTCTCCGGAGGAGCGGGAGGAACTTCTGAAAATGCTTTACAGAAAAATGAATGACTCGTCCCTCACCCTTCTTTCCACGGCACCCCAGTTTGCCAGAGTCGCCCTTCAGGAAAATAGTGATGATGACGTAACCATAATGCCCACCCACTTCTATGCTGCCCGTCTCTCAAAAAAACTGAGGGCGCTGGCGGATTTCATAGGAGGATGCGGGTGCGGACGCTTTTATCTGGCCATGAGGCCCAATGGCAATATTGAACCGTGTGTTTTCTTTCCCCTCACCATAGGCAACATAAGGCGGGATGACTTCGAGGCCCTATGGAGAAATAACAGGGTGCTGAACGAACTTCGCAACAAGGATTTGCTGGAGGGGAAATGCGGCGACTGCCCCTACAGATATCAGTGCGGCGGCTGCAGGGCAAGGGCGTATGGATATTTCGGGGATTATCTGGCCCCCGATCCCGGATGCATAATAAACAGGGATAAATATCAGGAATTGCTCACCCATTGAGCATCATTTGCTGAGCCTTATGGTGTCCTTCACCAGTTTCTCTATTCTTCCGAGGCTTTTCTCTATTGCCCTGATCTGTTTTTTCTGTTCTTCAGTAAGCCCTCCATACCTCTCCTCGTTGAGAAGATGGAGATAACCCTGGGCTATGGAAAGGGGATTGAGGAAAAGATGGGCCACCCTTTCGGAGAATATCTTCTTCAAACTCTTTTCCTCCTCCCTGCTCTGGAATGCCATTATGCATATTCTCCTGCCCCTGTCACTCATTCCGGTGAGGCGCCCGTACAGGAGATGATGGACGCCATAGGCATCTATGAATTCAAACTCCACCTCCTCCGCCTCGCTCCCCTCAAAGACTCTATCGTTTGCCTCCAGTATGGCATCTCTATCTCTCGCAACCACAAAATCTGTGAATCTCTTTCCCTTCATCTCAGCCAGGCGATAACCAAAATTGTTTTCCACATGCTCATTCATTCCCCTCACAACAGCATCCTCATCAAGAACAACCATGCTGACGGGAATATTGCTCAGTATTTTCCTTATGGAAAGCAGTTCCTCCCGGTGGATATGGCGGGGAAGGAAGGGTATCTTGTCTATTCTCAGAAGAAGTTCCCTGCATCTTCTTATGCTCACCTCCGTTATGTTCATCTCCCTCCTTGCCTCCATTATCCTCTCTGCAAACTCCCTTCTTCCTATCTCCTTCATCAATCTCCTGCCAGAGAGCTCCACCATCTCCCTTCGCAATTTGGTCAACCTTGTTTCCAAGTCATTCACCCTTTCCATCAGAGATTCCCTGAGAAGAAGAACCTCCTCCACATATCTGCTTATCTCGGGGTGGCGGGATGAAATTATGTCATATAGTTCCTCCCTATCCCTTCCATGAATGATGAAATCATGAATATCCGGCATTTTAGCCTTTGCCTCCAGTTCTGCCACCATTTTAAGTCCTTCCGAATACCACAGGGGAGCGAATATTAACCCTCTTCTATGCTCCTCAAAGGCGTCCGCCGGAAAATAGATTATTCTCTCATTTTCATCCCTTATCTCATATCCCACAATCTCGCCCACACTGTTTCTTATGACCCTCCTAACCTCTCCCACCTTCTCCCCCGTATCTTCAAAGTAGACGGGCATTCCCATCAGTCTTCTATCCCTTCTTCTGGATGAATCAATATGGAATCTTATGCTCCTCCTGATGGAAATGAAGAATCTCCTTAACTTCCAGTAAATGCTCATATATCACACACCTCCGTCATGGCAACCGGGTCAATGCTTTCCCTTATGCGATGGATGAGAAATGAAATTGCTATAGCAACGGGGAACTGGATGAAAAAGAGAAAGATGGCGAGAATGAAGGAAAGGGAAACATATTCAAATAGGATTGCCACATTCATTCCGGCGGCAGAAATCATCCTTGAGATGAATATGGAGGAAATGATGAAGGAGGAGAGGAGAGAAACTATAGCAATCTCATTCTTGAAACGGGCGCCCATAAAATATGCCGTTGAGGCCACGGCCATGGCGGCGATGAATGCTGTGAGTAAAAGATTGCCCACACCGTCGAACAGCAGGGGGATGAATGGAATGGTGGCGAGAGAGGCAAAAAATATTTTTCTGTTCGCCACCTCAATCCACATTGCCATATTTCTTATTCCGATTCCCATTATATTTATTTTGTTCTGGAGGTGATGAATGAGGGAATAGAGAGGGCGGAGAAAGGTGTGAAGAGGAATTAAAACGAAGGAGAGATATGCTCCCGCCATTATGGCAAGCTCCACCATAAGCGAGATGAGAAGGAGCAGGAAAAGTGTGATTAGAGAGAGAAAGAAGGCAGAAAGGAGAGAGGTGGCAAAGATGCATATTCTGGGGTTTATATCATAGAAGAAATGCATGATTTTTAAGGGCATAAGAATCCAGTAGGGAGAGGAATATAGATATACACTCCCTCTCGCTTCCCCATAATATTCCACCGTTTTTCCCTCTCCGGAGTGGAGATAGAATATGCTTTCCGAGAGATTTATCCTGTCATTATCGGAAAAGATTACGCCCCTCACAGGAAGAATCGAGGGGTTATACACAGGGATGCCATCCCTGAATTTTTCCTCATTTTTTTCCATGGAGACATGGTCGTAAGAAAAGAAGGAGGTGAGGAGAAGGAATGGAATGAAAAGCGTCATGAGATAGGCGGCGGTTTTCCTTACACTTATTCTCTCCGCCCCAAATATCATCTCGTGCAATTTCTCCTTCATCCCTTTTCCATTGGGCAGCCATAGGGAAAGGAGCGAGAGAAAAAGGGCCACGGAAAGGATGAAGGGGGTGAAAATGATGTAATGGCGGGCGGGCTGCGGCTCCCCCCATTTTATGGGCATGGACAATCTTCCAACACCTTCCCTCACGAATATCCATAAATAGCCGGCAATGGGTATCCTGAAGGGCTGGCTGCCCACCATTATGGCTCTGCCGCACAGATTTGTTTCCCCCACCATTGGTTCAGGCACATGGGGGCCTTCCTGATCCGTGAAATTGTTGGCATCCCCCTTTGTTATAAACTTCCCGTTCCTCACATCAACGACCCTGTGAATCATAAGGTTGCCATGAACGCTTCTGTAAACTATAACATCTCCCACCTTTACATCATCAACATCGCAGGGAATCCACGGAACAATATCTCCTCTGCTGAGGGACGGCTCCATGGAAGAGGAGGAGACAACACTGAGAGGATATGCCATGCCGGTGAGAACGGTGACAAAGCGGGAGATGAGAAGGAGTATTACGGCAATGAAGATTATGTCCCCAATTATTCTCTTCATGTTCATTTTAACCTCCGTAATAGGAAAGGGTAACATCATGCAGTACTGGAGTGACGGATGTATCTCCTGTCTCCAGATAGGCGATGAACTTTATGTATCTCCTTCCATCATGCCCACTCCATATCTCGCTCCCGCTTGTGGTGTAAAAGGTAGAGTTGCTGCCATCTGGCCCGGCAAAATCGCTCCATGTGATTCCGTCATCTGATGTGGAAATCTGGAACTTTATCGTTGTTGCAGATGGCAGGGTAGCGTTCCACTCGACTCTAACATAATCGGGGGAAATGCCGGCATCATGCTCGCAGGATATGATGTACCCCTGTTTGTGATAACCAACCTTCCATGAAATGCCCCATGAATAGATGATAGGAGACAAAGAAGTGGAGGTATTCATCTCAGCCATAATCCTTATCGCCTCCATTCCTTCCAGGTGTGAGGAAACGTTGTAACCCATCTCCGCCTGGGAGGCGTTTATGGAGCATATTACATCGCCGCTGGATGCATTTATTATCCTGTAAACAATGGATGTATTTGCTGGAACATAGGAATGGGCATGAAACATGCGCCAGGATGAGATGTTTTCCGGATGTATTATGGAGGAAATAATGCTTCCGTTGCTGCAGTAAAAGGAAAGGTTTGCCGTAACTGTAAGATTATCCACCCATACCCTTTCCCCTCCCGCCAAAGAAGCATAAAAGGCAATTCTGAAATTTTGGATGCCGTACGTGGCCATATCTATGGCGGTGCTGTAGAGAATCCATGTGTTGTCGGGGCCAAGAAGGTCGAGGCGGGAGATGAGACGATAGGTGGAACCGTCATAGAAGTAGAGGCGGAAATCATTGGGCTCTATTCCGCTCTTTCTGAACCAGAAGGTGAGATGTGCTGAGGAGGCGGAGGAGAGATCTATATCATCCGATACCAGGGCGCCGTCGTTGGTTCTATCGGCCATAACACTGCTTAGGCCATCATGGCTCTGGGAGGTGGTCAGATACCACAGGGTTGGATAGTTATCATCCCATTTGGAAAGGTCGCCCTCGAAATCATCCTGGAAAATGTTCACGCTGGTGTAATATCTGCGTAGAATAACGCTTCCATTTTCAATGGTGGTGTTGTGCGTTGTTTCATCCGCCCCTCCTCCAAAATAGTCGAGCCATGAGGTGAGGGACTGCTCAGCCCCCATATCCACCTCCGGCTCCTGGGCGGCATATTTCCTTATTCTCACATCGTCTATGAACCATCCCCTGTAGTTGTTGTAGAGGGCATCAACGGTATCGAAGTAAAACCTCACATATCTTGAGGAAGGTGAGAGAGGAATGCTGAGGGATATCCATTCTCTTCTGGAGGGATTGGAGGAATCGTTGTACCATATTTCATTCCATGTGGTGTTGTCGGCGCTCTCATACACGGCTGTGATATCATATCCGCTCCATCCCAGGTTTTCCACCTCTCTCCAGAAACGGAAATCCAGTACGGCGTTTCCTGAAAGATTGAAGGCTGGAGAGATGAGTTCTCCGCTGTTGGCGCTTCCGGTATCATAGTTGTTGCTCATCTCCTGCCCATACCATTTTGAATGCCCTCCACCATAAGACATGCTTGATGTGGTGTGCCATAATCCGCTCTCAAACCATTTTTCATCTCCTTCAAAATCATCGAAAAACAGGAAGGTGGCAGAGCCATTGCTCATTTCCGAGGCATGAGAGTTGCCATAGTACATGTATATGGTTTTTGTTCCTCCAGCGGGGATTGAATCCACCTTCACCCATATTATGCTCTCCCCGGAAGAATTCCATTTCTCTATCCAGTAGGAAAGCAGGGTTCCGTTGCTTACAAATCTTATATCCCTTCCATTCATCGCCGTCCTGCTGTAATTGAAATTGCCCGGATTCAGAACAATGGGAATCTGGTATTCGCTGAGAGATGTGGAAGCACCGCTTATATTTATTTTCATTCTATATCCCCAGGATTCATTCCACCAGGAATGCCATGGAAAGCATTTTTCAAGCATCACATTCCCCGGAGAAACGGAGGTGTTGACATTCATTCTGCCCGCCGTCCCACTGCACTCAAAATCGCTCCGGGATGTGACTATCCATCTGGAGAGAGATGCCTCAATGGAGTAAGAGTAATCCACATATTGCCTTCCGTATTCGCGCGCATGGAGAATTTCTGAATCGATGGTTCCAAGTAGAAAGGTTATGAAAAGAATCAGCATCGCAGCAATGAGTTTCCATTTCATGTTAGCCCATCTGAAGGAAGAGGGAGGCGGATATTGCCATAACTATGGCAATGCCAATCAACAGCAATATCTTCTTCTTTAGACTCATGGGTAGGGAAAGAGGGAAGAGTGGTGAGATTATTCCTCTGCCTTAAAGGTGAACTCTATGCTTCCAGTGTAGGTGTTTCTGGTGGCTCCCGAAGTATCTATAGATATCTGCACCCATACAAAGTCGGTGCTTCCGTTGTGGGCGGCAGGGGTGGAATCGGCATATTTTATGCTGTCATCGCTATCCCATGAGGTTGTTGTGGAACCCATGGTTGTGTCATCGTTATCCCCCGCAGAAAGAAGCCAGTACCCTTTAGCCGTGGTTCCGTCCCATATCAGGAGTTTTTCAGAATCGGCGGCAGCATCTGTTGTGGCGCTTGAATGGAGCCATATCCTCATATACTGCTGTCCGGTGCCTGTTATGGAAATATTGGTTATGTTTATGGTGAAACTCTCCTCGTTAACTATGGCAAAGGCAGCGGTATACGTCTTATTCATTCCCTGAGGTATGTCCCCAAACACCAGTCTCATTGTCCCTGTATTGTTGTCCACCACTCTGAGCAGTCTATGGCCATCGGTGGCATTATCCAGAGCCACAAACCTTATCAGACCTTCAGAAGGATGCACCACATCAAAGGTGTATCCGACTGTTATCCTTGCGTACTGGGTTGCGACTGCCGCAGATAGTACCACCACTCCTATTCCTATCAGCAATACTTTTTTTCTTACATCCACATTTACCCCTCCAAGGAGTTAGCGAGCCAGTGTATATAAGATTTGCTAAATTTTTCGTAAATTAGATGATGCATAAACCATACATGCTAAGGATGCATTTTTATGAGATTGAAACCACGTATTCATCGCTTTTCGCCGTGTTTCCGGCTGTATCCATCGCCACCACGTAAAACACATGCTCTCCTTTCTCCATCTGTCCCAGTTCCACACCGTATCTCGGCTCATTGCTTATGTTGGCAAGAGCATCCTCCTCATGGCGGGGCTGAACCGGATTGGAGGCGTACATGAACATTTTTTTCTCCACCCCATCCACTATAATGGAGACATTTCTTATTTTATAGAAGGAAGGGGTAACGATGGCATATACCACCACATTATCATCTTCCGAGGGTGTTGAGGGAGTGAAGGAAATGTTTTCTATGACTGGAATCGCATCCTCTCCTGCCACGGTGAAGTTGATGCTTTCAATGCTTTCAAGCCCGCTCCCATCCATGGCCTTAATTTTCATCACGTGATCTCCTGGTGGAAGGGAAAGGGTAAAATTGAAGGGGTTCTCCGATGAGATGGGCTCACCATCAATATAAATCAAGAGAGAATCGATATCCCCATTATCCATCGCTTCTCCTTCTATTCTGACATCTCCATCAAAAACCATTCCTTCCCTGGGGCTTTTTACAACAATTTCCGGTGGCGTGAAATCCACCACCTCCACCTCATATGTCCTCGCAAAATCCCCGCATATCGCAACCACTTCATGTTTTCCCATCGCTGCATTCCATTGTATCGAGAAGTTGCCTGAGACATTGAAAACCTGCTCTCCTATCCTTACCTTTCCATTTCCTGTGGAATAGCCATTGATATAATTCATCCCCGCATTCAGAAGTCCTGTGGAGGGTAAATCGAGATATATCATATTTCCGTCTCCATAAATCGAGAGGGAGATGTGAAGAAGCACTCCTGTTCTGGTGGCCGTGTTGTTGAAAACAATGTAAACATCATTCCCCTCAAACTCATCATGGCCATCTGAGGAATAAACATATCTTGAGCATTCAAACTTCTCGCCCCGTCTGTATTTTTCAAAATTCTCCTCGTCCACCACAAAGAAGTTTACCTTTGCATCCACATCCTCCATGCCATATTTCCAGTCCCATGGATTTCGCTGCTCCTGATATCCCCTGCAGTTAAAATCGAGAGAAAAGCGGTAATCTCTCCCAGCTAAGTTGCCCACTTCCATATTCATAGTATGCTTTCTATCGGGAATCACAAAAATCACTCTTGCATTCCTGGTGGAATTCTCTTTCAGGGAGACAAAATACTTCATCCCGTTGCTTTTTCCCACGGAAAAGGGCCCATAATAGAAAATATCATCCTTCTGCACCATGATGAGATAGCTGTGCCCCAGTCCCAGACGGAAGGAGCAGGTGCCATTCATGTCCGTATAGTTCCATGTGCTGGGAAGAATCCATGGTATCAGCCCGGGAACGCGTTCATGATAGAATTTCTTCATCTCATCATATCTCTCCTGATATTTTTTTCTCAATTCCTCCGGCAGTTTTGACCATAAAGCATCTATATATTTCCCCCATAACCTGTCCTTAAAATTGTTTGCCTTCCATGAGCCGAATACCATCACTCTTGCCCCATCCACAGGTCTGCCCAGGATATCCCTCACCTCCACCCTTATGCTTCCCATGTCGCTCTCATGGATATATTTTGGAGTCACGTCATATATGCTGCTGTCGCCGTTCCACGCAAAAAGGGCGGATATTATTTTACCCCATCCATATCTATATTCTCCATAGTTCGCCACGCTTCCTCCCTCATCCGCCCACCAGTTATCGCACTGATGCCATCTCCTCTCCCAGAATTCGCGCCATACATGATCTTCGCCAAGGTCATTTATCCCCACCGTGGGAATAAGCGCCGCCCTCTGGGCGGCAACGCTGAGTTGCTGTATCTCCCCGCAGAATCCATTATGCTCGTGGGCAATCACATTGGGTTGGCCGGGTCTGTCTCCTGTGGCATACTCCGTTATTGTCTTCCCTATCCAGTAGTTGATTGCCTCCACGGCGGTGGGATGATTTTCCATGCTCCATTTCCAGGTTCTGTGGGCGGGAGGGCGATAGGATTGATTATCCCACAGATATTCTATCCCATGCAGTTTCTCCATGAGAAGCGGGTAGCCGATGTCGTTGTGGTAGAAAAGATACTCCCTCCAGAATTTGTTATAAACATATTCCGCATCCTCAAAGGTTATGCGGGGGTGCACAACATACCAGTAATATATGCCCATGGGGCATGTAATCTCCTTTACACCATCATCATCGAGGGTGCGGTATCTTATGGTGGAGGAGCCGTTCTCAAAATCCACCACATCCACATAATCCAGATACTCATCATTGCGATATATGAAGTAGGCATTGTCGGCAAGCAACTCTGGAGAGGGCATGGCATTGTAGGGGGATGTGGCAATGGAGAAGGCAATCTCGTCCACATATCTATCGCTGGAATTCAGGATTAAATCCGCATATTCATCCCCTATTCTCTCAAACTGCCTTCCGAGACGCCACCTTATCCATTCCGGCGCCTTGGAAAGGGCCATTCTTTCTTTAATGCTTATGTTTAGATTTTCCTCCTTGAATTCCACACCCGTCTGGGGGCTGAAATGAATGTAGAAATCGCCTCCGGGTTCTATGTATACCACCTTATCAAAACTTCCCATAAATTTGCTGGAATCTGAAGAGGTAAAACCAGTGAAGGTTCCATAGGACGGAAACACCATGGCACCCACGGCAATAAGGAGCAGGAGAATCCTTTTCATAATGGAAAATGCTGTGGAATTATAAATCTGTTCTGGCAGGGAAATAAAAGATAAAGCCGGCGAAGGGATTCGAACCCCTGACCTGCTGATTACAAGTCAGCCGCTCTACCGGGCTAAGCTACGCCGGCTTGAATGAGAATAGGAGGAGATGTTAAAAAATTTTATGGTCGATGAAATTGCATCATGCAAGAAGTTTGAAAACAATGTAGGTCACTATTATCATTATTGTTCCATGTCTCAGACCGGCGAGCATTTTTCCTTCCGATAAGGCTCCAGCCACTACCCCGCTCCCTATGGCCTGGGAAAGAGCAGTGGAGATATAAATGAATTTGTATTCCTCCAAACTGAGTCCCGCACCTCCTCCGCCTACAAGGCCGCCCGCCGATTGCGCCGCCTCATAAAGTTTTGGCAGAAACATGGAGGAGAGAGCCATTATAACGAAAAGGAAGACGAAAAAGGAGACATATATTATCATGAGGTACATCTTCATCTCAGTTCTTCTTTCCGCCTGAAGAATCTTTATTTCCCTCACATTCTTTGCCGCCGCCTCTATGACATCCGCCACCTTGCCGCCCGCCTCCGATGCCTTCACCACCATGGTGATTGTTCTCTGAATAAGAGGTGTGTTTATGGCATCGCCAAACCTCTTCAATGCCTCGCTGAAGGGGAGGCCCCAGGAAATCTGCACCGCCATTTTTCTTATGTAGGGAGTGAGATATCCATAGTCGCCCCTGGCAGCCATCTCCACCGCCCTTGCCATGGTCATTCCCGCCTTCCTTGACTCTGCCAGATCTCTAAGGAACTCCGGAAATCGCTCCTCGATAAGATTCATCTTTCTGTACCTCGATGCCTCGTAGAATCCAAAGGGACCTATGGAGGAAAGTATGGCAAAGATGGCAAAGTCGATGGCGTTATCCTTGGTGAGGGAAATGCTCCCTATACTCTTGATTTTTTCCAGTTGAAGCAGCACCGCCAGTATGATGAAGAGTGCCGCAAATATGGCGGAGGATGCGAGAACCAATATCCTGTAAAAGGTTTCCACATCATACTTTTCCTTTATGGTTCCTGTTCTCTCCGGGAGGATAAAGATTATGTAAAAGATGATGGCCACGAGTATGGCTATGCTCAGGAAAATCAGAGCATATCCCCACTGCACACTGGAGAGGGTTGCCCCTCCGGGAAGTTTGATGATGGTGAATATGTTTATCAATATGAAAGCCACTATGAGGCCCACCACCGATAGATAAAACCAGTTTCTCCTGTAAAGCACCTCCTCCTTTACCGCCCTGCCCCTCTCATAAAGGCCAGTTACAGATGCTATGGGAGAGGGCATCTCTCCCCCTGCCATAAGGGATGCCATCCAGGAAACAAGGGCTATGTTGAGGAGAAACAGGGGGTCAGCCATCTTTATGAGAATGGGGGAGGCGTTTTCGGGGAGATGATATCCTATGTCCATCTGGGATGCTATGACTATGACCGCAAACACCAATGCAAAGAGAAGGAATATGGGATAGGCAGCGGTTTTTTCCACCGTGGGAACGGAAAATACGGTGTATAGCATGAGCAATATCACCGCTCCCAGCAGAATGTCTATGAGCACCCTGGATATCCCCATTCCGAGAAAAACTATGAAGGAATTGATGGTGGTGGTGAAAATCAGAAGAATGAAGGAAAAGAGGGAGGAGAAATAATATCTCCATTCCCTCTCCCTGTATTCATCGGGCAGGAAGGGAAGCATGTCCTCCTTTATCCTCCTCTGAATCCATGAAAATATCAGGAAGATCACTATGGAAGCAGCAAGGAGAACATTGGAGAGGGTGTAGGATTCTCTTATTCTGAAAAATACGGATGCAGCAATAACCACAAGCGAGAAGATGAAGGCGAACAGGGTTATTCTCTTTCCTATCATTTCACACCTCCGGCGACATGGATTGGATAGCAAGTGCAAATCCAAGATTGGCAAGCGGAAGCATCACAAAGGCGAGCAAATACATTATCAGCCCCGTGTTGGAGCCGCCACCGAAGAGGGCCATCACCGAGAACATTATTATGAGGAACAATGGGGCTGCAACCACCACGGTAACATAGCTTTCCGCAAGGACTCCCAGAGTCTCGAGGAACTCCTTCTGCAGTCTTCTGTTCTCCCTCATGTACTCGTCCGCCTTTGCCAGGAAATACCTTTTCAAATCTCCTCCAGAGGTTATGGTGGTTATCGCCCCCTGGATGAATTCCTGAAATCTGATGGAGGGCGTTCTGTTGGCCGCATTCCTCAGGGCGGTAATTATGTCTATGTTGAATATGGCTATGTCCCTGTAAATCCATGCCGCCTCCTTGTGCACCTCGCCATAGACGGGCTGCTCCGCCAGATTTTTGAAGATTTCCGCAGGGGTTATTCCAGCGGTCGACATGGCCGCAATGAAATTCAATGCATAGGGAAGCTTTGCCTCTATGTCCTTCTTCCTGCTGCTGGCCTTGCTCTCGGGAATCATCATGGTGATGAAATATGCCAGGGCTGCCAGAAGAATGGGAGAGGGAATTATTATGGCAAGAAGTTTTACCGGAAGGGAAACAAAGGCGGGGAGAACAAAAAGATACAGCACTATGAGAATGATGCCGGCCACAGCCCCCATTATGCCATTCATCCATGCAAAGGAGATATATGCCTCCGGCCTTACCTCTATGAAGGCGCGCTCGAGAGACCTCTTTATATACTCTATCTGAGTGGACTTCGCTGCCTTATTTCCGAATATTTTATAACACAGGGCTTGATACTTTGTCAGCATTTTCTCTCCTGTCTTTTTCTATCATCTCCATAATCTTATCCGGATTCTTATAATAGCCCGCCACTATGTGGCCCACATCCACATAATGTTTTATCCCCTTCTCCATGAGCCATTTTATGACTTCCACCCTCTTGTTGAACTCCTCATTCAACTCCCTATCCGTCCAGTTTCTGAACTCTGCTATCCTGTCCATTACTTGGCCTTTACCATAATAATCGAAGGTATCCTTTCTGGGATTCCACTTGAATACATCGTTGGTCAGAATATCTTCGGTAGAGGGATCTATGCCCACCACCTCCACAATCTCCTTTATCCTCCTCACCCTCTTTCTTCCTATTCTCACCTGCGCCTGTATGGCCACTATATCCAGTGCCTGTAGTTGTATTCTGGGAATATTTATGGGCTCTCCTTCAAGGCGGTGAATGACGGAGAATATGGAATCGGCGTGCATTGTGGAATATACGGTATGGCCAGTAGCCATGGCCTGGAACAGCACCACCGCCTCCTCACCCCTTATCTCTCCCACTATGATGTACTCCGGCCTCTGCCTCAACGCCGCCTTCAGGAGTTCGAACATGCCTATTCTTGTCTCATCGCTCTCCCCGGATGTCTCTCTGGTAACGGATGCAATCCAGTTGGGATGGGGAAGGTTTATCTCCCTCGTATCCTCAATGGAAACTATCTTTGCCTGGGGAGGAATGAAGAGGCCCAGGGCGTTTAACGTTGTCGTCTTACCCGAAGCCGTCCCCCCGGATATGATGGCGGAGGCGCCATGCTCTATGGCCATCCAGAAGTAGGCGGCCATCTCGGGCGACATGGTATTGAACTCCACAAGATGAACGGGTGTGAAGGGCTCCTCCCTGAATCTTCTTATGGTGAAATTGGAACCCATGGAAGAGACTTCCCTTGCCAGACATGCCTGCAATCTTGAACCATCGGGCATGGTGGCATCCAGCAGAGGATGGGCTATGGAGATGTGCCTCCCGCATTTCTGGGCAAGTTGAATAACAAAGGAATCCAGCTCATTGTCATCCTGGAAGATGACATTTGTTTTCATGGATTCATAATTTCTATGATAGATGAAGATGGGTGTGCCGGCGGCATCGCAGGATATGTCTTCGATCATTATGTCCCTCATCAGGACATCTATCTTTCCGTAACCCAGGAAATCCCTGATTACGTAGTACATTATCTTCTCCCTGGTTGTATCGTCCATGCTTATGGAATAATCCTTTATTATGCGGTCCACGTTTTTTCTAAGATAATCCTTGGCCTCGTCCTCGCTGAATTCCGTCAGCTCTATATCCATGGTTTTCAGCAGCGTCTCCTTTATGAAATCCAGCAGTTTTTTCTCCTCCGTCGTCATCTTCGGCTCGAGCACCTCGTAGATATACTCGTGGTTTTTGTTATCGTATAGCACCCTCACATAGGCATAGGGCTTTGTTATGGGATGAACCTCAACAACCTCTATGTAATCCTCGCTGGGAGGAGAAAGATCCACCATTTCCTTGTAGTCCTGGGCAAATTTCGTGATATCCTCGCCTCTCTTCATTTTGGCGATGTATTCCCTTGCCCTCATCTTCTCTTCCATTTCCTGGATGTTGGCAAGCTCGTCCAGCAGTTTTTTTCTGTTGACAAGAATTTCGCTGAGTTTATATTTGTTAAGGAGTAGGGCTGCCTGCTTCCTCTCTTCCTTTTCCTCCTCCCTCTGCAATTTCTTCATCTAAACCATTAAATTTTCAACCCTATATATAGATTTATACTTTTACTGGAGCCGTCCTTTTCCTTTCATGCTTCATTTTTCCTCCTAAAAAAATTAAAATATAACTTCCCCATACGTTAGCAATGATTGAGGGAAGATGCATCACTTGCGGCAGAGGACTTGCGGACGAGGGCTGTGTTCAGTTTCCATGCCCTGAATGCGGGTATGTAATAAAGAGATGCAACGTCTGCAGGAATCATTCTGCCAAATATAAATGTCCGGAATGTGGATTTGAGGGGCCGTGATAAAATGGGAAAGGTAGGTATGAGAATAAGGGTTATGCCCGCCGAGGCAGGCATAGATATGGAGAATT
>Ga0164318_10001736_pt1 | contig 19689 bp, 28 predicted proteins | sample GuaBasSedimGuay9_FD_113734 | JGI IMG/M metagenome (GOLD analysis project Ga0164318, IMG submission 113734) | Subseafloor sediment microbial communities from Guaymas Basin, Gulf of California, Mexico - Guay9, Core 4571-4, 0-3 cm | ecosystem: Environmental > Aquatic > Marine > Hydrothermal vents... | reverse complement strand
CCTTATTGTGGAGAAGAAGTCAAAATAATCTAATCTTTATTCTCACCTTCTCAAGAATGTTGGAATAAATTAACCTTATTTTAGAGAGTCAACTTTTTCACTTTTGCGAAAAAGTGGAATTTTCTAAAAGTAGTTAACTGCCTTACTTCTTTTCTGCCTTTTCTTCAAGATAATTTTGACCTCTACTTATTTATGTTGTATTATTTACTAAAGAGAAAAATTTTCCGGATTTTTAATGTTAGAATATCGAAGAGGGTTAAAGATAAGCTTTTAGAGGATGGGGAAAAGTGAGAGGGTTTTTAAGCTATGTCTAAGATTTTTATATTTTTTCTCTATTTAATTCTTATAAGTTCCTGTTCTATCCAAGATAACTATACCCAGAAGAGAGTAGAGATGGTTAAGGCCCAAATAATAACCCGAGGGATAAGAGATAAAGAAGTAATTAGGGCTATGCTTAGAGTAGAAAGACACCGCTTTGTCCCTAAACACTTGAGGAATTTTGCTTACGAGGACAGACCTTTGCCTATTGGGGAAGGGCAAACTATTTCTCAACCCTACATAGTAGCCTTGATGACTGAGCTTTTAAGACTTAATCCTCAAGATAGGATTTTAGAGATTGGCACAGGTTCGGGTTATCAGGCAGCAATTTTGGCTGAGATAGCTAAAGAAGTTTATACTGTGGAGATTTTACCTACCTTAGCTGAGAGAGCCAAAAATCTCTTAGAAGATTTAGGCTATAAGAATATAAGAGTAAAATGCGGAGATGGTTACTTAGGTTGGCCAGAATACGCTCCTTTTGAGGCCATAATTGTAACTTGCGCTCCTGAGCACATCCCCCAGCCTTTAATTACCCAATTAGCTGAAGGAGGGAGGATGGTTATTCCCGTAGGGAAATTTCCTTACCAAAAACTCCTCTTAGTAGAGAAAAAAGAAGGTAAGATAAAGAAGAAAGAGATTATCCCGGTTTTGTTTGTCCCTATGTTAAGAAGATGAGAATCTCTCCTTTGCCTAAGAGTCTTTTTTCAGAGATTTTAAACCTTAAAAAGGGTAAGATTCTGTTATTAGGAGGTCCAGATACTGGTAAAACCTATCTTTTAGAGAGGTTGGTCAATCTCTTAAAAAGAAAGGTTAGCTTAGGGGTTATAGATTGCGACTTAGGTCAATCCCGCGTAGGCCCACCAACTACAATTGGTTGGGCTAAAATTGGTAAATCTTTTAAGTTTGGGAAGAATTTAAGAGTAAGGGATTTTTACTTTGTGGGGAGTTTATCTCCTGCAGGCAATATTAAGAGGAGTTTAAAGGGAGTAAAATTTATCCTTAAAAAGATAGACCCTCAAATAAACATTCTCTTAATAGATACTACCGGCTATATTAAAGGGGAAGAAGCAGTAGATTTTAAAATAAAGAAGATAAACTTGATTAAGCCAGATTTAATAATTGCTTTACAGAAAAAGAAAGAGTTAGAAGATATTTTAAAAAATGTCAAACTAAAAAGATTATTTATAATGAGGCCTTACCCTAAAGTAAAGAGAAAATCTTTCACTGAGAGAGCTAAATACAGGGATAATTGTTTTAAAAGATACTTTTCTTCGGGGGAAAAATTTTTATTTGGCAAAAGTATATTTAAACGGCTTAACAGAAAAGATAAAGACTTTATAGATAAGATAGTCTCTTTGCAGGATAAACAAGGAAAAGACTTAGCCTTAGGAAAAATCATAGCAGAGAAAGAGAAAGACTTTCTCATCCTTACCCCTTTAAAGAAACCTAAAAAGATTGTCAGAGGAGTTATAGGCCTGTGTAAATGGAAACTTATGCCTTAAGTAGAGGGGATAAACTAGAAAGATTTTTAGGTATCCTTGGAGATAAATCCCTTTGTAGATAGAGAAAGACTTATTCTCTTGAAGAAAAATGTCTAAATGTAAACTCTGTCATAAAGAATCTCGTTTTGTTTCTCAGCATTTAGGGTTCTGTCTTAACTGTATTAGAGAAGATTTCCCCAAAGTTAAGCCTTTTATTTTAGAAGTTCACAAAAAATCCGCCAGAAGTTTAACCTTCCTTTACAACCTTCTCAAGTTAAAGAAGGGGTTTCTTGCCGACTCTGTGTAAATGAGTGTAAGATTCCTGAAGGAGAAAGAGGTCTATGCGGATTGAGGGAAAATTTTAAAGGATGTTTGAGAGGAGCTGATTCCCAAAAAGGAAGTTTAGAGTTTTACTTTGATAGTCTTCCTACAAACTGTGTAGCCAGCTGGGTTTGCCCTGGTTGTTCAGAAGCAGGGTTTCCTGAATTTTCTTATAGACTGGGCCCTGAATACGGGTATAAAAATTTAGCAGTTTTTTATAACGGCTGTTCTTTCAATTGTTTATTCTGCCAGAACTACCATTTTAGAGAAACTTTAACTAGCTTACCTCAGAAATTTATTAGCCCCCAACAATTAGTAGAAGTTATAGATGATAAAACTTCTTGCATCTGCTATTTTGGAAGAGATCCTGCCTGTCAACTCCCCCATTCTATTTTAACTTCTAAATTGGCTTTAAAGAATAAGAAAGGTAGAATTTTAAGAATCTGTTGGGAGACTAATGGTTTTCTAAGTAAGAATTTATTAAAAGAGATGGTGGAGATTTCTTTGGTTTCGGGAGGTTGTATTAAGTTTGATTTAAAAGCTTATACAGAAAGTCTACATATTGCTTTAACCGGAGTTTCTAATAGACAGATTATGGAGAATTTTAAGGAAGTTGTCAGGTATATAGATAAAAGGAGGCCCCCTTTTTATTAGTTGCTACTGCTCTTTTAGTTTCTGGCTATATCGATGAGTATGAGATAGAAAAAAATTTCTGAATTTATTGCTTCTCAGAACCCCCGGATACCCTATTCTTTATTAGGTTTTTATTCTTGTTTCTATATGGAAGATTTATCTTTTACTTTTAAGGATTTTGCTTTAAGATGTGGAGAGATAGCTTTAAACTGGAGATTAAAATCTTGGGCCATTTTTAAATTTTTAAGATGAAAATTTTTGAGAATATTACCTTAAGGTTTATTTACTTTATCCTGTTAATAACAGGTTTGTTTATTTTAAGTAGTACATTTTCTATTCAGCCTCAAACTATAGACAAATTTTTAAGAGGAACCCCTCTCTTCTATAGTTGTATTCTTTTTGTTTTCTTGTATGTAGTGGGAACTTTCTTCATCTGGTATTTAAAAGACCCTTTAAAAATAATAGGGGCTGTTCTCTTTGGGGCTTATTTAAGCACCCTTCTTATCTATATTGCTGAGATAATAAATGCGGTAGTCTTCTTTAATCTCAGCAGTATCTTAGGAAGAGAGTTTGTGGAAAAAAAATTAAGAGGCAGATTTAAGAACTTTTATCAAAAGTTAGAAGATATTAATTTAGGCTGGGTGTTCTTGTTGAGATTTATCCCTTTAATACCTTACCGGGTTTTAGATTTAAGTTTTGGTTTAAGCAGGGTTCCTCTTAAAAGGTATCTTCTAGCGGTAGTAATTGCTTCTCCTCCCAGGATTTTCTGGATTCAGGTAATATTAGCCAGTGTGAAAAGTTTATCACCTCAAAAGATAATAGGGTATTTTTCTCAGTACCCCCAGATATATTTTCTTAGTTTTTTATATGCGGTGGTTACCTTAATTTTTGCTTTTAGGTTGAAAAAGATTTTTAAATCTTCTTGACAAAGTTAAATTTTTGTAAATAATCTTTATAGCTATGGGAAGGCCTAAAGAAGAGTTAAAAAAAATTCACCGCAAGAAAGTAAAGAAGGCAAAAGAGAAGGTGAAAGCCCACCTCCGGGGAGAAATCCCTTATTCTAACCTTTCTCAGTTGGCTAAAAAACTTTTAGAGAAGAGAAAGAAGGCTGAGAAACTGCTCTCCTCAGCCCAAGGTTCTTAATCAGCCAAAATTGTAGTGTTTTCTTACTGCTTTCTTTATATTCCACTTACATTTCAGGCCCTGAGGAAAGACTGCCAAATCGCCTTTTTCTACTTTTATTCTTCTGCCATCAGGAAGTTCTACTTCCACTTCTCCTTCTAAGAAGTAGCAGGTTTCTTGTTCATCATAATACCAATCGAAAGAACTTTCTTCTTTTTCCCAGATAGGCCAGCTTTTAATGTTTAATTTTTCAAGTTCCTCAGGAGTAGGTTTTCTAACCTCTATTTCCATAGCCACCCCCTTTATTTATTTGAGTAATTAAGAACAAATGTTTTTATTCGCGATATAAATAGTTCAGGGTTGTTAAATATAGCTTGGTTATGTGAGCCCCTTGCTACAAAAAATTCTTTAGGTTCTTTAGCTTCTCGGAAGAGTTTTTCTCCCTGCTCAAAAGGGACTATCTCATCATCTTTACTATGGATAATTAATTTGGGAAGAGCTATTTCTTTAATTTTGGAAAGGGCGTCAAATTTCACAGAAATTACCCATCTTACTAAAAAAGAAGGAATAAAAGGAAAGACAACTTTAGCCATATCTTGGGCTGAGCTGAACCCGCTATCTATAATAAGAAAACCTTTATTTATTTTGGTAGCCAAATCGCAAGCTATATTTGCTCCCAAGGATTTTCCGTAGATTACTATTTTCTCAGGAGAAATACCCAGCTTTTTAGTTAAATACTCATAACTGGCTAAAGCGTCTTTATATAAACCCTTTTCAGAAGGAAAACCTTGGCTTTTTCCATAACCTCGCCAGTCAAAGATAAAGAAATTAAAACTTTCTTTTACCAAGAGCTCTATTAATTCAATCCTTTGGCTTATGTTTCCTGCGTTTCCGTGTAGGAATAAGATAGTAGCAACTGGATTTTGGGCTTCTATAAACCAGGCATTTAGTTTTACCCCATCAGAAGTGAGAAAATAGATATCTTGGTACTCTAAACCAATATCTTTAGGCTTAACTTCAATAAAAGGAGAGGGAAAGTATATTGCTTTCTTCTCGTAGTATTTTATGTAAGCTGATAAGAGCCCCCCTATTATCAAAATAATTATTAAAACAAACCCCAGAGACTTTAGAATAACTACTAACATTTACTCTATATATTAATAACTTCTCTTTTTCTTGCAAGAGAAAATTTTTATATTGCAATAATAATAAGATTTTTTCTTGACGGGAAGGAGTCCGTCGTTTATATTTTACTAAATTGATAAATATAGTAAAGATTAAAGGGAGTGAAAAATGAGGATTTCTGCCCGCTGTGATTATGCTTGTAGGGCCCTTTTGGAGTTGGCCTTGCATTGGCCGAGCAAGAGCCCTCTCTCTATTCACACTATATCTAAGAATCAAAATATCCCTATGAAGTACTTGGTTCATATTTTGCTTCAGCTTAAAAGAATGAGTCTGGTAGAGAGTATAAGAGGAAAGGAAGGAGGCTACATTCTAAAGAAGTCTCCTAATAATATAAGGTTAGGAGAAGTTATGGAGAAGATGGGCGAGCCTCTTTTGTCAAAGTCAAATATTTCAGAGAAAGAATATTCTTTCTTTTTTAATATTTGGAGAGAGATTGGGGAGGAGATAGAGGGATTTTTAAATAAGATTACTTTTGAGGATATCGTAAATAGGGTTCAAGGCTTAAGAGGGGTAATAGTTTATCAGATTTAGCTCTTTCTCGTTTTGAAGGGGCAGATTAAAGAGGAGGACACAGAGATGGAGATAGCAGAAGATATTACTAAATTAATTGGAAATACTCCTTTGGTAAGGTTAAAAAAGATAAGTTCAGGGCTGAAAGCCACTTTAGTAGCTAAGCTTGAATCTTTTAATCCTCTATCCAGTATAAAAGACCGAATCGGCTTAGCCATGATTGAAGATGCAGAAAAGAAGGGTTTAATTAAGAAGGATACAGTAATTGTTGAACCTACCTCAGGGAATACAGGAATTGCTTTAGCTTTTATCTGTGCAGTTAAAGGATACAGGTTAATTTTAACTATGCCCGAAAGTATGAGCCTGGAGAGAAGGGCCCTTCTTAAGGGATTTGGGGCAGAAGTAGTTCTTACTCCTGCTGAGAAAGGAATGAAGGGGGCAGTAGAGAAGGCAGAAGAACTTATTAAAAAGATTTCTAACTCTTTTATGCCTCAGCAGTTTAAAAACCCAGCAAATCCTGAAATTCATAAAAAGACTACTGCTGAAGAAATCTGGCAGGATACAGACGGCAGGGTAGATATGGTAGTAGCTGGAGTAGGTACAGGCGGAACTATTACCGGTGTAGCTGAAGTGATTAAGAAAAGAAAGCCATCTTTTAAGGCGGTTGCAGTAGAACCAAAAGATTCTCCAGTTTTATCAGGGGGCAACCCCGGACCTCATAAAATTCAAGGCATAGGAGCAGGGTTTGTTTCAGAAGTTTTAAACCTAAACTTAATTGACGAAATAATCCCGGTAGATGATCAAGATGCTATAGAGATGTCTCGAAGGTTGGCTAAAGAGGAGGGTTTGCTTGTGGGAATATCATCAGGTGCTGCTGTCTGGGCAGCAGTTGAAATAGGAAAGAGAGAAGAAAATAAAGGCAAACTTATCGTAGTTATTTTACCAGATACAGGAGAAAGATATCTCTCTACAGAATTATTCAACTTGCTTTAAGCTAACTTTCTTTTATTTGACAATAGCATTTATATATGATATAAAAACCTCTGTAATAGGAGAAGTGAGTATGGACTATAGTTATAGAGAGCCAGTTTATCCTATTGGAGTGGTAGCCAGGTTGTTAAGAGTGTGCCCGGCTACTTTGAGAATCTGGGAGAGAAAGGGTTTAATTAAACCTTCACGCTTAGGTAAAAATAGATTTTATTCTAAGTGTGATTTAGAGACTTTAGGATATATTAAAGAACTTATTCAGAGAAAGAGAATAAATATTGAAGGAGTAAAGACTATTCTAAAAAGTAAGAGGTGCTGGGAAATAAAGAACTGTAAACCCCAGGAAAGAGAAAGATGTAAAGTCTATCTTAACTATGCTAAAGTTTAAACAAGAATAGTAAGTTATGTGGGTATATAGTGAGAAGGTATTAGAGTTTTTTAAGAACCCTAAAAATGTGGGAGAGATAGAAAACCCTGATGCTGTGGGAGAAGTAGGTAATATTGTTTGTGGTGATGCCTTAAAACTTACTTTGAAGATAGACAAAAAGACAAATAGGATAATTGATGCTAAGTTTAAAACTTTTGGTTGTGCTTCAGCGATTGCTTCTTCTTCGGCTTTAACTGAAATGATTAAAGGCAAGACTATTGAGGAAGCAAGTAAGATTACCAATAAAGATATTGCTGATTATTTAGGAGGCTTACCTAATGAGAAGATGCATTGTTCGGTTATGGGGATGGAGGCTTTAGAGCGAGCTTTAGCTAATTATCTGGGTAAACCAATTAAGAAAGAGACAATAGGAGAAGAAAAGGTTATTTGTAAATGTTTTGGGGTTACCGATAAGAAGATAATTCGAGCTATAAAAGAAAATAGCCTAAAGACCGTAGAGGATGTTACCAATTACACTAAAGCCGGTGGAGGCTGTGGAAAGTGTAAGCCAGAAATTGAACAGCTTCTAAAAGAATTCTGGGCTAAGGAGGAGACTAAGAAAGGTGTTTTAGGAGAGCCCAAAAAACTTACCAACCTTCAAAGAATAAACCTTATTCAGGAGACAGTAGAAAGAGAGATTAGACCCCGGCTTAAAGCCGATGGCGGAAATATAGAGATAGTAGATATCGACCAGAAGAAAGTCTATGTAAGATTTTTAGGGGCCTGCCTTAATTGTCCAGCTGCCGGAGTAACTCTTAAAAAAGTAGTAGAGTCAAAGTTGAGAGAATTTGTAGAGGAAGATATTATAGTTAAGGAGGTTAAAGAATGAATCTTACCCCTCCTAATTGGTGGTATGTTTATCTGCTAAGAAGTAAAAGAGATGATTCTACCTAATATAGGAGGCACATCAAATCTAGGTAAAAGGTTACAGGAGCACAAAGAAGGTAAAAACTACTCGACAAAGAAATTATTACCAGTGGAGTTGATATATTTCGAAGCATATAAATCTAAGAAAGACGTGTTCAGGAGAGAAAAACATCTTAAATATTATTCAACTGTATTAAGAAATTTAAAGATTAGACTCCAAGCTACACTTAGGACAGGAGGGGCGGGGTGAAGAAAATTGTTTATGTAGATAATAATGCTACTACCTGCGTTGACCCTCAAGTTTTAGAAGTAATGCTTCCCTTTCTTAAGGATAAATATGGTAATCCCTCCAGTATGCATACTTTTGGTGGAAGAATTTCTAAAGATATAGAAAAATCCCGGGAAGAAGTAGCGGAATTAATTGGAGCAGAGTCTCCTCAAGAAATTATCTTTACCAGCGGTGGCACTGAAAGCGATAATACCGCTATTATCAGCAGTTTAAGGGTGAATCCTGAAAAAAGGCATATAATCACTACCAAGGTAGAGCACCCAGCAGTATTAACTCTTTGTAAATATTTAGAGGAAGAAGGTTATAAAATAACTTATTTAGATGTTGATTCTCAAGGTTTACTTGATTTAGACCAATTAAGAGAATCGATAACTCCTGAGACTGCTATAGTTTCGATAATGTGGGCTAATAATGAGACCGGGGTAATTTTTCCTATAGAGGAAGTAGCTAAAATCTGTTACGAAAGAGGAGTCGTTTTTCATACTGATGCTGTTCAGGCTGTAGGAAAAATACCCCTTAAGTTAAAAGAGTTACCTATAAGCTTTCTTTCTCTCTCCGGGCACAAACTTCATGCTCCCAAGGGCGTAGGAGCCTTATATGTAAAAAGAGGCACCCGGTTTAAACCCTTTATTATTGGCGGGCATCAGGAAAGAGGAAGAAGAGCAGGCACTGAGAATGTAGCTGGTATTGTGGGTTTAGGCAAGGCTTGTCAGTTAGCTAAAGATTTTATGGAAGAAGAAAACACGCGGGTTAAATACCTCCGGGATAAATTAGAGAAAGGTATTTTAGAAAAGATTCCCAATATCCGCGTAAATGGCCACCGGGATTTGCGGCTTCCTAATACTACTAATATTGGTTTTGAATTTGTAGAAGGAGAAGCGATTTTAATGTTACTTGACGATAAAGGTATATGTGCTTCTTCGGGTTCAGCCTGTACTTCGGGGGCTTTAACTCCTTCGCATGTTTTAAGGGCGATGGGAGTTCCTTTTACTTTTATCCAGGGTTCAATTCGCTTTAGTCTGAGTAGACACAATACTCAAGAAGATATTGAGCATATCTTGAGAGAACTCCCGCCAATAATCAAACGCCTGAGGGAGATTTCTCCTTTTAGCCCTCAAAATTTAACCTCTGCATAAGCTCTTCAAGAATAATTCTTATCTAAAAATAATTCTTGACAAATATTTTAGAAGAGTTAAACTCTTCCCGCTATGCAAGAGAGTGTTTCTTTCTTTAAAGAGAGAAAAATAAAACTTACCCCCCAGAGATTGGCAGTCTATAACTTTTTAAAGAAGAAGAACGAACACTTAACTGCTGAGGAGATTTTTCAGGGTATTCGCAATAAATTTTTAGGGTTGTCCTTAGCTACGGTTTATTCTATACTGGAGCTTTTTAAAAGAGAAGGGTTAGTTGAGGAGATAAGGATAAACTTTGATAAATCCTGTTTCGAATTAGCTAAACTACCTCATCATCATTTTTTCTGTAAAAAATGTAAAAAGATTTTTGATTTAGATTTTAGCCCCTGCGAGTACATAAAGAAGGGGGAAATTGAAGGTAATACTATTGAGAAATTTCAAGGTTATTTTTACGGAGTGTGTAAGGAGTGTAGAAAAATTGAGAGGAGATAATTTTAACCTGGAGATTGAAAGTTTATCAGAAAGGGTTTTTTATATTTGGTCCCCCCGGATGGTAGAGGCAATGAGAAAGGTTTGTTTAGATTTAGGAATAGAGCCAGATAATATCCGGATGGAGAATTTTCTTGGTTATTAGGAGTTATTATGGGTTATGAGTTAGCCTTAGTTAAGGCTTATTTAGAGTTAGAAAGTTTAACTTCAGAGAAAAAGTTTTCAGTTAAGTTGTTGGCTGATGAGTATGAGGTAGACTTGGAAAATAAAAGAATTTTTTCTTTAGCCTGTAATGTCCCGGCTAAAGATTATTTAGGTGTTTTGCTTCTCCATTATTTGATAAGAAAAGTTAAAGGGCTTCCTTCTTTAAAAGGTGCCTGGATTTCTTTTCGTCAGCTGCCGGGAGGAGAAGGGTATTTTCCAGCTTTTACCAAGAGAGTAATTCAGCCTTTATTGAGGAAGTATAAAGATAACCCTGAGCGTCTTTTAGAACTTACTAAGAGATTTAAGGCTGAAAGGGAAGGTTATCCTGATTTAAGTATATCTTTAGAGGTGTTAGAAAGAGTCCCTTTTCTTATTACTCTTCAAAGAGGAGATGAAGAATTTACTCCCTTAGCCAATCTTTTATTTGACGGGAGTATTAAAGATATATTCTCTACTGAAGATGTGGTGGTTTTATCAGAATTTGTAGCCAGAAACATTTAGTTTAAAAAATTTTTTAATTTAAGGAGGAGGTAAAAATGAAAGAGAAGGTGGAAAAAGTTTTACAAGAGATAAGGCCTTATCTTCAGGCTGAAGGTGGAGATGTAGAGCTGGTAGATGTTACCCAAGAAGGGGTAGTTAAACTTAAACTTAAAGGAGCCTGTGGGGCTTGCCCTATGTCTACTTATACTCTAAAGTTGGGCATTGAACAAAAGTTAAAGGAGAAAATCCCTGAAGTTAAGGAGGTAGAGCAGGTGTTTTAACCTGTTTTAAAAGGAGCCTAATTTGCGTTGTCCAGGAAGAGACAGCAGGTTTTTAAAAATAGAATTAGTTAAGTGTAAAAACTGTGGATATGAAGTAGAAGTATTTTCTGATGAATTAAAAGTTAAGTGTCCTAAATGTAAAAAGGACGTTTTCAGAGAAAAGCTTCCTTCCTGCCTTGATTGGTGTAAATATGCTCAGCTTTGTTTAGGAAAAGTTGTGAATAAAAAAGTGGTAGGCAGTTTAAAAAAGAGGAGAAAACTTAGATAAGAGAGTGTTTAGAATAGAATTTGAAAGAATCGGTAAGGTTTAAATTATTCCTTTTTAAAGAATGGCAATCTTGGTTAGTTTTTTACAAGAGAGTTTAAATTTGTGGCTGGAGGTTTCTTTCTATCTTCTTGTGGGTATGTTTATTGCTGGGCTATTCCATGTATTTTTAGGAAAGAGTTTTATCAGCCGGCAATTAGGAAAACCCGGATTTTTTTCTCTTGTTAAAGCAACTTTATTGGGAGTGCCTTTGCCTGTTTGTTCCTGCGGGGTTATACCTTTAGCCTCTTCTTTAGAAAAAATGGAGCGAGTAAATCCAGTATTTTGGCTTTTCTGGTTTCTACTCCTACTACAGGGATAGATTCAATCTTAGCCACTTATTCTTTATTAGGTCCTTTATTTGCTCTATTTAGGCCGTTGGCAGCCATAATTTCGGGGGTATTTTTAGGTTGGTTAGATTATCTTTTGGGAGGCAAAAAAAGAAAAGCAAGTCTTAATCTCGGAACATTCCCATTTTAAGACTAAATTTAATTTTAAAGTTAAAGAAGTTTTTAGATACGGTTTTTATGAGGTCAGTCAGGATATAGGCAAGTGGCTTATCTTGGGAGTAGTGATTGGCGGAGTAATTTCTGTGTTTTTGCCTAAAGATTTCTTTTCTTCTTACTTTCCTTATCCTTTAGACTTTTTAGCCAGTTTAATAATAGGTGTGCCTTTATATGTCTGTGCTACTGGCTCAATCCCGGTGGCGGTATCTTTAATGGTTAAAGGTTTTTCTCCAGGAGCAGGGTTAGTATTCTTAATAGCCGGTCCAGCTACTAATGCTATAACTTTGTCTTTTGTCCGGGCTAAATTTAAAAGAAGGTCTTTTTACCTGTATTTAGTAAGTATAATTTTGATAGCTTTGATTTTAGGGGTAATTTTTAATTTTATCTGGTATTCTTTTAAAGAAAACCCTGATTTATTGACCCCTGGTGCTAAAGGACTTCCATACCCAGTAAAAGCAGTTTCGGGCACAGTTCTGTTTTTAGTAGTGGTTAATTCTTTATTTAGGAAGACTTCTTCTTTTGAGCCTGATTACACCATAGAGGTTCCTGATATTCATTGTCAGAGTTGTAAACTAACTTTAGAAGGAAGGCTGTCTAAGCTGAAAGGTATAGAAAGAGTAAGTGTAGATGTAGGAGGCAAAATAGTAAAGCTTAAAGGAGAGATAAACAAAGAAAAAATTTTAAAAGCTATAAAAGAAGCAGGCTACAACTCTCAAGAAGATTATGAATAGAGAAAAAGAGAAGACTTGTCTTTTTAAGGAAGTTCTGGGACTGGCTGGCATTTAGGGATAGAAGAGATATTAGAAAAGATGGGTGGATTTAGAAGGAGGTGATTTAAAATGCCGATAGGAGAATTATTTCAATCTGCTGACTGGAAAAAAGAAAAACATATCCCGGTAATTGAAGTGGAAAAAGGAAGAGGAGAAGTGAAGGTAAAAGTAAGTGTGGGAAAAGAAATTTCTCATCCTAATACCACCGAACACCATATAGCCTGGATAGATGTCTATTTTTTACCTGAGGGAGAAAAATTTCCCTATCAGATAGGTAAGTTTGAATTTTCTGCTCATGGGGCATCAATCCAGGGTCCCAATACAAGTGGAGTCTATACCAGACCAGTGGTAGAGTTAGCATTTAAAACTGAAAAATCAGGCGTAATTTTAGCTTCTTCTTATTGTAATATTCACGGGCTCTGGCAGAATTCTAAGGAGATTAATTTAGAGTAGTGTTTTTAGAGACTAAGGAAGAGGCTTGAAAGAAAACATTTTTGAAAAATCCAAGCCAAGAATACTTATACTCTGTAGTCATAATTCAGTGCGCAGTCAATTAGCAGAGGCAGTTTTTAGATATCTGGGTAAAGGGAAAATAGAGGTAAAAAGTGCAGGAATAAATCCTTGTGGAGTTAATCCTTATGTTTACAAGGTTTTAGAAGAAGTAGGGATATCTTCAGGAGGCCTTTATTCTAAAAGTGTTACGGAATTTATAAATAGAAAATTTGATTATGTTATCACAGTTTGTGATAGGGCAGATAAGAGTTGTCCTGTTTTCTCTGGTAAGTACAGAAAGATTCATTATCCTCTTTCTGACCCCGGAGAAGCGCAAGACCAAGAAATTGATGCTCTTTCAGCTTTCAGAAATACCCGGAATATAATAAAAGCTTTGGCAATTGAATTTTTGGGTTTAGAACTCAAAAAGGCAAATCTTAAATGCCCCTTTTGTGGGGTTATTCAGGAAATAGATATTCCTCAGGATAGGCGTTTTGCCTTTTATAAATGTCCTCATTGCCAAAAAAGGATTTCTCCATCTAAAGAGAGTTGTTGTGTTATCTGTGGGTTTTCAGATAAGATTTGTCCAGAATTTTATAAACAAACTATTGAGAAGTTTTTAAGAGAGGAGGCCTGATGTCGGGTTTAAAGATGTTCTGTTATCAATGTTCGCAAACTGCCCAGGGAGAAGGTTGTACTATAAACGGGGTCTGTGGAAAGAAGCCCACTGTTGCCCGATTACAAGATAATTTGCTTTTTATAATTAAAGGAATTTCTGCTTATCTTCACCACGCCAGAGAACTTGGTTACGCCGATCCAGAAATTGAGCATTTCTTAGCAGATGGGTTCTATTCTACTTTAACCAACGTAAATTTTGACTCCGAAAGATTTGTGCAGTATTCCTTAGAAGCAGGAAAGATGAATCTAAAGGTTATGCAGTTATTGAAAAAAGCTCATATAGAAAATTACGGTGAGCCTACGCCCACAGCAGTAGAAACTGGAACTAAGAAAGGTAAAGGTATAATTGTTACCGGGCACAGCTTAAAAGCGCTTGGAGAATTGCTAAAACAGACAGAAGGTAAAAACATAAACATCTATACCCATTCAGAAATGTTACCTGCTTATGGCTATCCGGGATTGAGAAAATATAAGCATTTAGTGGGAAATTTAGGAAAAGCCTGGTATGACCAGAAAGAACTGTTCTCTAAATATCAACTGGCAATTTTGGGGACCTCCAATTGTGTTTTGCTCCCCTTGCAAGATTACAGAGACCGAATGTTTACTATGGGAGTTACAGGGCTCCCCGGAGTAAAGCATATTCAGGGTTATGACTTCAGCTCCCTTCTGGAGAAGTTGGAAGAACTTCCAGAATTGGAAGAACAACCAGGAGAGATAAAATTAAAGACGGGATTTGGAAAATCAACTATTTTATCTTTGGCAGATAAAATTAAAGAATTGGTGGAGAAAGGTAAGATTAGACATTTCTTTTTAGTGGGAGGATGTGATTCTCCGGCTAACAAGAATAATTACTACCGGCAATTTGTAAAACAGTTACCTAAAGAGACAATTATTCTAACCCTTGCTTGCGGGAAATACCGGATAAACGACTTAGATTTAGGAGATATTGAGGGTATACCCCGGTTAATAGATTTAGGTCAGTGCAATGATACTATAGTGGCGATTGAAATAGCTGAGGCTCTTTCTAAACTTCTGGGTTTAGAAATTAACGAACTTCCCCTCTCTTTAATCCTTATGTGGATGGAGCAGAAAGCAGTGGCTATATTCTGGAGCCTACTTTATTTAGGGATAAAGAATATTTATCTGGGACCAATTTTACCAGCCTGGGTTAATGAGGACATCCTAAAAGTTCTGACTGAGAATTACCAGGTAAAACTTATTTCTCAGCCTGAGGAAGATTTAAAGAATATTTTAAGGAGTTAGGTAGAATTAAAGGTAGACTAAGAATTCATCTTGCTGTCCTTTTTTAAGGAGATTGACTGGAAACGACCTTATTATGGCTAAGATTATTGTGAATTAAGAGGTTTAAAGTGCTTTACAAAGGTTAAACTTATGGTAAAATTTTTTATCCTGTTTAGAGGTAAAGAAAGGAGGTTTTATGCAGAAGTATATGTGTAAAGTCTGCGGGTATATCTATGACCCTGCAGAGAACAATGACATTCCTTTTGAGAGTTTACCTCCGGACTGGATTTGTCCAGAGTGCGGGATAGACAAGGGTCAATTTGAGCCTGTCGAAGAATAAAAAGGAGGTGTTTTGATGGGTAAGAAAGCCAGAGAAATTTTAGGGTTAAGCCCTGAAGAACTAATTAAACTTCTTAACAAAGCCTACGCTGATGAATGGTTAGCTTATTATCAATATTGGGTAGGAGTAAAAGTAGCCCGAGGAATAATGAGAGAAGCGGTAGTTTCAGAATTAGAACAGCATGCTAATGATGAACTTAGGCATGCCGGTATGCTTACTGCAAGGATAATTCAATTAGGAGGGAAACCTCTCTTAAGCCCTCAGGATTGGTATAAGGAGAGCAACTGTGGTTACGAAGCTCCTCAAGACCCAAAAGTTATAACTTTACTTAAGCAGAATATAAAAGGCGAGCAGTGTGCAATCGGGGTTTATAAAAAATTAGCTGACTTCACTAAAGATAAAGACCCGATAACTTACAACTTGGCTTTAAGTATCTTGGGAGATGAGATAGAGCACGAAGATGATTTAGAGTCTATATTAGAAGACATAGAGAATAAATAAGGATAGTTAGTCAGGTTCTGAGAGTGTTGAAGATGAAAGAAACATTTGGTGAGTAGCTATATTGAGTGGAATTTAAGAAATTTCCAGGGTTATTCTACACCTTTTGGCTTTACCTATAACAGCTACCTTATTTTAGATGAAGCTCTTACTCTTATAGATACTGTAGAGCATTATAGCTTTGAGGAATTTATAAGAAGAAATAAAAGTCGGGTTGAAGTTGTAGAAAGAATAAAAGAAGTGATAAGAAGGGAGAAGTGATGAGTAATATCTTATCAGCCCAAGATATCTTAAAGATAGCGATAAAAGTTGAAGAGAACGGCAAAAATCTTTACCAGGCTTTAGAAGAAAAAGAAGGAGACCCAAAAATTAAAGACCTCTGGAACTACCTAAAGAGGGAGGAAGTTGAACATCAAAAGATTTTTCAGGATATGCTTAATAAGGTGGGAGATTATATTGTTTCTGAGTTTAGCCCCGGCGAATATTCAGCCTACCTTAAGGCAATTGCTTCAAGCTATATTTTTACTCAAGAATTAATTGAGAAGAAGATAAAAGAACTCTTTAAAGATAGCTTAGAAGCTGTAGAGTTTGGCCTATACATAGAGAAAGAGTCAATACTGACTTATTCGGCCTTTAAAGAATACGTCTTAGCAGATAAACAGCCGGTCTTACAAAAGGTGATTGATGAAGAGAAAAAGCATTTAACCCAGCTCTTTTTATTAAGGGAGGAATTAAAGAAGGGAGTTTAGATGGATATTAAGATTTATTCTACCCCTACTTGCCCTTATTGCCATCTGGCTAAAGAATATTTTTCTTCTAAGGGTGTGACTTATCAGGATTTTGATGTTTCCCAAGATAGACAGGCTTTAGAAGAGATGGTAAAGATTTCTGGTCAGATGGGAGTTCCAATAATAGTGATAAATAATGAAGTTATAGTGGGCTTTGACCGAGCTAAGATTGATTCATTGTTAGCGAAGAGTTAGAAATGGCAGTATATACTTATAAGTGTAATAACTGCCATAAAGATTTTGAATTATTAATAGGAGTTAATCAGGAATCAGCCGGCTTAGTCTGTCCTTATTGTAAATCCAAAGACCTTATTCGGACTTTCTCCTCTTTTTTAATCAGGGGCTTAAAAAAAGCAAGTTCTTCCTGTTCTTCCTGTTCAAGTTCAAACTGCTCGAGTTGTTCTTCAGGCCGATGAATATAATTCTGGTTGGCTCAGTTGCTTCTCTTTTAGCCGGGTTAGCCACTTCCTTTAGGGCTTTGCCTTTATTTTTCATCAATAGAGTAAGTAAGAGAGTTCTTTCTTTCTCCTTAGGTATATCTTCAGGGATAATGCTTTCTGCTTCTTTTTTTTAGTTTATTGCTCCCGGCTTTAGAGAGGGGAAGGATATTTACAGTCTGTATAGGGTTTATTTTAGGAGCTTTATTTTTAAGATTTTCTGATAATTTAATCCCTCACCAGCACTTTAAAAGGGGGGAGAAGGTCCTAATTTACACCTGAGAAGGATATTTTGTTTATCTTAGCTATAGGGATAGGTTTGCAGAATATCCCTGAGGGTGTAGCAGTGGCTTTTCCCTTGAGAGCTGAGGGCTATTCTAAAAGGTTTAGTTTGGGTATAACTGTTCTTACTGGCTTAGTTGAACCCTTAGGAGGGATTTTAGGAGTAAGCCTGGTGGTGTTGTTTTCTAAAATACTGCCTTTAGCTTTATCTTTTTCTGCAGGGTGTATAATTTATCTGATAAGCGCAGAAATTATCCCCGAATCTCACCGTCAGGGTTTTGGCAAGGCAGCTACTACTGGTTTAATTTTAGGGTTTATTATTATGCTGCTTTTAGATAATATATTTTAAAGATGAATTTGCCCTTAGCAGTAGCCAACTTTTTAAAAAGGCAGAGTTTTGTAATAGTTTCAACTTTAGATGAGAAGGGGAGGATTCACTCTTCAGCTAAAGGAATAGCCAGTATAGATGAGAAGGGAAATATCTATATCATTGATTTATATAAAAAGAAAACTTTCAAAAATCTTCAGAACAATAGGACCATATCTATAACTGCAGTTGATGAGAAGAGATTTTTAGGATTTTCTGTAAAAGGGGAAGCTAAAATAGTAGAAAAAAAGGATATACCTGAGATGGTAATAAAAGAATGGGATAAGAAAGTAGTAGAAAGGATTTCTAAGAGATTAATCAGGCATGTCCAGGACCAAAAAGAGAATTTACTGCATCCAGAAGCAAAGTTTCCTCTGCCCGAATATCTTATCGTGGTAGAGCCCCAAGAACTGGTAGACTTATCTCCTCAAGAATTGAGAAAGGTTTAAAATATGGATAGAGAGTCTTTGGTGATAATACCCCTTTATAATGAGGAGAAGAATTTAATAAAATTATATTCTCTTTTAAGGAGTTTTTATTCTGGCGATGTTTTATTTGTAGATGATGGTTCTGTTGATAAAAGTAGGTTAATCCTTTCAGAATTTAAATCTTCTAATACTTTTATTATTTCTCACCGGGAAAGAAAGGGTTTATGCAATATTTTGTTTGAAACTGAAATGTTGCAGAAGATTAAGAATTTTGGTAGGAAAGAGGAATAACCTTTAATAAGAAAACTTAGCTTGAAAATAAATGTTAACATTTTTAATTGCTATAGCAATAAATTTTGTTATATTTTTGGGAAGATTTTGTTGTAAATCTGGGGAGGTTTTGTTGTATTGGTAGAGGAAGAAGTGGTGAGGATTTCTTATGTTTAGTTAAGAAATTTTATGAATTTACTTTTCACTTGAGACTACCTCCCTAATAAATTTATTTTTTTGGTAAAATTTGTGATAAAATAATAATGTGGATAAAGATAAATTTTTGATATTCCAGAGGAGTGAACTTAGTGAATATTCATCTTTATCGGGTTTTTAGCAAGGAGGATATTTGGGGTTGAAGTTTAATTTCTTTGACAGGATTCTTTATTAGTGTTAAATTGAAAGTTGTAAAGGAGGGAGGTAGAGATGGAGAAGACTTCAACAGGCTTACAGGAAAATGTGGCATCTTTGTTATGCTATCTTTTGGGTTGGATAACGGGTTTAGTTTTTCTTCTTATTGAGAAGGAGAACAAAACAGTAAGGTTTCACGCTCTTCAGTCGATAGTTATTTTTGGAGGACTTTTTGCTCTAAGCATAATCTTAGGATTTATTCCTATCGTAGGCTGGATACTTATACCTATCATTAGCATTTTAGGTTTAGTCCTTTGGATTGTGTTAATGGTTACTTCTTTTCAGGGTAAAAAAATAAGAATTCCCTTTGCTTCTGAGATAGCTGAGAAGTATATATAAAATCTCTCTTTAAGAGGGGTATTTTTGGTATAGGGAGGTGAGGCCTTATGCCAGAGATAGTTTATAGTAAATTTTGGTCAGAAGCTTTTGAGGCGATGGAAGATTTTGTCTTCTTAATAGACAAAGATTTTAATATCCTCAAGGCAAATAAGAAATTTTTAAAGTTTATAAAAAAACCTAAGAAAGATGTAATAGGAAGTAAATGTTATAAGATTATTCATGGTTTAAATAAGCCCTATAAATACTGCCCTCATAAAAAAACCCTTACTACTAAAAAGCCTCAGACTGTTCAGTTTTTTGAGCCCTATCTTAAGAGACGGTTTTTCCTAACCACTGCCCCTATTTTTGATGAGAAAAGAAGAGTTTTAGGGTCTTTACATTGGGCTAAGGATATCACCAAGGAAAAAATTTTAGAGCAAGAGTTAAAGATTCAACTTGAGAGATTCAACCGTTTTTGCAATGTTATGGGCGGGATAGTGGTAGCCTTGGATTTAAATAAGAAAGTTACTTTTATAAACAAAAGGGGCGCTCAATTGTTAGGATATAAGGAGAGAGATATTATTGGGAAAAATTGGTTTAAGAATTTTTTACCTAAGAGGGTAAGGAAGCAGACCGAGAAAGTATTTGAAAGTTTAATTTCTGGAGAGCCAAGAACTTTTGGCAGTTATGAGAATCCTGTATTGGTTAAAGATAAGAAGGAGAAGGCTATTCTTTGGAGTAATACTGTTCTCAAAGATGAGAAGGGAGAAATTATTGGAACCTTAAGCTCAGGCCAAGATATTACTCAGTTAAAAAAAGCAGAGGAATCTG
>Ga0164318_10001734_pt1 | contig 19695 bp, 23 predicted proteins | sample GuaBasSedimGuay9_FD_113734 | JGI IMG/M metagenome (GOLD analysis project Ga0164318, IMG submission 113734) | Subseafloor sediment microbial communities from Guaymas Basin, Gulf of California, Mexico - Guay9, Core 4571-4, 0-3 cm | ecosystem: Environmental > Aquatic > Marine > Hydrothermal vents... | reverse complement strand
GGTCATACAGAAGCAAGTATTGATTTAGTACGTCTTGCCGGTTTATATCCTGCAGCTGTTATCTGTGAGATTATGAATGAGGACGGCTCGATGGCTCGCATGGATGATCTTGTAAAATTTTCAAAGAAACATGGATTGAAGATAAGTACTATTGCTAAATTAATTAGATACCGCCGAAAAACCGATACTTTAATTAAAAAAGTATCTGAAGCATTCCTTCCAACAAGATTCGGTGAGTGGAAAATTATTGCTTTTCGTTCTTTAATTGATTCCACTGAGCATATTGCTTTGGTAAAGGGAAATATTTCAGCAGAACCGATGCTTGTTAGGGTTCATTCCGGATGTTTTACCGGTGATGTTTTGGGTTCTCTGCGCTGTGATTGTCAGGAACAGCTTCATACGGCCATGGATATGATTAATAAAAATGGATGTGGGATTATTCTCTATCTTATGCAAGAGGGACGAGGTATTGGTCTTCTTAATAAAATAAAAGCATATGAATTACAGGATGGCGGTTTAGACACGGTCGAAGCGAATGAAAGGTTAGGATTTAAGCCTGACTTGCGTGATTATGGAATTGGAGCACAAATATTAGTTGAATTAGGTATTAAGAAAATTTGTCTCATTACAAACAATCCGCGTAAGATCATAGGACTTGAGGGTTATGGACTTGAGGTTGTTGAACGTATACCTCTTGAAATCGAATGTAATATTTATAACCAGAAATATTTACAGACGAAAAAAGAGAAATTAGGTCATTGGTTGGAGCTTTAATATTTAAGAAACTAGCGATCATATCAATATAAATGATTTAAATAGTTTAATAACAATAAAAAACTTAAATGACTGAGTAAGGAGGTTTTATATGACAAAAATATATGAGGGTGCATTGACAGCCAAAGGAAAGCGGTTTGGTCTTGTAGTCTCGAGATTTAATGAATTCATTACAAAACGTCTTTTAGACGGTGCCCTTGATAGATTAATTCGCTCCGGTGCTTCTGAGAGTAATATTGAGATTATGTGGGTACCAGGTTCATTTGAGGTGCCTCTGGCATGTTCGAAGATGGCAGCCAGTAAAAAGTTTGATGCCATAATTGCTTTATCTGCTGTGATTAGAGGTTCAACAGCACATTTTGAATATGTTGCCTCTGAATTAGCTAAAGGTGTTTCCAAGGTATCTCTTGATACAGGAGTTCCTGTGGCTTTTGGAGTTATAACTTCGGATACGCTTGAGCAGGCAATTGAGCGCGCAGGGACAAAAAGCGGAAATAAAGGCGCCCATGCAGCTGAATCAGCTATTGAAATGGCAAACATTTTTTCTGTTTTTAATAAAGGCTAAGAATAAATTTGGCATAAATTAGAAAAGAGAAAATATTATGAGAAAGCGAACATTTGCACGTGAATGCGTTTTGAAAATTTTATATCAGATTGAAATTCTCAAAGAAACTCCTGATGTTGTAAAGGAGAGATTTTGGGAAGATAATATAGTTGATAAAGAAGTAAGAGAATTTGCTGAGCGTATCCTTACGGGGACGCTTGAAAATCTTAAATGTCTTGATGAAATTGTTACTCGTCATACGGAAAATTGGGACCTTTCACGTATGGCTATAATTGATAAAAGTATACTCCGGTTTGGTGCATATGAGCTTCTTTTTATGCCTGATATTCCCCCCAAAGTAACTATAAATGAACTAGTCAATTTAGCCAAAAAATACTCACAGGAAGATTCAGGAAAATTCGTCAACGGTGTCCTTGATCATATAAATCATAATGAAAAACCGATTGTCACGGCTGATTAAAATTTATATTTCCGAATTAATTTTTTAATATTCCCCTTATTTTTTAATTGGCTCGTTTAATATAGCCAATGGATTTTATATGAAGCAAATTTTTAAAAAAAACGATGAATATTTTATGCACAAAGCCCTTCGTCTTGCGAAAAAGGGCAAGGGAACAACTAAAATTAATCCTTTGGTTGGAGCAGTTATAGTAAAGAATGGGAAGGTGATATCTTCCGGTTATCATGCTTCATTCGGAGGTCCTCATGCGGAAGTAGTTGCTATCAGACGTGCCGGGAAGAATACACGAGGAGCTACATTATATGTTACGCTCGAACCCTGTTCAACATACGGGAAAACGCCCCCTTGTACGGAACTTATTATAAAAAGTAAGATTCGCCGCGTTGTTGTTGCATCATATGATCCTAATCCAGTAAATGCACGTAAGGGTATTAGCGTGTTACGTAGACATAATATTAATGTATCAGTCGGATTGCTTAAACAAGAGGCTGAAAAATTAAATGAATCATTTGTGATTAATATTAAAAAAAAACGTCCTTTTGTTTTATTAAAGATGGCACAGAGTCTTGACGGAAAAATTGCAACCCGAGAGGGTAATTCCAGGTGGATTACTGGTGAGGCGGCAAGACTCTATGTTCATAAATTGCGAAAAGAGGTAGATGCCGTTGCTGTAGGAAAGAATACAGCTCTCAAGGATAATCCGTCTTTAACAGTAAGGTTAGCATATTCGCATAACTATCATCCTGTAAGAATTATATTTGACAGTAAGGGGGAGATATCTTTAAGAAAAAAGGTATTTCACGATGCACGCCGTCACGAGGTTATTGTTGTTACCGGCCCCATTATTAGCCGGACAAGGGTTGGTGATTATCAGAGTGAAGGAATTAAAATACTAAAGGCACCTATCCGTAATAGAAAGATTGATATTAGATTTGTTTTAAATCAATTGCTAAAGTATAAAATAGGAACCCTTTTAGTTGAAGGAGGAGGCAGTCTGGCTGCCTCATTTCTTGAAGCAAAGGTTGTTGACAAAATTCTTTTTTTCTATGCTCCTATTGTAATCGGAGGCAGGAGTGCACCAACTTCGATTGAAGGGAAGGGCATTGCAAAATTAAGCCATGCGGTTCATTTAAAAGATATACAATACAGAAAGATTGGTAATGATTTTTTAATTGAGGGTTATCCAGTATATAAATGATGAGGATTAAGGGGTAAGAGTAAAATTTTAATTATGTTTACAGGGATAATTGAAAAGCAAGGAAAGCTAAAACATAAGCGTACTAAAACCGATATGTATGAACTCGGGTTTGAAGTAGGCGAATTATGGACTGATTTATCTATCGGTGAAAGTATAGCAGTCAATGGCGTCTGTTTAACAGTTACCAGAATTTTTGGGAAAGCTTTTTTTTCAGATGTTTCTCAACCGACACTTTCTGCGACGAATTTAGGAAAAATCAGTGTGGGCTGTTCAGTCAATCTGGAGAGGGCTTTAAAAGTTGGTGATCGTTTAGGTGGGCACTGGGTGCAGGGGCATGTTGACGGAGTTGGTTCTGTGGAGAAAATAGTAAAAAGGAATGACAATATTTTTGTACATATCAGAGCCGAAAAAAATATAATCGAATATTTGATTCATAAAGGTTCGGTTGCAGTAAACGGAGTGAGTCTTACGGTTCAAGAACTAGGTGATGATTCTTTTTCGGTAGTTGTTATTCCTCATACCTGGAATCATACTATGTTTTCTGATCTAAATGTGCATGATATTGTAAATATTGAAGTTGACCTCATCAGTAAATATATTAAAAAATATACAACTAATCAAAAGCGACCGTTAACATTTGATTATTTACAAGAGCAAGGTTATTAAATATTAGGTATTGTTATTTTTTAAACTTTTGATATAATGTTTTCCGTTCTTTTTATTATGGGGAAGTGGGTGAGATGCCCACACGGTAGCGCCACTGTAAGCGGGGATGATTGTTATAAAATGCCACTGGTCATTTATAAAGACTGGGAAGGTGATAACTAGTAAAGTGATCCGCAAGTCAGGATACCCAAAAGACAACATAGGTTGTGCCTCCGACTAAGAGGAAAAGAAATCGAGTTTAAATTTTAAAACCCTGGTTTTCTTTTTAAGGAGGCCAGGGTTTTTTGTTTCTGGATGAAACAACCCGTCACTAGCACAGGAAGTGCGGATTGTGACGGGTAATGAGCGGGGGTCAATTCCAGCAATCAGTTATGTCGCTTTGCTCCATAACAGATGCTGTCATTGAAACAACCCTGAGCAGTACAGGGATGTACGATGCGAAGGATAAAAAAATGGGCTTAATAATAGTGGTTTATTAGGGAGATATATTTAGTGTCAAAAAAAATATATATTTTTCTTTTTGTTTTGTTTTTTATTTTTATAGCTCCCATCATTCGTGCTGATGAAGCACTTCGCATAATATCCCTTGCCCCGGCTATTACTGAAATTATTTTTGCGCTGGAAGGCGGTGATATGCTAGTTGGCGTAACTAGTTATTGTGACTATCCGCCCCAGGCACAAGAGAAGGAAAAAGTCGGAGGATTTATAAATCCTAATATTGAAAAGATAGTATCGTTAAGTCCAGATTTGGTTATATTGTCTCCAAACAGCGGAACGAAAAAGGTGCAAGAGCATTTGAATTATCTTGACATAGATAATTGTGTCGTTCGATTTTATACTATCCAGGGACTTTTTGAAGCATATGAGGTTATAGGTAAACGTATTGGACGAGAGGCTCAGGGCAAAATGCTCTATACTGAGTTAGAAAATACAATACAAAATATTAAACAAAAATTTACAGAACAGATGCGGCCTAATGTTTTATTCGTTAGGTCACATCATCCTTTATATGTAGCTGGGGAAAATACGTATGAAGATGATGTAATTTTCATTTGTGGAGGTATTAATAGTATTAGAGGAAGTGGAATGAGATATCCACAATATACGGTTGAGGGTATTGTTTCACTTAATCCGGAGATTATTGTTGATGCTACATTTTATAAGACACCGAATGAGAATCAAATAAAGGAAATTAAAAATTTTTGGTCACCCCTACAAAATATCTCAGCCGTAAAAAATAATAATGTTTATATAATTAAAACAGATATTCATTCTGTGCCGGGTCCACGCACCCCGAAGTTTTTAAAAATTATGGCAAGTATTATCCATCCTGAAGTTTTTGGAAAAGAAGAGCAATATAGTGAGCGCATAAAATGAGTAAAAGATTAACAATAGCAAAATTTATAATAATCTTGATTTTATTTATATTACTTTCTTTTATTACTATATTTAGTGCACTTCATTTTGGCGTTCTTAAGATATCGAGCCCTCAAATCATAAACGTACTTTTATATAAGTTGGGATTATCTAATGTTGAGTATGATGATTATTTTTGCCTCATTGTTTGGGATATTCGCCTAAAGCGTATCTTTTTAGGTTTTCTTGTGGGTATGGCACTCTCGGTAAGCGGGTGTGTATTTCAGGCATTACTGCGCAATCCTCTTGCCGATCCTCATATTCTTGGTGTTTCATCGGGAGGTGCACTTGGGGCTGTGTGCGCTACCGCTTTAGGCATTCCTTTATTTTTTGGCAGCATTATTACAATTCCACTTTTCTCATTTTCTGGTTCTTTAGCAGCTATTTTTATTGTATATCAGTTATCGAAAAGAAAGGGTGCATTATCAATATATTCATTATTGTTAGTGGGTGTTATTTTAAATTCTTTTTTTATTTCAATTGTTATATTTATAGAGACAATTGTGAGTGCTGATCAACTGGCTGGTATATTTTTCTGGCTGTTAGGGTCTCTATCACAGTTTCATGATCCAATTATAAAGGTAGTTTGTCTTGTTGTTTTCGGAGGCACGTTTGTTCTATTTTTGCAGGCCCGTAAAATTAACCTTTTAACCCTAGGTGAAGATAAAGCCAAGTCATTGGGTGTTAATATTGAGAGTACTAAGGCAGTTTGTTTCATCTGTGCCTCTATTATTACCGGGCTTTCGGTTGCAGTAAGCGGGCTGATTGGCTTTGTAGGGCTCGTTGTCCCGCATATTGTGCGATTGATATTCGGTCCTGATCATCGGATTGTACTTCCTGTGAGTGCTTTTATGGGGGGTATTTTTCTTGTTATTTCTGATACTCTTGCCCGAACGGTATTAATGCCTCAGGAATTACCGGTTGGTGTTGTAACTTCTTTTATCGGGGCTCCGTTTTTTATTATTCTCTTAAAGAAAAGGGAGCATAAAAGAATTTTATAAATGAAGACATCAGTTACGTAATGAAATGATGTAGCTGATATGTCGGAATAAGAAACATAGCATATTGAATACGTTATGAATAATACTGCCATTTCAATGCAGAATGTTTATTTCTCCTACGGGAATCTGTTTTCTGTTAGTAATGCAAATTTTACCGTTAAGCAGAATGATTTTTCATTTCTGCTTGGACCAAACGGTGCAGGAAAGACCACGCTTATTAAACTTATGTGCGGCCTCCTCAAGCCTGATCATGGAAAAATAATGCTTAAAGACAAAGAACTCATTCATGTATCTCGCCGTGATATAGCCAGGAATATTGCGATTGTTGAGCAAGACAGTTTTTATGTGTTCCCCTTTACTGTTGAAGAGATTGTGCTTATGGGGCGATATCCTTATTCATCTGGTGGCACATTTGAGTCAAAAGAGGATGAAGAAAAAGCTCACCGCGCAATGGAGATAACAAATACTCTTAGGTTTCATGGTCGTTCTATATTTACATTAAGCGGAGGTGAGAGACGCCGCGTTGAGATTGCCCGTGCCCTTGCTCAAGAAGCGGATATCCTTTTACTGGATGAACCTACATCACATCTTGATATAAAGCAGCAACAAGAACTGTTTTGTATTCTTAATAAGTTGAATAGTGATGAGGGAAAGACACTATTTGTTATTTCTCATCACCTTGATTTTATTAAAGCATACGGAAAGCGTGTTTTTTTTATAAAAGACGGGACTATAAACGAATGGCTTGATAAAGAGGTGCTTTTGGGTAAAGATAAAATAATGCAAATGTTTTAAAGTTTAGATTTATTAAGTAAGTAAAATAAAAATATTTAATGTTATGTTTAGGTTCTTAAATAGTAAAAGAACAATCTATTTTTTATTGATGATATTTTTTTCTTTGGGAATATCATTATTGATCTTAGAACTTATCATAAGAATATTTTTACCTCAAAAGGAGTCAATGTTATGGATTAAACGGGATAAAAAGTACGGATATTTAATGAAAAAAAATTTCTGTCAGAAATATTCATATCCCGGCGTTGACTTTGTAATGGAAGTTAAAACTAACTCATTAGGATTAAGAGGTAGAGAATTTAATTTATCCGAATTTTCTGATCCTGAAATTAAAAAAGTACTACTCCTTGGTGATTCATATACTTTTGGATATGGTTTAAATATAGAAGACACGTTTGGCGGAAAACTAGAAGAGTTGCTGAAACAATCCGAACAAAGATGCACATTAATAAATGCAGGTATTGGGGGGTGGGGAACTCTACAGGCACTAACATATGGAAAAGACCATTTAAATTTATTCAGACCGGATATTATTGTGCTTACCTTTTGCGAAAATGACCCTGTTGATGATTATAAATTTCAACACAAATTGTACCGTGCTGATGAGGGTTTGATTGATTTTCCGGGTAAAATATTTTTGCGAAGCAATTCTCATTTATATCGGTTTTTGTTTTGGAAATTTCATCAAATAGGACATACCCTTATTGTCAGAAAAAAGAATCAAGACATGGGTATGACTCCTAAGAATTTTACCAGGAGTGACGAACACGCTTCTTTTATTAGCAAAGAGGAGTGGAGAAAAACTCGTGAGTATATAACTGATTTTCACGAAGCTTTCATTAGATTTAATCCTGATGGAATCTTAATAGTCCAAGCAACTATTCCATGGAACATAGAGATTAGAAAAAATTTAAGTTCGCTTTCAAACGGGAAAAATCTAATCTATCTTGACCTTTTTGATGAAACAGTTGGTTTATCTGATAAACAGAGACATCTGTCATATGATAGTCATTGGAGTGAAAAATTGCATTCAATTTCTGCCGGCAAATTATATGAAACTATTTTAAGTCATAAAAAACTTATTTCATAAATATGTTTTGAATTTTAAGTTGAAATGAATAATACAATTCTAACTGAAGGGTAAAAATGAAAGGAGGGATGAAAAGATAATCAGAGTATAGACTTTTATGTCTATACAAATATTTTATTAACATCATGCTGCTGGAAGAGAGGGAAGCACGTGAAAGTCGTGCACTGTCCCGCAACTGTAAACGGTGATGAAAATCGCAAAGAAATCCACTGTTCGCTCCATTAGCGGATGGGAAGGAGCGGTGAGTAAGCCTGCCCCGTTAGAAATTGTTAAACAGCAAAGGTTGTGCTTTATTAAGATAATATTTAGCGCTACTAATGTTTTTTATACGGAAATGCATAAGAGCATTTCCTATTTCTAACGGGGAGATATCCGTAAGCCAGGAGACCTTACCCAGTATAAGCTGATTAGAAGAGAAAATGTCTGTTAGATTTAACCAGTCATTTAACTTCTAATAAGTAAAGCATTAACTCGTCTTGTTTCGAGGAAAAATAAGGAGGTAGAAATTGAAAAAGGAAATTGTGAAAATAGTTTTGAGTTTTTTAATTAGTTTTATTTTATTTACAACATTTGCTTGGGCTGAAGAAGAAACAGATGATTCAACACTGAAGAAGGTAGGTAAGGAAGTAGCAAAAGTAGGTGAGAAGGTTAGTAAGGGTGCTACTCAAATTGGTAAAGAAGCAGGCAAAGGCGCTCTGAAAGTAGGCAAAGAAGTTGGGGAAGCAGGGGTTGATGTAAGTAAAGGAGTTGGCAAAGGAGTAAAAGCTGTTGGTGAGGAAACTTTGGATATTATTAAGAAAGGAAAAGAGCTTTTTTTTGATCCAATAATTGTTAGTGCTACTAGGCTTCCTTCGGTCAAAACTCGACTTTCAAACAATCCGGCCAATACTACTATTATTACCGCTGATGACATTAATGCCACAGGTGCGCGCACTATCCAGGAGGCATTGCAATATATCGAAGGGGTGAATATTTATGATCAAGTCGGCAATAATGTTGATACTACTTTCAATCTCCGTGGATTTACTGATAATGAGGAAACAGCGGTTATTGTTGACGGTGTCAGGGTAAATGAAGTTGATTTAAATATATTTAATCCGAATCTTTTAAATATCAATAACATAGAGCAAATAGAAGTAGTACGTGGAACGGCATCCCCAATGTTTGGCGATAGTGCCTTGGGCGGCGTTCTTAATATTACTACCAAACAGCCGTCTGAGGAATTATTCAGCCCCTTTGGTATGTATGAATTCGGATCTTTTCGATATCAAAATTTTAATGCCGGTGCGAGCGGAACGGTTCAGGATAAATTTATCTTTGGTATTCCTGGACGGATAAAATATTTTTTCTCAGGTGCTCGACAACTCTATGGCGGATATCGTGATAACGGCGATACACGCGGAACTTTCTTTGACGGAAAACTTGGATATGAATTGGAAGACGAGACCGGAGAAGTTATGTTTTATATTAAGTATACTGATCAGGAAAACCATAATCCCGGTGAGTTAACATTATTCCAGGAAGAAGCGAACCGTCAGCAGACAGCTAAACCTTTGGATAATCGTAAATGGGAAAACCTTATTTTATCAGTCAATGCTAATAAGTCGTTTTTTGCCGATCATATTGATTTAAGTTTAAATGCGTATAGGCGTCTTACAGACATAGATTTTACTTCTACATCTGTTGTTTTTGGACAGACAAAGCAGTTTTTTACACTTTCAACACAGAAGGGTTTAGTCGGTCAGGTTACATATAACGAGGAGCTTGGACCTCTCCAAAACCAAGCTACTCTAGGAGTTGAATATGCCAACGGATCTGATAATGATGAATCTATCGTTCGCATTGGATTCGGCGCTGGTACAGTAACTGATAATAGTACTGATAAAGATGATACCGGATTTTATTTTCAGGATGTTTTAACGATATATGAAAAACTTATTCTCACGTTTGGTCTTCGTCATGATGAGGTTGATTATCGTTTTGATAATCGTACGAATGTAACTCTCGCGGATTTTGACGAGACTACCGCAAGAGTTGGAGGGGTGATAAAGCCCTGTAAATATTTAGATTTGTTTGCATCTTTTTCCGAAGCATTTAAAGCCCCCGGAAAGAGCGATCTTTTTGATACGACTGGTTGGGGAGGTAACGACCCTACATTAAAACCTGAGAAAGCTGATTCTTATGAAATAGGAGTCAGGACGCGATGGGAGGATAAAATATCAGCAAATGTAACATGGTTTCATATTACAACAAATGATGAAATTTTATTTGACCCTAATACATTTGCCAGTGCCAACATAGGAAGGACCCGTAGATATGGTCTTGAGACATCTGTACGCGTTCATCCGATTGATTTTTTTGATGCCTATTTTACCCATACCTTTACAGATGCCAAGGTAAGGAAAACACGCCCTGTTTTTGGTGGTATTGTTGACAGCGGGCGTGAACTGGGTTTAGTGCCGGAAAGTCGGTTTACAGCAGGTGTGCACCTTGGACCTATTTCCGGATTTAATCTTTGGCTTGATTCGATTTTTGTAGGCCGTCAGCACACACAGAGTGCAGAAACTATGGGAGGAAATCTCGACCCGATTGAACCCTATTATGTTTTTAACGGTAAATTGTCATTTATGTATAAGGGAGCGGAAATTTATTGTAAAGTAAACAATATTTTTGACAGGGAATATTTTACCCGAGGAATTTATTCAGGAGGCGACTTTTATCTTACGCCGGCTCCTGAGAGGGAAATTATAGGCGGCATAAGATTCGCATGGGGTGAGTAATATTATATGAATGGATCATATACAGTACCGTTTTTATTATCGTTAGCAGTTCATAGTACTCTGGCCGTATATGCTGCGTCCTGGATTGAAGTGCCTGCTCTTAATCTTCGGCAGGCACCATCTGCCCTTGAAATTTGTGTATTAGGTTCTGATGAAATCAAGCAGAAGACAGATCTAGAGAAAAATAAGTCAGATAAAAAAAATAAGAGGGTTTATGAGAAGAATAAACCTAGAAAAAAAAGAGAAATTATTGCTCAAGAGAAAATTGTAACTGATGATGTAAGACAAGATTTAAATGTAAAGGAGGAAAAGCAAGAAGAGCTGAATCGCAAAGTCGAATGCAAGATTTTAAAGAAACATGAGACGCCTCGCCTGCCCAGTGCAAATAAAACGACCAGACTTGGCAATAGCAGTCTCTCTCATCAATCTTTTATTGGTGCTCAGTATAGAATGAAAGACCCTTCTCTTGTATTTAATCCTTCACCTCACTATCCACGTAAATCGCGTGAACGTGGTGAAGAGGGAATGGTCATTCTTGATATTGAGATATTAAGTAGCGGTTCTGTCGGTGATGTAAAAATATTTTCATCCTCAGGGTATACGCTGCTTGATAAGGCTGCACAGGACGCGGTCTTACAATGGAGATTTAATCCGGCATGTTTTAATAACCATGCAGTTTCCATTCGCCGTAAGATACCTGTGGTGTTTAAATTAAGATAAGAAATACGTCCTGTACAATTAATATTTTAAGGTATATAATTATATCCCTTGTAAAAAAAATTCAGTAATTTGTAACCAGAGAGGAGGTAGGGATGAAGAAATTAGTGAGTCTTCTAATTCTTTGTACGTTAGTTGCTGGATTATTTATGAGTGGATGTGAGAAAAAGAGCGAAAGCGAAAAAGCTTTTGATAGCCTTAAAAAGCAGGCTAAAGACTTAGGAAGATAAAAAGGTAAATAAATAATTTAGTTTAAAACTGTAAACTCTAAAACATATCTAATATGTTTATGGTTTACGGAGAAAGGAATTTATGAATAAAATAATTAGTTTAATAACTATCCTAGCTTTATTAAGCTTAGTAGGGTGCAGCGGAAAGTTTTGGGCCGGTGCCGGAGGTGGTGCGCTGGGTGCTGGTGCAGGATATGAGCTTAATTTAGAGCGGCAGATGGATAGAATAGAAGATGATTTGCGTGATGGCAAAATCGATCAAAATGAATTTGACATACGTAAGAGTCAAATAGAACGTGATTCCTTGATAAAATAGATTTTTATTGAGCAGCCGGAGAGGGGAAATAACTTTCCGACTGCTCTTCTTTTTATACACAACTACAATAGAGAAATTATAACCATCCATGTGTGCCGGTATAAGAAGTACAATTTACACCTGGCATAAAATATGTACTCACCTATTAAAATAAACATTCGTTTATAATATTCAACATTTTGTTTTCTTTTTTCGTCATCCATATATATCAAAAACTTTATAAGTAATTGAATTTATTACATTTAAAATTATCTATTTTATGGCATAGAATGTGCTTTTTTTACCAAAACGTTAAATAATAAGTTTAATATATATAAAATATTACCTAACGAAAATGGAAGGTTGGTGATTATCTAATATGACGGATCATGAAAAGGAGATTATCAAATATCGTTTTGGTATATATGGTGGCTATGCTCGGACGCTTAAAGAGGTTAGTAAGATATTAAATATATCAAAAGAACGTGTTAGATTTTTGGAAGACAGTGCGCTTCATAAATTACAGAATGCTGAAAACAAGGAATCTGTAAGTGATTTTATGATATGTGCTGGCAGTTGTTAAAGAGATTATTATTAATATAGAAAAGGGGACGGTTTTTTTCGAAAACCGTCCTTTTTTTATAATATTCATATTTCTTGCCCCTCCTACACCCAATGAGTATAATATACAGCTTAAATATTAAGTGAATAAATTATTATATCAAGCCGTCTAATATTTGAAAATTAACTAAATCCTTAAAATAAGGAACTACTTTATGAAAATCAAGCTGTTTAAAATGAATAGTATTTTATTCCTGCTAGTATTTATTTTTTTATTGAGCTCATATATTAATGCTGAAGAGCCTAAAAATGATTCAAATTTAAAAGACGGGAAATTCAAAGAAAAGACACAGTATGATGAAGTAACCTGGAATGATGTTAATAAACAGAATGAATCAAAAAAAGGAAATCCGTTTGTTAAATTTTGGGGATATCTATTTAGGGAAAGGCAGATAGATTCAGTTGGTGAAGATGATCTTACTGTTGTTGAGACAGCCACTTTTTCAGAAGAGGACAATGATTCTCAGCCTGCAGCAGTAGGGGTTGTTTCTGTTAATTCTAATCAATGAAGGTTTCATTTATCCCGCAAAGCTGCGGGGTCTAAGTTAAGGAGGTTATTATGACTCGCATACGTACTTTTATAATCATGATAATGTTATTAGTATTATTTACATCAACAAGCTATGCTTTGCAGAGTACAAATACAGTACCACAGCAGGGTGTAAGTTCTCCAAAAAAAGTGGTTGCTGTTGCTGATTTTGAGAATAAATCAGGATATTCCGGTAGGTATGACTTAGGTTCTGGTATGTCTGAGATGCTTACTGATGCTTTGATAAAAAGCGGGCAGTTCATTGTACTTGAACGTCAAGCTTTAAATGCAGTCTTGGCTGAACAGAATTTAGCAGCGAGTAATCGTGCGGCTAAAGTTGGCGGAGCAAAAATGGGTGATATCAAACGCGCTCAGATACTTATTCAGGGTGCTGTTACTGAATATACACCTACAACAGAGGCCGGCAGCCAGTCATTAAATATTAAAGGATTTAATTTAGGCGGAGATTCAGCACGTGCCCATGTCGCAGTAATTATCAGATTATTTGATACTACAACTTCTGAGGTAATTGCTTCCGAGAGAGTTGAGGGTTCAGCATCACGTGGAGGCATGGATTTTGGTTTCACAGAATCAAAATGGGGGTTTTCACAGTCAGGCCAGAAGGCTGATCCGATTGATAAAGCTGTCCAAATAACAATTGACAATGCTGTTAACTATATTGCCCAACAGATGGCAAGTATCCCTTGGAAGGGGAAAATAATCAAAGTAAATGAGGCAGGTGAGGCGTATATTAATGCAGGTGCCGGGGCAAATATAAGTTCCGGCATGACCCTTATGGTTTTTCGCAAGGGTGAGGCATTAATTGATCCTGATACAGGAATGAATTTAGGAAGCGAAGATGAATTTGTAGGCCGTCTTAGGATTTCAGAGGTGAAACCAAAATTTTCAAAAGGAAAATTGCTTGATGGAAAACCAGAATCGGGCGATATCGTAAAATTTGGACAATAAAAAAAGGAATATGGCTATGAAATATATAACTGCATTATTATTAGTTGTAATAATTTTTTCCGGATGTAGCAGTACTGTTAATGAGTCAGTACGAGGCGCAACCCAGCCTGTTGGTACTGTGCTTGCTGTTCCTCAGTCCATTACGCAGGGTGTTAGTACTGGATATGTTGACCAAACGGGCAAGACCACGTCTAATCCTTATAACCGATAATATTTATATTTGATTTGTAATTTTTATCAGTTACAGATTTCTAAGTATAAATGGTAAATAGAATTTTTCTATATCGAGGAGAAATATTAATGAAAAATGTATTTTTTATAGCTTGTTTTACTTTTGTGTTTAGTTTATTTTTTAATATTCCCGCCGTATTTTCTATAAATAAAACCACTGATGAAGATCAGATTGCACTTGAAGTAACAGTTTATAATAGCAATATTGGGCTTGTGAAAGATACCCGGATAATTCCCCTTGAGAAAGGGGAAGGTGAGTTGCGTTTTATGGATGTTGCCGCCCATATTATTCCTCAAACCGTATATGTAACCTCACTCGATTATCCGGATGATTTTAATGTACTTGAGCAGAATTATGAATATGATCTTATAAGTCAGGAGAAACTCCTGGATAAATATCTGGGTAAAAAAATTAAAATTATCGATGATAATAAATTTCAGGACCGTAAAGATACGATTGAAGCAACTCTCTTAAGTAATAATATGGGCGAGGTATATAAAATTAACGACGAAATTTATCTGGGACATCCAGGTATAAAAGTCCTTCCGGAAATTCCTGAAAATCTTATTGCAGAACCTACGCTTATGTGGCTTTATGAAACGACTCGCACAGCCCAACAGAAAATAGAAGCCTCTTACCTTACTAACAATATTAACTGGAAAGCAGACTATGTTGTTGTACTTAAATCTGATGATACGGTCGCAGACCTATCTGGTTGGGTGACGATTGATAATAAAAGCGGTACCACGTATAAAAATTCAAGTTTAAAACTGGTGGCAGGAGATATAAATCGGGTCATTGATGAACGTATGCGTTATAAAGATCAAATACTTTCTCGAGAGTTAGCTGCTGTACCGGCTGGTAGTGGATTTGAAGAAGAAGCATTTTTCGAATATCATTTATATGACCTTCAGCGTAAAACTACAGTAAAAAACAATCAGACAAAACAGATTCGCCTGCTTCAAGTTCATGACATTCAATGTACGAAAGATTTTCGAGTCTATGGAAGGCAGAATTGGTATTATTCCCAATATAATCGCCAGGATCCTCGGCAAGCTGTTGAGGTTTATTTTTTGTTTATGAATTCAGAGGAGAACAAACTTGGTATGCCCCTTCCTGCAGGGGTGATGCGTTTGTATAAAAAAGATTCTAAAGACTCTCAACAATTTATTGGTGAGGATAGGATAAAGCATACACCAAGGGATGAGAAAGTTGAGCTTAAGATCGGAGAGGCTTTTGATATTGTGGCCGAACGCAGGCAGATGGATTATAAGCGTATTACTACAAAGCTATTCGAAAGCGAATGGGAGTTAACACTACGTAATCATAAAAAAGAAGCTGTAACTGTAAGTATTATTGAGCCGGTGAGCGGTAATTGGAAGGTGATTTCTAATTCGCATCCCTTTGTTAAAAAGGATGCATTCCATATTCAATTTGATGTTCAGCTTAATCCGGACGAAGAAGTTAAAGTAAAGTACCGCCTGCAAGTCGGAGTGTAGGTTGTAAGGGTATATACAAAGATAGATTTATGCAATGGTTTAAGAGAAAAACAGCATTTTTTATTTTTATTGTTATTTGTTTACTTGGCATTAGCGCTTTTGTTTTGTTTCGGTTTTACGTACGGTATTTTCAGGAAACAAAAATTCTAAAACAAGTTATTGCCCGCCTTGAAGCCGAATCACGCATAGCGGAAGTTTTAGTGACCGATGTTAAGCAGGATGAGTCGAGCGGTAAAATGCTCACTACAATTAAGTTTTTAGAGTATGATACCCAGGGTAGACCGCTAGAGGCTCAATATTTTACTTTTTCAGGCAATGTTATACAATTTCAATCGCTTGTGGTTAGGTTTGATGATCTTTATGTTCGTCAGGGGCATTCACTTAAGGGTAAGAGTGCTTATTTATTTTGGAAAGTATTCATGCTTGACGGGTCTAATACAGAAGAATTTGAAATAAGCAAAGTAAGAAAGGTTCCTGAAGGTTATAAGATTGAGGATTTACACAGCCCTGTTGAAGATATGGTATGGGATGTATTTTGGGATTATGCCCTTGATCCTTCCAAGGCCAGTAAAGTTGGAATAAAAAACGCTCAGATAGAAGCTCCCGGTACCCTTTTCGTTCCAGGAACTTTATATACACTTATAATAGAACATGACGGCGGCATCAGAATAGATGCAGCACCCCTTTCTCCGATTTTGAAGGGTGAGCATATCCCTGAATGGGGCGGTATTTAGAGCAAGTATGCGTATTTTTATTATTGATGCTATTGTTATAATAAGTACTATTTTTATAGTACGCTTAGTATATAAAGCCATTGAAACAGGCAGGGCTCGGGTGCGCGGTGGCATTATTTACATAAAAAGTAAAAATCCTATTTCTTATTGGATTGTTATTATCGTGCAATCTTTAATTGTTTTTGCATTATTGTGTTTGTTGATGTTCATAAACTTTCAATTATAAAAAGGAGTGCACTTATGGCGAAATGTACAAAGGAAAAGGAGTTGACAATTATTACCGAGGATAAAGTTGGTATGTTGGAAGAAGTGACAAGAACCATTGCAAAAGCAGGTATTAATATAATTGCTTTATGTGTGTATGCAATGGAAGGATCAGCTCGTTTTATGTTGATTACTAATGATGAAAGAAGAGCAAAACAGGCGGCCGAGGCACGGGGATGGAAGACTGAGGAGAAAGATGTGGCTGTTGTAGAAATTCATAATGAGGTGGGGGCGGGAAATGAAATAGCTGAGAGAATCAAGTCGAAGAATATCAATATTCATTATTGTTATGGTTCTACAAGTTTTACTCTTGCTGATTGCCCATGTGCATTGGTAATTAGATGTGATAATCCTGATGCTGTATGTGAAGCTGTTTTGTAATATTAAGTTCTAGCTAAGAGTATTTGGTAGCTTATCTTTACTAAATAAGGGAGGATATTGTGAAAAAGACTTTTATGTTTTTAGTGATTATAGGGTGTATTGTTTTTTTTCTAGATTCAACTGCTGGCGCTCAAATGAATATGTTGTCTAATATGAAACAAGATTTAGAAAAGGAAAAGGATGAGTCTGGTAAACATTATGAAGAAATTTTTCCAAAAGATGAATTTTTAAAAGTTGATGCCAATCAAAATGGATATCTAGAAAAGGAAGAAATTGTCGGGGATAATGAGAATTTGGAATCTTTTCTAAAGGATGAAGTATTTCAAGAAGCCGACAGAGATAATGACGGACGCCTTAGTATTCATGAAATACGCACATATAAACATATAGAGAAAGAGCATCCCAATGCTATGAGTACAAAACTGATTTCTGAATTAAAAAAGAAATATCCTAGTTTGACTCAGCGTGAGCTCAAGTATTTTTTTAAACATAAAGAAAAAGGCGAAAAATTATTGAGGGAATTGCAGCCTGGGCAACCTGAGACAGAAAAGATTTTAGATAAAGTAAGGGATAAAATACGTGAAGAAGATGAAAAAATTATGGACAAACAAGAAGAACAGAATAAGCGGTTAGGCATTCAAAAAGAAATAATCCAGGGACGTATGACTCGTCCGCAAGATACACTTAAAAAAGCGCAGGAAAAATATGATGCAGTTTCCAAGGCTACTAAGGCATGGAAAAATGAATAATAAAACCGATAATAATTAAATTGCGAATTATAAAATATTTATTATAGAAAGGAGGAAACACAATGAACAAATTTTTATTATCTTTAATAGCTTGCGTAGTAATTGGAGGTCTTTTTGTTCCTCATGCTTATTGTTGTTTGACCTGTGGCTGTGCTGAAGCTGCCGGGGAGATTACAGAGGCTGGGGATGCTGCGGTAATGGAAGAAGCAGAAGAAATTATTACTGAAGAAACCATTATCAACTGAAGAAGCTTCTTTAGAAGAGGCTGCTGAAGAGGCTCTTGATACAGCAGAAATGTCTGTTGAAGAAGCCGAAGAGACTGCTACCGAAGTTACAGCAGAAGTAACTGCTGAAGTTGTAAAAGAAGTAAAATAGGCAAGTCAAGGGAACGGTTTTTTAAAACTGTTCTCATAAATTAACTTTTATAGAGACGCGAGAAATCGCGTCTCTATATATTTATTTAAGAGTTATTATGGAATCTCACATTTATGATTTTATTTCACGTGCATTTATTGTCCTCTTTATTTATTCTGGTCTCGCATGTTTAATTGGTTTCATTAAACCATATTTTGTATTATGGTGGCTTCCTAAAGAAAAACATACCCGGGATCGTGTTTTAATAACATATTTTACTCTTTCCATTTTCTCACTTTTTATCATAGCTGTCTTTAGTATGCCTATCGGAGAGGTTTTTTTGCCCAATCGTATATTGAAGAAAAGAATTATATATGAAAAAGATAATGCTAAGATAAACAAAATTGTAAAAGCGCATATACAGAATGTTTACGGCAGTAAGGTTGCTTATTTTTTAAAAGACAATCATCTTACAATTTATTACCGTGCATCAGAAGACATAACTATGAATATGATACATGTATTGGGAGATATTCCTCATAAGGAAATTATTCGTAAAGCAGGTAACTTATTTTATGGAGTATTTAATGATGAAAATTTGGATTTCATACGTGAGATTACCATTTATCCACGTATGAAAGTAATTCGTATAGGTAAAGACGGAGCAAGGGAAGAATTTTGGGACGATATTGCAGCGATTCAGATGCCTTATCAATTGGCAAGTAAGATAAATTGGTCATCCATAGGCAAGCAAACCATACCTATTGAAGAACTGGAAGAAGTCTTTAAGCGTAACGGATGTATCCGGTGGTTGTTTTAATTGAATATTTTCTCTTTATATGGTTTGTTTTTTTGATTCAAGAGTTTGTAATATTGAATCAAAAGCCGAGTTTGTTATACCAATGCTTTCGTTTAGTAGATTATTATAATTTTCATCAATTGATATTCCAAAGTTTTTAAGATTATCTATAATATTTTGAGCATCTGTTACATCGGAAGTTAATGCTATATTTATTTCATCATTCTCAAGAAAGGCTTTAAACATTTCTGTTGAAATAGTACTTATGGTATTTTGAGCTATAAATTCGTTTATATAGTTAGTATCCGTACTTATTGTATTATCAATATTCGTTAGGTTCCATGAAATCCTCTGAATATGAACTCCTTTGGATTTAATTTCCATGAATTCCTCGGATGAAAAGTAGTCTAAGAATGATCGGTAAATGACAGCACAGGTGCTTATTCCTACTTTTCTTTTTAGCTCAGAAATAGAAATTCCTTCTGTTTGATTATCTTTTTTAAATTCAGTGTTATTCAATAATTTGTTAACGGTAGCATCTATTTGTCTGGGAAAAATACTCGCAACGGAACCGATT
>Ga0164318_10001731_pt1 | contig 19723 bp, 19 predicted proteins | sample GuaBasSedimGuay9_FD_113734 | JGI IMG/M metagenome (GOLD analysis project Ga0164318, IMG submission 113734) | Subseafloor sediment microbial communities from Guaymas Basin, Gulf of California, Mexico - Guay9, Core 4571-4, 0-3 cm | ecosystem: Environmental > Aquatic > Marine > Hydrothermal vents... | reverse complement strand
GGATCAAACCCTCAAGTTCAATCTCTGTAAAATAAACTCTAACAAAAAAATTTTCAAGTTCCTCTTCCGAGGCCCTCTTTACAAGCATCCTATCCACTATCCAGTTGTCAAAGACCCAAAAAAACGGGACCAAACCTATAGTCCCCATTGACCATACCTGCTGTTCTCAACTGAGCTTTCACTCCACTTTCCAAAAGAACTTCGCATTACTGATTCATTTCAGCAGGCAAGGATGGATTTTACTAAACCTGACGGGGAAGTCAACAGTTTTTTAACGAAAAAGGGATATTTTCTTGCTATCCTGAAATTCAGCGCTGAATGGTTATTTTTAAGGCTGAAAATCGGCCGGTTCCTGCCTCAGATTCTCCCCAGTTTCCCCTTCAATACGTTTGCGGCGACCAGTACCGGGTCCCAGACTGGAGAAAAGGGCGGCGCGTATGCCAGGTCGAACATGGAGAACTCATCAACGGTGTTTCCGTTAAAAATTGCCACGGCAATGATGTTGATTCGCTCTGCCACACCCGCTGCACCTATCATCTGGGCACCGAGCAGGCGGCCACTTTGTTTATCCCCAACCATTTCCACTTGTATGGGAACACTTTCCGGATAGCCATGAGCAGCGGAAGATGCCGTAATCACGATTTCCTCTGCTTCAAAGCCGTTTTCCAGCGCCTCATGAAGGGTCATTCCAGTCCGGGCAACTTCCATTTCAAACAACTTGAATTCGGCACTGGAAATGGCGCCGGGGAACCGTGCGGATTGCCGGGCGCAATTGAGCCCTGCCACACGGCCGTGTTTGTTTGCAACTGTGCCAAGGGGGACGTAGATTTTCTTGTTGCTAATCCGGTGATAAGATTCCGCGCAGTCCCCAGCTGCGAATATCCCTGCAATAGAAGTTTCCATTCGTTGATCCACTGCAATGGCTCCGGCCACACCGAGACGGATTCCCGCTTCTTCAGCCAGCTTCCCATTGGGACGAATCCCCTTTGCCAGCAGCACAAGATCGGCTTCCACCAGTCGGTCAGTGAGCCGAACGCCTTTCTCCGTAATCCGTTCCACTTTGCCATTTACGATCAGATTCACCCCATTTTCACCCAGAGTTTTAATCACTGTGGCAACAATTTTTTCGTTCCAGCCGAACATGGGTGTAGAACGGGCAGAAATCAGCGTGACTTCAACGCCACATTTTCTCAGAGATTCACACATTTCAAGTCCCACATACCCAGCACCAAGGATGGCAGCTTTTCGGATAGTGCCACTCTCAACCATTTCTTTGATACGGCGGCCGTCGTCAAGGGTCCTCAGCACCACAACGTTGGGCCTGTCAGCACCGGGAATCGGCGGTACGTACGGTGTGGCACCTGTGGCAATGACAAGTCGATCGTAAGTATAGCTGCCCTCGAGCCCTGATGGCAATTTTGCAAATTCAATTTTCCGCTGCGCCGGAAGAATCCGGGTCACAAGATGCCCGGTGCGCACATCAATCCGCCTCTTGTTTCTGGCATTCTCCACGCTGAGGACAATAAGATTCTCCAACTGCGTTTCCGGGTTGGCAATATAATAGGGCATACTGCATGCACTGTAAGAAATGTATGCGCCTTTTTCAAATACAACGATTTCAGAATCCGGGTCCACTTTTCGAATCCGGCTGGCCGCACTCATCCCCGCGGCAACTCCACCAATAACTGCATAACGGTTCGTCATTTCTTTACCACCTTGCTCTTTATCTTTACTTTCCCATTTTCTTCAACAAGTTTGCATTCAAGCTCTTTACCTCTACCGCTCGTTTTTGCCTTTTCCAATCGATCTGAAACCCGCTGGACAAAATCATCATACGACAAGGTAACCATACCTTCGTGGATGGTCTTCAACTCTACATATCGTCCGTAGAAGGCCTCAAGCTCCCCTTCCTGGCTGCCTGGCCTGGACAATCTCAAAGCATGTTTATCTGTTGCCGGCACTTGTTTTTCTGATTTCTTTGCTGGAGAAGGGCTTTGTTTTGTGTTGTCCTTTTTCCCTTCAATCTTAGCCAGCATTTCCCTGACTTTTTCTTTGTTCTTTTCCCGGATTCCGGCCATTCTGTAAAAGTTGATCTTCAATACATTGAACCGTGCCACCAGATTTTCAAAACGGAATTTGAAAACGTATTTCTTGAATGTCGTTTTGTGAAGCAATTTGATCAGGTCCATTACCCGTTTTTCGGCAAATTCTATGTTCACATCCGGCGCATTGGAGATAAACCGGTTATATTCCATTCTCAGCCGTTTGATATCTCTTTCCAGCTTGTCCAGAAGTATTTTGACTTCTTCCTGCTGCATTAAAAGTTAACCCTTCCGAAATATAGCCAGAATCCTGTCAAAAAAGCTCTTATTCTGCCCCCTTTCCGCCTGCCTGTTTTCTTTTTCTTTAAAGCGCAGGTAGGGGTTATCTTCCTGATCAAAGCGTTTCCGCTGCTCGTAGACATGCATTTTAAACGCCTTCATCAGTTCCGGTACCCGTTCCGCAGGAACCCATACTTTTGACCCTTCCCGACTCACTTCGTCTGGTTCCAGCAGTCGGTCCTCCGATATCCATTTCTTCAGCTCATCAAGCGTAAGCCCTGAAAATTCATTCCCCTCTATTTTCACAACATAGCGGACGCTGTCCGGATCTTTCTTTTCTATCGGCTCATCAGGAAGTAAATTCTTTTGGGGAGTCTTCGCATCCAGGTCCAGTTCTATTTTCCCAGCTTCTGAATCCTTTTGCTTTTCCTCCATCACGCCTTTCCTTATAGAAGCGTTAATCTGTTCCTGTGAAATACGAACAGTTCCGCCTCCGGCAGCATTCTCCGGAACCTTAAAATCGAGATCCAGCTGAAAACCTGAATCTTCAGCTGGAATCGGTTCTTCTCTTTGAACCAGAAAAACGTGGCCACATTTTCTGCATTTAACCTTCCGCCCTTTCTCGGGAATCAGGCTCTCATCTACACGGTATTTTTTGGAACAATTGGGACAACTGATTTCCATTCCTCACCTCCATGTACGGATGAAGCAAACCCATTTGGTTTATCCATTACATTTATAATAAGCAATTTTCAGAATTGGGCAAGGAATTTCTTGACTTTGTCAATGCTCCGCGTGAGTTGAACCGGATAAAAACTGTCCAGAAATATTTTTCCATACCGTTTTGACAACAATCTGCCGTCAAGAACGACAAAAATACCCTTGTCCTCTTTGCTCCGAATCAAGCGGCCTAAGCCCTGTTTATATTGCAAAACCGCCAATGGGATTGAGTAACCGAAGAAACCATTATCCATTCGCTCTGCCCGTGCTTTGAAAACCGGCTCCTCCGGCTGGGGGAACGGCAAGCGGTCGATAATCACGCAACTCAAAGCTTCTCCTTTAACATCCACACCTTCCCAGAAAGAGAAAGACCCGACCAGCACTGAATTCTTCTCCATTGCAAAGCGGCCGATAAGTCCAGGTGCTGAACTTTCTCCCTGCTTCAATACATTCAATTTTGTTCGTTTTCTCAGCTCAGAAGAAAAATAAGAAACATTCCGATGACTGGTACAAAGAAGAAATGCGCGGCCCTCACTGGCCTCCAGTATTCGAACAATCTCCGCTACAGCGCTGGGTCGAAACTCTTCACAATTTACCTCAGGAAGGCCTTCCGGAACGTACAAAATAGTATTCTTCTTGAAATCAAAGGTGGAAGCCAGCAGTTTTCCCTCAGCCTCTTTCAGACCGACACGGTTTCGAAAGAAGTCCAGTTTGGTTCGAACTGACAGGGTAGCGGAAGTCATGATTATTGACTCAAAATTTCCTGTTAAGGCCTGTTCAATTTTCGTTGAAATGTCAATGGGAACGGAACGGAATTGCCGGCCCGCCCGGTTACTCTCAAAATATTTCACAAAATCTGTGTCCTGCAGCTTATCCAGAAATGAAGAAAAGGAAGTGATTCTCTGTATCAAATTGTCCCTCATTTCAAAGGCCTCCGGTTCCAGGCCAGCCAGATCCTTGCGGAGATTTTCAAACAATGGCTTCATTGAAAGAAATTTATCCGTCATTTCATCGCTGAAGACACCCCGCTGCTTCAGCTCAGTCTCTCCGGAAAAGAAAGGATCATCCAGTATCTCCCTGAAGATTCCGGAATGGCGTAATTTCAGCTCTGCAGGTAGTTGGCCCAACAGAATCGAAACCATTCTCGCTGTGAATGTCCCTCCAAACTGGCTGGAAGCGATATCCTCCAGTTTATGTGCCTCATCCACCACAAGGACGGGGTGAAGGGGCAGAATTGCACCATAATTCGTTTCTTTCACCGACAAATCCGCAAACAGCAAATGGTGGTTCACCAACACAATCTGCGCTTTCTGGGCCTTTTTTCTCGCCCGATAAAAATGGCACTCTGTATAGAAGGGGCATTTTGACCCTGTACAATAATTCCTGTCCGCATTAATTCCGGTAAGAATCGGATGATAGGCGGGCACTTCTTCAAGTTCGCTGAAATCACCTGTTTCTGTGTAAGATAACCAGGCTTTCACTTCTGACCATACAGGTATGTCCCGCTTCGATTTGAAGAGAGGGTTTAAGGCGAATTGCTCTTTTCGAAGGAGACAAAGATAGTTGGAGCGCCCTTTCAAAATAGCAACTTCAGGATTCATCCCCGTTACTTCTTTGACAACAGGTATGTCTTTTTCGAGCAATTGGTGCTGAAGTACCTTTGTAGCCGTGGAAATGAGCGCAGACTTTTCTGATTCAAAGATCGGAATCAGGTAGGCAAGGGTTTTCCCAACCCCTGTCCCCGCCTCAACAATCAGATGTTGTTCATTCTCAATTGCATGAAAAACGGCTTTCGCCATTTCGTTCTGAGGTTCACGGACTTCATAATCGGGAAACGTCCTGGAGAGTTTCCCGGAAGGGCCGAAGTAGCGCTTCATTCCCCGATTTTAATTTTTGAAACGTAGTATGCCAGGACTTCAAGTTGGGACTTAAAATCAGCACTGATTGTTTTAATGTAGGAGGGCAGTTGTATTCTCATCGGAGCAAAGTTCATTATTCCCCTTACACCTGATTCCACGAATCGGTCCGCAATCGCCTGGGCCGCATCTGCAGGGACAGCAATGATGCCCATTCGGACATTCAATTTTTTGACCCATTCTTCAAGTTCTGAAATATGGTAGATGTGAATGCCCGTTTTTGTTTTTGTTCCGACCTTTCTGTTGTCCCGGTCAAACAGTGCCACAATTCTGAATGAGTCCCGATTGATTCGCGGATAGTCCGCGAGGGCCGTTCCCAAGTTTCCGGCCCCCGCGATTGCGACATTGTAAACCTGTGTAAGGCCGAGCACCTCTTTAAGTTTAACGATTGTAGCTTCGATATTGTACCCTACCCCTCTCTTGCCAAATGTGCCAAAGTATGACAGGTCTTTTCGGATCTGGTCTGCGTTCAAGTGAAAACGTTCCGCCAGTTCCTTTGAGGAAATGTAAGCATCCCCTTCCCGATTCACCATCAGCAGGCAACGGAGATAAAGAGACAGGCGTCTTGTTACAATTTCTGAAACACAGGGACAGTGTTTCTTGATTTCTTTGTCTTCTCTCAATTCATGAACCTCGCGGCCACGTTCGCAATATCCGCAATTTTAGCAGGGAACAAGCCGGCTGCGATCACAAGTACTGAACAGATGCCAAGAACTGTCATACTTAAAAAGTTCAAATCAAAGTTGTTTTCTTCGGGATTTTCCTTCATGTACATATTCACGACAACCCGGAGGTAGTAATACACGGAAATCAGTGACCCCGCGATACCAACCATTGCCAACCCGACATAATTGGCATGAATCAATGCCTTGAAAACGTAAAATTTTCCCATGAATCCGACTGTTGCCGGAATTCCCGCAAGGGAGAACATGAACACGGACATGAAGATACCAAGGAGAGGATGGCGATATCCAATTCCGCGAATATCATCGTAGCTGACATAATCAATATCCCCTTTTTTTAAAAGGGAAAGCACACCAAAAGCACCGGTGTTAATCAGCATGTATCCAGCCAGGTAAAACAGAATACCGGAAACACCCTCAATCGAGTACGCCACAATGCCCATCAAAAGATAACCCGCATGGGAAATACTCGAATATGCCAGCATCCGCTTCACCGATTGCTGGACAATGGCACCAAGGTTTCCAACCAGTACTGTGAGAATGGATAGCACCAGGACAGCTTCCCGCCAGTAGCCTACCATCTGGGGAAAAACAGAATAAAGGATGCGAATCAGGACACCAATTGCCACTGCTTTCGGTGCAATTGACATGAAAGCTGTAACCGGCGTTGCAGCGCCTTCATACGCGTCCGGCGTCCACATATGAAAGGGGACAGCAGCCGCCTTGAAGGCCAGCCCCATCATTACAAACAGGAGACCCAGACGGAACAGTGAGTCTGTCTTTACTGCTTTTGCAATCGTAATGAAATCAAGGGAACCTGTTGCCCCATAAACCATGGCAATCCCATATGCCAGAAAACCGGATGCGATTGCACCGAGTATGAAATATTTGAGTCCGCCCTCAACAGATTCCGGCTTGTATCGCAGATAAGCAACTGACGAATAAAGCGGTATGGACAGAAGTTCAAGCCCAATGAAGATGTTGACGAAATTTGATGTATTGAGCATGACCATCATCCCGGTAATGGATGCCAGGAGAATGGCATAGAACTCAGGATGTGAAAAATCTTCCGCAATAAGATAGTGCTCGGAGAGGGCAAAAGCCGCCACAGCTGTCACAAGGACAAGACTGCTGAGAAAAACGCTGTAATAACTGTATGTCAGCATCCCGTATTGAGAGCTAAGGGCCGGGGTTCCGATTGCAGGCAACACTCGTTCCATCAGCCACCAGAATGCCAGAACAACTGCAATACTCCCAACAAGGCCGGCCAACCGCTTCACAGATGGGCGCATCGTCCCCATTAGAGCAGTCAACGTTATACCGGCAAAGAGAATTATCAAGGGCATAAGAGCGGTCATATTCACTGTCACATTCATTTCTGCACCCCCTCATCAACAGCAGCAGTCGGATCCGGCACAACAAGCTGAGTGCCGGGTTGTATCAATTTCATGTAATGTTCAACAGATTTGTCCATTCTTTTCAAAAAGAAGCTCGGATACAAGCCGATCCAGAAAACCATAATCAACAGCGGGAGAAGATAGATTCTCTCCCTCAGGTTCGCGTCTTTCAACTTCATATTCTTTTCAGAGGGTTCGATGTTGAAAAATACACGCTGATACATCCAGAGCATGTACACCGCGCCGAGAATCACACCCACTGCTGCAAACGCCGCATACCAGAATGCATAGGGGTAAGCGGATTTAAAAGTCCCCATGAGAATCAGGAATTCACCAATAAACCCATTGGTCATTGGAAGCCCGATGCTGGAAAGGGTGAAAATCATGAAGAGAACCGCATAGACCGGCATGACTTTCGCAATCCCGCCATATTCTGAAATAAGACGGGTATGGGTCCGCTCATAGACAATCCCAACCAGAAGGAACAATGCTCCGGTAGAAATACCATGATTGATCATCTGGAGCATCGCTCCCTGAACACTGTAAATGGTCAGGGCAAAAAGCCCGACCATGACATAGCCGAGGTGGGAAACCGAAGAGTAGGCCACCAGTTTTTTCACGTCTTTCTGAACCATTGCGACCAGTGCGCCGTAGATAATCCCGATGATTCCCAACACAATCACATAAGGGGCAAAGGTTTTTACCGCTGACGGAAACAGTGGCATGGCAAAACGAATAAAGCCGTAGGTCCCCAGTTTCAGCAGTACACCCGCCAGAATAACAGAACCGGCAGTCGGTGCCTCGGTGTGGGCATCCGGCAACCAGGTATGGAACGGGAAAATAGGGACTTTGATGGCAAAGGCGATTGCAAAAGCAGCAAACAGATAGACCTGTTCCTGACCGGAAAATGTATGAGTATAAAGGTCCATCAATTCAAAAGTCCCCGTCTGCAGGTACATGTAGATAATGGCCACCAGCATCAGGAGCGAACCGGCCATTGTGTAAATGAAAAATTTTACTGCTGCGTAGATCCGGCGTTCACCGCCCCAGACTCCGATAATAAAGTACATGGGAATCAACATTACTTCCCAGAACAGGTAGAACAGGAAAGTATTCAACGCAACGAGGGAGCCAAGAATGCCGACTTCCAGTAAGAACATGTTAATCAGGAATGACTTAACCTTTTTTGTAATGGATGAATAAACTGAAAGAAAGATAATGGGTCCGAGAAATGTTGTCAGCATGACAATCCAGAGATTGATTCCATCCAATCCGATATGGTAACCCACCGATGCAAATTGGGTGGAAAACCAGGGAATAATCTCTTCGAACTGAATCTTGTAAACAGATGAGTCAAAGTTCGTAACCAGCAAGATAGAAAGAAGGAAGTGAATAATAGCAAATCCGATCGAAAATTGCTTCAGGGCCTTCTCCTGCCTGCCTGGGATTATTGCCAGAACAATTACGGCCAATACCGGCAGGAAAGTAACGATTGAAAGTAAGTGTGTGTTCAACATATCTCTACCTCACCCTATGAAAATCCAGAACAGGATTAATATGCCAGTGAGCATCGAGAAGGCATACATCTTCACCGAGCCGTTCTGGAACAGGGTTATCACTCTTCCGCAGCAGGTCGCCAGCATGCCGGTCAAATTCACCGCACCGTCAATAAAAATCACATCCACGTAATACCAGAGAAAATCGCCGATTCGTTTGATCGGATGGACAACAATGGCGAAATAGATTTCATCCACATAATATTTGTTTAACAGCAGCTTGTGAACATATGAAAAGGTCCTTGAAAGCCCGTCCACTGCTTTACGGGATGCGCCGGCATAGAAAGATCTCGCAATCAACCAGCCCGCAATCGCAATGGCCACTGAAATCCCCATCATTGTCCATTCTGTGGAAACATTGTGCAGGTAATGAACCGGATTGATCGCAGGAATCAATGGCTCAAGGGTTTTATCCAGTAAATTCGGCATGTGGAAAATATGGGGGATGCCGATGAATCCACCCACAGCAGCCAGCACACCGAGAATCGTCAGCGGCACGGTCATGCTCCGAGGGGACTCATGAAGACCTTCTTTTTCCTTTTCACTTCCCCTGAATTGCCCAAGGAAAGCAACATAGATGAGCCGGAACATATAAAATGATGTCAATAAGGCCGCAACAGCACCAATGGCCCAAAGGGATTTGTGGCCGGATGCAAACGCTTTCCATAGAATCTCATCCTTTGAAAAGAAACCTGAAAAAAGAGGGAAACCGGCTATCGCCAGCGTCGCAACGAGAAAAGTCCAGTATGTAACTGGCATAAATTTACTTAATCCACCCATGTTCCGAATGTCCTGCGGATCTTTATCATGAACCCCGGCATTGTGGTATGCGTGGTGCATGGCATGAATCACAGAACCGGAACCCAAAAAGAGCAGTGCCTTGAAAAAGGCATGGGTGATAATGTGAAAGAACCCGGCCACAAATGCACCAACGCCAAGGCCAAGGAACATGTATCCCAATTGTGAAACAGTTGAATATGCCAGCACCTTCTTGATGTCATTTTGAACCGTTCCAATGGTTGCGGCAAACAAGGCCGTAATCCCACCGACCCAGGCCACAAGCAACAAGGTATTAGGCGTAAGCTGGAATAAAAAGTTCAGCCGAACAATCATGTAAACACCAGAAGTTACCATTGTTGCCGCATGAATCAAAGCGGAAACAGGAGTTGGCCCGGCCATGGCATCCGGCAACCAGACGTAGAGAGGCAACTGGGCAGATTTGCCTACTGCACCGACAAACAGGAGCATTGTCGCAACTGTAATCATACCTGTAACCATTTCCGGCGCAATATGGTGGCTTAAGATAATTTCTTTCATCTCGGGAAACTGCAAGGTCCCGAACAGATAGAACAACAAAAACATTGCAAGTAGAAATCCAAAATCACCGATCCGGTTCACCAGAAAAGCCTTTTTCCCGGCATCGGAGGCAATTTTCGTCGTGTAGTAGAAACCAATCAAAAGGTAGGAACACAGGCCGACGCCCTCCCAGCCCACAAACATCAGCAGAAGGTTGTCTGCCAGTACCAGCGTCAACATGGCAAACATAAACAGGTTCAGGTATGCAAAATACCTGAAATAGCCGTCTTCTTCAGCCATGTATCCTACCGAATACACATGAATAAGAAAGCCCACACCGGCTACCATCAGGGTCATGGTTCCGGAAATCCTGTCAAAGAGAAACGCAAAATTCACATGGAATCCGCCGACATTCAGCCAGGGAAACAGAATATTGTGAATCCCCTCTTCAGAAAGTGCGGGGGTATTCAACATGTGGATGTAGAGGACAAGGGCAAACACAAAAGATGCAAAAATGGTCAGGTTCCCAATCCATGAAATGACCTTGTTGGACATTCTGGATCCGAACAGTCCGTTTATTAGAAATCCTGCCAGGGGAAGTACCGGTATCAACCAAATGTAGTTCGTCATGCCATCACCCCTTTAACAGCTTCATGTCATCCACCTGGATGCTTTCTTTCAGCTTGAACCAGGCTACAACAAGCGCCAATCCCACCGCCGCCTCTGCGGCGGCAACGGCAAAGATAAAAAACACCACAATCTGGCCATCCATGTTTCCCTGGAACCGGGAAAAAGCAACAAATACGAGATTCACGGAATTCAGCATAATTTCTATACTCATTAAAATTGTAATGATATTGCGCCGGATCAGAATTCCGATGATACCGATGGTAAAAAGAACTGCACTCAATATCAGATAATCAATTAACGGTACCATGTCACACCCTCTTTTTTGAGATAAACACGGCAGAAATAATCGCCGCAATGAGCAATACGGAAATGACTTCAAACGGAATAAAGTACCGTGAAAACAGTACATTTGCCAATTGTTCCACATTTCCATTCATTCCACCGATAGGAGACATCTTCCCGTGGCTCAGTACGATTTTACTTGTAATAAAGGTAAAATACACACCCCAGCCGATTAAAACAGCTGCCACTATGGATAAAGCTGTGACCCACTTCGGCCGTTTCTTATCCGATTCCCTGTGCTGATTCAACAGCATAATAACAAAGAGAATCAAGACTATGATTGCCCCGGAATATACAATGAGCTGCATCGCCGCAACAAAGGGGGCGGACAACGTAATGTAAAGCCCTGCCACCGCGACAAAACACAATAGCAGATAAAGCCCACTGACAATTGGCCGCTCACTGGACACCACCATAATGGCCGAGAATATGGCCAGAAAACCCAGAATATAAAATGCAATTACCATTCTTCCACCCCGTTAATCCATCTTCTTTTTCGGCGTCTTCACAAGCTCTTCCATGGTTATCAGACCCTGCTCCCGGGAAAGCTGTGTAATTTCATATTCGTTTGTCAGGACAATGGCATCCTTCGGGCATGCTTCCTGACAGAATCCGCAGAAGATACAGCGGTGAAGATCAATGATAAATTGTTTCGGCCGTTTCTCCCTGGGATATTCTTCGTCCAGGTCTTCAATTTCTTCTGCTTCTATAAAAATCGCGTCTGCCGGGCAAGCAGTTGCACAGCAGTAACACGCGACGCATTTAACAGACCCGTCTTCATAAGTGTTCAACCGGTGCAGACCCCTGTACCATTCCGGGACATCCTTCTTTCTCTCCGGAAACTCAACAGTATAGCGATTCTTAGGCCGCGTAAACAGATTCTTGAAGAAATGCTTGATGGTAATTCCCATCCCCACAATGACAGCGGGCAGATACAGGCGATCCCAGAATGACAGTTTGACTTCTTTCTTCATGCCCTACCCCCTGTATGCCAGAAAAATTGCGACCACAACCATGTTCAAAAGTGACAATGGAATCATTACCTTCCAGCCGAGCCGCATCAGTTGATCATATCGAAACCGGGGCAATGTCCACCGCACCCATACAAATGTCCAAAGCACAACTGCAATCTTCAGCAGGAATGCCAGTATGGACCCCCATATAAACTGATCCAGCCATGGAAAATGCCAGCCGCCGAGATACAGGGTGACAAACAAACCGGAAGCCGTAACCATGTTGGCATATTCTGCCAACGCGAACATGGAAAATTTCATGCTCCCGTATTCGGTGTGGTACCCGATAATCTCCGACTCACCCTCCGCAAAATCAAAGGGCAGACGGTTGGTTTCCGCAAACATGGATACGTAAAAAACCAGAGCACCCAGAATCTGGGGAATCACATTCCACAGGCCTGTCTGAGCGGAAACAATTTTATCCATTTGCAGGCTGCCTGTTGAAAGGACGACGCCAACAACGGCCATTGTCATTGCCAGTTCATAGGAAATGACCTGAGCGGAAGCACGCATACCACCGAGGATGGACCACTTGTTATTGGACGACCATGAGCCAATGATTATGCCGTACACGCCCATGGAGCCAATGGCAAAAATGTAGAGTACACCGATGTTTGTCGCAGGTGGCAGAATGCTCAGGAAATAATGAACCCCGCTGACATCAAAGGGACGCCCGAACGGAATCGCCGCAAATGTCATGGTTGCCGGAATAAAAGCAATAATCGGGGAAAGAACAAAGAGGATTCGGTCTGCATTTGCCGGAATGACATCTTCCTTGAAGAAAAACTTGATGCCATCCGCTACAGGCTGGGTCAATCCCATAATCCGAAATTTCCCAAATAAGGCCACCCGATTGGGGCCCACACGGTCCTGAATGAAGGCTGCCCCCCGGCGTTCCACCCAGGTTCCAACGGCAACCATTGTGAGAACGATGATGAAAACAGCTACAACTTTCACAATCATAAAAACTTCCGGGGTCAATAATTTTGCCATCATAGTTCCACCCCTTCTTCACCGATCTTTTCGTAATTCAACTCTACGCCCAGTTTTTCTTTCGAAAATTGTCTCAATAAGTCTTCAGGGGATTTAAACCGCCTTGGATAAATCCACTCCCAGAGAGACCGGACTGCCTCAGGATACCCAAGCCCCCCGTTGGAATGCTGAATTCTCTTTCCCGCATTGATGTAGCAACCATCTTCTTCCAGGAACATAGGGGCCGGTAATGCCAACCTGGAATTCTCACTGAACTCTGTCCGTTCCACTTCAAAAGTAATGCTGTATTTGGCACGCTTTAACAGAGACAAAATCTTTACAAGACTGTTATCCCGAATGGAACCGATACTATTGAGCACAAGAACAACATCGTAGTCGGTGGATTCCATGTCCGTAACTTTCGGGATTTCCATCAGTTTCATCATTTTGTAGTTGGGAGCTTTCACTTTTTCTATAAAAAGAGCCGGTGTGGGCAGGTCTTTTCTGAAAGGAGATGGACGGTAAAGGTCATATCCCATTTCTTCGGCCAATAACACAGCTGCATAGTTCTCTTCAATAGAGACAAGGGGAGAAAGTACAATTACCCCCGCTGATTTGCTGTCAAGCGCCTCTTTGATAAATGCCTTTGCGTCCTGAACGCCGACATCATTCCCATCCAATTCAGGATGAAGCAGCCGGTTTTCCGTACCATTATAGTTTTTATAGGAATATCGGCCCTCATCGCAGATGAAGAATCGCTGCATTGAATAATTATCTGCAGATGTGAAACGAACTACCGGACCGGTATTGGGATCAAGTGCCGTGTGCCTTGTATGCAAATCTACAGTCAGGTTGCAACCGGCCTCACAACCTTGACAAACGGCCCGTACGTGATCCGTGAGCCAGACCCTCTTCCGGAAACGGAATTCATTCAGTCCCAATGCACCAACCGGACAGAGATCTGAAATGTTAGAAGCAAAGGGATTCTTATCCAGGCCTTCCGGGTCTACACACGTAATGTGCGTGTGGGAACCCCTTTCAACCGTCGTAAATTCGTGGGTTTCCGTAACCTCGTCCAGAAAACGGATACAACGGGTACAGAGCACACATCGATTATCGTTTTTGTAGATCTTTTCCGAAACCTTCTCCACTTTATGCCGTTCTTTGGGAAAAATGCTTCGCCTCTCTGAAATTCCGTAGTCGAAATTGTAGTCCTGAAGATTACATTCACCGGACTTGTCGCAGATGGGGCAATCTACCGGATGGTCCAGGAGAATGAATTCCAGAACACCCTTTCGGGCCTCCTTCACCAAATCTGAATCGGTCAGCACTTCCATTCCATCCTGCATCACTGTTGAACAGGCCGTCATCAACTTGGGCATCCCCTTCACTTCCACGAGGCACATCCGGCAGTTTCCGGCAATGGACAGGCCGGGATGATAACAGAAATGCGGAATTTCAATATCCAGGTTCCGACATACTTCCAGGATTGTCTGTCCTTCCTCTACGCTGTGTTCCTTGTTATTAATCTTTATATTTATCATATGATTCACCCGTAAATCGCCACTTTGTTCTCAACCATGCATTTTTTGTGCTGGATGTGATATTCAAATTCATCCCGAAATCGGTCCAAAGCGCCCTTAATGCAGAACACAGCGGCATCGCCAAGGGGACAAACCGTCCGGCCTATAATTTTCGAACAGATATCGTACAGAAGCTCAATATCCCCTTCCTGTCCCTTGCCATCCTCAATATTCCGTATAATCTTCGCCATCCAGGGTGTTCCCTCACGACATGGCGTACATTGGCCGCAGCTTTCGTGGGCATAAAATTCTGCGAGTCTTGCAAAAGCCTCGACAATGCAGGTGTCTTCATGCATTACAATAATGGCACCTGAACCCAGCATTGAACCTGCTTCCTTCAGCGAGTCAAAATCCATGGCAACATCAAGGTGTTCCGGACCGAGAACAGGTGCGGAGGATCCTCCTGGAATAATTGCTTTCACTTTTTTTCCGTCCAGAATCCCCCCGGCATGCTCAAAGATTATCTCCCTGAGGGAGGTTCCCATGGGAAGTTCAAAAACCCCGGGGTTGTTTACGTGGCCACTGACCCCGTAAATCTTCGTGCCGTTGTTCCGCTCCGGGCCAATTGTCAAAAACCAGTTCGCCCCTTTCCGTATAATGTCCGGAACACAGGCAATGGTCTCCACATTATTGACCGTAGTCGGTTTTCCGAAAACACCCACCTGAGCAGGGAAAGGCGGCTTCAGACGGGGCTTTCCGGTGTGACCCTCCAGAGATTGAATCAAACCCGTTTCTTCACCGCAGATGTATGCACCCGCTCCAAGATGAAGGTAGAGATCAAAATCAAAGCCGGAGCCAAGAATGTCTTTGCCCAGAAAACCAGCTTCATATGCTTCATCAACCGCTTTCTGGAGTTCATCTGCGACAAACTTGAATTCACCTCGGATGTAAACATAGCCTACTGTTGCGCCCATAGCAAAACCACCAATCACCATGCCCTCAATCAACTGATGCGGGTTTTCAGACATGATGTAGCGATCTTTGAAAGTACCGGGTTCTCCTTCATCCGCATTGCAGACGAAATATTTCTGCCTGTCATCCTTCGGCATGAAACTCCATTTCAACCCGGTAGGGAACCCGGCACCGCCGCGGCCCCTTAAGTTTGATTTCTTGACTTCTTCCACAACTGCCACAGGTTCCATTTGGAGTGCCTTTTTCAGCCCTTCATAGCCACCCAGCTTGATGTAGTGGCCCAGTTCACAGACATCCGGGTCAATCAGCTGCTTGAACAGAACGTATTCAGACATCGATTTCCCCCTTTTTCAACGATTCGACAAGCTCATCCACTTTCTCCACTGTCATATTTTCAAAATATTTCTCATTTATCTGAATCGTCGGCGCAGTACCGCAGGAACCCAGACATTGTACTTCCTGAAGAGTAAACAACTTATCTTCTGTTGTTTCACCGGCCTTTATCCCAAGTTTTCGGCTTAAATGCTGAAAGATTTCCCGGGAACCCATCAAGGCACAGGAGATGTTGGTACATACCTGGATGTGATACTTTCCCACAGGTTCTTTGTTGTACATTGTGTAAAAAGTTGCAACTCCCAGTACATGAGCAACGGGTAAATTCAGCGCACCAGCCACTGCCTTGACCGCTTCATCCGAAATATACCCGAATTTTTTCTGGGCAAAATGCAACGCAGGCAAAGTGGCCGCTTTTCTGTCCGGAAATCGCCGACAGATGGCCTCAATCTCTTTTAAATCCTGTTCAGTAAATCTTAATGCCATTTCTGCCTCCTACCTGTCCAGCTCACCGGCAATAATGTTCAAACTGCCAAGAATTGAGACTGCATCTGCTACCATGTGACCCTGAACCTGCTCGTCAAAAGATGAAAAAATAGGAAAGCATGGAGGCCTTACGCGGATTCTATAGGGCTTTGTTCCACCATCAGAAACAATGTAAAAGCCCAATTCTCCATTTGCAGCCTCAGTCGCACAGTAAATTTCTCCGGCTGGAGCCTGAACCCCCTCCATGACCAGTTTCATATGGGAAACCAGGCCTTCAATTGTGTTGTAAACATCTTCCTTCTGCGGCAAGGCTATTTTGTGGTCTTGAATAATCACGGGCCCTTCCGGAATATTCTCAATTGCCTGCTCCAGAATTCGAACAGATTGCCGCATTTCCTCTACCCTTACCAGGTAGCGGTCATATACATCGCCTCTGGTTCCGGTTGGAACTTCAAATTCATAATTCTCATAACCGAGATAAGGCATCTTTTTCCGCAAATCCCATTCCAGGCCGGCTGCCCGCAGACACGGGCCCGTGTAGCCGTATTGAATTGCATTCTCAAGGGAAAATTCTCCGATTCCCCGCGTCCTGTCATAGAAAATACGGTTTTTGGTCAACAATGCTTCCAGTTCGTCAATCGCAGAAGGAAACCTGGTCAGAAAATCCCGGATCATCCGGATCGTTTCATCGTCCAGATCCCGGGACACTCCACCTATTCTCGTATAACTTGTGGTCAACCGTGCACCGCACATCCGACTGAAAATATCGTAAATCAATTCGCGATATTTAAAGATGTACAAGAATGCGGTAAAGGCTCCGATATCAACTGCATTGATACCGACACAGACGATGTGATCTGCAATACGACCCAGTTCACAGGCAATGACCTCCAGAACCTGCGCGCGTGGCGGGGATTGAATGCCCAGTAATTTTTCAACAGCGAGGGTGTAGCCCACGTTGTTGTTTATTGAAGATGTATAATTCAGCCGGTCGGTAAACGGGATGAACTTCTGATACGTGCGGTACTCACCGAGCTTTTCCACTCCACGGTGGAGGTAGCCGATGTTCGTATGGCTCGCTTCAATTGTTTCGCCCTCCAGCTCCAGCACAATATGCAAAGTGCCATGGGTAACCGGATGGGAAGGCCCCATATTCACAATCATTCGGTCAGTTTTAATGTCAATTTCTTTTTTAATATCAGTCATAGCAGTGTAAATTATCCCCCTCAAGCGGGAATTCCTTCCGAAGGGGATGCCCTTCATAATTTTCCCACATGAGTATCCGTTTTAAGTTCGGGTGATTCTTAAACCGAACACCAAACATATCGTAAACTTCACGCTCATACCAATTCGCCGTTTTGAAAACAGAACTGACCGACTCTACTTCCGGCTTTTCTCCCTTCAGTGGCAATTTAACAATCAATCTAAGGAGGGGTTCCATTGCCAGCATGTTGTAGATCAATTCAAATTCATGCTCCCGCTTGGGGTAATGAACGGCAGTAAGGTCAATCAGCATTGAAAACCCGTTGTCCCTCAGCAGTTCCATCGCCTCCCGGATTCGCGACTCATCTTTCAATTTGATGAATGTCTCGCCCCGAAGTCCCGGCTCAACCGCAACACTATCACCGAAGTATTTTGTCAGCAGGCCGATAGTCTGTTTCATAATTCATCTTCTCCAATTCTTCATAAAAAGCGGTAATTCTTTTTTTTCTATCAATTAACGATTCCTGTTCAACCAGTTTTTGAATCTCCATGACCCCGCGAATCATGTTCTCCGGCCTCGGTGGGCAGCCATTCACATACACATCTACCGGAAGAATTCTGTCGATTCCCTGTTGGACTGCATAAGAGCGGAAAAAACCGCCGCTGCAGGTACAGGCACCAACTGCAATAACCCATTTGGGTTCTGCCATCTGGGCATAAATTTTCCGCAAAACCGGTACCATCTTCCGAGTCACCGTTCCCATTACCATCATCATGTCAGACTGACGGGGAGAAAATCGCATGGCTTCGGCACCGAACCGGGATAAGTCAAAATGTGATGCCTGCATTGACATAAATTCGATTGCACAGCAGGCTGTCCCAAAAGGCATCGGCCAAAGCGAATATTTACGCGCCCAATTCACAAGCTTGCTAAGCTGGGTTGTCAGTATCGTGTTACCAAGTGCAGTTTCTATTCCCATTCCAGTGCTCCTTTTCTCCACACGTAGGCATAGCCAATTAACAGTACAAGCACAAAAACAGCCATTTCCGCCAGAATGAATTTACCATTGCTGAGATACTTCCGATACACGACCGCCCAGGGATACATGAACGCAACTTCAATATCAAACAGAATAAAAAGCATAGCAATAACAAAATACTTCACAGAATAACGTTGTCTGGCATTTTCCTGAAGTAATGGTGCCCCACATTCATAGATATCCAGTTTGCTTGACTGATTTCTCTTCGGACCGAGAAGCGCAGAAAATCCGACAATAATAACAGCAGTCAGAATGGATAATCCAAGAAGAAGTGCAATCGGTGAAAACAGATAAAGTTCTCCCTCCATTGGTTCACTCTCCTTAGAAATTTAACGAGCCATACAGTTTTTTATACTGAGCAATCGTTTTTTCCAGGTCTCTCTTATCCGTTTCATAGTTGGCCGGGTACATTCCCTGCTTGCGCTTCAACTCTTCCGCCTTCCGGATACGTTCCTGAAGCTTCAAAATACGTGTCTTCATATTTCTCTTGTTTGCCTGATCAGCGGCAATATTTTTCTTTTCAATATCCAGGTTCTTAGTCAGTGTGGCAATAACCTTACTTGCTTCATTGATCTTAGCCCGGATCCCACGGTTACTGGGGAACTTAGATCTGCCCGCTTTCAGCGTAGCCATCGCCGCCTGCGCCTGTCTCAATTGCGCCTTTAAATCTTTATATTTTTTTACCAGGGCCAGCTGGGCCGTTCCGCTGTAAGTGTATATGACTGCCTCATTTGGCATTTTTGATTTTAACTGATTCAGCACTGGCAACGCTTTTTCAAATTCTTTGTTTCCAATATAGCTTGATGCCAGCCCAAACAGCACGTGTTTATCGTTCCTGTATTTTGTCCTCATTTTTTCAAAAATGCTACTGGCAGCCACGTATTGACGTAAACCAAGATAGGCATTCCCAAGATTCAGCATCAGGCCCTTATTTGAAGGATAATATTTTAAGCCCGCCTGGCTCCATTCCGCTGCCTTCTGATACATGGCCGTTTTTCGGCTCCCCTGAGCTGTTCTTGCCCGGTTAAGACACACATCCGTCAACAGGTTCAATGCAACCTTGTTCTTCGGATGCAATTTTACAGATTTTTCCAACGCCTTGATTGCCGCGTCAAGATTATTGTTCTTTACGTACGCATAACCCAGCTCGTAATATCCTTTGGCAGATTTCGGGGTCAACGCCACACCCTGCAACAAATCGTTAACCGCCTTGGAAGATTGGCCAATTTTATTTTCTGCAAACCCTTTAATATAATACAAACTCCCCTGAAGATTAGACGGGGCCTGTGGAATATACTTATTGGCCAGAGTGATTGCTTC
>Ga0164318_10001730_pt1 | contig 19739 bp, 17 predicted proteins | sample GuaBasSedimGuay9_FD_113734 | JGI IMG/M metagenome (GOLD analysis project Ga0164318, IMG submission 113734) | Subseafloor sediment microbial communities from Guaymas Basin, Gulf of California, Mexico - Guay9, Core 4571-4, 0-3 cm | ecosystem: Environmental > Aquatic > Marine > Hydrothermal vents... | reverse complement strand
CTGGAGCACCGCGCACTTGCATGCGTTTTATGGCCTTTGCCACATCCACAGCGCTTCTGCATCTGACGAATTCCAGTTTTTGAGGCAACTTCGTCTGATCGATGAGCACGACTTCTTTCCCTTGGAGTTCTATCGTGCGCAAGCTTTCACCTTTTTTTCCTGTGGGTAACGTGCCATAAAACATCGTGGATGAAGAGGACCATTCCCAGCACGAGACCTCCCCAAGCCAGCCATGGATTGTACTCTCCTATCACCCCGACCCTGAAAAATATTACAGCCAAACTCCATGCCATCAGAAAAAGGCCGATATACGCGTGATGCACGTGCAATCCACCACCTCTGAGTTTATACGGTCTGCCAGATAAAAACATTGATAGTGCATGATTTCCACAATGCTGGCTCAAGCACGAAAAGCAGCCGATCTGATAAAAAAGCACAGACGGGACTCTGTCGAAATAGTTTCCCACATGGATGCGGATGGCCTATGTGCCGCGGCGGTCATCTCAAAGGCCCTCGACAGACTTGATATCAAACACAATGTGAAATTTGTCCGCATGCTCTATCGCGAAGTCGTGGACGATTTGGACCCGCCTGGCCTCACCATCTTCACCGACCTAGGAAGCTCCCAATTGCAAAATCTCCGGCCCAAGTACCAAAACCATGACGTGATAATAGCCGATCATCACGAACCGACAAAATCTGAAGGGTGGCGGGGGCTGGTGCACCTTAACGCGCATCTCCACGGTTTAAACGGTGCCCACGAGATAAGCGGTGCCGGGATGGCGTACCTGGTCGCCAGGGAGATCGACCGAGCAAATTTGGACCTTTCCGCGCTTGGTATCGTCGGAGCCATAGGCGACGTTCAGGACGCGTGGGGAAAACTGAGAGGATACAACAGAGAGATACTCAGTGACGGGGTGAGCTCCGGCGTCCTAGGCCAGACGACCGATTTGCTCCTGTACGGAAGACACTCGCGACCTCTGTTCAAGGCCCTGGAGATGTTTACGGACCCATTTATACCCGGTGTCAGCAACTCGCCTCCAGGCTGTACGAGCATGCTGAGAGAACTCGACATACCGCTCAAGAGCGACAGGGGATGGCGCCGGCTCGTGGATCTCTCCGATTCCGAAAAGCGCAGGCTGGCCACGGAACTGATCGCCAGGGCCTACACGCACGTGCCGGAAGAACTTGTACAATATGTCCCGAAGCTCGTGATAGGTGAAGTCTACACCTTACCGAGAGAGGAAGAAAGGTCGCTGCTTCGAGACGCCGATGTCTTTGGAACCTGTCTGAACGCCACCGCACGACAGGCGCAACCTTTGATCGGATTTGAAGTGGCGAAAGGCGATCGCGGGACGTATTATCGAGCAACGCTCAACCTCCTCCGCCAGCACCGTCGCAGGATCGCTGAAGGGATGGAGTTCATAGAAGAGACCGGACTTCAGCGTGGAGCAAGAGGATACCTCCAGTACTTCGACGGAACCGGAGTGATAAAGGAGATATTCATTGGGACCATCGCCGGACTCACACTGGGGAATCAGAGATGTGACCCGTACAAACCTCTGGTGGGGGTGGTACGTGAGGATGGCATGGCGAAAGTGTCAGCGCGATGTTCGAAACTTCTGTTTTTGAAGGGCCTCGACATGGGGCACGCAATACGGGAAGCTGCGGAGAGGGTTGGAGGCGAAGGAGGAGGACACGCCGTGGCCTGCGGTGCGCAGATTCCCGAAGATAAAGTGTCAGAATTCTTGGAGAAATTCGAGGAACTGCTGATCAAACAGTCCTTCTGATTCAGCTCCTTTTTCCCTTTCTTCGCTCTTGCAGCTCGAACAGCTCCTCAATCTCCCTGACGGTTGTTATCTCCTCGGGACGTCGATCTTCACGCACGCGCAGATAGCGGGGAAAGCGCAAGCCCATCCCTGAAGTGTGCTTCTCCTCGGGACTGACCTGGATCTCCTCGTATGCTATCTCAAACACCACCCGGGGCTCGAAATAAGCATCGGCCTCAATTTCCATATCAACGTCCTCGTGCGGTCGTTTAATCTGAATTTTCTTGAACATCTTCGTCAGATCTTTCAGGTCATCGTCCGTGAAACCGCTTCCACACCTCGTAACAGTTTGATAGCGCCCGGTTTCCTCATCGCGCGCCGCCAGCACATATGATCCAAAAACTCCCGCCCTCTTTCCCTTTCCGTAATGAGCGCCGACCACTACCAAGTCCAGCGTCTCCACGGCGGGCTTGAGCTTAAGCCAGAGAAACTCCCTCCTTCCAGCGCGATAGCTGGACTTTAGATCTTTTGCCAGCAATCCCTCGTGACCTATCCTCACCGCTTTATCCAAGAACTTCTGTATATCCTCCTTTTTGTCGAGCACCCTCTGTTCGACCACGCCGACCTTCCCCTCCACCACATCCACGATCTTCTCCAACATCTTCCTGCGTCGGACGTACGGCTCGGCAAGCATAGGTCTGTCCTCGACCAACAGCACATCAAATAGCTGTATCTGAACCGGTATCTGCTCGGCCGTCTCCTTTATCCCGTACTTCCGCCGGCGCCTCAATACCTCCTGAAAAGGCATTGGCCTTCCGGCGCGCTTGTCGATCGCCACTAGTTCCCCGTCCACGATCGCCCGCTTGGGCTTCACCGCTTTTCGCAACGGTTCTATTAAATCTGGAAACATGCTACTGTAGTCCTCCATCCGTCGGGTGAAGAGCTGGATCCTATCACCTTCCTTGTGTACCTGAATTCTGATTCCATCCAACTTGATCTCAAATGCCGCTTTTCCACCCATTCGCTCCAGTATTTCATCTATGTCCTCTGCCCGCTGCGCCAGCATCGGATTCACCGGATGTCCCACGCACACGCTGAGTTTACCGAGCCCTCTTCTCCCACCCATCGCGGCTGCCTTGGCGACCATGGAGTAGTCCGTCGTCAGCATGTAAGCGTGCTCGACCTCCTGTGGATCCAGATCGAAAGCCGTGGCGATCGCGTCCCTCAATCTACCCTCTGCAACACCGATCCTGAGATCACCGAGAACTGTCCTGACCACGAACTTTGCCTCGACGGGACTCGCGCTGGTAAGAAGTTCCGAGATATGATCCGTTTTTCGGTCGACGGACCCCTCACCGGTTATCTCTGGAAGCTGCCTGATCCGCTCAAACACCTTCCCGACGGTCAACTTCTCCGTAAAAAGCGTGACCTGCCTTTTTTTGCCAATCAGCCTCGCAGCAACCTCACCGAGATCTCCGACCTCTCTCATCAGTTTATCGACATCGCTCGTGGAGTAACCAGAAGCCTTTGCGATCGCTTTTTTAAGTTGCTGTAGTCCCACACCTGTCTCCTTGGAGACGTACGCTGGCCAGGGTCTGCCGAGCAAAAGCAGGACCACATGCTCTATCTCCTCCTCAGGGGTCCGCTTCAGCAGCTCGGCTATTATGGAATTCTTTTCGAGATATGAGGAAGTCCTCTCAAGCTTCTCAAAGGCCTCGGCCAGAGTTCTGTAGAGCATCTTGACCGAAGACTACTCATCACCGGAGACTAAAACCGTTCACCCTCAAACGCCCCGTGCAGGCACTCGAATATTTTGCTGGTTGGACTTATCTTCACGACCATCCTGCCGCGATCGAATATCCTGACGAACCCATCTTCTCCTGAGACCGTGACTCCCTTCGCACCAGTTGCCGCGGTCATCGCCGCAACCGCCATGTGACGGGTCCCCAGTCCGCTGGGCACCTCAACCCTTCTGTTGGCATCCAAGTATCGATGAGCCGCCACGATGGTTCCATCCGAGTCTATCACAAACGCGCCATCGAAATTTGCATATTTTTTCAAGAGATCCCATTTTTCCCTGTCAGATATCTTTGCCCTGTAATTCTCAAATGGGTTGATCATCAGCTGATGGGAGAGCCTCAGAATCTCCTTGCTGTTGCCGACCACAAACGCCGCTCCGGAGAAACGCTCGTTTTGCACGCCACATTTTCCCAGCTCCAACGCTAGGTCAACGGTGTCCGCCAAAACTTGATTGGATTCCAACACGCTGATGACCTGCTCGTCCCCCGTCACATCCAAGACCGTGAGGGAATCGGTCACATCGGCAAACCCATCTCCGGTAAGGCACACCACGCGCTCTCCAGGATTGAGGAATCCCTTCTGCAGTCCACACGCCACGGCGTAGTATGCCTGCTTTCTTCTGTCCCTCGGTCGTGCAGTGAGTTTAATGGCTTTGACGTGAACACTACGGGTAAACCTAGAATATGTCTCCACGTTGTTGGTCGCGAGGATAACCTTTATCCGCTTTCCGTGTCTGCTGAATATCCTTTCATCAAAAAGAGGACTACAGTTCTTTCCTGTTTCAGTAACCGCCAGCACTGTATCCGCGCCTATGTCAAAAGCAAGACCTACAGCAGCTCTGGCCAACCCGCGGGGGATCTCCACCAACCATCCTCTCCGTCCCCCACCAACCTCGGCCAGCAATTTATTTTTTCTTTTTCAACAGTTATAACCCTTTCTCCGGGGGAAATTTTCGTGCTTCAATGCGATTTTGTGTCCAGCACGAATTTTTTTACGTGTCACGGTTCCGGCCGGAAGTTCAAGGAGATATCGGGATGCCGACTTGGGCCTGTAAAAACGCCATGGTCTGAGCCCGGCACGAACCTCCACGACGCTAAACTTGTGATCTAGGTAGACTAAGTCTATCGGAAAACGTACGAAAAACGTGTGCACGCTATGACGTCCAGACCTCCCAAATTTGAAAAGTATGGCCTTCCCGCGCGGGAAACTCCGTCTGAACATCAGCCCCCTGAATTTCTTCCAGAACGTGTCAGCCAGCTCCACCTCGCTCGCAAGCATAATGCCGGTTGTCTCGTCGACCAGCCACAACCGACCACAAACACACTTTCTGCGAAGATGTTTTAACTCTGCCGTGACATCTAAATTCGATTGCATGCTCACCGAAAGGGAGGTATATCAAACAGCCATCGAGATGCTGCACCGCGCTGAGACCACCCTGCCAAAAGACGTGACACGTGCTTTGCGTAGGGCCCTGAGAACTGAACAAAATCCCATTTCCAAGCTACAGCTCGAACTTATGTTAAAAAATTTGGAGATAGCGAGAAAGTTGGATGCGCCGATCTGCCAAGACACAGGTACCTTCACCTTTTTTGTTCGAATTGGGAGAAAACTCATATTAAACTTCGACCTGAGGGAAGTCATTACAAGGGCAGTTGCTGAGGCGACGAAGAAGATACCGCTCAGGGTCAACGTGGTGGACCCGATCACACGTAAGCCGATGAGTTCGAATACTGGAAAAGAGCAGCCAACTATCCATATTGAATTGACGGACGGAAATGAATTTCAGATGGATCTTCTAGTACGGGGCTCCGGAGCGGAAAATTGTGGTAGATTGTTCATGCTCGGACCCACCGAAGGTCTGAATGGGATCAAGCAAGCAGTGATCGCAACACTGAACGAAGCCGGTGGCAAACCATGCCCTCCCACGATAGTGGGCGTGGGGATCGGGGGATCCATGGAGACGGCATGTCTGGAGGCAAAACGTGCCCTCCTCAGACCGCTTGACAAGAAAAATCCAGATCCAATTCTCGCCAAATTAGAACGAGAGATAGAGGTAGCAGCCAATCGTCTGAACATCGGAGCGGCAGGACTCGGAGGCAAAAACACCGTCCTCGGCGTAAAGATAGAGAAGGCCGCGTCCCACACCGCGAGCTTGGCTGTGGCTATCGCCATGCAATGCTGGGTCGCCAGGAGAGCCAGTGCGAAACTTGTAAACGGCAAACTCAGGTTGGTGAGGTCTTGAAGCTGATCCGCCTGACTCCGCCGTTAAACGAGAAAGATGTAAGAAAGCTATGTGCTGGAGATCTCGTCAGCATTACAGGAACGATCGTCACCGCGAGGGACAAGGCCTACGCTAAAATAGTGTCCGGGGCGAAGCTGCCCATAAAACTGGAAGGAGGGATAGTGTACCACTGTGGTCCTCTCCTCAAGCGCCGCCCCTCCAAATTTAAGATAGTTTCGGCTGGACCCACCACCAGCGCACGCATGGACGGAGTACAGGTAAAATTCTTGGAGACCACGGGAGTTCGTGCCGTAGTCGGCAAAGGCGGAATCGGAGAGGACGTCGCCAAACATTTTCCGAGGTTGGGTTGTGTATATCTAGCTTTTCCGGGAGGTGCGGGAGCCCTCGCAGCCAGACGCATCGAAAAAATCGAAGGAGCATACTGGAGAGAGCTAGGCGACGCCGAAGCGATGTGGATTTTCAGGGTAAAGGACTTTGGACCATTGGTGGTTGCCGTGGACACAAAAGGAAACAGTTTATACCGGCATAAAAATGGAACTCAAAAAATAAAAGAAAAGAGATAAGGGGAACCTTTGGCGTTTTCCCCTTACCGTTTTCGGAATATCGCGATCGCAGCCAGGATCAACGCGACTATCACTATGATAATCGCGTAGGTCGCCCATGGTGTCACAGTGCGCGTTACGTTGACAGAGTCCGTTCCCGAGGTGTTCAACCCATCGCTCACGGAAACGAGGATGGTGTTCACACCCTCGGACAGGGCCACGCTGTAGCTGAACGTTGGACCTGACAGCGGAACGGTTACGGAATTCGTTCCGACCTGTACGGTCATCGTCAGGTCGTTCCAGCTTTCCCAGTCGTCCTTCGTCACTGTCCCGGTAATGGTAACGCTAGCCGCATCTGTGGTGAGACCCTCTGCGGGTGAGGTTATCGTCACCGTCGGAGCGCTCGAGTCGGACAGTACGTATCCGAACACCGTCGCCGCGCTCTCGTTCCCTGCGGTGTCGACCACTTTCACCCTTATCCCAGTCACGACTCCCTCGGTAACCGTAACCGTGGTGTTCCAGTTGCCGGAAGAGTCGATCGTGGTCTGGGCTTCGGTCTGTTCCGTCCACGTTACACCGTTGTCCGTGCTGATCTCTACCTTTATCGTGGCTCCAGCTTCACCCGTACCGGAGAGCAGTATCTCCGTCGTTGTTATCCTCGACTTGCTCGCTGCGGTGCCGCCGGCCGTCACGCTACCGGTCACGTTTGCCGGTGCGCTCGGCTCGGTGACGTCCACCACAAAGCTCATCACGTGGTTCTCATTCTCGTGGAGGTTGTCGCTTACCTGAACTATGACGTACCATGTGCCCTCGGCCAAACCTTTGTTGTCGTTGTCGATGAGATTCTCGAAGTAGAAGGTGCTTACACCGTTCTCCCATTCGGCATTGTTGTCCAAGTTGTCGAAAATGACTCCGTTCACTATATTGTCATCGTTGTCCAAGTGAACTGCAAGATTGTCCCTGGGTATACCCAAACCAGTACATGCCTCAAAGCCGGGATCATATATCCTCAGCTTTATCAGTGGTTTGTTGTCTCCAACTTTTACTTCGTTCTCGGTCCATGAGACACCGCCCACGGAGACGAACTCCACCACGGGCTTGGTGTTGTCGACGTAAACGTTGTCGATGATGTTTTCTATCGCGTTACCCACACGATCCTTGACGACCACTTTGATTACGTTGACTCCCTCCTGCAGGGTGACATTTGCTGAGTAATTGTCATCCGGCAGGCGGTAGATGTTGTCCACTGCCACATCGTTGACATAGACGGTAACCATAGCCCAGAGAGCGTTGTCCGGGTTGGCACCAGGTTCCCATCCTTCTTCACCAACGTTGTCATTGTCCTCAGCGCGTCCCTTGATCACCCAACCTGACCGCTGGGTGGTGACGTAGTAAGTGTTGTCCGTCTGGAGTTTCTGCATCACCAAGAGGTTTCCGAACTGTGACAGACCGTTATCGCCCACGAAGACGGGATCCACCAGATCCACGAAGAAGTAGAGATCTGCTGAATTCTCGTTTTCCACTCCTACGCTCGTGGTCGAGGACGGACCGGCTATGTGGACATGAACGTTCTCAGCGTTATCATTCCAGTCGCTCACGTCGAACTCATAGGTGAATGTCATATTGTCGGTCGTGGTGAGATCGCTGAACGAGATCTCAAAGTTCTCGCCCTGGCTCTTCCAGTTCTCGAATTTGATGGTTCCCAAGTTCGAAAGTGGTTTTGAGGCCACTATCTCGAGGATCGCTTTGTTATCGTTCAACCGCTTGCCGACCACATTGTCAACGGGGTTGCCCAAGTAATCAACGACACCGGGCTGGTACACCCGCATGTCGATGCTAGCGGGCTCTCCGTCGACCGTCACCGTGAAGTCCTGAGTGGCAACCACATCATTGTCGTTGTCTAAGAGCCAGACTCTGATAGTGTGCTCCTCTATCGAGCTGATATCGGGTGCTCTCCAGTAGAATTGGAATGTCTTTGAATCTCCTGGTTTGATGGCGTTGTCATGACTCTCTCCTGGCTCCTCACCCAAAGACACGAGAAGCAAACCACCCTCATCAGTCCTTGAACCCCAACCGCTCACCGGTGAGAGGTTGGAACTTGCGGTGGTGAACTTGTCGGCTATCTGGGTGAACAACGGAGCCGCGTTGTCAAGGGCGCCAGCTGCGGCGGTAAGGCCGATGTTATCGTTGTCGCTCAGACTGTTCCCAGCCAGCTGAATCCAGTACCTCACCGTGTTCGTGGCCGTTTCACCATCGTATCCCAAGATGTTGGAACCGAAGACCGTTCCCAGCCAGTAAATGAGACCCTCTGTCGAGTTCTCAAGGGCCTCACCAGCTGCGACGATGTTTTCATATTCGAGCTGGTTCTCCAAGTGCAATCCAGCGTACCTGATGTTCTCATCGAAAATTGAGCTCCAGAGGTACTCAAACGCTTGATCATTGTGCCTTCTCCCAGTGCGGGACAGGATAGCCCTAGCGTTATCCATCTTGTTTTCCACTTCGTGGAGTTTCACTCCAGCTTCTGCCAAGTTGTCCTGCACCTGCTGGAGGTTCTCGGCAGCGTTGAGCAGCTGAACCGCCACATTTTCCAGCTCCGCGCCAGCGTTTTCATCTATGGTCCTCATGAGCTGCCCGGCATTCAAGAAGTACGCCGCTATGTTCTCCAGTCCGTTCAGGTTGTCGTACGTGTGAGTGATCACCGTCTCCTCAAAAGCGTTGTCCACGTAATTATCGAAGTTGTAGGCCGCAAGCTCTAGATTGTCTCCTGCATGTGCTACCGCGGCGGTGGCCTCAGATGAGTCGGACATGACCCATCCTGCCCTCCAAATCCAGTAAGCAGCGGTTCTCAGGTTCTCCGCCACGTTGAGGAAGCTCACCGGATCGGCCTTTAGAGCCTCACCAGCGTTCGTGAGATAATCATCTGCGTTCTGGAGGTTTTCACCAGCCCTGGCAACGTTGTCGTTGTCGATATGAAGGAGCCTCATGGCGTAGCCCGCCGTATCCAGATGTCCAGCCGCGGCCTTCAGCGCGTCTCCTGCCGCAGTCAGCTTAACCCGTGCTTCCTCAATGTTGTCGGAAACCTGTCCAAGCTCATTTCCGATGAATGTCAAATTGTCGGCTATGTTTTCCCATCTTTCAGCCACGTTTTCACCGAATTTTCCTCCACTGAACGTGCCAGAAGTGCCGCTGGAGACATCCTTTATCAGGATGTTCTCTATGTTCTCGTTGCTGTCCGATGGATTTGTCACAGTAAGGGTAAACAGCACGTAACCGTTGTCCTGAACCGATGTAGGTTCAAGAGTAACGGTCGGTGCCGCTGCAGTAGCTACAGGCGTAGTACTCGGTGATAGTACTCCAACGACTGAGATCACCATGGCTGCAATCACTACTAATGCACTATCTCTGTACACTTTTTCATCTCCTTTTTTTATACGAACTAAACTCAATGAAGGGGGTATTTAAGACTTTCTGGCTTTATAAAGACCCTAACTTTCAAAAAAAGCCTTTAAATACCCCGAATTACTACGTTAAATGTTAACATCGACTTCGACGATTGACGTTAACAAAGCTAGCTCCCGTGTTTCACATCCATGGGCTCCAGCTTCGTAATGACCTTCCTACTCACGGCCTCAAACTTGGGAATCGAATTCAACAAGGAGAGGCAAGGTCGCGTTTCCATCCCAATTTTAGCTGTGTCACGGAACCAATGAACTTTTCGATACTGAACCTCTGCCTATACAGAGAAAGCTTTAGGTGAACGAAGGGAACTTCAGAACATTCCGGAGGGGTTCGACAAGGATTACGTGGCATCTCTGCGGATCCTTCGGGTAGGACTGGGACGGCCCGGACCAACGCCTGGGGAAACGGAACTCCTGCTCGGCGTGTCGGCGCACCCCGCGAAAGCTGTGGGTGGTTCACGGTTTTCTAGCTCGAAGATTGTCCAAATTGCACGAAATGTAAGACGGACATCCACAAACTCCTGACAAGCTTAATATGTTTTTAATCCCAGCTTAACTTCGAGCGGGGGTTGCCAAGCCAGGTCAAAGGTTTTACGACCGACAAAAGGCGCCAGCTTGAGGGGCTGGTCCCGAAGGGGTTCGGGGGTTCAAATCCCCTCCCCCGCACCACTACAAGAATCTGGACCATTCAGTGCCCGGGAAAAATCAGGCCTTTTCCAGGTATTTTTCCGCTAATCTGTGCATGAGTTCTCTTGTTCTCTCCTTTTCCATGAGGTGGGAAAGCACGAGAGCTATGCTGGTGAAAAAGATCAGTACCCCCCCAATGGCTCCAAGAATATTTCCAAGTTTTAGGATCAGAGTTGGAGCCGGGATAGCGTTAAGGGTGAGGGCTACTATTAATGCATCATAAAATGACCCGAGCAAAAAAGCGGACGTGAGGATGAGGAAAATTCCGATTCCCACTATCTTCCAGAGGATTGGGTTATCACGGAAAAGTTCGACTAATGAACACAATGCTCCGGGCTTCGCCCTGAGTATCCCTCTGCGTTCGTATCTGCCTTTTACCAAACCCTTCCTCCTCGACTTTGTGAAGATCTTTTCCATTTTTCCGTCCCTGGTTTCCCGATCGGAATATACCAGACCGGGAACCCTGCGCAGGTCCTCGTATGTCTCCTCCCCAACAAGCATCGACGCGCACCGCTTGGACTCCTTCTCTGTGAGTTTTGTCGCTTCCATCGTTCGACGGACCAGATCTTCAAAAAATTTCCTAAATTTTTCCTCTCCCAGTATACGTTCCACTATTGAATAAAGATCCTCACCAGCCTTGCCCTGATCCCTAGTATATTCAGCCACTGCCTTTGATATGTCTCGTCTGACCGTCCGATAACCAGCTGCCTTCAGAACTTCCTTTCCCTTTTGATCAACCGGCATTCAATAGCTCACTATGTCTTCATCTATATGAAACTGAGGGTGAGAAGAAGTGGTTTCATGAGATATCACGAGGATGATTTGTAGATGATGGGACTCTCTGTCATGCCTCCTCGGATCTCGTGAAGTCCCTCGCTAGCAAGCTGTGCGGCTAGTTCCGCCGTAGGGGCACCGCCCACACCGGCCTTGAGCCCAAATCCAAGTTCACGCTTCACCTCTGAAAACACGTCGGATAACTCGTGCAGGTCCATTCCGTTTGAGAGCGTTATGAAATTGTCTCCCCCCGCGTAGAACACCAAAGCCTTTCTCCGAACCAAAGCAGACATGAGAGCGAGATAGGTTTTCTGAAGGAGAACGTGTGTTTCGTAGATGGGCTCGCTATCCGTGATGAGTGCCGAATGGTTCACATCTATATGGGCGATCTGAACCCAATCCTCATCTGGGCCATCCACACCCCTCCCCACCAGCACACCTTTCCTTTCAGCAGATCTGCTTCCTCCCGCACGCTGGAGGGCCAAGGTCGCGTTGACCTGAGCTTCATAGGGCACGGACGCCGCTCCGATACCCATGCTCACCGTCACCGGAAACTTTCCGTTGACTGCCTGCTGGATCTCCCGGTGCTCCTCCATAGATATACCATTAGTAACAGCCACCATGTTATCCAACCGTGTCAAAAAAATGAGTCCCTTACGTTCGCTGAACCGTCTCTCGAGTTCGGCGAAAAGCTCCGCCTGAAGGGTCTGAAGCTCCGCCTCCCTGCGGGGACAGGGAGTGACCGTCCACGGCCCATAGTTGTCTATCTGCACCAGCGTGAGCTGTATTTTCTTCATAGCCATCCTCTGGATTTTATTGCGGAAGAAGCGTAAAAAGTTTGGTAATATGCGCGTCTATTGCGAAACGTATGGCTGTACCGCCAACCGGGGCGATTCAGAGATCATCCTCGGAGAGCTCGCGGCCGCCGGGCACCAGGTGACCAAAAACCTGAACGAGGCGGACCTCGTGGTGGTCAACACGTGCGCGGTGAAGGGGAAAACCCACCAAAGGATGCTTCGCCGTCTTAGGGAGCTAAGGGAAATGAATGGAAAACGTGTAATCGTGGCTGGATGTTTACCACTGATAGACCTCCCATCCGTGGAACGAATCGGAGAGTTCGCAGGTATCATCTCCTGCAGGTCCATTCCAACGCTTTCAAAAGTGGTGGAGATGGTGTCGATGGGTGCGCAAAACGTCCGAATGCTCGAGCCGGTGAGATGCGAAAAACCGGAAATGCCCAAACTTCGCGAAAGCGAGGTGAGTGCAGTGGTACAGATATGCGAGGGCTGTGTCTCAAACTGTAGTTATTGCTCCGTAAGATTCGCCCGAGGGAGATTGCACAGCTTCAGACGTGAGGCTATACTGAAGGAAGTTACCAAGGCCATCTCGTCAGGATGCCGAGAAATACTCCTGACGGCTCAAGATGCCGGAGCGTACGGGCTGGACACGGGGACGAGCCTCCCCGAACTTTTGCGTTCGATATGCGAGCTGGACGGAAATTTTAAAGTTAGGGTGGGCATGATGAATCCAAAAAACGTCCTGGGGATATTACCGGATCTGCTCCAAGCTTACGGGGATGAAAAAATTTACAAGTTTCTCCATCTCCCGGTCCAAAGTGGTGACGACGACATCTTGAGAAGCATGCGAAGAGGATACGAGGTGAGCGACTTTATTCAGATTGTCGAGGAGTTCCGTGAGAGTTTTCCCGACCTCTATCTGGCTACGGATATCATCGTCGGTTTTCCTGGCGAAGGTGAAAAGGAATTCACGCACACGTTAGAGGTGATCGAAAAAGTAAAACCGGACAAGGTGAACCTCTCAAGATTCTCTCCGATGCCAGGCACCGATGCCGCGCGGATTCCGGGGCCGGGGGGGAACGAGGTCGCGGAACGTTCGAGACGACTGGCCGCCCGTTGCCTCGAGATCGGTCATGAGCGAAACAAGCGCTATCTGGGAAAAGTGCTTGAGGGGCTGATCACCGGACCAGGCAAAAAAGGCGGACTAGTTGCCAGGCTCGGGAATTACAGACCGACGATCGTCGACGGGGGGACCCCGGGTGAACACATAAAATTAAAAATAGTCGATGCCCGTCCCACATACCTCATCGGGAGAAAAACGTGAGGCGAAATGATTTTTAAGGCGAGAGGCTAAAAGCGGTTTGCCTCTCGCCTAACACCCCTTTGGAGGCTGGACCGAGGAGGTGGGGTGATCTCGAATTTTTCCGCGCGAACCTTTCTCCGGCGGGCGTGGATTTCTTCTTCCACAACTTCCAAGCTCCCGATGGACCTGACCTTTTCCCTGACAGCCTCACGGATGAACTCCTGACGTGAAGTGTAACCCTCATCTCGAACTATCTCATCCATGCGCTCCAGGAGCCTGGAGGGCAACTTGACGAGAACTTGAATGGTTTTCAGTTTCATCCCCAAATTTACATCTCATCAAGGTATTTAAAGATATCTTTAGATATCCAAGAAGCGCGGGATATGTTTTTGAGGAGTTTATAGCTGGGATACGCAGAATAAATTTTAGGTATTTCCATGAAGATGCCGTGCGCACTCACCATCGCTGGATCTGACTCCGGCGGCGGTGCTGGTATACAGGCGGACCTAAAGAGTTTCTCGGCGCTTGGAGTACATGGACTCTGCGTGGTCACAGCGGTGACGGCGCAGAATACCAAGGGAATTGAGGGAATTATGGAAGTTCCTCCTGAGTTCGTGAGCAAGCAGCTCAACGCGGTGGTCGACGATTTCGAGGTAGAGTGGGCGAAGACCGGAATGCTCAGTAACTTGAAGATAATTTTGGCCGTGAAAAAAGGGGTGAAGAGACACGGGCTTCGTTTGGTCGTGGATCCCTTGATGACCACGGCCACCGGGACACCTCTCCTCCGGGGAGATGCCATAGAAGCGTTGAAGGACCTGATGGGACTGGCTGAGCTCGTCACTCCCAACGTTCACGAGGCCGAAAAACTCTCTGACATGAAAATCAGGTCGATGGACGATATGCGGAGAGCGGCGCGAGCAATTTCTAGACTGGGCCCACGTGCGGTCCTCATAAAGGGAGGACACCTCGAGGGAAAAACCGCCACGGATGTACTTTATACTGAAGGGAGGTTCAAGGAGTTCAAAACCCAAAGAATCGCGGGCGTTCCCGTACACGGCGCGGGATGCTCTTTCTCCGCTGCGATAACTGCTGAGCTTGCAAAAAAGGCCACTCTTCAAGAAGGAATCGCTACCGCGAAAAAATTCATCACGGAATCGATCAAGAATAAAATAGAAGTAGGAAAGGGTCTCAGGCCCGTAAATCAAATGGCAACGCTTCTCCTAAACGCGGAAAAAGCCCGGTGTTTTGAGGAGGTATGGCAGGCCGCAAAAATGGTCACGGAAAGGACAGAGTTCGTCAAACTGTTGCCCGAGGTTGGGACGAACATCGTGATGGCACTTCCTGGGGCCAGATCGAGCTCGGAAGTGGTGGGGCTATCCGGAAGGATCGTAAAATCTGGAGGGAGAGCATTCCTCACGGGTTTTCCGGAACTGGGTGGATCCAAACACGTTGCAAACGTTGTGTTGACGGCGATGTCCCACGATCCAAAAATAAGAGCATGTATGAACGTTAAATTTTCTCCCCACATCTTGAACGCATGTAGAAAGCTGGGATTAACTATAAGCAGATTCGACCGAGGAGAGGAACCAAAAGGCGTCAAAACCATGAGATGGGGGACCGAGCAATCCATTCGAAAAATAGGCAAAGTCCCCCAGATAATATTTGACAGAGGCGCACCAGGAAAAGAACCTATGATCAGGATCCTCGGGACCGCCCCGACTGAAGTGATCAAAACAGCCCTGTGTTTGGCGGAGAAACTCAAATAATCTGGGAAAAAGTTTTTAGCCGTGCCGACAGAGGCAAGCGGAGTAGGGAGAGGAACATGGGAAGGGTACGATCTCTATACATAAAACGTGCGGCGCGTGAACTGCTCGAGCGCTATCCAGACAAATTCTCCCCTTCCTTTGAAGAGAATCGAAAATTTTTGGATGAGAAATTGAAAAACGTGGGAAAGCCACTTCGCAATAGAATCGCAGGTTATATAAGCACTCTTTTGAAACAAGAAAAAGAGGAGTAACGATGCCCCCGGTAGTCGACACAAACAAGTGTAAAGGAGCTGGCGCGTGCGCCGAGGTTTGTCCGGCAAACGTGTTTGACCTTGTCGACGGGAAGGCGGTTGTGGCACGTCCTCAAGACTGCGCCGAATGTCGGGCCTGCGAGGCAGCATGCCCGAACGGTGCGATAAGCTTTCCCTAGAGATTTTTCGCGTCCCGGCGATTAACTGGGCCTCATCATCACTCTGAGCTAGAAAGCGATTTTCATCCCCTCGGCTTTCGCAGGGGAACTTTCCGCTGCAGAAATTAATAAAAAATAAAGCCGTGCACGGTCGCGATCCGTCACCAGTTGAGTTGGAACTTTTCAGCCGATATGTACCGCTGGGCTGAACACCTCGCCGAAGCTCGGTGCTTACACCCGCGGCCATGCAACGGGATCTTCTAGTCCCAGGCTGTAGGCCACCCAGCAATCCTCGTCACCGAGGACTGCCGTGACGGAGTCACCGATGGCCAAGGGCGCCTATTTTCGGGAGTCGCTTCGGCCTTAGATGCTTTCAGGCCTTATCGACTGGCGCGTAGCTACCCGGCTCTGCCCTGTCGGACAACCGGTAAACCAGAGGCGCCGGCATCCTGTTCCTCTCGTACTGGGGACACCTTTCCCTCAGGCGCCCGACATCCCCGAAAGATAGCATCCGACCTGTCTCACGACGGTCTAAACCCATCTCACGTTCCCCATTAATGGGCGAACAACCCTACCCTTGGCCGCTGCTGCACGGCCAGGATGGGAAGAAACGACATCGAGGTAGCAAACCGCGGGGTCGATAGGGGCTCTCGCCCGCGACAACTCTGTTATCCCCGGGGTACCTTTTCTGTCATCCCGAGCCCTCACCAAGAGGGACATCGAGGTTCGCTAGGCCCGGCTTTCGCCTCTGCGAGCCTTGGTAGTGAGCTCACAGTCAGGCCGGCTTTTGGCCTTGCCCTCCACGGCGGATTTCCGACCCGCCTGAGCCGACCTTTGGGCCCTCTCGATATCTTTTCGAGAGGCTGCCGCCCCAGCGAAACTGCCCACCTGCCGCTGTCTCCCTCTCGGGGTTAGAAACGTAGTCGCAGGAGGGCGGTGTTACATTGGCGCCTCCACCGAGCCCGAAGACTCGGCTTCGAAGGCTCCCGCCTACGCTCTGCACCCACAACCGCGTCCCAACGACAGGCTGCAGTAAAGGTCCACGGGGTCTTCGTTTCCCTTCGGGGATCCCCTGCATGTTCGCAGGCCAGTGGGTTCACCGGGTTCCAGGCTGGGACAGTGGGGCTATCGTTGATTCCTTCATGCAAGCCGCCAATTAAGCGGCAAGGTATTACGCTACCTTAAGCAACACGTTTCCGTGCTGGACTATATCATCATCCGCTATGGATTACTCATCCAGCTTGCGGATGCTTGGCTTGTAGTCTCTGAGGAGTCGGCTCCCTCCACAACATCTCTGAATATCCTTTCCATTTTGTATCTCCTCTGCTTCCCCAATGAATTCATTTCAAACGCAAGCCTCGCCAAGTTTTTAAACCCTTCCCTAGTCCAATGCTCTTTTTGTTCAAGACCCACCACGATCTTCTTGAATTTCTCGAAATCCCTAGCTTTTGCAAGCAACGGATATCTCTCGAAAAATCTGACAACCTTCTCCAGAAGTTGTCTCCTGTTGTCGACCACGTAAATGAGACAATCCCTCTGGCCATGTTTTTCCGCTATTCGTCCGCATCCAAGCACGTCCCTTATCATCTCCAGTACTGCACGATTTTTTTTATGTTGTGTGACATGAAAAACCGGATCTATGGTCCATCCGAATCTCGCTGTAGGGACTTTCTTCAGCGACACTGAAAAACATCCCTCCGCGTCGACGAAACCTTGGATATAGTGCCTCCGATATTTTTCCTTGGCGAATTTTATTTTTCTCCCCTTCTTTCCCTGAACCACGTTGCTATTTAAATGGAGCCGTTCCCTGCTGATCGCTTCACCACCCCTAGGATTTTTCCTTGCTCAGGACCTAGGGGTTCTCGCTTCCCAGCATACAGCCAAGTTTTGCAACCCCCTTGCTCGAGGGTTATAGTTACCCCCGCCGTTTAGCGGCGCTTCTGCCCGTTGGAACGAGCATTCACGTACCGCCACTGGGCAGAATTCACTCACTGTACAAGGGCTTTCGCCTTCGCAGTGAGCTACGTTTTTATTAAACAGTCGTAGCCCCCTGGTCACTGCGACCTGCCCTTTGCGGGGCAGGCACCCCTTCTACCGAAGCTACAGGGCCAACTTGCCGAATTCCCTAGCCTGGTGTCTCCCGATACGCCTTAGGCTTCTCACCTAGGGGCACCTGTGTCGGATCTAGGTACGGTCACCCAGGGTCCCATTTCCCGGCTCCCTTTTCACGGGCTCCAAGGATCAGCCGAACCCACCTTACGGCAGGCTATTCCCGCATTCACCCGGTTCTCTCCATTACGGAACTCCCCGGGTTTCGGCGGTTAAATGAGGCGACGACCTCACTCGGCCTACCTCGAAGCGTCGGAAGCCAGGCTTGCGTTGCCGCAGGTACCTGGGTGGTTCCGGAATATTAACCGGATTCCCTTTCGATGGCTTCTGGTTGAGGGCCACCTTAGGACCGACTAACCCTCGACTGACGATCATTGTCGAGGAACCCGAGCCCCTTCGGCGGCTGGGATTCTCACCCAGCTATGCTGTTACTACCGCCAGGATCCTCATTCCAGCGCGGTCCACTCGACCTCACGGCCGAGCTTCCGTCCACGCCGGACGCCTCTCTACCGGATCAGCCTACTCGACTTCGGCTGCCCTGAGGTCTCGGCAGCCGGCTTAGCCCCGTGTATCTTCGGGGCCCCCGTCCTCGACGGGTCCGCTTTTACGCGTTGTTTAAAGGATGGCTGCTTCTGAGCCTACCTTCCCGCTGTCTGAGGACGAGAACGCCCTTTAGGGTTAACACTTAGCCGGCATTTTGGGGCCTTAACCCCAGTCTGGGTTGTTCCCCTCTCGGAGATGCAGCTTACCCGCACCATCCCGTCTCCAGCGGTCTACGGCGCCAATGGCTTTGGAGTTCGACAGACGAACCGAGGGTCTCCCCCCGCATTCATCAATCGGTGCTCTACACCACTGGCAGCCTCGCGCTGGGCCTGACTGCGGCCAGCTTCGAGAGGAACCAGCTGTCACCGGGCTTGATTGGTCTTTCGCCACTAGCCCAGGGTCATCCGACCGAATTGCACATCAAGACCGGTTCGGCCCTCCACCCCTCATAGAGGGGCTTCAGCCTACCCCGGACTAGATCGCCCGGTTTCGGGTCTTCGCGCCGTGACTCCGGGCGCTATTCGCACCCAGTCCCTCGCCCTTTCGGGTTGCGGACTTTTTGCTTTCGCTCTGGCTCCGTGGATAAACCACTTAGCCTCGCCACGGCACGAAACTCCCTGGCCCGTGATTCTAGACGGACGACACGACCCTGATCCCCTCCTCTCGTACAACCGCCTCGCGACGGCTTCCTTCGAGGAGGATCAGCTCTTTCGAGCCGTGCCCAACAATCGCCATCTGGTTTCAGGCTCTTTTCACCCCCCTTCCGGGGTGCTTTTCAGCTTTCCCTCGCGGTACTGCGTGCGCTATCGGTCTCGAGACGTATTTAGGGTTGGGAGTTGATGCCTCCCTGCTTCGGACACCATTTCCAAGGCATCCTACTCAGGATACTTCCCCTCGTACCCTGCGCAGTTACGCCTACGGGGCTTTCACCCTCTAAGGCACAGCTTTCCAGCTGCTTCGGCTTCCCGCACGAGGGATTGGAGGAAGTCCTACAACTCCACATCCCCAGTGACTTTCGTCACCAGGTTCGGTTTGCCCTCTGCCGGTTTCGCTCGCCGTTACTCCCGGCATCGCGATTGCTTTCTTTTCCACCCGGTACTAAGATGTTTCCGTTCCCGGGGTTCCCGTCCCCTGCCGGGGACGACGGGAGTTTCCTCCCGTCAGGAAGTCCCATTCAGCGATCTTGGGTTCAAAGGTTGCCTGCACCTCGCCCAAGCGTTTCGCCGCTTGCCACGACCTTCCTCGGCGCTCGAGCCAAGCCATTCCCCAGATGGCTTCGCCTAAGTTCTCGGAACCCAACTGGTATCGGGATCACGACCTGTGCACGGCATTCATCTTGCGCAGAGCGCAATTTGCCCTTCACACGTGAAGTTCACTTCACGTGCTGCATCAATATGTGGACCCGGCGGGACTCGAACCCGCGACCTTCGGCTTGCAAAGCCGACGCTCTACCACTGAGCTACAGGCCCATCCGAGGGTCCGGTACCCAGAACATCAAAGGAGGTGATCGAGCCGCAGGTTCCCCTACGGCTACCTTGTT
>Ga0164318_10001729_pt1 | contig 19739 bp, 3 predicted proteins | sample GuaBasSedimGuay9_FD_113734 | JGI IMG/M metagenome (GOLD analysis project Ga0164318, IMG submission 113734) | Subseafloor sediment microbial communities from Guaymas Basin, Gulf of California, Mexico - Guay9, Core 4571-4, 0-3 cm | ecosystem: Environmental > Aquatic > Marine > Hydrothermal vents >... | reverse complement strand
GCAATCTCAGTTAATGCTTCATATTTCGCTTGATTGAGATCATCGCTATACGCAATTCTAGTGACCTTTTTAGCTTTTTTCATTTTTAGGTGTGTCAATTTAAGTGTATGGCTAACTGAATAATATATAGATTGAAAAGAAGTGTCAAGCAAATATTTTGCAAACACCAATTTCTGACTCAAATTGAGTAAGAGTGGTTAGAAGTAACTAAGAAATCAAGTGCTAGACGTTAACACCTCCTCTTCCACTAATTCAAAACGATTGCCGCTGCTCGTAAATGACAAAAGGTAGCGGTGAGCTTGATTTGGGGGAATGTGAATAAAACAATGTCGTCTCAAACTGAGGCAATGGGTGAAGCGCTACCTTTCCACAACCATTCTGTGATACCCCCACCTTCACGAATCAGAATCAATAGATTATTGGGTGTTGCTGCCAATAATGAGATGATCTCAATGAAGATCGTTGCTCGTTGATAGTTGATCGTTGCAAAAAGAAAAAAAACAGTGACAAATTTTTGTTCCTGTACAGCAAGCCCAACTTCAGCTAAATGGCTCAAAAACTTAATTTAATTAATAAATTGTTAATACGCTATTAGTATTCAATAAAATATAAATCATAAAGCGTAATTATAAAATAGTAATCATTTATTTTCTATTTAACAAAACAACATTTTGCCTTGACAAAAAATTCAACTTGTGAACACAATATCACCATTAACTAAAATAATAATAGTATAAATTAATTTAATTGTTAATTAATAAATCTTAATAAGCAAAACGAAATTGAGTATTTAATCAATATTAAAATGATCAGATGAAGGCTTTTATAACTTTAAATGATTGTTTTTATTGAGCTATATTATTGCAGAACCAGTTTATTAATCAATAAAGCGTTATTCTCAAATCGGAATACTTAATGAACAGTTTGACAAAATAACATTTTGTCTTGACAAAAGGTTCAAGTTGTGGACATAATGTCGTCATTAATTAAAATGATAAGGGTATCAATTAAATTTAATTTTAATTATTAATAAGCCAAATGAAGTTATTAATTGTTCAATGACAAATAGTAACAAGAGACGAGATTGCCGTGTTTTTATACGATGAGAATGGGGATTGAATTAATTTGGGATTGAATATTAGTAATTAATAATATAATAACAAATTACTTTATAAAGTCTGGCTTATAAGACAATGAGTTAAATCAAGTTTTAAAACACGCTCTAAAAAATAAATAATCATGTTTTAGTGTTTAACCATTTTGTTTCACTTTGAATAAATAATACTGTCTTTTCGCGAAATATTGCCTTCTCGAAGCGCCGAAGCTTCTTGAGCGTGAGATTAATTTAGATTAATTTATTTTCTGTCAACCGGTTGAATCTCGCTGGCTGTCCAAATACACAAGGGGAAATACAAAATTATAATAAATAAAACCAGCAACCGGTTGAACCTCGCTGGCTGTCCAAATAAAAAACACAAGGGGAAATTCAAATATCAAATAAAAATAACCACTTCAAGTTAACCGGTTGAATCTCGCTGGCTGTCCAAATAAAAAACACAAGGGGAAATTAAACTATAAAAATAACCACAACCGGTTAAACCTCGCTGGCTGTCCAAATAAAACACAAGGGGAAATACAAAATTAAAAATAACGACTTCAAGCCAACCGGTTGAACCTCGCTGGCTGTCCAAATAAAAAACACAAGGGGAAATGTAAAATCTATAATAAAAACAACCACTTCAGGTTAACCGGTTGAACCTTGTTGGCTGTCCAAAGACACTTGGGGAAACTCAATATATAAAGAATTATAAAAGAATTATCAAATAATAATTAGGCTCATGTTGGAAATGGGGTGAAGTAGGGGAAATGTATCTGTATTATCAATCGGTTACATTACTTCACTGGGTTTCACATTAGCCAAAAGATTTTTTTTCCTAAATCAACACACTCACAACACAATAATTTAAAAAGTGACAACCTGTTTAAATCAGGCAGGTTGATCATAGCGTGTTGTCCAAAACAACATAAGGGGAAATATTAAGATGAATAGCGAAATGCTTAGTCATTATTCACTTTCATCTCCGCAAAAAGGAATCTGGTTTGATCAGATTCGTCATCCCGGCACGCCATTGTATAATGTCGGCGGCTTCGTGCGGATTGAAGGTTCGGTTAATCCTTGTTTGCTTGAAAAAGCAATTAATAGCGTCATTCAAGAAAACGATGCTCTACGCACCGTTCTCTATGAAGATACGCCTTTGCCTGTGCAAACCTTTCAGGAAAATGCACACGTTTCTGTGGAATTTAAGGATTTTTCAGAACAAGATGACGCTCATCAACAGGCCATCCAGTGGATGGAAAGCGAATTTGTCACGCCTTTCCAACTTTATGGGCGGCATTTGTTCAAATTTGCTTTAATCAAGGCCTCAAAGGATTGCTATTACTTCTTTGGTCAATTTCACCATCTGATTATAGATGGCTGGGGAATTTCTCTCGTTTTCCAACGCATTGCTCAACAATACGATGCGCTGGCCGCAGGTGCGGCCGCGACTGACGGACAGGCACGTTATTCTTATGTCAATTTCGTTCAAGCTGACCAAAAATATTTGGAATCGAATAGCTATCAACAGCATGAACAGTATTGGCAAACGAAATACCGTGAATTACCTGATCCACTCATTGCCCCTCGAATGAAAGTCAACGGTACCCCCATTCCAAGTCGTAGACAAACCTTGACTTTAAAATGGGATTTTTACCGTCGCTTAATCGCCTTCGCCAAGGATAATAAGGCCACCACCTTCCATTTAATGATTGGTGTGCTGTATTGTTATTTTATGAGAACCGGTGAGACAGAAGAGTTTGTCATTGGACTGCCTGTTCTAAATCGGAATAGTGCCGCTTTCAAGCGCACAGTGGGATTATTTACCGGTGTCACCCCAGCGCGGTTTAGTTTTGGAACGACACTCAATTTTATCGAACTGATGCAAGCCATCAGTCAGACACTTCGCAAAGATTATCGGCATCAGCGTTTTCCATTAGGGGAAATCAACAAGCAAACAAAACTTCTGAAGCAGGCTAGAAAACAACTCTTCGATATCAGCCTGTCTTATCAAAAGCACGATTATCTCAACACTTTCGCGGGCAACACCGCTAAGGTTTTTACCTTACCTAACGGTTTCGAGCAAAGTGCGCTGGCCATCGCTATCGAAGAATACCAAGATAATCAAGATGTTAGAGTGACGTTTGACTATAATCTGGCTATGTTTGATGACGCTGACATTAAACGTATCATCGCCCGTTTTGAATCGCTATTAGGCGAGGTACTCGCACGGCCAGAATTGCCGATTCAGGCATTAAACCTGATGCCAGAAGCAGAACGCCAGAAAGTGCTGGTTGAATTTAATAACACTGCTGCCTCTTATCCTGCTGATAAAACGATTGTCGATTTGTTTGAGCAACAAGTCGAAACCACACCGCATAACGTGGCTGTGGTATTTGAAGATCAACAACTCACCTATCAAGAACTCAATACCCGCGCCAATCAACTCGCCCACCATCTGCACACCTTGGGTGTCAAACCTGAAGTGCTTGTTGGCATTTGCGTTGAGCGTTCTTTAGACATGCTCATCGGATTACTGGGCATCCTGAAAGCTGGAGGCGCGTATATACCATTGGATCCCAATTATCCACAAGAGCGGCTGGCTTTTATGTTGGAAGATTCACAAGTAGCAGTGCTATTGACCCAACAGAAATTAATAGCCAAATTGCCCGCGCATCAAGCCCAAGTAATCTGTTTGGATACCGAACAGGCCATCTTTTCAAAGCCCAATACCTCAAATATGGTCAGTGGTGTTCAACCCGACAACTTAGCCTATGTGATTTACACATCAGGCTCGACGGGGAAACCTAAAGGTGTCCTTGTTGAACACCAAGGATTATGTAATCTTGCTCAAGCTCAAATTCAGCGTTTTAATGTTCAGCCAGACAGTCGTGTTCTCCAGTTCGTTTCCTTTAGCTTTGATGTTGCCACTGCGGATGTGGCTATGACTTTATGTGCAGGGGCAACTCTTTGCTTAGCACCCAACGATTCGGCTTCGCATATATCTAGTTTAATAGCCCTGTTGCGTGAGCAAGGCATAACACACGTTGAATTTTCCTCCGCTATTTTAGCCGCTCTTCCGTTTGAGGACCTTCCTCATTTACAGGCCCTGATTGTGGGGGGAGACACCTGTTTTGTGGATGTGGTAGCACAATGGTATCAAGGCAGACGCTTTTTTAATGCCTACGGGCCAACCGAGGCCACAGTTTGTGCGACTGTTTTTGAATATACGGCAGAACGAACGACTCTTCCCATTGGTCGCCCCCTAGATAATATCCAAGTCTACATTTTAGATAAACACCAAAACCCCGTGCCTCTAGGTGTGTCGGGTGAACTTTACATTGGTGGCATTGGTTTAGCACGGGGTTATCTCAACCGTCCTGAATTGACGGCCGAAAAATTTATTCCCAACCCCTTTATTGAGTTTGGAAGGGATGATGATAATCCAAAATCCGAACGCTTGTACAAAACCGGCGATTTAGCTCGTTATCTGCCTGACGGCAATCTTGAATTTTTAGGTCGTATAGATAACCAAGTCAAGATACGTTGTTTTCGCATCGAACTTGGCGAAATAGAAGCGATGTTGGCACGTCACCCCGCGGTGCAAGAAAACGTTGTCATCGTTCACGAAGAATCAAAAGACAAACGTTTAGTCGCCTATTTTGTGCCAAAGGCAGAACACGTTATTGAACCGACTGAATTACGCCGTTTTCTCACAGAAAGACTGCCCGATTACATGATACCAAAGGCCTTTGTGCCGTTGGAAGCGATGCCCTTAACCCCTAACGGTAAGGTTGATCGCCGAGCGCTTGCTCAGTTATCAATCAAGCATTCTCAGTTATCAGAAGACACTTTTGTCGCGCCACGTACCCCAGAAGAAGAACTGTTGGCAAGCATTTGGGCTGATATTTTGGGAGTAGAACGGGTAGGCATTCACGACAATTTCTTTGAATTGGGCGGAGACTCTATCCTCAGCATTCAAGTCGTCGCTAAAGCCAATCAAGCAGGGTTGCAACTCTCGCCCGGATCAACCTTTCAGCATCAAACCATCGCTGAGTTGGTTACTGTGGCAAACACTCCCTCGACTTGTCAAGCGAAACAAGGCTTAGTCACCGGCTTAGTACCACTGACACCCATCCACCATTGGTTCTTTGAACAGCATTCGCCTGAACCTCAGCATTACAATCAATCCGTGTTGCTTGAAGGCCCCCCCATTGTGAATACCGCCTTATTAGAGCAGATTGTGCAACAATTGCTCAGACATCACGACGCGCTCCGTCTGCGGTTTACAAGAGCTGAGTCTGGTTGGCAAGCCACACAGGTGAATCCAGAAGAAAAAATACCTTTTGAAGTCATCGATTTATCAAAATTGCCTACCCACACCCAACAATACGCTCTGGAAACGGCAGCGAATCAACAACAAGCCAGTCTGAATCTTTCAGAAGGCCCATTGATGCGCGTGGTTTTATTTATTATGGGTACAGAGCAACCCAGTCGTTTGCTCATCGTCATCCATCACCTCGCTATTGATGGCGTGTCATGGCGGATTTTGTTAGAGGATTTGCAAACCGCCTACCGTTGCCAAGGTGAAGTCATTCAGCTACCTGCTAAAACGATGTCTTTTCAAACGTGGTCTGATCGGCTGACGGAATATGCACAATCACCTACTGTCGTGGCTGAATTAGACCACTGGCTCTCTCACGCTGTGCCTACACCTTTGCCAGTAGACATTTCACCGTCTCAAACCGTGATGCCATCCCATCGTTCGGGCGATAACACGGTCGCTTCTACTGCCCATCTCAAAGTGTCTTTGACGGCCCTTGAAACACGCACCCTGTTGAACGAGGTACCACAAGCCTATAACACACTCATTAACGATGTTCTCCTGACCGCCTTAGTGCAAAGTTTTGCCCAGTGGACGAAACAACAAAGGCTGCTTATTGATTTAGAAGGGCATGGGCGCGAAGCGCTGTTTGAAGATGCGGATATTTCACGCACTGTCGGTTGGTTTACGAGTCTTTTCCCTGTTAGTTTAGACTTAGGCAAAACGGCCTCTCCCGGCGAAGCACTCAAATCCATCAAAGAACAACTGCGTCGTATTCCCAACCACGGGCTCGGCTACGGACTCTTGCGTTATTTGAACACAGAGACAAGCGAACACCTGAAAAAAAGGCCACAAGCAGAGGTGTGTTTTAACTACCTAGGTCAATTTGACCAACAGTTGTCAGGTGACACCCTGTTTAAAATCGCTAAAGAAGACAGTGGCCAAATGCATAGTCCATTAGGCAATCGTCAGTATCTACTTGAGATAAACGGGCTCATAACCGAGGGCCAATTACAATTGGATTGGACGTACAGTGAGCATTTCCACCATCGTGAAACCATTGAACGACTCGCCCAAGCGTTTATAGAGACATTGAAAAGCCTTATTGCCCATTGTCAGTCACCAAAAGCCGTGGGTTACAGTCCTTCGGATTTTCCCTTAGCTGATTTAAATCAAAATGAGCTTGACTTATTAACGACGAAACAGGGGAAAAATATTGGTTCGATTTACCCCTTGTCCCATACACAAGCGGGTATGCTTTTCCATAGCCTTTATGCACCAGAATCGGGGGTCTATTTTGAGCAATTGAGTTGCACACTCATTGGCGCACTCAATCCCACGGCCTTCCAACAAGCTTGGCAACAGGTTGTAGAACGGCACCCTGTTTTACGAAGCTTTTTTATTTGGGAAAATCGTCGCCAGCCACTTCAGGTTGTGTGCCGAAGTGTCAATTTACCTTGGCATCAACACGATTGGCGTAGCCTGACCGCGACAACACAGCAGTTGGAAACTTTTCTATCAAGTGATAGAGAGCAAGGTTTTGTACTCAACCAAGCCCCACTCATGCGTTGTGCCCTGATTCAATTGACAGAAAATACCCACCAGTTTGTCTGGAGTCATCATCACTTATTGATGGACGGCTGGTGCTTACCTCTCATTCTCAAAGAAGTCTTTGCCGATTATGAAGCCATAAGCCAAGGCTTATATTTACATTTAGAGACCCCCCGCCCTTATCAAGATTATATTGGCTGGCTACAACAGCAGGATAGGGCCCAAGCAGAGACATTTTGGCGGGAAAAACTCAACGGTTTTGTAGCCCCCACACCACTGTCAGTAGAAATCCCCAGCACGGTATCTGTTAACGAAAAAGGCCATAGACAACAAGAACTTAAATTGCCAAAGGAAACAACTGAGGCGTTGCAAACGCTGGCCCGGGAACAGCATCTCACGTTGAACACCTTAGTACAAGGAGCGTGGGCGCTGTTGTTGAGCCGCTATAGTGGCGAAGACGATATCGTTTTTGGTACCACTGTATCAGGCCGCCAAATGCCCTTAGTGGGTGTGGAAACGATGGTGGGGTTATTTATCAATACGTTGCCAGTACGAGTCCACTTTTCGGCAGACACAGCACTCATCCCTTGGCTACAAGAATTGCAGAGGCAACAGGTAGAAGCAGAACACTATTCATACACGCCGCTGGTTGACATTCAAAGTTGGAGTGACGTACCGCGTGGTACAACACTCTTTGACAGTATTTTGGTATTTGAAAATTACCCGGTCGATGAGTCTCTGCGAAAGCCAAGTAGTCACCTCACCATCAGCAATGTTCAAGTCTTTGAACAAACTAATTACCCACTGACTGTTATCTGTGTGCCGGGTCAAGAATTGTCTCTGAAAATCATTTACGATACTGCCCGTTTTGAGGCGGCCACTGTTGGCAGCATGGTAGGCCATTTTCAAACTCTGCTGGAAAGCATTGTTACTCATTCCGCACAACCAGTCTCTGAATTACCGCTGCTGACAAAAGCAGAGCAACATCAGTTACTCGTTGAATGGAATGACACGGCTGCTGTCTATCCTGATGAGCTGTGCATCCATCAATTGTTTGAGGCCCAAGTCGAAAAAACACCCGATGCCATTGCGGTGATATTTGAAGATCAACAATTGACCTATCAAGAACTCAATACTCGCGCCAATCAACTTGCCCACCAGCTGCAAACCTTGGGTGTCGGGCCCGAAGTGCTGGTGGGTATTTGCCTCGAACGTTCTTTCGAAATGATTGTCGGATTGCTAGGCATCCTCAAAGCGGGGGGGGCCTATGTGCCATTAGATCCCAGCTATCCCAAAGAACGTTTAGCCTTGATATTAGAAGATGCCAACGTGTCAGTGTTATTGACTCAAGAAGGGTTAATGGGAGAATTGCCTCAGCACAAAGGACAGATCATTTGTTTTGATAGTGATTGGAAAAGCTTTGATAATTCAAAAAGTCATAATAGTGTTATAGATGTAAAACCTGAGAATGCGGCCTATGTGATTTATACCTCGGGTTCGACGGGAAAACCCAAGGGAGTTGTCATTTCTCATCACGCTGTCGTCAACTTCTTAAGTGCGATGCAGCATTCACCAGGATTGACTCAGCAAGACATTTTGTTGGCTGTCACGACTATCTCTTTTGACATTGCGGTATTAGAACTTTATCTGCCATTAATGGTAGGTGCTAGGATAGTGTTGGTCAGCCGTGAAGTCGCATCTGACGGTGTCCGGTTATTAGAAAGATTAAACAACTCAAGTGCCAGCGTGATGCAAGCAACACCAGCAACTTGGCGCCTGCTTTTAAGGGCACTAGGTCAAAGTCATTTTTCTCTGAAGAAAATTTTTGTAGGCGGTGAAGCCTTACCTCGTCAACTGGCACATCAGTTGCTTGAAAAAGGGAATGAAGTTTGGAATTTATACGGGCCTACTGAAACGACTGTCTGGTCGGCGAGTTACCCAGTGGCAACTGCCCCAGTGGAGGGTTTGACGTGTGATACCCAAGAATCTATAGGTTGCCCTATTGCCAACACACAAATCTACATTTTAGACCACTACCGCCAACCCGTTCCTATAGGGGTACCAGGCGAATTACACATTGGTGGTGCAGGCCTTGCTAGAGGCTACCTTAATCGCCCAGAACTCACTGAAGAAAGATTCATCCCTAATCCTTTCAGTGATGATCCACAAGCACGTCTCTATAAAACGGGTGACTTAGCCCGTTATCTCCCAGACGGCAACATAGAATACTTGGGTCGCCTTGATCATCAGGTCAAAATTCGTGGCTTCCGCATTGAATTGGGCGAAATTGAAGCCCTGTTGAGTCAACACCCTAATGTGCAAGAAACCGCCATTATCGTAAAAGAATATCAACCTGGTGACAAGCGCCTAGTGGCTTATATCACATCTGATCTGATTCCTGATCGGATACCTTATCAAAGCGACTGTCTTGTTGAATGGGATGAGAAAAGCTTAGCACTTCGCACTGAGGATATTTCCAGTAGCGGTATTTGCCTACAACAAGATACAACCACTACCCTTAAGCCAGATCAGGAAATTCGCCTACGCTTACAGCTACCGAATGAATCTGAAGTGCGTTGGTTGCAGGGAAAAGTGGCCTGGTCACGGACCTCATGGGCAGGTATTGAGCTCATTCTCACGCCGGAAGAACAAACACGGCTTGCTCGGGGTGTAGAATTTTTGCTTGAAGAACAAGGGTTATTGAAAATTGTGCAACGCCTACTGGTTGGCAACCTGCGTCACTATCTTGAAGAAAAGTTGCCCAACTACATGGTGCCGGCCCATTTTGTCTTACTGACAGCCCTGCCTCTGACACCCAATGGCAAAGTCGATAGACGCGCCTTACCCGCGCCTGAATATCAAGCTTCCTCAGTCAAAAAAGATTTTCTGCCCCAAACGGAAATCGAAAACGAAATTGCGGCAGTTTGGCAAGAAGTTTTGCAAATCAAGAAAGTGGGGATTTATGACCATTTCTTTGAAATAGGCGGTCATTCCCTACTGATTGCCCAAGTGCAATCCAAATTACAGGACAGCTTGGGCCAACAGATTACCATGGTAGAACTGTTTGAACATCCCACCATCCATGCCTTGGCCGAACATTTAAGCGATAAAAAAGCGAAACCGCTGTCAACTCAACCAGAACCACAAAACAGGGTTCACACCCGTACCCTTTCTAATGAGATTGCGATTATCGGTATGGCCGGGCGTTTTCCGGGGGCAAACGATATTGAGGCCTTTTGGCAGAATCTGCAAGACGGGGTAGAATCCATTACTTTTTTCTCGGATGCGGAACTGAAAACTGCTGGAATCGATGCCGCAACACTGAATCAACCCCATTATGTCAAAGCCGGGGGCGTTCTCTCAGATGTTGAGCAATTTGATGCGGCCTTCTTTGACTTCAGTCCAAAAGAAGCAGAAATGACGGATCCGCAACACCGCCTGTTTTTAGAATGTGCTTGGCAAGCCATTGAACATGCTGGCATTGAGCCGGGAACCGACGAGTCTGCTATTGGGGTTTATGCGGGTGTGGGTATGAACACTTACCTCCTCAATAATCTTTCTCCAAACCCTCAATTCTCAGACTCGGTCGATCATTATCAACTGATGATTGGCAATGGTAACGATTTTCTGCCTACACGGGTATCCTATAAATTGAACTTAAAAGGGCCCAGTGTTAATGTTCAAACCGCCTGTTCGACTTCATTAGTGGCCGTTCACACAGCTTGCCAAAGTTTGCTGGATGGGGAATGCGATGTCGCTTTGGCGGGGGGTGTTTCAATTCGTGTGCCACATAAGGCTGGTTATTTGTATCAAGAGGGCATGATCATGTCTCCCGATGGCCACTGCCGCGCTTTTGATGCGAATGCCCAAGGCACGGTAGGGGGTAACGGTGCGGGTGTGGTGGTTTTGAAAAGACTGGAGGATGCCCTAGCGGATGGCGACTGTATCCATGCCATTATTAAAGGTTCCGCCATTAATAACGACGGTTCGGTGAAAGTGGGTTATACGGCCCCCAGTGTCGAGGGGCAAGCAGCCGTGATTGCGGAAGCGCAAGCGAACGCTGGCGTTAAAGCCGATACCATCAGCTATATCGAAACCCACGGCACCGGTACCAAGCTGGGTGATCCGATTGAAATGGCCGCACTAAACAAGGCCTTTCAGGCCCACACCCAGAAACAAGGCTTCTGTGCGATAGGTTCCGTGAAAACCAATATCGGTCATACCGATGCGGCGGCCGGGGTAGCCGGTTTGATCAAAACCGTGCAGGCGCTGAAACACCAGTGTTTGCCACCCAGTTTGCACTTTGAACACCCTAATCCGCAGATTGATTTTGCCAACAGTCCCTTTTACGTCAATAACACACGTTCTGAATGGCAGACGATCAATGGAACACCTCGCCGTGCAGGAGTGAGTTCATTTGGTATTGGGGGAACCAATGCCCATCTGGTTCTTGAAGAAGCGCCAACACCGCAATCATCAAGCGAATCTCGTTCTTGGCAACTGCTGGTGCTTTCCGCCAAAACGGAATCGGCACTTGAAACGGCAACCGGCAATCTGGCCACCTATTTAGAACAACATCCTGAAAACAATCTCGCTGATGTCGCTTATACGCTGAGCAAAGGTCGCAAGGCTTTCAGCCATCGACGCGTATTGATGGCTCAGAATACGGATGAAGCGGTTCGCGCACTGCATAGTCTCGATCCCACAAGCGTTTTTACCCACTCCCAAGCGTCAAAAGATCAGCCCGTCGTGTTTATGTTTTCCGGGCAAGGCAGCCAATATGTCAATATGGGGTTAGAACTGTATCAAACAGAGCCAAGCTTCCGTGAAGAGATTGATCGGTGTTCAGCCTACCTGAAACCTCATTTGGAACTGGATTTGCGCCAAATACTGTACCCCAGCGAAGAACACATTTTAGAAGCAGAACAACAACTTAAACAGACAGCGATTGCACAGCCAGCCTTGTTTGTGATTGACTATGCGCTTGCCAAATTATGGATGTCGTGGGGAGTGCAACCTGATGCGATGATCGGCCACAGCCTGGGGGAATATGTCGCAGCCTGTTTGTCGGGCGTGTTCTCACTGGAAGAAGCCTTATCGTTGGTGGCCGCCAGAGGGCAATTGATGCAGCAACTCCCCCAAGGCGCTATGCTTTCTGTCTCACTCTCAGAAGCAGAGGTGCAACCCTTATTAGGGCAAGAACTGGCTTTGGCTGCCATTAATGCCCCAGATCAGTGTGTGGTTTCTGGCATCACGGAGGCTGTTGAGGCATTAGAAAATCAGTTGACCCAAAAAGACATCGCCTGTCGCCGTCTCCAGACTTCCCATGCCTTTCATTCTCAAATGATGGCACCGATCTTGGCCTCATTCACAAAACTGGTCAAACAAGTCAGACTTTGTCCACCACAAATACCTTACCTGTCCAACGTGAGCGGTAATTGGATTACCGTAGAAGAAACGCTTGATCATAGCTACTGGGCTAACCATTTGCGACACACCGTGCATTTTGCTGAGGGCATGCAACAGCTCTTGAAAAACCCAAGGCAAATCTTACTGGAAATTGGGCCAGGACGAACCTTAACGACTTTAGCCAGACGACATCCCGAGAAAGCGACTGAACAAGTGGTGTTGTCCTCATTACGCCATCCGAAAGATCAGCAGTCGGATGAAGTATTTTTGTTGAATACCTTGGGTAAACTCTGGTTGGCAGGTAGACAGATCAATTGGTCTGGATTCTACGCCAATGAGCATCGTCATCGTCTGCCTTTGCCGACTTACCCCTTTGAACGTCAAGGTTACTGGATCGCGCCGCCGACACAAGATGCCCAGATACCTCAAGCAGTCTCAATAAACGAAAAAACGGATATTGCCAAAAAACCAGATATTGCCGATTGGTTTTACCTGCCATTCTGGAAGCCTTCCGTACTTTCTACACGGGAAAATGGAAACTTAGCATCATGCTTGGTATTTGAAGATGCGTGTGGTTTGGGTTCCAAACTTGTTAAAAAGTTAGAACAACAGGGTATTAATGTCATCACGGTCAAAGTCGGCGCGGCATTTACTAAGCAGAGTGATCACGACTATACCCTAAATCCCCAACTTGACTCTGATTACGATGCCTTGATAAAAGAACTCCACACAGGCAAGCAGATGCCACAAACGATTGTTCATTTATGGTGTGTCACAAACGCTCACCAAGAATCAACAATCGAAGGAGTTGACAAAGCGCAAGAACTAGGATTTTACAGTCTACTGTTTCTCGCCCAAGCCCTTGGAAAACAGAATGTGACTGATGAGATTCAAATCTCGGTGGTGTCAAATAATATGCAAGCCGTGACGGGTGAAGAAGCACTGCATCCAGAGAAGGCGACTGTACTTGGCCCGGTTAAGGTGATTGGGCAAGAATACCCTAATCTCAAGTGTCGTAGTATTGATATCGTGACTCAATCCCACGATCATTTGGAAGATAAATTGATAGATCAACTAGAGGCCGAACTGAGCACAAAAGCTGCTGACCAAGTCATTGCCTATCGTGGCCAGCATCGTTGGGTGCAAACCTTTGAGCCCGTTCGCTTGGAGAAACCTATCAACAAAACGCCACAACTAAGGGAAAAGGGAGTCTACCTCATTACTGGTGGACTGGGGGGTATTGGTTTGACGTTGGCAGAACATTTAGCGAAGACAGTACAAGCCAAACTGGTTTTGACAGGGCGTTCTGCTTTTCCGGCTAAAGCGGAATGGCATGATTGGTTGACGACTCACGATGAGCATGATGATGTTAGCCGCAAAATAAGAAAGGTGCAAGCACTCGAAGCCCAGGGGGCAGAAGTTTGGGTAGCCAGTGCGGATGTCGCTCTGTTGCCACAAATGCAAGCCGTAATAACGATGGCAGAGGAGCGATTTGGTCAACTCAATGGGGTGATCCATGCGGCGGGGATAATATCCCAGAATTCATTTAGCGTTATTGAACAGACGGGTAAAACTGATTGTGAACAGCAATTTCTACCTAAAGTACACGGTACCTTAGTATTAGAAAAGGTTTTGCAAGACAGAAAACTGGACTTTTGTTTATTGCTGTCTTCTTTATCCTCTGTTTTAGGGGGATTAGGATTTGTTGCCTATTCAGGCGCGAATCTCTTCATGGACGCTTTCGCTCATCAGCATAATCAGAACCCTAGTAGAGTACCGTGGATTAGCGTGAACTGGGATGGCTGGCGATTTGAAAACGATACAAAACCCAGTATTTCTGTTGGAGCGGCTTTAACTGAATTGGCAATCACGCCTGAAGAAGGTGTCAATGCTTTTCAACGTATCTTATCCGCCGGTAGTCAAGTCAATCAGTTTGTTGTTTCGACGGGTGACTTACCAGTGCGATTTGAACAATGGATCAAACGGGAAGCCAAAAAAAGGCGGGCGCATTCTCAAAAGGATGAGTCATCTTCACGCTACTCAAGACCGAATTTGCCAACGTCATTTGTAGCGCCCCGCACTCAGCTTGAACAAACCCTGGCTAATCTCTGGCAAAACATCTTAGGTATTGAACAGATAGGCATTCATGATGACTTTTTTGAGTTAGGCGGAGATTCCCTGATAGCGGTTCAACTGATTGCCAAGTTACGCGAAAACCTACAAATGGCGTTTTCCGCACATAGTCTCTTGAATGCGCCGACTATCGCAACTTTAGCGGAATTAATCGAACAGACGATTCCAATGCAGGAAGGAGCTAACACAACGCCACAACAAACGCTTCCATCCTCTTTGGTTGAAATTAAAACGGGCAATAGCTTGAAACCCCCTTTGTTCTTAGTGCATCCTGTTGGTGGACACGTCTACTTCTATCGTGATTTAGCACATCATTTAGGCTCAGAAAGGCCCGTTTATGGGATACAGGCACAAGGCGGGGATGGTGAAATGGAACCGCTGACCCAAGTTGAGGAGATGGCAACTCACTACATTGAAGCTATGCGTGTCCGCCAACCGGAAGGGCCTTATTTTATAGGGGGTTCTTCTTTTGGCGGCACGGTGGCTTTTGAGATGGCCCAACAACTCCATGCGCTAGGTCAAAAAGTGGCGTTGCTGACCATGATGGATACGCCGGGGCCTCATCAAATGCCTGCAAAACTTGAAACAGATGAAGAAATACTGGCTTATACGCTGAATGTGGGTGCGAATGCTTCTGTCTCCTTAGAGGAATTACGGAAACTTGAACCTGAGGAGCAACTGCGCTATTCTTTGGAAAAACAGAAGGAAATGAAGAATCCACTGCAGCCTGATTTAGATAGCACACAGGTTCGCCATTTGCTCCAGATTTTCAAGGCCAATGCCCAAGCCATGTCAAAGTACCAACCGCAAGCTTATCATGATCAAATTATTTTTTTCCGTGCTAAGGAGAAAGATGCCTATAATGCTAAAACGCCAGAACGCGCTTGGATCGATTTGGCTCAAAAAGGAGTTAAAGTATTTGACGTGCCGGGCAACCACTTTACCATGCACTCTCCACCCCATGTCCAAGTGATGGCAGAACAGTTGAGGCCCTACCTTGCTTAGTGCCGATTATTGCTCTCTTAAATCCTTTGGTGAGTGCCTAAGTACAGGACTTTTTTTTTGAGTTTAGGGAATTGTAGGGGGCAGGTAACATGTTTTTGTTGCCCACCAAATCGATTTCACATTTCACGCGCTTTGTTTAGCGAAGCTAAACTTTAGCGTGAAATAATGAATGTTTTTGCGTGATCCATGAGCTTGTCGAAGGGCGGCGCAAAAACTGTCCTTCTGTGTGCTACGCTAAGTACTGAACCATAAATTTTCAGGTATTTTAATAGAAGCAACCAGAAGAAGGCAACCACCGATGCACCTATCAGTTTTCTATAATGCCTGTAGAGACGCGATGCTTCGCGTCTCTGCATAGCAAAGAAACAAACTAGAGACGCGAGGCATCGCGTCTCTACAACGAACCAGATTTGCTATGCATAGACTAGAGACGCGAGGCATCGCGTCTCTACATACAATGAGTTAGATAAAACTGATTTTCAAGCAAAAGTTTTTGCGCGCAAAAACTTTTGCTTGAAAAGGTGGATCGGGGCAACCACAAGGGATTGCCCCTACGCGGTAAAATACCTGTTTATTTGTGCTTCAGTACTTATGCCCATGTGCAGTATAATATTATAGTTTTTACCGATTTAACGTAACTCATTGATTTATATAAAATTCAAATTTTAAGAAAACTCATCAAATCAATTCGCGCCAAAATATAGAAAGAAGGTTTTATGCCGTTATACTGTCCACCGTTATAATTTGCGCTTTTGCTGTTAGTCACCACCACCTGACTTGAGCTGTAAGACAACTGCTTTAGCTGTTGGCTGTGTCTGTAAAAAAGCGCAATTGATGACGAAGCTAAGTATAAATGGTGGGCAAGCGGGCGAGAATTAAGGGGAAAAAAAACGGATTTTTGGCGGCCCGCTTACCCACCCTACAAAGATTCATTAAAAAGGTTTTCGATCTACTGATTATACCCACTTACTCACCACGATACGCTTTAAGCAAAGCGGCACTGTCACCAAAGACATAACACCTTGAAATTTTACCCTCACGGAAAACAAATGTGCTAGCATAGTCGGCTTCATATAGCTTGCCGTGAGGTCTGATATGTGCCCGTTCATGACCAATAATGACGACCTTATTCCCTTGGACAACCGTTTCACAGTGTTCGTCTGATTCAATATCAAACAGTTTGTTGTGGTTTTCAAAAAACTGTTGAACGCCTTTCAAACCGTAAAATATTCCTCCCATCGGAAATTCTTCTTGTATGGATACTCGCCATTCCACATCATCTGTAAAATAGCTCAAAGCTTCTTGTATCTTGTCTTGCCTAAAAGCAGTCAACATTTCAATCACATTTTTTAGGTGTTCTTGCTCGTGTTGACCGATTGGGAGGTTTTCAGTTGTTCCTTCACTCATATTAGCGTTCTCCAAATGTCATAAAAAATAAAACTAATTATAACGGATGAAAGGGGAGGGCGAACACGCAAGGGCAGCCCCTACAACACCCGGCATAGGGGCGTAAACACATGAGAAGCCCCTACAACACCCGGCATAGGGGCGTAAACGCAAGGGAAGCCACATCTGCATAGGGGCGATAACTTCGGTTCGCCCCTACGCGAAATATTGTAGAGGCTGCCCTTGCGTGTTCGCCCTCCCTAAAATCCGTTATAACTCAAATTTGAAAGCAAAGTTAATTGTTATCAATTTCCATATCACGTCCAATTTGGGCTATCATTTCAGGGTTTGAGGAACGTAGGTAATAAATAATACCTATTCCCAAAACTATCCAGAATAGTACAACGTAGGGAGCGGCATTCAGTATACCGCCTTGGGGTTGAAGCGAACCATATAAAGCGGCACTTGGCACAATAATAGCGATAAATGGAATCATGACATGCTTAACAAGGGAGTAATCCTCGCCCATCACCCGTTTAAAGTAGAAGAGTCCGGCCACGGCCACACAAATATAAATCATTTCAATGGCAATACTCGCTATGCCAGCCATGAAACTAAAGCCAACTTCCCAGCTACCTCCTACCCCGCTCAAAATACCGGCGAAAATAAGCGCTATAATCAGAACTGCCCCATTCGCGATATGCGGTGTTTGATATTTTTTCTGGGTTCTGCCCAAAATGCGGGGTAAGGCACCGTCACGTCCCATGGCGTAAAGGACTCGGGCGACCGTATTCAGTACGGCCATGGATATAGCGATGGCATCGATAATTGCCATCGTGAACATGACCGGAACTGCCCAAGGCCCTAGATAACGAGCTGCCATCGTAAACAATACTGTTGGATCCTGCCCCCAAGCAGTCGCACCCGCTTTACCAAAACCAATGGCAAAAGCATAAGTCACGAAAACGTAAAAAATCATGGCCAAAACGACCGCGCCGATAATCGCTATGGGAATGGCCTGTTTATGTTTGGCTTCTTCCGCCAGAACCGCCGCCGATTCATACCCTATGTACATCCCCATACCGAAGATGAGCCCAATAGCAAGGTTTCCAAAGCCATTGGCGGAACTCGGCAAAAAGGGTTCAATACTATTACCTTCAGCGCCACCGCTCCATACAATCACTGCGGCAAAGATGAGAACGGCTAAAGTTGAAATAGCCACCAGCGCCAGTTGAAGGCGTGTGGACCAACGAATGTCAAAATAGCTGACCACAAATAGAAGAACAACCTCTGGAATCACAAAAGGTAGCCATTGAATAGGGAGTTCAAAGAAATCGCCTAAAAAACTAGAAATAAAACCGGCAATGCCAATGACTATTGCCACCATAGAGGCGAGAAGAGCAAATATATAAATCCAACCGCCCATGAAACCGAAAACAGGACCAAATGCCTTGCCTAGGTAGGTATAGAGGCTCCCTGCTGCCCGGTGACGCATGGCAAACAGCGCCACAACATAACCTACCGCGATACTGCCTATTCCGCCGATAAAGACGGCCAGCGGTGTCGCGAAACCGGCACCAGCAGCCACATAAGTTGTTACGAAAGCTATTACAAAAACTGGGCCAATATAGCCTACCGATTGTGCTGCCGCATCCAGCGATGTGATGATACCTGATCTCAATTTATAGACGGGTTCTGACATAATTATTGATCTCTCACAGTTATAGTACAACGAATTAGAAAATAAACGAATAAGCCTCAAAGCGTTAAGAATGCTCCAAGAATACACTAAGGAATCGTCACAAAATAAATTGGAGATTTATTGTTTGCTGAATTTCTTATGGGCGAACACGCAGGTTCGCCCCTACGACCCGATATGTTGTAGGGGCGAACCTGCGTGTTCGCCCTTTATCCACCTTGAAAATATATAAAACGGGAAGACACGACTATTTTTGCTTCAATACCAATAAAGTAATATCATCAAAAACCTTTTGTTTTCCAATATGTTGCCGTACATCAGCAATAACAGCTTGTTGTATTTCTGAGGCCGACAACTGCCAATGACGACTGATAACGGCGCAGAGCTTATCCACTTCATAGAGTTCCCCTTCTAGGTTTCGCGCCTCTGTTATCCCATCGGTGTAGAGTACCACACCATCCCCCGGTTGTAGTAAGATTTCTTTTACAGACAGAAAATCACTAATATCGTCTTCGATGCCCACCATAAAACCTAAATCAAATGTATCAATCCGTTCGACACAGCCACCGGCGCGGAACACTAAAACTTCTTCGTGTTGCCCCGTCACTTTTAAAATTCCCCCGCCTCCCCCTTTTTGTAAAAAAGGGTGCCGAGCGATTTCTTCTCCCTGTTGTTGTAAAGAAGCGGGCCCTGGGGGAAGGGCTTGATAATCTAATAAAGACAGGGTTAGGTTTTTATCCGTTTTCATCCGCCGCGTATTATTACAAATCGTGTGATTAAGGGTATTTAAAAACTGGGTGGCATCACTCAAACCACTGTCTAACAACGCACGCACTGCCGTTTGTACCATCAGCATTAATACGCCGCTTTCTAAACCATGCCCGGTGACATCGCCAATGCCAATTTTAACACGCCCCTCATGCACCAGTACATCGTAGTAATCGCCCCCCACTTCATCAGCCGGTTCCATAAAACCAGCAATATCTAAATTGGCAATTTCCGTCAATTCAGAGTCAGCGGGCAGTACCATCTGTTGCAATTGTTTGGCCACATCTAATTCGGCACCCATCCGCAGATTGTCTTCTTTCAGCATCTCATTCAGAGCCGTAATTTCTTCATTGGCTTCGGCCAGTTGG
>Ga0164318_10001728_pt1 | contig 19743 bp, 20 predicted proteins | sample GuaBasSedimGuay9_FD_113734 | JGI IMG/M metagenome (GOLD analysis project Ga0164318, IMG submission 113734) | Subseafloor sediment microbial communities from Guaymas Basin, Gulf of California, Mexico - Guay9, Core 4571-4, 0-3 cm | ecosystem: Environmental > Aquatic > Marine > Hydrothermal vents... | reverse complement strand
GCGGATTGTTGCCAAATAACTTAAGCACATCCAAATAAGACGTTGGTTAACGGGTAATATCCGTGTTTTGCTTTCAAGAATACACAAGGAAGAAAAATAAAAAGACGGGGACGATGGGATTTGAACCCACGGTCACCGGATCGACAGTCCGGGGTCTTAGTCCGGGCTAGACGACGTCCCCGCTTCGAACTAAAATTATATAACAACTCAGATTTTTTTCAACCTCTTTGCACATGGGCGGTAGAGGATTCGAACCTCTCACCTCTTCCTTGTAAGGGAAGCGCTCTAGCCAACTGAGCTAACCGCCCATTTTTTATTAATTATATCTATCTTTCTCCTTTAAGCAAATCTTTTATGCGGGAAATTTGCAAAAGAAACTCTCTTTCTAACTCCCCTAATTTCATCTCAATTATCTTTATTGTATTTTCAATATAAGGAATAATAATATACTCTAAGGCATTTGTTCTTCTTCTTGTTTTTAAAATCTCCTGGGATATCTTTTCTAAATTGATAATTCCTTCAATAATTTTAAAAAAACTTTCTAAAACTTTTCCTCTTTCTGAAGAAATCTTATCCCATAAAGCAGGCCTCTCGTATAAAGAGTATTCCTCTTGTCTTAAGTCAAATTTAATCTCAAAAAGGAGTAAGTTAAAAAGACGCCTATGGGTTATTTCTATATCTAAATAAAGCTTTTCTAAAATTCTCTCTATTTCTTTTTCAGAAGAAAATACATACAAAGCAACTATATCTTCAAAGAACTCTTTAAAAAGAGCCTGAGATTTATCTATTTCTTTCCTTAACTCTCTTGCTAAACGATAAAAACCGATAAGTAAATTTTCTAATTTATCTTCCAAAAGACCATGACTCTTCTGGGCTAAAATCTTTCTTTTCTTAAGGCGCAAAAGTTCCATTCTGTTACAGGATACTTTCCTCATTTTTTAAGGTATTTTTCAAGAAACTGTCTTCTTATCCTTTTAAGTTCATAAGGAGGAAAATCTTTAAGCAATCTCCATCCTATATCCAGAGTCTCCTCAATTCTGCGATTTTCTGTCTCCCTCTGGCGAACAAATTCACTCTCAAATCTATCGGCAAATTTTAAATAAAGTTTATCTAAGGGGCTTAATGCTTCCTCCCCCAAAATTATTGCTAATTCTCTTACCTCCTGCCCCTTTGCATAACAGGCAAATAATTGATTCAGTAAATCAGCATGATCTTCGCGCGTCTTCCCCTCTCCAATTCCTTTATCCTTTAGTCGTGATAAGGAAGGCAAAACATCTATGGGAGGATAAATTCCCTTTTTATGTAAGGCTCGAGATAGAATTATTTGTCCTTCTGTTATGTATCCTGTCAAGTCTGGAATAGGATGGGTTTTATCATCATCAGGCATAGTTAAAATAGGAATCATAGTAATTGAGCCCTTTTTACCCTCTATTCTTCCTGCACGTTCATAAATTGTAGCTAAATCTGTATACATATATCCAGGGTATCCTCGTCTTCCAGGAACCTCTCGTCGTGCATTAGAAACTTCTCTTAAAGCCTCACAATAAAAAGTCATATCAATCAAAATCACAAGAACATGCATTTCCAGCTCAAAAGCTAAATATTCTGCACAGCTTAAAGCAAAGCGAGGTGTGGAGAGCCTTTCTACCGCAGGTTCGTTAGCTAAATTAATAAATAAAACAGAATTTTTAAGTGCTCCTGTCCTTTTGAAATCTTCAATAAAAAAGTTTGCCTCCTCAAATGTTATCCCCATACCGGCAAAGACAAGAGCAAAATTTTCTTGAGCAGTCAATATCCGTGCCTGACGCGCAATTTGTGCAGCTACCTGATTATGTGGCAGTCCACTCCCTGAAAATATGGGAAGTTTCTGGCCCCTCACTAAAGGATTCATTCCATCAATAGCAGAAATTCCTGTCTGGATAAATTCTTGAGGATAATCCCTTGCTTGAGGATTAATGGGCACCCCATTTATATCTATGTATTTTTCTGGATACGGGGGAGGCAGACCATCACGAGGCATTCCTCTCCCGTTAAAAATTCTTCCCAAGATATCAGCTGATACTCCAACCTCTTCTGTCTTTCCTAAAAATCTTACCTTGCTTTTATCTACATCTATTCCCCTTGTTCCCTCAAACACCTGAACTACAGCTAAATTCTCACTCACCTCTAATACCTTACCAAATCGCTTGCTCCCATCAGGAAGGATAATCTCGGCTAATTCAGCAAAAGCAACATTTTCAATCTTTTCCACAACAAGAAGTGGACCCCTGATTTCGGTTATTGTCTGATATTCTTTAAACATTTTCTAATTCTTTTTTTATTTTCTCCTCAAGTTTTATAATTTCTTCTAATCTATCCTCAGGAATAAATTTTGCCTGTGCAATTTCTTCTCGAGAAGGAATACTTAAAATTTTCTCTAACTCTTTCCCTTGCTGAAGAAACTGGCTACTTTTAAAATAAAAACTCATAATTAATCTTAAAAGATGATATTGCTTTTTCAAAGAAGTATAGGTATCTTCAGGCAAAAAAGCATTCTGATGTAAGAAGTCTTCCCGAATTAAACGTGCGATTTCTAATTTTAACTTATCTTGAGATGATAGGCCTTCTTCACCCACCAAACGCGCTATCTCCTTTAACTCTTCCTCTTCTTCCAAAATCTTCATTGCCTCTTTTCTTAAATCATCAAAATCAGGAGCAATACTTTTTTTAAACTCTTCTAAAGTAGTATGATACAAAGAGTAACTGGTAAGCCAGTTGATTGCAGGAAAATGCCTTGCATTAGCCAATTTATCATCCAGGCCCCAGAATACTTTCACTACTTTAAGTGTTGCCTGAACTACCGGGTCAGATAAATCTCCTCCGGGAGGAGAAACCGCGCCAATTATACTTAAAGCTCCTGCTTGCACATCTCCCCCCAAACATAAAACTTTTCCCGCTCTCTCATAAAACTCTGCCAGACGTGCCGGTAAATATGCCGGGTATCCTTCTTCTCCCGGCATCTCCTCCATACGTCCGGAAATCTCCCGCAAAGCCTCCGCCCAACGAGAAGTTGAATCCGCCATTAAAGCTACCGAATACCCCTGATCTCTAAAATACTCAGCAATTGTAATTCCTGTATAAATACTTGCCTCACGTGCTGCTACCGGCATATTGGAAGTGTTGGCAACAATTACTGTGCGCTCAAGTAGGGGTTTGCCTGTGTGAGGATCTTTTAATTTAGGAAAAGACAATAAAAGATCTGCCGTCTCATTTCCCCTCTCTCCACAGGCAACGTAAACAATAATCTGTGCATCGCACCATTTGGCAAGCTGATGTTGAAGTATGGTCTTGCCCGCCCCAAATGGGCCCGGACAACAGGCAGTTCCTCCTGAGGCTAAAGGAAAAAACGTATCTAAAACTCGCTGTCCGGTGGAAAGAATCTGGGAAGGCATTACTCTTTCTTTAAAAGGACGGGGAACTCTTATCGGCCAGACTTGATATAACTTTACCTCAATTATCTTCTCATCTTTATCCTTAAGCTCGCAAACAACATCTTCTATAAGAAACCCTCCTTCCTTTATTTCTACAATTTCTGCTTCTTCAACATAAGGGGGTATCATTATCTTATGTTTAATTAAACCTGTCTCTTCAACCTCTCCAATTATATCTCCTGCAACAACCTTATCTTTGACTTTCTTTAAAGGTTTAAAAAACCATTTTTTCTTCCTGTCTAAAGCAGGTATATCTACACCTCTTTTTATAAAATCTCCCTCTCTTTTATAAATCTCATCTAAGGGACGCTGAATGCCATCAAATATCTTTCCCAAAAGCCCTGGGCCCAACTCCACACTTAAAGGTTTATGCATCAAAATTACTGGCTCAAAAGGATGAAGACCTGAGGTTTCCTCATACACCTGGATAAAAGCTAAATCTTCCTTTAACTCAATTATCTCCCCAATTAATCCTAAATTGCCCACCTTCACCATATCATACATCTTCGCCCCTTTACAGTTCTTTGCCACCACCAAAGGTCCACTAATTCTTGCTATATAAGGCTTATCCATAAACTCTTTCTCCCACAGTTCTCTTTAAAATCTCTTTAACTTTTTCCTCCAAAAGTAATCTTCCTTCTTTATCTGTTAAGGGAACGATTAACTTATCGGGATATTTTTTCTTTAATTCTTCATATAAAGAAACCTCACAAAAAATTAAACTTGCTTTCCCAATCTCTTCTTCCGGTTTCTCTAAAACTTTTATGCCCAACGCTTTTAAAAATATCTCTTCTCTTTTCCCTACAAAAATAGCCTTACCCATAGACTAATTTAATTACTTCTTTTATCTTTTCAGGATTTAATTTAAGAAATAAATAAAACAACAAAAATTTTACTACTTTTAAATTTAATCTTTTAGCAAAAAAGAAAAAGATAACCGAATTTGAAGAAAGTGGCTGAAGAATTCTCATTCTCTTCCAGAATTTTAAAATATACTTTTCCACTAAAAAATCTAAAAGAAATATTTTTTTCTCTTTAAAAATTTTTTCTGCCTCAGAATAAAAGTCTTCTACATCTTTTTTAAAAGGAAGCTCTCCTACTTTATCTTTTAGAAGGAATCTTTCTTCTTTCGGTAATCCAAAAGACTTTATCCTTAAAGAATTCTGTTTTTCTAGAAGCAGATGAAGATATAAAAAGAAATCTTCTAAATAATCTTTTTTTATACTTCTGCCATCAAAAATTTTAAAGAAATCCCTCATTTTCTCCTCTACCAAAGAAGAACAAATATTTCCCACAAACTTTTCTTCCTCATTCAGCCAACCAAATAAAGAATCAAAATCAAAAGCTTCCCGGTAAATAAAAAAATAATCTTTAAGCACAGAAGATGCTTTTTTAAAATCAGAAAATATCAATTCCTCAAGAACTGATTTGGGAACAATCTTTCTTTCTAAGCCACCGATTCTTCCTAAGGAAAAATTATACTCCCACCTCATCTAAAATCTGCCTAATTTCTTTATTATATTTCTCTTTTAAAAATTTTAAAAATTCATCTATATCTACTCTTTCTTTTATCTTCTCTTCCTTGGTAATAATTTCTTTCTCGGGGACAAGATGAATATTTTTCTCTAAAAATTCTTTAATTTTTTCTAAAGCAACCTGAGCCATTCTTTCTTTTTTCTCTAAAATTTCTTTTTTTGCCTCAAGCTCTCTCTTAAATAAACTTTCTCTTTTGTAAGCAATCAGTTTATTTTTCTCCTTCTCAAATAAATCGCCAAAATAATTATCCACCTCTTCCTCTATCTTTTTTAAAATCTCCTTTTTCTCTCCTTCTGCTTCAAAAAGAATCTTTTCTTTCTCTTTTAATTTTTCCTCCTTTAACTTCTCTAAGAGTTTATCTACATCATTCATAACTTTATCCCTCTAAGAAGTAATAAAGATGCCAAAAGCCCTAAAACGGCGTAGAACTCCACAAAGACAGCCATAACTAAAGGTTTTACGAATTCATGAGGATTTTTAGAAACCATATAAGCTCCTGTAGCGCAGACCTTCCCCTGATGAATACCTGAGAATAGCCCTGCTATTGCTATTGGAAGACAGGAAAAAAATATGCTCCATCCTTGAGAATAACTTACCGAAACAATAGCCTTCCCCAGCATTCCTAACTTCATTATCCCAATTATCCCAATCAAAAATCCATAAATTCCCTGAGTTCCGGGGAGTGCGGTTAACAAAAGTAAAGGAACAAAATGTTCTGAATTCTCAGCCATAACACCATTAGAAGCTTGTCCAGCAATTCCCACCCCAACTGCTGAGCCAATTCCTGCAAGTCCTACCGCTAAGGCAATTCCTAATATACTTATTGCTAAACCTAATTCCATCTTTACCTCCTATTTAATTAACTTTACATATTTTGTGTTTACTTTTAAAGGAGAAAAGAAATTATACCCCAACCTGAAAAACTTAGAAAAAAACTCTACAAATTGAAGACGTGCCGAATGTATAAATCCACTCATCAAATTAATTAAAAGATTAAAGATATGCCCTCCTAAAAAAATCAATAAAAAGATTATATAACCGACAACAGGAACCCCTAAAGCCTGCTTGGCTAAAAGATTAACCACCATTGCAATTACCCCTGTTGCCATTCCTAAAGCTAAAAGTCGTGAGTAAGATAAAATGTCTGAGAAATACCTTGTAATCCCATAAAGTTCATATAAACCTTGAGGTATTCTTTTAAAAATATTTTTGTTCCTTGAGGAAAAAACTAAAATATTAAAGATAAATATTATACTCAAAATTTTTAAAAAGGATAATTTAAAAATAAAATAGAAAGGTAAAGCCAGAAGCAGCCCTATCCAGCTTAAACTGCTCATAAACATCTGATTTTTTTCTCTTATCTCTAAAAAACACCTTATTCCTAATCCTATAAGAACTTGAATATACCCTAAAAGCAAACAAAAGAGAAGGAAATTAAAAGGCTCATTCATCATATCAATAATTTTAAAAGGCAAGCTGAATCCTAAAAATCCTCCCAAAGCCACTCCTACAGAAGTTGTAGAAATTCCTAAATAAAAAAGCAACTTAAAAAACTTTCTTCCTTGAGAAGTTAATTTTTTCTTTTTCAAAATATAAAAAGAAAATAGAGAAAGAATAATACCATATCCAGCATCGGAAATACATACTCCTACAAAAAAGAAAAAAAAGGGCGCCAAAATTAGTGTGGGATCTAAAGAAGAAGGGTGTGGTGGTCCATACATATCAACAATAATCTGAAAAGGAGCAATCATTTTTTTATTTTCTAATAAAGTGGGCAGCCTCTGGGAGGCTGAAGGCTTTCTTAATTTAAAAAAAACAAATTCTTTAAACTCTTTCATTATATTTAAAAATCTTTCTTCATCCTTTTTCGCAATCCATCCAGAAAGATAAAAAAAGTTATTTGTTCTTTTCAAAGAAGAGGCAATTTTCTCTTTAAAATTTTTGTTATTCAAAAAATCATAAAGCAGAAAAAGATTACTTTTAGTACGTGCGTGTTTTTTTAACTTTTCTTCTTCTTCCTTTAATTCTTTTTCTAAATTTTCTATTTTCTCCTTAAAAATATTATCTATTTGGGAAAAAGAATTCTGGGGATACTCCTTTAAAATTTCACAAGGCAATTTTAAGATTTTTATTTTTTTCTCCTCTAAAAATTTTAAAAAATCTTTATCCTCTTTTCTTATTAAAGACAAATAAATATCTTTCTCTATATGCTTCAAATTTGTTTTTCCTTCCAGAAGTTTCTTCTCTTTTTTATTTATTTTTAAAAAGACCAAAGAAAAATGAACAAGAGATGTAATCTTTTTATAATTTAAAGGAAGGAATAAAAAGGGGGCGATTTCTTTTCTTTTATTTTCAAAATTATTTTTCTCTTTTAAAATCTCCTCTCTTTTTTTTATACTCTCCTCAATTGTCTGAACTTGAGGGAGAAATTTTTGGGGAGAAAAATTTTTAAAATCATCCTTTTTTACATAAACCCCTTCAGGAAAAATCTCTTCTAAAAATTTCTTCCCCTCAAAATCTTTCAGAACCTTTATTATTCTCTCTATATTTTTTAAACGACCTTCTTCAACCCTTTCTTCTCTCTCTAGGTGAAATATCTCAGCCTCCTGCAATCGCTCAATTACTTTCTCCTTAAACTTGAAAAATCCTAAAATCTCTACATACTTAAGTTTAGCTATTGCCATCCTTTAATCTCTCCAAAAACAGGTTAAAAATTCTCTCTATTATTTCTTTCTCCTTCTTTTCTATCTTTTCCAAATTTTTCTTCTTCTCCTCCTCTATTCTTTTTATCTCTTCCTCAATCTCTTCATTTATTTTCTTTTTAAATTCATCCAACCTTAAAATATATTTTTTCTCTTTTTCTTTAAAAATTTTCTCCTTTTCATTATAAGCAGATTTTATTATTCTTTCTGATTCCTTCTTTGCTTCCTCAACAATTGCCTCAATACTTTCCTCTTGCTTTTTTATCTCCTCTAAAAAATTTCCTAAATTATCCATTTTCTAATATTTTAAAGATATCCCAATATCAGTAACAATTATTCTCCCTGTGAATTTATCCCCTTGATTAATAAAAAAACCTAATTTAGGAGCAAGAAAAGTTATTGTATAATCTGCTTTAACAACAGGCAAATATTTTACTCCTTCATCAGGAAATAGTCCAGAGGGAATATCACAGGAAACTATCTTTTTACCACTTTCATTTATAAATTGAATAACCTTTCTAAATAAAGATGTGGGCTCATCTTTTATCCCTATCCCCAACAATCCCTCCAGAATAAAATCCTTTCCTAAAGCAACCTTTTTTATCTTCTCTATATCTTTTTCTTCTTTTATAGAGTATATTTTTCTAAACTTCTTCAAAATAGAAAGCTGAAACTCCGCCTCCTCACCAAGAAGTTTATCCTCAATCACTGCAATATCAACCTCATATCCATTACTTAAAAGTTTTCTTGCACAAGCTAAGGTGTCAGCACCGTTATTTCCTCGACCAGCAATTATCAGGCATTTTTTTCCTAAATTAAGCTGATTTATATGGAAGAATAAATTACTGGAGGCATTCTCAATAAGTATCCTTTCCTCCAGTCCCAGCTTAGTTGCCTTCTTATCTAATTCTTTTATCTTTTCCTTAGGAAGAGCTTCTAAAAATAGCTGAGCCTGCCTAAATACTTCCTCAAAATTATCCTTTCTCAAAATTAGACGATAAGAGAAAGGGTTTTTCTTTATTTGAGAAATAAACTCATCTTCGTATTTTAAAGGAAAAGTAGCAATAACTTCTTTCCTTTTTAAAGCCTCTTCCACAATTTTTTTGAATTCTGTAGAGAAAAGCTCCATCTTTCCAATCTCATCGATAACTACATACTCTGAATTGATGAGCGCTTCTTTTAAAGTTTTTACTGCTATCTTCTCAAAAATTTCTAAATCAACATAATAAGAGGAAACCTTATAAGGGGTTTTAAAATTGTGATGGGAAAATATTGCTTCCTTCTTTTTTTTTATTGTCTTTACCCGAAAGCCTATCCTTTTTCCTTTATCTCTTACCTCCTCAGTATAGAATCCATCAACATCTTTTTTGATGAAGGGGATTAATTTCTTTATCAGGGTAGTTTTTCCTGCTTGAGGAAGGCCGAAAATAAAAAGGTGCATTATCAGTGACTGGAGTTTCTTTCTCTTTTCTTGAAAAGGTCCAGAAATCTATCCTCATATTCTTTATAAACATTCCATCGATCCAGCTCCTCCTTTAATTCTCTTGCTTTAGAAATATCTTTTTTTGCCTTCAAAAACAATCTTTCTATCCTTTCTCTTGCAGACTGAGGAAGTTTTGTATAAGTAGCCAGGTCCTTTTTTATCTTCTCAATATCCTCCTCACTTAAAGGCAGATCCGTATGCGGAATCTCTCCTTTAAGATAAGCAATTAATTTATCAATCTCCTCCTCAACAAACTTTGTTCTTTCTACCACAGGAGTTAAATCTAAATGCAGGCCAAAATAGTCATTAAGAATTTTTAGAATCTTCTGGCTAGCTTTAGGATTTTCTATCTGAACCGTATAAAAAGGAATCTCAGCTAAAAAACAGACTCCCTCTATTTTCTGTCTTTTAGCTACTCCCAAAATTAATCCATTTAATCCACTAATCTGGCCCTCCCTCAATACCTTTACCGGATAGGATTTAAATTTTTCTATCAAATGAGGATGAGTAGCTGTAATCCATACGGAGGAGGCAGCCTTATGGTCAATGGCCTCAGGTTTAGCGGCAAAACTAAGTATTAATTTTACTTTAAATTTTTTTACATATCTTATAATCTCCTTGGCTAAATCTTCAGCTTTATCTAAGGGGGGCTGGGCTTCTCCTAAAAAAAGAATAAACTCACAGGAGGAAAGTTTTTTATAATAAAAAAATCCTGCTGGAATCGTGGGTAACTCAATTACTCCCTTCTCTACAATCACTGCTGAGGGCTTAAAAAAGTTTTGTGCCTCCAACTTGGCAAATACTCTAAACTCAAGTGCTTCCTTTAAGAATAAAACAGTCTTATAAGCCACCTCTCCCATTCCTGGCCAGGCACAGATAAATATAGGATTTTTTAATTTGGGAGAAGACAATTCCTTTATCATTAGTTCTTACTTTATCATATCTGAGAAAAAAAGCAAGAAATTTAGATATAAAAAATACCTCTTTCCCTAAAGCCGGTTCTAATCTTTTTGCTCTCCTCTCTGAAAAAAAGTATAAAGCTTAGAAAAAGGAGGAGCCGTCACATATCTTTGTATTTAAATAAGCTAAATTTTCCCGACAAGAGGAAAAATCTATCTTCTCCCTTAAACAGATATCTCTTACTTCCTCAACAATCTTTTTTCTTAAAGAAAAAGAAAGATAAAAATATCCTCCCATTCTTTCTCCCTCTTTAAAATAGAGTCTATACCAGAGTTCTTTATACTGGGGAAAACCCCTTATCATCCTCCTCAGGTTATCTCTTCTTACTTTATAAGTAGAAACAATAATCTGTTGTGCCCCTCTTTCTTTTATCTCCTTTACGGTTTTTTTTATCTCTTTGGTAGTTAAAGGATAAATCAGAGGATCTATCCGGCAAACTACCGGTATAAACTGAGAAAGTTTTTCAATCGTCTTAAGACGGTCTCTAACTGGGGAAGCACAAGGCTCCAATTTTTGTGCCAATTTTTCATCTAAGGTAGTCAGGGAAATGCTTACGATTATATGAGAAAAACCCTTTAGAAGAAAAAGGTCTCGCAAAATCAGAGAAGATTTTGTCACCAGCATCACTTTAATCTTTCGATATTCTTTTAAAATCTTTAATGTTTTTTGAGTAAGTTTTAATCTCTTCTCCAGATGAAGATAAGGATCAGAGGAATTAGCAATGGCTATATAAATATCTTCGGGCAACTTGTTTATCTCCCTTTTTAATCTTTCTAAAAAATCTTTTTTCGCTCTTACAGAGAAAAAATTTCTTATATAAGAGGAGGCATAGCAGTAAAGACAATTGTGACTACATCCCACATAAGCAGAAAGACTAAACTTTTGTGGACAGGTACACAGCTTTGATTTCCAAGGATCAAAAGGGGTAATTAACATTGACTAAAGAAGAGGAGCAATAATTAAAGAAACAACCGTCATAAGCTTGATTAAGATATTCATCGAAGGACCGGAAGTATCTTTAAAAGGATCCCCTACTGTATCTCCTACCACTGCTGCCTGATGAGTAGGGGTGTTTTTGCCTCCCAAATTTCCTTCCTCAATCCATTTTTTAGCATTATCCCAGATAGCTCCTCCATTAGTCATCATAATCCCTAAAAGAACTCCGCAGGATAAAGCTCCTGCCAGAAATCCTCCTAAAGCTTGCTTCCCCATAGAAAATCCTATGAATAAAGGAGCAATCAAAGCCAGAAGTCCAGGAATAATCATCTCTTTTAGCGCTCCTTGAGTAACAATATCTATACAGGAGGCAGTATCTGGCCGGGTTTTTCCTTCTCTCAAACCCTTTATCTCGCTAAACTGACGTCTAATCTCTAAAACCATCCTGTTAGCCGTACGTCCTACAGCTTTTAAGGTTAAAGCTGCGATAATAAAAGGCATAAGTGCTCCCAGGAGCAACCCAATTACCGTCTGAGCCTGACTGAGGTTTATCACTCTAATATGAGCTACTTTCTGATAAGCAGAAAATAAAGCCAATGCGGTTAAAGCCGCTGAGCCGATAGCAAATCCTTTCCCAATAGCAGCAGTAGTATTTCCTAACGCATCTAATTTATCGGTTATCTTTCTTATCTGGGGAGGACAGCCGGACATCTCTGCAATTCCTCCTGCGTTATCAGCAATCGGTCCATAAGAATCACAGGACATAACAATACCGATAGTAGAAAGCATTCCTACACTGGAGATAGCTATTCCATAAAGACCGGCTACCTGATAAGCAAAATAAGTGGAGATGGCGATAGTAATAATAGGCATAATTGTGCTCTCAAACCCGGAAGCTAATCCGGTAATAATCGTTGTAGCTGCTCCTGTTTGACTGCTTCGTGCTACTGCTTTTATAGGAGGACCGCTCGTAAAAAATTCACTCTCTAAGCCAATTAAAACTCCTGTAAGAAGTCCACATAAAACTGCCCAAAAAACCCTTAAATCAAATAGAAAATATTGTGCAGAAAGATAAGCAAAGAGAATAAAAATTATTCCACTTACATAAGTGGCGTAACGCAAAGCAGACTGAGGATTAACCCTTTTAAAAATATTAATAGAAAATATTCCCAACAAAGATGCCACCAACCCTAAGGCAATTAAAAGGATAGGAAACATCATCCACAAAAAAGGTGAAGATAAAGTTGCTCCGATAGCAATTGTAGCCACTACTGAACCTACATAAGATTCAAATAGATCTGCTCCCATTCCTGCCGTATCTCCCACACAATCTCCTACATTATCAGCAATCACTCCCGGATTGCGGGGATCATCTTCAGGAATTCCTTCTTCTACTTTCCCCACAAGATCCGCTCCAATATCCGCACTTTTGGTATAAATTCCTCCCGCAATTCGTGCAAATAAAGCAACAGAAGATGCACCCATCGCAAATCCGTTGATAATTGAAGAATTTTTTGTAAAAATATAAATAATACTTAATCCTAAAAGTCCTAAACTGGCAACAGATATTCCCATAACTGAACCTCCAAGAAAGGCTACCTCTAAAGCAGAAGATGTGCCTCCCTCAATTGCTGCCTGGGTTGTACGACTGCCTGAGCGGGTAGCCGCTTTCATCCCAAAGAATCCTGCCAAGATGGAAGAAAAAGCTCCTCCCAAATAAGCTAAGGCGGTTTGCCAACTTAAAAACTTAGAAAGAATAAAAAATACTACAACAATAAAGATGCCAATAATCTTATACTCTCTTCTTAAGAAGACCATTGCTCCCTCATGAATTTGAGAAGCAATATCCCTCATTTTCTCTGAGCCTTCATTTTTCTTTTTTACAAAAATATAGATAAAAAGAGCAACCAAAATCCCCAAAAGACCAATAGAAGAAAGAAGGTATAATAGTCTCATCATTGGAAACTCCTTACCCAATTTTGATAACAAAACTCCAAAATTTCACTTTTGACGGAGGAAAGGAGGTTCTTTATATTTATCCCTACCTCCCATCCTTCTTCTGTCTCTTTTTTCCAAACAATTTCTCCTCGAAAAGGAATGAATATATCTCTATTTGGCCTTTGGATTTTAAAGTTTACTATTTCTTTCTCTGAAAAATCAAAATTATCGAATATACATCTTATCCCCCACCGAGAAAAGTCCTTTATTCTACCCTGAAATATCTCATTTTCTTTCTCTATCCTTATCATAAGAGAAGAAGAGAATCTTAAAAATTTCCTTCTTTCTTCCATAAGAAAAAATTTTATAACAAGTTTCTTATTTCTCCAAATATTTTTTTAAAAAATTATCTTTTCACCGATTCTATCTCTTACTTTTAATAACTTCTTCCTGACTCTCTATACTTCAAAAATTATCCCTGCCAAAAACTTTCTGGATAATACGAAACCTTCTTTAAGTTTTTAACCCCATCAATAATTCTCGCCTTAGGAAGAAAGGTTTTCTGTGACTAACTTGGCAGTTTGGGGAGGGAGAAGAAAATAGAAAGAACCTTTTATTTTTTCTTCCTCAACAGTAAATATAGTCTCTATAAGATAAGCGTAATCCTCTTCTTGATAGAAAGATAAAGTAATATTCAACACCTCATCAACAAACCCGCTTAGAAAGACAGGAAAAGAAGGAATTAAGATTTTTTTAAGAAAAAATCCTAATGTACTCAAATGACTACAAATTACTATATTACCCACTTCTTTTAGCAGAGAAATGCCCATCTGGGTAAAGATACGAGTGTAGCTTTCTGGAATTTTTTTCATTCCCATTGAAAGATCAATCAAACGGAAAGACTCTTTTTCCTTGAGGAAGAAAATCACCTCTCCCTCCAATCCGGTAAGAATTTTAGAAGAAATCGCCACCACTCTCTCTCCTTCTGTCTTAATCTTTAAATTTTCTGGATAAGCAACAATAATATCTACTACAGGAACTTCCAAACTTATTTTCTTTTTCAAAAGTTCAGAGAGAGCCGTACCACTACATCCGGCAGCGATATTCCCTACTTCTTTTAAGATATCTAATAAAGCTGGCTGATTCATCTCTTAATTTTCCCACAAAATCGCCGAAAAGCAAAGGATTTTCATATTATACTAAATTTTTAAGTTCAGAATAAATAAATTTTTCCTGGATTAAATTAAAACTTGTCCAAGGATGTTTCTCTTCCACCAGCCTCACTGCATCGGGTATTTCTTTTCCTAATTTAACCATAATAACCACACAGATTAAAGGAGAACGCCCCACCCCATTTTGGCAATGCACAAAGATTTTTTCTTTTTTATCCAAAAGAGGAATTACAAACTCAAATAACTTGTCTAAATCATCTTTTTTTGGAATATAGGCATCATCTATCTCTAAATGAAGAAATTCCATCCCTAATCTTTCAATTAACTCCTTATTATCACAATATTCTGAACGAACATCAACAATACCTTTAATTCCTGCCCTCTTTAAATATAAAAAGTCATCATCTTGAGGAGCTTTTCCTACACAAAGTTGTTCTGTAACCCAAGAAATCTCTATCATCGAGAAAGGTAAATAGAGTCTTTAATTATAAATCTCCAAAGCCAATCTTTAGCTCTCTCGGCATAAGGAATATTTATCCTTGCGGTAACCCCAACTTTTCTTGAAGAAATCTTCTCTCCTTTAAGAATGAATAGTCTCTTTCCCTCTACCATATCTTCCTGATTAAGATTTTTATCTATTCCTAATCCTTTACATAACTTAGCTGGTCCATTAAGTAGTCTTCTGCGGTCATAATCTTTAGGTCTTCTTAAATTCTCCAAAATAAAATCTACTCCATATAGGGGCTCAAGAGCTCTTATAAGCACTGCTCCTGCCCTCCCCTTTCTATGAGCTACAACATTCAAACAATAAGAGTTTATGTATACCGAGTATACATAAGAAAACCCCACCTTTCCAAATAAAGGAGATGTTCTTTTTGTTTTACCGAATCTGGTAGCATGGGAGGCATCATCATCTCTATCAGCATAAGCCTCTGTCTCAACAATTTTCCCAACAATCATCCTTCTTCCTTTTTTTACTGCCAAATAATATCCCAAAAGTTCTCTTGCTACCTGAGGGGGGTCTCTACGGAAAAACTCTCTTTCTATTCTTTCTCGCTTTAACATTTTATACTGGATAAAGAATTATCAGGCCAATCATAAAAGCAAGAAAATTTATTAAACGATATAAAGAAAAACACTAAATTAATCAATCTAAAACTTGCAAGATTTGGTCTTATCAAAAAGTTCTCCTTATAGCTAATCCTAAAATTTTTACTCCTCAAAGCATATTTTATAATTTTATCCTAAAAAAGTCTTCTTAAGAAGAGATAAAAATCAAGGAAGGCAGAAGATACCTTACTCTTTTTGCCTCTACCGAATAAGGAAGTAAGACCTTAACTTTGTGCTTCTCTACCTTCTCTATCCTTCCTAACCCTAAAGTAGTCAATCTTTTATCCAAAAGACCAACCACCATATTTTCTTTAAAGCAAGATTTAGCAAAAAAAATAACTATTTTTGCTCTCTTAAAATAGGCATGAAAAAGCCTTTCTCTAAAAGAGGCTCTCTCTCCTGCCGTCCTTTTTTTGACTCTTTCTGACTTCTTAAGGCGCACAATATAGATTGTTCCTTCAAAAAATTTTAGTATTTTCTCCAACTCATCCTTCTCCTGCAAAGCAACAATTACATCGGGTTTGATTATTCTTATCTTTGAAAATTTAAGAAACCGGGCCTCTTCTCCCTTTATATAACCGGTAGTATTTATGATAATTACCTCTGCCTTAGCTAAAGCTTTATCCAAAACCATCTTCGTAGCTAAAAGATGATTTGCTAAATTAGCGGAAGGAGAAAGAGTCCCTACAAATTCCATAAAGTCCGCAGGAACATAAGAGGAAGGAGTTTTCTTTAGAGAAGAAAACAATTTAAAACTAACACATCCAGGAGGCCCTATACAGGACTGCCCTAAATCACTACATAAAATTCCTACTTTTCTTTTTAACTTGAGAAATTCTTTAACTAATCTGAAAGACAAAAAGGTCTTTCCTGTATCTGTTTTCCCTAAGATGATGATTTTTAAAGTTTTTTTCTTATAAAGTTTTCCTCCTACTGAGGACAGAAACAAAGACACCTCTCTTTCTCCTCAATATCTTCTATGCTTAAGACTTGCTTCTTATATGTTCCATAGCGATAGACCGTTACCCCTTTAAGAGATAAGCGGTCTGCAGTAAGATAGATTTTTTCTATTTCTTTTAAAGAGACCTGAGGAGAAAGATTTATCGTTTTTGAAACAGCATTATCAGTAAATCTTTGAAATGCTGCCTGGATAAGAAGATGATTCTGCCAACTGATATCAAAAGCGGTAACAAAGATATTTTTTAGAAGATGGGGAACTTTAAGATTTCTCAAGCTCACTTTTCCTTTTATAGTCTTCATTAGTCTTTTAGAATAAAAACCCTCCTCTCTTGCTATCTCCTCAAGCAGGGGGTTAACTTCCAAAAGATTTAATCCTTCTGATATTTTACGTATGTAAGTGAGAGAAAAAAAAGGCTCAATTCCTGAAGAGCAATCAGCAATTATACTTATGCTTCCGGTGGGAGCAATGCTATTTAAAGTCGCGTTCCTCAACTTCAAATTTTTTCTTCTATAAACAGAAAATTTCCAGTTAGGAAAAACCCCTCTCTCATAAGCTAACTCTTGAGAAGCTTCTAAAGAAATTTTTCTTATAAATCTCATTAAGCGATGAGCAAATTTTACTGCTTGATGAGAATTATAAGGAATACGTAACTTTACAAGCATATCAGCAAAGCCCATCACCCCCAGACCTATTTTGCGATTTCTCTTTGTGACCTCCTCAATCTCTCCTAAAGGATATTTATTCACCTCAATCACATTATCCAGAAATCTTATTCCTAACTTAATCACCTCCCTTAACCTTTCCCAATCAACTTTCTTATTCTTTACAAATTTTGCCAAATTAATGGAGCCTAAATTACAAGCCTCATAAGGAAGTAGGGGCACCTCCCCACACGGATTGGTAGCCTCAATTTTACCTAAACCTTTAAGAGGATGTCGGTGATTAATTCTATCTAAGAAGATAACTCCCGGTTCTCCACACTGATAAGCAGAAAAACAAATCCGTAAAAATAATTCTTTGGCTTTAACTTCTCTCATTTTTTCCCCTGTACGAGGATTTATAAGTTCTATCTTCTCATTCTTGGATAAAGCCTTCATAAATCTATCGGTAAGGGCTACCGAGAAATTAAAGTTGGAAAAGCTTGTTTTATCTAACTTTGCCTCCACAAAATCTAAAATATCAGGATGGTCAACGCGTAAAACCGCCATATTTGCTCCCCGACGCCTTCCTCCCTGAATAATTACTGATGTGGCCACATCGAAAATTCTCATAAAAGAAAGAGGACCGCTGGCAAACCCTTTAGTAGTGGAGACTATATCTCCCTGGGGCCTTAAGGAAGAGAAACTGAAGCCGGTTCCTCCTCCTGTCTTATGAATTATTGCCATCGCTGCCAAGCTTTTAAAGATTCCTTCAATAGAATCTTCTACCGGTAAAACAAAACAAGCCGAAAGTTGACCCAAGGAGGTTTGAGCATTCATAAGCGTAGGAGAATTAGGCAAAAATTCTAAGTTACACATAATTTTGAAAAATTTCTCTTGAAAATAATTCTCCTTTCTGCGATTAAAGTTCCTCTCTGAAGAAGCAACTGCCTGGGCAACTCTTAAAAACATCTGCTGAGGAGTCTCAATAATCTCTCTTTTCTCGTCTTTCAGCAGATACCTTTCTCTCAAAATAGTTATCGCATTCAAAGATAGCTTAAGCTCATCCTTTACTCCCAAAATATTCTTTGTCTCTCTTAATTCCTGCCGATATCTACGATATAGAATGAAAGCTTTTGCTATTTTAAATCTTTTCATCTCCATAAGTGTCTGCTCAATCTTATCTTGAATCTCCTCTATAGGAATAACTTTCTTCTTTAAAGAAGATAATTTTTTAAGAACCTGCTTTGATATCTCTTTGCTTATTCTTTCTGCCTCTGGAGAAGAATAAAAAGTTACTGCTGCTTTAAAAATTGCCTGGAAGATTTTTTGAGGGGTAAACTTTTCTTTTTTGCCATCACGTTTAATTACATATTTTATTTCCATCCTTATCCTCTCTTATCCTTCCTATAAGGAATTTCAAGTGTAAATCCATCATAAGCAAACTTTATATTTAGTTTTAATTCTTTTCTGATTTTCTCTTCTAAAAGATGAGGCTTTGCCTTTAACATACTCATTCCAAAATGAGTAAAAATTGCCAGCTCCGGCTTTATTTTTTTAACTAACTCCAGAGCCTCCTCAAGGCTTAAATGTTCATAATCAGATCTTTTCTGATAGAAAACCACATTAAGAATTAAAACAGTAGAATCTTTATAAATATCGACAAGCTGAGGAAAATATTTTGTATCTGAAACTAAAGAAATTGTGGTTTGAGGAAAAAGAAATTTAACTCCATAAGTATCCACAGAATGAATATTTTTTAAGGGAGTAATAAATCTTACATCGGCAATCCTATACTCCTCTCCTTCTTCCATTACAATTATCTCTTCTAAGAATTTTTTTGCATAAGAAAATACAACCCCTTCTTTCTCATCTAAAGCATCTTGAGGAGCAACTAACTTCCCTCTTTTTCTAAACCCTCCCTCACTTATTGCTTCAATCATTACATTAACATCTCCAGAATGGTCTAAGTGTTTATGAGTAAGAATTATAGCATCCAAGCTTGAGGGGTCTAACTTAGGACGTGAACTGTTACATCTGACTAATGAACCAGGGCCGGGGTCAATAACTATGTTGGTGGACTTATATCTTAACCATAAACCAGCCGATGACCGCAGTTGTCGAATCATTACAAAACGAGCTCCTGCCGTCCCTAAAAATTTCAAAAAACCATCACCCCTCTCTAAAACTTTATCCATCTCTGCGTTTTTTTAGGAATTCCTAACGTTTCTAACTTCTTAAACGAACTAATTTTTGCCTCTTTTCTTAAGGTAAGAATTCTTTTTGCTCTTTCTTTTCCTATTCCAGGAACTTTTATCAGCTCTCCATAAGAGGCCTTATTTATATCCAAAGGAAAAAGAACTCTGTTTTTTAAAGCAAAAGCCTGCTTTACCTCAATCTCTAAAGGTAAATTCCCTTTTTGGTCATAAAGGAGCTGAGAGGGTAAAATATTATAATCTCTTATCAGAAAATCCGCCTCATATAGTCTCTTTATTCTTAAAGGATTCTCCTCTCTCTCTTCTTCCAAAGGCGTTCCTTTCTGGGGAATAAAACGACTATAATAGACTCTCCTTAAGCCTAAATTCTTATAAAGATAGTAAGCTAAATTAAGATATTCTCTATCGGAAACTTCTCTTGCTCCCACAATGAATTGAGTAGTTACTCCTGCCTTAATCTTTCTTTCCCTATTTAGCCTGCTTAAGAGTTTAAGTCTTCTCAATAAATCCTCAAACAATTGTTTAGAAGAAAGAGAAGAAAGATACTTCTGTGCAGGATACTCAAGATTTATAGATAATCTATCAGAAAACTTAAATAGTTCTTTTATAAGAGAAAAATCT
>Ga0164318_10001727_pt1 | contig 19743 bp, 19 predicted proteins | sample GuaBasSedimGuay9_FD_113734 | JGI IMG/M metagenome (GOLD analysis project Ga0164318, IMG submission 113734) | Subseafloor sediment microbial communities from Guaymas Basin, Gulf of California, Mexico - Guay9, Core 4571-4, 0-3 cm | ecosystem: Environmental > Aquatic > Marine > Hydrothermal vents... | reverse complement strand
AGTTTTAATTTGGACACGGATTGACACTGATTTTCACGGATTCTTTTTTGTTTTTTCACAGAAAAATCCGCGTTTTCCGTGTTTATCCGTGTCCGAAAAAAGTCTTTCAGCATAAGTGTCGGGGAACTAGAAAAAATATCCTCCTCATAATGTCGTCAGGTTTCTTTTTTTAAGGTATGATATAAAAAATTGTACAGCAAGGGAGTTTTATGGATTTCACTGCGTCTACAACACTTATCATACTTGTTTCAATAGGAGTGGTGGCACTCCTCCTCGGCGGCGGGGGCGGGTATTTAATTGCGTCCAAGAAACGGAAATCGCCTGCTAAAGAGAAGCACGCATCTCAGAAAGCTGATCCTTTAAACACAAAACTTAGAAAATTATATAAACTTCTCGCCGATCTCACTTCTACCTTAAGCTACGAACGGGTACTCGATAAAAGTCTCGATGGCAGTTCTATTGCTTTAGGCATTACCGGGAAAGAAACAGAAGAATTAATTAGTGCGGTTCTCTTTTTCGCCGATGATGGTTCTGTCCCACCTGTGTTGCGGGTGGCGTCTGGGCGGAGACTCACTCGTCCCGACATGAGCAAGAAAATACCTGGCCTAAAGGGAATTATCGGGAAAACAATTGAAAGCGGCGCGCCTCAGCTAACCACCGTTATTTCACAGGACCCTGAATTAACGCAATTTTGGGCATTCCGTACTTGTAAGGCGGGGTATTGCATCCCCTTGCGGGTAAACCTAGAAACCTTTGGTGTCTTGCTCTTCGCCCACCCCGAAGAGCTTTACTTCGCAGCCGAACAACGTGAAATTTTGAACGTGATAAGCCGCCAGGCCATGATAGCACTTCAAAACGCGCGACTTTTCCAAGAAATAAAAGACGAGAAAGACCACATTATAAAGGCAGAAGACGAGGCTCGCACAAAGTTAGCCCGTGATTTACACGACGGCCCCACGCAAGCCGTGGCGGCCATTGCCATGCAGGCCAATTTGGCCGGCAAATTATTGAAAAAAAATCCAGCCGCGGTTGAGAATGAATTGCGGCTCATTGAAGATACGGCTCGCCGGACTACCAAAGAAATTCGGCACATGCTTTTCACTCTGCGCCCTCTGGTACTAGAGTCCGAGGGGCTTGCGGCAGCCCTAAACACCATGGCTGAAAAAATGAATGAAACTTACAACCAGAACGTGATTGTTGAAACCGATGAAAATGTCATTTACGACTTAGAAATGAACTCGCAAACAGTAATTTTCACTATTGCTGAAGAAGCTGTTAACAACGTTCGAAAACATGCTAAAGCAAAACATATTTGGGTTCGTGTGCAAAGAGCACGCCGCGATTTTGCCGTCTTAGAAATTGAGGATGACGGAATGGGTTTTGACACAAAAGATGTTTTCGATAATTATAATCAACGAGGCAGCTTAGGAATGGTAAACATGAAAGAACGCGCTACTCTTGCCCGCGGAATTTTCCATATCGAATCCAAGCCAGGCAAGGGAACCAAGATTGAGGTTGTTATTCCTCTTACCGATGATGCCGCCGACCGCATTCGAAAATTTCAATAGACACTAACATTCATAAAAAGTAACTGCTCAGCCCACCTTTGAAATGTCACTGCGAGGGGCATTTTTTGCCCCGAAGCAGTCTCCCAGACGCTCTAGGAGATTGCTTCAGCGGAAAAACACCGCTTCGCAACGACATGCCTGAGTAGTTACCATAAAAATAGCTATTTGGGAAATCCTTAAACTTCAAAGTTGCCCAAGGAAAACATTATGCCCTACAACGCCGACATTTACTATTATGCCTATCACAATGAAGATACCGAACGTATTCCCGTAGTCCTAATTCACGGAGCAGGCGGGAATCATCTCCACTGGCCTATCCAAATTCGGCGTTTGCCAGAATATAAGGTGTATGCTCTTGATTTACCAGGACATGGAAAATCTAAAGGGCATGGTTGGCAGCAAATTTCTTACTATTCAGAGCAGGTTATAGCGTGGATGGACGAAGTAGGCCTACATAAGGCGGTATTGGTTGGACATTCCATGGGAGGAGCAATTGCGCTAGATATGGCACTGCAATACCCTCAGCGTATTCGCGGATTGGCCTTGGTGGGGACGGGCGCGAATCTCCCCGTAAACGATACCTTTTTAGAGAACACCTCCCATGAAACAACGTTCCAATCCGTTGTAGAAATGCTCACTTCTTGGGGTTTCAATCTTGGGACCGATCCTCAATTGGTGCAAACGGCTCGAAAGCAGATGCTAGAAACCCGCCCCACAATACTCCATGGCGATTTCGCGGCGTGTGCCGACTTTGATGTGAGGGATCGCTTGGAAGAAATAACGTGTCCAACGCAAGTGATTTGCGGCAGCGAGGATAAACTTACGCCGATTAGACACTCACAATATCTAGCAGACCACATCGTTTCGGCAGAATTAGCCGTTATCCCTGACGCGGGGCACATGGTCATGCTCGAAAAACCTGAACATGTCGCCGCTACCCTAGAAGAGTTTTTAACCAAGATTTGACCGCAAAAAATGCGTTTATCAAGACTTGCATTTTAGATGTAGAGCCGGTATAATGCACGGCGCATGGGCGGTTAGCTCAGTTGGTTAGAGCGCTGCGTTGACATCGCAGAGGTCGTTGGTTCGAGTCCAATATCGCCCACAAGAAATTGCCACCCGTGATGGGTGGTTTTTCGTTTTAAAGCCTTAAAACTTATGGCTCATGGTGCAACGCATCCAGAAGCGGATGTATTGCACCATTCACATTTTAGGCAATTGCTCCAATCCTATCTCTACACAGGGATATTCGGCAATCTCTTCAACGACTGTTGAATCTTTTCATCCTCAAGGTCATAATCCTGAAGCTCTTGGCGATGGTAAGCATCATAAGACGCCAAGTCAAAGTGACCGTGCCCGCTGCAATTGAAGAGAATAGTCTTCTCTTCTCCTGATTCTTTGCAAGCTAACGCTTCTTCCCGAACCGCTTGCAAGGCGTGCGCTGTTTCGGGCGCGACTATGAACCCTTCAGATCGCGCGAAACTGTGAGCAGCCTCAAATATTTCGTTTTGATGATAAGCGCGAGCTTCAACGTATCCATCTTCCATGAGGCGGCAAATGATAGGTGACATGCCATGATAACGCAGCCCTCCCGCGTGAACAGGAGCGGGGACAAAGTCGTGCCCCACGGTGTGCATCTTAGCCACCGGACCTGTCTTAGCGGTGTCGCCCCAATCGTAAGCGTATTTACCACGGGTCAGGCTGGGGCAAGCGGTGGATTCCACATTAATCACGCGCATATCTGACTTTGCGCCGCTTATTTTATCTTTAACAAACGGCAAGAAAAGTCCCGCAAAATTGCTCCCTCCGCCAACGCACCCAATAAGAATATCTGGATAAGCGTCTGCCATTTCCATCTGCTTACGAGCTTCTAACCCAATGACGGTTTGGTGCAGCATCACAAAATTGACCACGCTGCCCAACGCGTATTTCCAGCCTTCACGTGTAACAGCATATTCAATAGCCTCACTAATGGCCATGCCCAGACTGCCAGAGGTATGGGGATTAGCCTCTAAGATAGCCCGCCCGGCGTTGGTTTCTGGGCTGGGGCTGGGCACTACGTTCCCTCCCCAAGTTTCCATAGCAATACGGCGATAAGGCTTCTGGTCGTAGCTAATGCGCACCATGAAAACCTTAATCTCTAAGCCAAAAAGTTGAGTAGCAAAGCTAAGAGCGCTGCCCCATTGCCCCGCCCCTGTTTCAGTAGCAAGCCCCTTAACTCCCTCTTGTTTGGCGTAATAACATTGGGCTATAGCCGTGTTCGGTTTGTGACTTCCAGGAGGGCTAACACCTTCCCATTTGTAGTAAATCTTGGCGGGGGTGTCTAGCGCCTTTTCCCAGCGAGCGGCACGATAAAGTGGGGAAGGACGCCACATTTTCAGCGCATCCCGCACTTCGTCTGGAATCTCAATCCACCGCTCCTGGCTGGACTCTTGCTCTATCAGCGCTTGCGGAAAGACAGTCGCTAAATCGGCGGGCGTCATCAACTCCAAAGTTATCGGATGCCGATAAGGCGGAGGTGGCGTTTTCATGTCGGGGAGGATGTTGTACCAATGGGTGGGCATGTCTTTTTCGGGTAGAAAATATTTATATTGGGTCATTTTTAGTCTCCTTGTGCGTGATAAGTAAAAAGTGGAACGTGAAAAGTAAGAGTGAAACGTAAGCTATGAGATGTTGCCTCCTCGATTAACAGTAGATCAAGCCAGGGGATAGTTCATTAATCATTGGGCGTGGTGTTTTTCTGAAGTTGGGCATTCCTGTTGCCTCCCAGACGAGGTGCATCGTTTCTGACGCTTCTCGGAGCGTACGGCGGTTACCGCTAATCAAAATATCTTCTATAAACTGCGGTTTTGCCGCATAGCGGGCACGCCGCTCATGGATGGGCGCCAGGAAATGGTTGATGGCCTGGGTTAGTTTCACCTTGACTTCCACGTCTCCAACCCTCCCCCCAGCGATAACGTTCTTTTAGCTCCGCTGCTTCATCCCCGTTCAATGCGCCCGGGAATATCCGCTTGCGCCCGTAAGGGGTCAGTCACCTGTTAAAATTCTTTTTCTTTTCATTTTGGTTCTCCTTTATTCTGTAACTAATGAAACTCATTTACCAGTTGCTACAAACAAAAAAACGCCCGCCCGGTTAGGGGCGAGCGTTTGATAAAACACCCGTGGTGCCACCCTGATTAGGTAACTCTTCAATCCTGTGGCTTAAAACAGAAACGCGCCAATGATAGCGCGTAAAGAAGAAGAGCCAGCCTCACTTATTAGTAGATACGGCCCTGGCGTAAAACAATTGGGCGATACCCTCTGCCCTGATAACGGTGGCGTCTCCGTCCTAACCTACTTGCCTATACTAGCTTAGGGGTTCAGTTGGCAACTCCCAGGCCCATTCAACATCATTACTGGTATCAGGCTCTCAGCCTATGACCTGACTCTCTGCACCTCGCTTTGATGTTTACTCTTCCTGATCGTGGTCTTTTATTTATGAAATTGTAGGCATTACTATACTATATTTTTTTTTAGCGTCAAGCCAGAAAAGGGCGCGTGAGAATTCCTCTATCTTGTTTTTCGTTTTTGCGTCAATAGCGTTCGAATAACTTGTTGTAATGTACTTACAAATGGCGATTGAGGTTGGCTAAGTACCGCAGGCATGCCTTTTAGCTTATTGGGCAGCGCATCTGCGTGGTAGGGAATTTGAGCCGTAACTGGTAGACGAAGTGTTTTTTCTACTTTGTCTGCAGAAACCTGCTTTCCGGGGGTGATGTTGTTAAGCAGCAACTCAAATTTATCATGATATTTCTTCAGCGATTCCATGGTGCTTCGCGTGCTCTGAATGCTGAGGGGATCGGAACTGCTAATCAGAATTATCTTGGTGGATTTTTCTAATATCGCTATACTCGCCGAACTCAACGCGGGTGGCATATCTACTACTAAAAATCGTAATTTCTTCTGCATGACGTCAAGGATAGAATTGACGTGTGCGCCAGTGAGACGATCCGCTGGCAATGGTAGTGGTGGTGCCGCCAATAAGCGCAACCCCGAAGGGTGTTTCATTGTCAAGTTGCCGATGGTTGAAGCTTGGTTCTCGGTAATTCCCGTTTGGAGCAACATTCCCCAGTGGCGTTTGGGTTGGAGTCTTAGGCAAGACGCGCAATGCCCTGAATTAGTGGAGAAGTCAATCAGAGCCGAGGGGTTCAATTGTTGGAATAATAAGGCGATATTCACTGCCAAAGTTGTGGCGCCAATTCCTCCACGCAAACTAAATACAGGGAAAAGACCGCTTTCTATCTGTTTCTGAGGAGTACTAAGAAGTTTTTCAATTTCATCTAGTAAATCTTGAGGTTTGACTGGTTTTTCCATGTAGAGGTCTGCGCCAGCATCAAGGGCGGCAATTTTATCAACTGGTTGCCCTCTAGCGGTTAATATAATAATGCTCATATCTTCTGTTTGTGGCTCAGAGCGAAGTTGTCGTACAACTTCGTAACCACTTATATCTGGCATCATGACGTCCACAATTGCCAAATCTGGACGTTCTGATTTGGCTAGTTTTAATCCGTCTTCCCCATTAGCGCAAAGAGAAACTCTGTGCCCACCTCGATGGCTTAGAGCTATCCGCAGCATTTCTAGCATGTCATAGTTATCGTCAATCACCAAAATAGATGCCATTTTTTCACCTCTAGGACGATCTATTAATCTAATAATCCTACAAAACTGACTTTATTTTTGCAGACAATACAAGCTTCGCCTTGATAGGTAATTTCTGGCCTGGTAACTACCTGGGCTGTCACATCAAGTAGAGTAAGAAAGCCTTCAGTTTTTGATGTAAGCAATATTTGAGGAGTGGTGCGGCCTGGCAAGAGCAAATCGCCAGTGAGCTCAAAGTAAGGCAAGGCAATAAATATCTTATAAAGACGAGGAGCGTAATATTGACCGTATTTCTGATCCCTTCGAAAAACAGTGTTCTGATTGGATGTAAGCGCAAAAGTCAAACTCTCTTTGACTATAACGGCGCTGGGAAAATTACCAGAAATACGAGAAGGAAAATCAATTGGTGATATATAAGCGCCTTCTACTGTCAAATAAGAAGTGGTTTGGTCGTAAAGTAAGTCTCCCAAGGAACGTCTTCGCGCGTCAATAGTGCTAGAAAGTCGATAATTCTCAGAGAAAAAATCAGCAGCTGTTTGGCTAAGATTATTATTGCTCATATATTTTCACCTCTATTCCCACTATGCACATTACAAAAGCTACTCTAGCATGAAACTAAGTGCATTATAACCTATTCCAAGAAATTGCGAAAACGTAAATTAGATTCCATGTCCATATGCGATTGCCTTGCCTATCCCTACAATCAACCTTGCAATTCCTGAAGAACAATATATAATGCCTCTTAATTAAAAATCCTAAACGCATTGACCGGGACGAGTACTGGAATACACTCCTGACAGGGAATGAAGATCACCGATTGAGAATCTTCTCCAGAAGCACCCCACGAAAACCCCCCGCGAGCGTACGCCTGAACCCTCATCAGAGGCATTAAGGTTAACGGATAGCCCCGTTACCGGCTCCAAAGATGCTCTTAAAAGAGTAATCTGGGTGGAACCGCGAGTCAACTCTTGCCCCAGGATGGGTAGGAGTTTTTTGTTTTAAGGAGGTGTTGTATGTCTAAGCAAGCTTATGAAGATTCTAAACTATATCGCATCCGTCACTCGACCGCACATGTGATGGCTCAAGCAGTTATGGAGATGTTCCCCGGAGAAACTGACATCGCTATTGGCCCTCCCATTGAGGATGGGTTTTACTACGATTTCGGTCTTCCCCGCCCTTTGACCCCCGAAGACTTGGAAGCCATTGAAGATCGCATGAAAGAAATAATTTCTGGCGGCCATGCGTTTGTACGAGAAGAACTTTCAGCTGACCAAGCCCGAGAAATATTCAAGGATCAGTCTTATAAGCAAGAGTTGATTGCTGACCTAGAAGCGGGTGCTGAAGAAGAAAATAAAGAAGTCATCTTCTCCACTTATAAACAAGATAATTTTGTAGACCTTTGCCGTGGGCCGCACGTAGAAAGCACCAAAGATCTAAATCCCAAGGCCATCAAGCTCCTCAAGGTAGCCGGAGCCTATTGGCGTGGTGACGAGAAGCGGCCTATGCTGCAGCGCATTTATGGCACGGCCTGGGAAAACCCAAAAGAACTACGAACCTACTTGCACAAGTTAGAAGAGGCAAAACGCCGCGACCATCGCCGTTTGGGTAAAGACCTAGATTTGTTCAGCACCTCGCCTGAGGTTGGAAGCGGGTTAGTTTTGTGGCATCCCAAAGGAGCCATTATCCGACATCTAACGGAAGAATACTGCAAAAATGAGCACCTGAAAAATGGTTATGATTTTGTGGCTTCTCCTCACATCGGGAAGGCGCAATTGTGGAAAACCAGCGGTCACCTAACCTGGTACGCAGATGGCATGTACTCTCCCATGAACATTGATGAAGAGGAATATTACATCAAGCCCATGAACTGCCCGTTCCATATCATGATCTATAAAAACAAGCTCCGCAGTTACCGCGATTTGCCCATGCGTTGGGCAGAATGGGGTACGGTTTATCGCTATGAGCGCAGCGGTGTACTCCATGGATTGATGCGGGTGCGGGGATTCACGCAAGATGACGCGCACATCTTTTGCAGCCCAGACCAGATGCCAGACGAGATCGACCGCGTTCTTGCCTTTTGCCTGCATATTTTGCGCGGTTTCGGAATGGATGACTTCCACGCTTACCTCTCCACGCGCGACCCTGACAAATCTGCCGGAGACGTGAATCGCTGGGATGACGCCACCGAAGCTCTACGAGAAGCGCTAGACCGAGCCAAACTCCCCTATGATATAGATGAGGGAGGAGCCGCTTTCTACGGTCCCAAGATTGACTTAAAAATGATTGACGCTCTGGGCCGGGAATGGCAATTGAGTACCATTCAGTTTGATTTCAATCTGGCGGATCGCTTTGACCTGATTTTCATCGGCGAAGATGGAAAAGAGCATCGTCCTTACATGATTCATCGCGCTTTATTGGGTTCCATAGAGCGCTTCATAGGCGTACTCATTGAGTACTACGGCGGGGCGTTCCCTCTCTGGCTAGCGCCCGTTCAGGCCATTCTGATTCCCATCACAGACCGCAACATCCCTTACGTGAAAAAAGTGGCCGAACAACTTAAAGCGGAAGGCATCCGCGTTGAGGTAGATGACCGCAGTGACCGCATGGGAGCTAAAATCAGAGACGCGCAGCAGCAGAAAATTCCCTACATGTTAGTAGTGGGAGACCGCGAGGAAGAGGCCGAAATGGTTGCTCCCCGCCTGCGCTCTGGCGAACGGATGGCAGCCATAGACGTAAAAGATTTACTTACGCGAATGAAGAAAGAAATTGCAGAACACGCCTAAGCGTAATAGCGTGTGAAACAAAAAGCCCTGCGGTAGAAACTACTGCAGGGCTTTTTATGTTAACCTTGTAAAAAACATAGCGAGGTCGTTAGAGTAATTTTTCAAAAAAAGAGACAATAGCTTTTAAATCATAATTAGCAATTTTAAAAGTTATTTTCGACTGCAATTCACAATTCCTATCTTCTGTACAAGCGTACCATTTTTCAATAGTACTCGTTATCAAAATATCCCCATTAGCAATTTGTGAAACCGTTAGATTAAAATTATTTTCATTTATATTTTGGGACAACAATACTGCTGAAAAATACCTTGGTAAATCTTGAAGCTCAAGAATAAACCTCTCAATACGTTCCTGAACAAACCAAATGGGACTAGCCTTCCCTGTAAAACCACTAGCAGATTGTTTAACACTGAGACAAACGTATGGGCTAGGAGCTGGGTATTTGTTCTCAATCTCTAAAACCATAGACCTGTCAGCCGATCTTACCTCCATGTTCACCTCTCTTTGAAAATTGACATAGGGATTTATTTCTCAATATTGTGACTACCGGGCTGTCAAGTGTAATTTGATGTGTTCGTAGCAGGGCACGCGAATGCCCGTTTTAGAGGCTGTGCGAACTCTCGTTCGCTGTTACTACACTAACCGCAACATTTAGAAACTCTTTGCGTATACATTATACAAGATTTTCAAAAAATTGCAGTATAAACAAGGAGATACACAAATGACAAATTACAAACGACTTTACCGTTCTCGAGATGACCGCATGATTGGCGGAGTGTGCAGTGGTCTGGGAGAATATTTCGGCATTGACCCCACACTCGTTCGCTTAGGCTTTGCAATAGGCTCAATCGCCACCTCCAGCGGCGCGTTCTGGCTCTACATCATCTTGCTAATAGTCGTCCCCGAAGAGGTTCCAGCCTCAGAAGATGTGATTTCTACCACAGTTGAGGACATTCCCGCCCCAGAAGAAGAATAACCACCCGAAATCCACACCATGGGGGAATAATAACTGCCTTAACTAACGAGACCTGCGAAGTTTTTAAAGCTTCGCAGGTCCGTCACATAGGGAGAAGAAAATGTGTGGTGTTAATATCAAGATGCTTATTGGAGTCCACTGAAAAAACTATAAGGTTTCAAAGAAAGCGAATTTTTCCTTTGTGTTCTTCGAGAGAATTCTTTGTGAACTTAGTGCCTTTGTGGTGAAATTGACCTTTCTGCAGTGGAGTCTTATTGAGAAACTGATAAATTGGTTGCGTTTGACAAAACTCCCAATTTACCAATCCCCAATATGCCAATGCACCAAATCTCTACTCAATAAAAATTTCTATATGTTCCTGATCCTCTTCGTCAACCACATCCACAATCTTACCAAGGATATCTTCATTAAGAGCTTCTTTAATGGTTTCTAACATCTGAGCGTCAGACACTTCTTCTGGCGCGAACTGCGAAGCAATATCCAAACCAACGTTCATCAATTTCAACGGCAAGTTAACTTTTACCTTTGTCTTTCCCGCGGCCATATCGGTAACATGCACCCGCAGCCAGCGAGCCTTGCCGCTGCGTCCCTTAGTCGGCTTCACGCTCGGAGGGGTTAGAGCCTTCAAAATTTTCGCGCCCTCTTCAGCGGTAATTTTTCCCTCATTAATCATTTTCAATACTTTCATACGTTCTTCTGCAGTAGTCATCGGTCTCTCCTTATTTTTTCACTATCCAATAAAAATCTGTACTCGTTCCCCGTCTTCGCTATCATCAACATTCACAATTAGCGGCGCATCTTCATCGGTGGAGTCTTTGAGCGCCAAGATAACTTTATCTAATCCAGTTGCGTCCATGTTGGGGATAAAACGCCCAAATACACGCAAACCCCAAGCAGTAAGGCGGATGGGAAGCGGGAAACTGATTGCAAACCGTTCTGGTTTTGAGCCTGGTTTCTGCTGAACGCGGAGGTGCAGCCAAGGAGTAGTTCGACTCCCCCAAGCCAAGGACAATAAACCCACGCCCAATAAAAAGGGGAACCAAGTGCAAGCGAACCAAAATCCAACCCCATTGGCATTCCAAGCCCCAAACATCAAAAAGCCGCTAATCACCGTGATGCCAACCCCCACCCAAAGGGGGATTGTCCACCACCTTTTCCATTTACGCAAATCTTCGGGGTCGGGGAGGAGCAATACGTCCGGTTCGGGGAGAGGTGGCTCGCCAACCCCCGAAACGTCTGGCTCTTCCTCAACGCTTGGGATGGCTATCTCTACGGGGGCTTCTATTGCCTGAAGCAATTTAAGACCTTCTTCGGGAGTAATAGCTCCTGTTTCAACCATCTCAAGAATTTGAATTCGTTCCTCACCTGAAGTCATGGTTAGCCCTCTTTCTCTAACGCGCTTAATAAATCATTGGCCTGGTCTGCGGTAATTTTCTTTTCTTGGAGCATTTTCAAGATCATCATTCTTTCTTTGTCTGAGACAACTTTAGCGGCATTTTTCTTGTTGGCGAAGATGGCATCAACGTCAAATTCTTTGGCCTTGCGTTTTGCTTTTCTAGCTTGGCGGGCTGCTTTGCGTTGTGTTAGTATTAATTTGTGTTCTAGCTTCTCGTGCGCTTTTTGAGCTTTGTGTGCGGCACGGTCTTGCGCTATTGCGATGCGTTCTTGTACTTCTCGCATCTTTTCTTCAGACAATCCAGCCGCTTCGAATGTTTCTGAAAGATCGGCAAGTTGGGTGTTAAGATGTTCTTCCAACATGCCAAGCTGGGTTTCAATTTGTTGCGCGGTTTGTTGAGCAAATTCTTCTCCCAGGTCTCCTATATCAACTGCAAAATCGAAATCTTCTCCTAAATTTCCAAACCCAAAATTAATGCTTTCTCCTTTTCTGGAAAAATGTTCTCTTGATATGTTGGCTAATGCGATTTTTCCGCCCGCAGCTAAGGAGATAGAAGGCCCGCCTTCGCCGCACACCAAGTTATAGGTTTCTTTTTTAATTGTTTGCTTGTTCTCTTTGAGACGGATTTCGATTTTTTTGCTTTTGCTTTTTAGCTCAAATTCAGCGCTTGTGTCTTCTGGAATTCGGGCATAAATTGCGCCTCCAGCCTGAATGGAATAAGCCTGCCAAGACACGGGGAAAAAGATAATAACAGCGTCTCCTCCAACCGTGGCCTCAATGCCGCCAATAACATCGTTCAGGTGCAAATCACCTCCCACCGATTTCGCCGAAAATTGCCCGCTTAGGTCATGTGCCACGCAATCTCCGCCTACGTTCTCGACAAGCATGTCGCCTTGGACGCCTTTGACAACAAGGTCTGCGCCAATTTGTTGAGCAGAGAATTGCCCGTTCACTTCTCGAACTACACAATCTCCGCCCACACTATTGACTTCAAGGGCATTGCGAAGCCGTCTGGCAGAGAAATCTCCACCCACGGTGTCTACCGTTGTGGCACCGACATCACGTAGAGACAGATCGGCGCCTACATTGTTCAAGGTTAGGGTATTGTCTAAACCTCTAACGCTGGCATCACCTCCCACGTTGCCGATTTCAACGGGCACATCGTGGGGTAATTCTACAACGCCGTCTCCTGAACAATTTAAGAAAATGGTGTTATCTTCTTGTTGAACGTTATCTTCTTCAACACAGTCTCGGAGCCGTAATTCAGCTCTATTCCAGCCTTTGAGAACTAAGTCGCCGCCCACGTTTTTTATGACAACGCGAGTATTTTCGGCTAGCTCAATATTTTTTTTGGTCATGACTTTGCCTCCTCGCCTTCGTTCAAGATACGAATGGCATCTTCGTAGCTAATTTCGCCGGCATCCAATTTATTGAGGATATCGCGTCTTTTTTCTTCTGAGAGGGTTGGGGAATCTTCTGCTTCTCCTGGTTCGTAACCCATGGCGCGAATAACTTCGTGCAAGCGTTTGCGGATGGTGGGGTATGACAAACCAAGTTCTTTTTCCATGTGCGTGATTTTGCCTTCCAAGCGGATAAAGAGTTCTACGAACTCCATTTGCTCAAGGGTAAGTTGAGCAAATGTTCGTGCTGAAAAACGGCCTTCAATAGAAGTATCACAGTCATGGCAATAAATTTTAGTGACGATCATTTCGCCGCCACAGATAGGACATTGGGAAGGAATGGTATGCATGGTTTTTCTCCTTGGAAATCTAATAGATTATAGCGTAGCAAGGCATTCCCTCTTTTAGAGAATGCCTTGCGTTTGAGTGAGTTAGGCTAGCTGATAACGTTTCTTTAGTTGCTCGCCAGTGTTGATCATGATGTCTGCCAAAGGCAAGGCCAGTTTCAAAAATGAGAATTTACGGCGATGAGGTAGTCCTTGTAGGTTGTTTTGCTGTGTTCGCCGACGAGTTAGTCCTTGTAAGTTGTTTTGCCGTGTTCGGCGTTGAAGCTCTTTTTGATGAGCCAAAACATTATTTGCTAAATGATGTTGTTGAATAATGTACATTTGAGTTCTCCTTTTGCGTGTTTGAACTTAATGGTCGCCTTGAAAAAAGGGACTCTTTTATTTTTTTATCCTTAGGCTGGCTGATAACGTTTCTTTAGTTGCTCGCCAGTGCTAATCATGATGTCAGCTATAGGCAGGGCTAATTTCAAAAATGGAAATTTACGGCGACGAGGTAGTCTTTGTAGATTGTTTTGCTGCGTTCGGCGATGAAGTTCTTTTTGATAAGCTAAAACATTACTGGTTAGCGGAACCTGATATTGGATGGGATACATTTGAGTAACCTCCTGCTGCGAAAAAACTAAGTGTTTCTGATTACACTTGCATAATATCAAGAAACTTTAGTTTGTCAAGAGAAAAACTAAAGATTTCTTATATTTTCTTTAATTTTCTCAAGGTTGGTTATATTTTTGATTAAAAACAGGCGTTTTTTTCAATATTTTTGGATTCGGACAGCAAAAATCCCCTGTTTTTTTTAGAGATAATGCAAAAATAAACTAAAACCTCCCAGAAAAAATAACTCTGGGAGGTTAAAAAATGCTGCACGTTGTATTATGAAAAATTAATTACTCGCCTGCTGTGATGTGACTTACGCGGCTAGATTTATCATTGGCAATGACAATTTGAGAGAAACGAGTCAGCATCCCTGAATAAGCAGTCGCGCCATTATTAGCTATCCACCCTTCCAAGTTAAACGGAATAACGCCATCGGCGGACACCCATTCCCCGTTGTACTTACGAACAATGTGCAAGTGTGTCCCAGAACTGGTTCCTCCCTCGCACGAGGGAAACCCTATCTTCTCTCCAGCTTCAACCCACGCACCTAAAGGAATCCTGCCTTGCGTGGCAATGTGAAGGTAAAAAATCACCCATCCCGTGCGCGGATTTCCATCTCCATCCAAGTCTAGCTCCACAATGCCCGTCTCTGAACGTGTCACCACACCAGAAGCGGCAGCAGCCGCCCACGCTTTAGAGCGTCCACACCCACTAACTCCTGGCGGCGCGAAATCTAGAGCCGCCCAAGGTTCTCCTTTTCCCCATCCTGTATGAGGCCCGCCCGTCAAAGACCAAGTTCGCCCCCGTTCAAAAGGCAAAAGCATCTCAGGCTGCCTCAAACTTCCGGGAATATGGGATGGCGTCAGCCAGGGGTCTCCAAAGAGCTGTTGGTAAGTTTGAGCAAAACCATCGGGGCCAATAGCTTTTTGGTAAGCGTCTTTAGGCAAAAGCAAAGAAAAATAATACTGCAAAGCCACACTCCCCGCGTTTTGCCAAGGGTCGGGATTCTCAATGGTGCTATCAAGATGCTCTAAGGTATCAAGCCGCCCAGTGAGCCAGCCATAATAGCCATTATTGAGCGTATTAGTAGCCCAAACAAGTTGCATATAAAGCCCGGTGTGTGTGCGCTCCTCATATCCCAAAGGGTAATCTTCCAAATCTTGAGGAGGAACAGGATTGCTCAAAGCCTCAAGCTGGTACTCTAAAACGGCTAGTAAAAGCCGTGGGCTAACGCTGAAATTAGTGGCTATGTAGTCTATAATTTCCGCGCCGGTACGCTGTTTGTCTCCCGCATATTGCTCGTATGATTTCAGCCATCCCGGCTGAGAGGCAATGAACGCGCCAGTGTCAAAATCGGTTTGAGCGGGGCCATTAATAAAAAGGCTATTAGGGAGAATTTTGAACGGGGTTCCCCAAAATGGTTCATAGTAAATGGGGATTTGCATGGGAAAGCCAGGCGGCATGGTGGTGGCATCGTTGGGGATGATGGGGTTGGCCTCTCGGATTTCCTCGATGGTGGTGTTGAAATGGGAGGCGAGGGCTGGGAGCGTGTCACCCGTTTGGGCGATGTAATCTACCAATTGGCCTGGGGAGTAAACCAAACGTTCGGGGAGGGGGGTGGGTGACACCACGGGAACAGGCGTGAGGATTGGTTGGGACGTTAAGGGCGGTGCAGTTGGCTGGGGTTGGCACGCCGCTAGTAATATCCCCCCTAACAGCACCGCTAACACCAAGCCTAAACGCCAATTTTTCTGTCCTCTGCGTTCGTTAATCTTCATCTTCTATTATTTCCAAACGAATGCGGCTTACATCTGCCCCAACGGGACTGGCTGTTACCGTTTCGCCGCCTTTGGTGAGTGTTCCCTCGTAGGCTTTGCTTCCTCCGTGAACAGTCCACCCGCTAAGCACAAAGGGAACCGGCCCATCAGCGGCAATCCATTCGCCATTGTATTTTCGCGCCATGTGAACATGCACTCCTGTTGCCAATCCCCCTTCGCAAGAAGGATGCCCCAAAAGGTCTCCGGTTTCTACCCATTCGCCAACCTGAACCCGGCCATCTTCGCGAATGTGCAAGTATATTAAAACCCAACCGGTTTGCGCAGAGCCATCATCATCTAAATCTATAATTACTAAGCCGTAGTGAGCGTACATAACTCGCCCAGGAGTGGAGGAGGTCACCCACGCGGTTGATGTTGCACATTCCGCTTTGGCGGAGGGAGCAAAGTCAACCGCCGCCCAGGAGCCTTCGCGTTCCCATGCGCCATGGGGGCCGCCTGTGTAGCTCCAATAGGGGCCGCGTAAGAACGGAAGTTCCATAGGGGGTTGAGTTAGGTCAGGGGGAAAGAGCGGCTCTACAGACATCGCTCTAATGGCGGGGTCACCAAACATGCTTTTGTAAAGAGCGGGGAAGCCGCTTTCTGCGTTTAGTGCTTGTACCCATTCTGTACTATCATAGATTTGGGAAAAATAATATTGAATCGCTACCGTTCCGGCGTTAAGTTCTGGAGCCAAACGAGCCATTACTTGCTTATCGGGGTTTTGAGCATCCGTTAGAGACACGCCTGTCAAACGGCCTTCGCGCCATCCGTAATAGCCAATGGAAAGTTGGTTAACGGCCCAGCGCACTTGTGCTAAAAGGTCTTCATCTTGATAATTAACATGCTCAAAGGGATACCGCTTCTGACGCAAGTCTTGCGGCTCTCCAAAAACCCACCCGCTTTGATATTCGAGCAGGGCAAGGAGAACGCGCGGGTTTACAGAATTAACCAAGGCAACGTGAGCTATAATCTCTCCCCCGCTGGCTTGTCCAATACTGCCTAAATATTCGCTATAGGTGCTTAAATACCCGCCAGCGTCTTCAACGTACTTAACAACGTCAAAATCTCGCGCCGAAGGAGAATAAACCAATTCGCTGTCTGGGAGCAAGTGAGCGTTTGAGGTGGTATTGAGCAACCCATGCGGGATTATTAAAAGTTGCCCAGGAGCAATAAATCCTTTTGGCGGGATGGGGTCTGGGGATTCTATTTCGTCTGGGTTCACGCCAAAACGGATTGCCACCACCGGCAAAGTGTCTCCGGCTTGGGTGTAATACAAAAACGGCTCCGCGTTTACTTGGGGAGTCACAGAAGGCGTCATTGTGGGGTAAGGCGTATCCGTTAGGGAGGGGGTGGCCGTTAGGGTGGAGGGTACCATTGTAGTTGGCAAAGAAGCAGGAACCAGCGTATTAACTGGGGGGAGAGTGGGCGTCAATCCAGAAGGGGCTACAAAAGTAGGCGGATTAATCCTAACTAACTGACATCCCACAAGAGAAAATATAAGAAGTAATAATAAAAAGTAACGGCTGGTTTTCACAATAGTTGTCTAAATAATTCAGAGGGTCTCTTGCCAACGATGAGAATGACTTGTTTGCGCTTTTGGATTGGAAAGGCGTGAACGCCTGCTAACGCTGAATAAGATTATAATCTCTCCAACCATCTTCAGCACGAATAACTTGAGAGCCTTTTTTCAAAAGTCCCTCATATACTACACCATCTCCGCTGGAAATCCAACCCTCTAAATTAAAAGGCAAATCCTGGTCGGCGGGGATCCATTCCCCATTATACCGCCTAGCCAAGTGAAGGTGAGTACCAGTAGAAATGCCGCCCTCGCAAGAAGGGTGTCCAATCCTCTCACCGGCCTTAAGATAGGTCCCAACCGAGACGCGGGCACGGCTTTCAATGTGCATATACAGCAAAGACCACCCTGTCTGAGCGTAAGCGTCTCCGTCTAAACTCTGCACCACCGCCCCATGGTCAGCCCGAACGACCAAACCATCCGCGGCAGCGACCACCCATTCGTTATTGCGGGCGCACCCTAAATTCCCTGGCGGAGGCGCAAAATCCAGGGCTGCCCACGCCGAACCAGAGTCCCATCCCCCGTGCGGGCCGCCAGTATAAGCCCACGCCACGCCTGTTTCAAAAGGCAATTGCAAACTTGGCTGCGACAAGCCATCGGGAAGAATCGGCTCGAACGCATAATCAAAAGGATAACCAAATAAATTTTGATAGGTAGCGAAAAGGCCTTGCTCGGTAACAGCTTTCAACCACTGGTCATGCGCCAGCAAATTAGAAAAAAAGAGTTGCACGCCAGCCGTCCCAGCGTTAATTGTGGCATCAACTGGAATACTCTCGCCATCAGGAAGCTGCCAACTTCCAATCCCATTCACGCGCCAAAGGTAATACCCCCGGTTAAGCTGGTCGGCGGCCCACGCCAATTGGCGGTACAACTTAGCATACCGCGCATCCTGCCATCCAAGTGGATACTCCCCCGCCTCTCCACCCGTAACCCACCGGCTCTGATGTTCCAACACGGCCAGCAACAAACGCGGATTGACCGAATAATCATCTGCCACTCGCTGCACAACCGCCGCCCCGCTCAAGGTTTGCCCATCAACATTCTCGGTATAGGCTGCCAAATACCCCGCGTGGTCATTTACGAAAGCAGCCACATCAAAAGTTGAGCTATAAGGTCCGTAAACAAGCTCTGAATCGGGGATGATTTTAAAGCCCGGGCCAGGCTCGCTAACATCTAGCGGAGGAATAATTAAAACCTGTCCGGGGGAAAGAGCATTGGGATTTTGAAGTTGGCTAGCCTGGGTAATAAGCTCTGGAAGAATATTAAATCTCTGGGCGATACTAAAAAGCGTGTCCCCGCTTTTTACCGTGTATTGCTGAGCCCCCACACGCAGCCCCGGTAAATTGTGGGGGGAATCTGGCGTGGGGGTTAGTATTGGCTGCCCCAGAGCGCGGTGCAGCGGCTCGTAGGGGTTGGGCGTTGCGCCACCCTCAAGCACAGAAACCGGCTGGGCGGGAGAAGATGTTCCCAGCCAAGGAGCGGAGTGGGCGCTCTTCGTGCAGGCACTCAAAAGTATAGCCAATAAGGCAAAAAGAGAAACATTTGTTCTATACATGTTTTATAGCATTGTACCCTGAAATACGATTTAATAGAAGTGCCTTTCAAAATTAACCGCAAACGTCTTCTTGGGTTGAAAATCTAATCCACGAAGGCGGGTTTTGCACACGGTGTTGCCCAAGGGACATACGCAGCACATCCCCGTCAGATGTTTTGCTCCTCTCTGATGTCAAGAAAGCCAAAGTTAGAACTAAAGCGCAAACATCTGGTAAAATAATATTCTCTAAAAGCCAAACAACCTCTGTTCTCCAATAAACAACCAGAGAATAAACCCGCTACCAAAAATGATCCACTGGGAAAACATGAAGATACTTGTCATTTCTGATATACATGCCAATATAACAGCGTTAGAAGCAGTCCTTAAAGACGCGGGCGACGTAGATGCCGTGTGGTGCTTGGGAGATATTGTGGGATATGGCCCAGACCCAAACGAATGTGTTGAAACTATAAGGAATTTACCCAACCTGGTTTGCCTTCAAGGGAATCACGACCAGGCAACGGTAAATATTATTGATACAGCCTCTTTCAATCCCGAAGCGCAAGCGGCTGTTTATTGGACGCAAAAAACGCTCACCGAATCCGCTAAAACATACCTAAAAGAATTGCCCAGCCATATTCAACTAGAAGGCGTCACTCTCGCGCATGGCAGCCCACGCAAGCCAATTTGGGAATATATTATAGACCCATACACAGCCACAAAAAACTTCGAGTATTTTGAAACAGACTATTGCTTTGTGGGACACTCGCACATTCCCTTAATTTTCACCCTTACTGAAAATGACAGAATCGCTCGCGTGAATGCGTGTACTCCAAATGGAGAGTTCGCCATCCCCAAGCGTTCTATCATCAACCCCGGCTCCGTTGGTCAACCGCGAGATGAAAATCCTCAGGCAGCTTACGCCATCTTCGATTCTGAGAACAACACTTGGGATAATCATCGTGTCAGCTACAAAGTTAAAGAAGTTCAAGAACGAATGAGAAAAGCCGGATTGTCTAAAATGCACATTCGCCGCCTCGAACTAGGTTGGTAAGGAACTTTCTCTCCTCTTTTGGCGTCTACAGTACCAAATAACCGACACTTTGTATTTCT